>ERZ651776.1034-NODE-1034-length-35353-cov-21.256860_pt1 | contig 35353 bp, 40 predicted proteins | sample MGYA00514761_ERZ651776 | MGnify/ENA metagenome assembly ERZ651776
ATAAAATTTTACAGCCAGCCGCAGTTCATTGGCCCGGTGATGCGCCACTGCTTTTTGATAGTATTCATTTGTCATAAAGTTATTCTACTCCAGATGAAATGAATTACTTTATTTGATAGACAGTTCTTTTATCTTCCGTGTAATGGTGTTGCGTCCTATGCCAAGTATCTTGGCTGCATCTATCTTACGATTTTTAGTATGATTAAGAGCAGAGGTGATTAGTGTTTTTTCCACATCCTGGATAATGGTGCCATATACCTCACGGCTCCCATTGTCAATTTCCATACCAATGTTTCTGTAAAGTCCTATATGCCAGTCTTCTTGATTACTATGCTGTGTATGGTTATTGGATTGGTCTTTCAGTTCTAAAGGTAAGTCATCAATCGTAATAGTAGATCCAGAGGTCATGAGCGTCAGCCAATGACAGACATTTTCTAACTGCAGGACATTCCCATTCCAATTAAGGGTGATGAGATAATTAAGCACCTCCTCTGACATCACCTTAGCTTCCATTTTTAGTGATTGCGCACTATTCTTTAGGAAACACTGCGTTAACAGCGGAATATCATCCGGCCTTTCTCTTAAGGGAGGGATCATAATGCTGATGGCATTAAGCCGATAGAATAGATCGTCCCTAAACAATTGTTTAGCAACTAATGTATTGAGATTTTGATTAGTTGAGGCAATAATTCTAATATTAATGGTCACAGGGTTTTTGCCAGCAACCCGATAAAACTGTCCGTCACTTAATATTCTTAGAAGCCGTATTTGTATTTCCATGGGTATGTCACTAATCTCATCAAAGAAAAGTGTGCCGCCATGAGCTTGATCCACAATCCCCTTTATGACTTCTTGGCTATCGGTAGGAGCGGGCTTTTCCATACCAAACAGAACCTCCTCGATGAGCTCTTTGGGAATAGCCCCAGCATTAACTTTAATAAAGGGCTGGTCCTTTCTTTGGCTATTGTGATGTAAGGATTGGGCAACTAATGCCTTACCAGTTCCTGTTTCTCCGGAGATTAATACGTTATCCTCACTTTTGCTCAACTTACCAATCATCCTAAATACTGTTTGCATTGATGAGGACTGCCCAATGATCTCTGGCGCTAGGGATTGAATGTCACTCGCAGTTATATAATTTACATTAGCTTTAACTAAGGCTTTTTTAATCACTTCGATCGATTTATCGATGTCAAAAGGTTTGGCAATATACTCAAACGCACCCTTTTGGAATGCGGCTACGGCGGTATCAAGATCCGAGTAGGCCGTCATAATAATAATAGGGATTTCGGGAAACTTTTCACTGACCTTCGTCAAGAATACAAGCCCGGTCTCTCCCGGCATACGGATATCACTGATGATGACCGAGGGTTTTTCGTGATTAAACTGATTAATGGCTTCGTTCGTGTTGGCGAATGATTTATACGAAAGATTGGCGCTGTCTAACGCCTTCTCAAAAACCCATCGAATAGATTTGTCATCATCAAGTACCCATACATCGGTCATAGCGACACTCCTTTGTTATCAATCAAGCCATTATTAATCGGCAGGATAATAGAAAAAACTGTACGTCCAGGCTCACTATGCAAGCTGATCATACCTTGGTGTAGCGAGATAAGATTTTGTGCTAACGATAGCCCTAGGCCAGTGCCCCCTTCATTTCCTGAAACCAGGGGGTAAAAAATGGTATCTTTAATTGGCTCTGGAACACCAGGACCGTTATCGACTATATCAATCCGTATCGCAGCCGAGTGTTTCTTTTTATTAAACACAATTTGGCGCTCTGAGCGGGTAATAACCCTTAGTGATGGGTTTTCTGTGTCAGACTGTTTGTCCATCATTGCCTGCATTGCGTTGCGACAAATATTTAAGAGTGCTTGTATTAATTTTTCTCGGTCCCCTACAAATTCCGGGAGGCTGATATCATAATCTCTGACAAACTCTACCTCTGAACCAAACTCGGACACGATCAGGCTCCTAACCCGTTCGATTACCTCGTGAATATTTGTTGTGTCATAAGAGGGCAGTTGGTGAGGTGTGAGTAACTTACTCATCAGGTTCTGCAATCGATCTGCCTCGGAAATAATAATTTCGGTATATTCCTTAAGGCTTTTTGACGCCAGCTCTTTTTCTAGAAGCTGGGCTGCCCCACGCAAACCGCCAAGAGGATTTCTTATTTCATGAGCGAGATTTCTGAGAAGATCAGCGTTGGCTTGTTGCTGAATAAACATTCTTTCTTCTTTTGCTATACGCAGGTGTTGGTCCATTTGTATCATTTCAATTAAATAGCTTTCATTGTTACCCAGCCAAGAGACGGTAAGGGTTACGCATAAGGTTTTATTTTGCTTAGACCGAATAAACACCTCATTTTCCCTAAAAGCACTTCGCGATTCTTGAGCACTAACGGCAGCATGCCTAAATAGATCAAATTCCTCAAAGAATAAACCCATGACTTGACCGCAAGCTTGATCATGGCTGACTTCTAGCATAACCTCAGCACTTGGGTTTATGTAGTCAATAACAAAATTTTCACTGCAAATAATAACGGCTGCCGTTAACTGCTCTAAGCCTTCAAATTGAGGAAATATTTTAGGTGGTGACATGTCTTTGTTTGCCATTGCAAATGGGTTGCACGCAGCTTACCTTTGCATTCATAATTTTATCGGTACGGATCTCGTTCCCTACGGTTTCTTTTTCATGCATACATTGAAGAGGAGTGGGCTCATAAGAGCCCACCATTCTTTTAAACGCTGTAGTACATATCAAATTCAATAGGATGTGGCGTCATTCTCATACGGGTTACTTCATCCATTTTGAGCTTAATAAAACTATCAATAAAGTCATCCGTAAATACACCACCTCGTGTGAGGAATTCCCGATCGTTATCTAACGCTTCCAATGCTTGATCGAGCGAATGAGCTACTTGGGGTATTTTATTTTCTTCTTCCGGTGTTAAGTCATACAGGTCCCGTGTCTCAGCATCACCTGGATGAATTTTGTTTTGAATCCCATCAAGACCGGCCATCATCATGGCAGTAAAAGCTAAATAGGGATTGGCTGTTGGGTCAGGGAAGCGGACTTCAATTCTTCTTGCCTTGTCTGAGGATACGAAAGGTATCCTTATAGCCGCAGATCGGTTTTTTGCAGAATAAGCGAGCATCACCGGGGCTTCAAAGCCTGGTACTAAACGTTTATAGGAGTTGGTAGATGGATTAGTAATCGCATTAAGCGCTTTACCGTGCTTGATAATGCCGCCAATATAAAATAATGCATCCTTACTTAATCCGGCATATTCTTTTCCGGCAAACATATTTTTACCGCCCTTCCATATAGATTGGTGGACATGCATACCCGTACCATTATCATTGAGTACCGGTTTTGGCATGAACGTCGCGGTTTTACCAAAATTGTGGGCGGTGTTGTGAACCACATATTTAAGGATTTGTGTCCAATCGGCTCTTTGTGTGAGTGAGCTAAACATGGTGCCTATTTCATTTTGACCAGAACCCGCCACTTCATGGTGATGCACTTCAACAGGTACTCCCATCTCTTCGAGTGTTAAGCACATAGCTGATCTAAGGTCTTGCATAGAATCGACGGGGGGCACAGGAAAATAACCACCTTTTACTGTTGGCCTATGACCAACATTACCACCTTCATGGTTATGATTGGATTCCCATGAAGCCTCTTCGGAATTAATTTTTACGGAGGAGCCCTGCATGCCAGACTGCCATGTCACTGAATCAAACACAAAGAATTCAGGCTCTGGACCAAAGTAAATCGTATCTCCGATACCCGTTTTTTTCAGGTATGCCTCAGCTCTCTGTGCAATAGTACGGGGATCTCGGTCATATCCCTTACCGTCCGTAGGGTCAATTACATTGCAGGTAAGGATCATGGTGGGTTCTTCCATGAAAGGATCCATATTAGCCGTATTAGGATCTGGAATTAATAGCATGTCGGAGGCATTAATACCCTTCCAACCAGCAATAGAAGAGCCATCAAAGGCATGGCCTTCGGTAAACTTACTTTTATCAAATGCAGATACAGGCACGGTTACGTGCTGCTCTTTGCCTTTCGTGTCAGTAAAACGAAAATCGACAAACTTTACGTTATTACTTTTAATTTTTTTCATTACATCAGATACGCCAGCCATACTAAAACTCCTTAAAAAATAAATAGTGATGTTTTTTACTGCTCATTATAATAAGCCACAAGGAATGCTTATTAAATTTATCCCAAAATACATCATTTTTTGCATAAAACCCAACATTTTTCCAAAAAATGCACCAATTAAATGCTTTTACTTATCTATATGCACTACTATAGTGCATAAATATAAAATAATGCTTTAATTGGCAATCGACTTTATAATTTAATTATGAATAACCACATAAAAAAATATGCCGTCGTAGGACACCCAATCCACCATTCAAAGTCCCCGGCTATCCACCAATGTTTTGCCGATGAGTTTGGGCTTAGTATTAGGTATGAAAAAATTGATATCAACCCTGAACACTTTGTTGATAAGATTCATGTACTCCGGAACCAAAATTATTTAGGGCTAAACATTACCCTGCCATTTAAAGCCGACGCATTTGCAATGTGTGATGAAGTAACTGCTACATCAAGGATGACCGGGTCGGTCAATACCCTCACCTTTATAGACGGCAAGATTTATGGCGATACCACCGACGGGATAGGCATTGTCCGCGACCTGGATGCTAAGAAAATTGTAATTAAGGACTCTCATTTGGCTATATTAGGTGCGGGTGGAGCGTCTAATGGAGTGATGTTCGATATTATTAATGCAGGCCCAAAAAGTATCACCCTTGCCAATCGGACGAAGACTAAAGCTGATGACATGGTAAATAAATGGGATTCCTTTGCTAAAGGAAATGGAGTAGAACTTAGGGTGATTGAACTCCATGCTTTTGATGTGCGGGGTTATGATCTCGTTATTAATGGCACTTCTTCAGCATTGATTGATGGGTCTTCACCCATAGCCGACCATTTATTTCAGTCAGAAACGGTGTACTACGATATGACTTACGGCGTAGAAACCCGATTCATGCTTAACGCCAAGAATAAGGGCGCGCAATATTTTGATGGGCTGGGCATGCTTATTGGGCAAGCGGCGGCAAGCTTTAGTATTTGGCATAAACTACAACCCAACCTTTGTTTAGCAGCTAAAGCATTAGAGGTAGGATTGTAAGTATTTTCCGGTATAACTTTGCGGATTTTGGCTCACTGTTTCTGGTGTCCCCTCGTCAACAATACGCCCTCCACCATCACCACCTTCAGGACCTAAGTCGATAACCCAATCCGCGGTTTTAATGACGTCTAAATTATGTTCAATCACGACTAAAGTATTACCGTTGTCTCTTAACCGATGCAATACGTTTAGTAGCAACTGAATATCCTCAAAGTGCAGCCCAGTAGTTGGCTCATCAAGAATGTATAAGGTTTTCCCCGTATCCCGCTTTGATAGTTCAAGAGCCAGCTTAACTCGCTGTGCCTCCCCCCCTGATAGGGTCGTCGCATTCTGGCCGAGCTGAATATAGCCCAAACCTACCTCAAGCAAGGTTTTGAGCTTGCGTTCAATAATAGGGACCGCTTGAAAAAAATCATAAGCCTGCTCTACAGTAAAAGATAGAATCTCATGGATATTCTTACCCTTATATTTAATATCTAGAGTCTCGCGATTGTAGCGATGGCCAAGACAAGTATCGCATTGAACATAAACGTCTGGTAGAAAATGCATCTCCACCTTAATTACTCCATCGCCTTCACAAGCCTCACATCGCCCACCTTTGACATTAAAAGAAAAGCGGCCGGGACTATAACCTCGGGTTCGGCTCTCTTGCACCTTGGCAAATAAGTCGCGGATAGGAGTAAATAAACCCGTATACGTAGCCGGGTTAGATCTTGGTGTTCGACCTATTGGGCTTTGGTTGACATCCACAACTTTATCAAAGAAATTCATGCCCTCCATCGCGTCATGGGCAGCAGTTTCCACATTACTTCGGTATAAAAATTTAGCAATGGCGTTGTAAAGGGTGTTATTCACTAAGGTCGATTTTCCGCTTCCCGATACACCGGTAACGCAGGTGAAGAGTCCGATAGGCAGACGAAAGTCTACCCCCTGTAAGTTATTACCCCTGGCATTTTTAATGACAAAAAAATCTTTTCCCGGCTTATGCCTTTTGGTAGGCACAGCAATTTTTTTCACCCCACTTAAATATTGCCCCGTTAATGAGTTCTCATTTGCTGCAACTTCAGTCGGAGTGCCTTGCGCGGTAATGTGCCCGCCATGGATACCTGCCCCAGGACCAATATCTAACACAAAATCAGCCGCCATAATGGCATCAAGATCATGCTCCACTACAATGACGGTATTCCCTATATCTCTTAGATGTTTAAGGGTCTCTAGCAGGCGATCATTATCCTTTTGATGTAGCCCTATAGACGGTTCATCCAGCACATATAGGACGCCTGTCAGCCCACTGCCGATTTGCGAGGCCAGCCTGATTCTCTGAGCCTCCCCCCCAGAGAGCGTATCGGCTGATCGTGAGAGTGACAAATAATCTAGCCCAACATTGATTAAGAAATGCAACCTATTTTTAATTTCTGTGACGAGTTTGCTGGCAACTTGCGCCTTATTCCCTTCCAAATTTAAGTCATGAAAAAAATTGAAAGCTTTTCTTAGTGGGAGTTCACATATGTTATGAAGGTTCATAGTATCAACTAACACATGCCGTGCCTCGGTTCGAAGTCGAGTGCCTACACAAGAGGGACAAATTTGATTACTAAGGTATTTCGCGAGCTCATCTCTTACCGTATTTGAGTCGGTTTCCTCATAACGCCGCTTAAAATTATTGAGTATGCCTTCAAAGCTATGCTTTCTTTTTTGTGGGGTACCAGAGCCAATAAAGTAATTAAATTCAATTTTTTCATTTTTGCTCCCATGAAGCACAATATCTTGGATTTTTTCAGGCAATGCATTGAACGGCATCTCTAGATCAAAGCCATAGTGGTCGGCTAAGCTATTAAGTATTTGATAATAAAATTGGTTACGTTTATCCCAGCCTTTAATCGCACCTGAGGCTAACGACAGCTCAGGAAAAGCAACTACCCGGCTTTGGTCAAAGAAATTTTTATGTCCTAGCCCATCACATTCTGGACAGGCACCCATAGGGTTATTAAAAGAAAAAAGGCGCGGCTCTAATTCCGGAATACCGTAATCACAATGAGGACATGAAAACTTTGCGGAAAATAATACGTCTTCTTTTGTCTCCATGTTATGCGTAATAATTTTATTATCGGCAATCTTTAAGCCCGTTTCCACTGATTCGGTTATGCGTTGCTTGATGTCCGCACTAACTTTAATTCTATCGACTACAACGTCAATTTGATGCTTGATATTTTTTTCTAAGGGAGGAATATCATCGATTTCGTAAATATTTCCATCAACACGTGCCCTGATGAAACCTTGAGCGCGAAGCTCATCTATGAGGTCGGCATGACTCCCCTTTCTATCATTAATCACTGGGGCTAGAATCATTAGCTTAGTGTCGTTTGGTAGACTGAGAATCTGGTCGACCATTTGAGAAATAGTCTTGGCTTCGAGTTTTATTTTATGTTCTGGGCAATAGGGGTCTCCTGCTCTCGCGTAAAGTAGTCGTAAATAATCATGAATTTCTGTGACTGTCCCAACGGTCGAGCGGGGGTTATGCGAGGTAGATTTTTGTTCGATAGAAATAGCAGGCGACAACCCTTCGATCAAGTCTACATCGGGTTTATTCATCCGATCAAGAAACTGCCTTGCGTACGCTGACAATGACTCGACATACCTTCGCTGCCCTTCGGCATAGAGGGTGTCAAAGGCCAGTGAGGACTTACCAGACCCTGAAAGCCCGGTAATAACAATCAGTTTGTTTCTTGGGAGGTCAACCGAAATATTTTTTAAATTATGTGTTCGGGCTCCTTTAATCTTGAGGTATTCCATGAAGTTTCTATCTTTTTTAAGAGGCAACCTGATAATATACTGAATTATTAAATAATAAGAAACAGCCAATATTGATTTCATGAGCAATAGAGAGAAAATGTCTTCCCTAGAAATACGCACCAGCTTCATTCTTGCATCAATTTATGCCTTGAGAATGTTAGGTATGTTTCTTATACTGCCGATTTTTGCAATTTATGCATCCGGCTTAGAAGGCAATCCGACGTCCTTTCAAATAGGCCTTGCCTTAGGCATTTATGGCTTGACTCAAGCATTATTTCAAATTCCATTTGGCATGTCATCGGATTATTTTGGACGGAAAAAAGTCATTTATTTTGGCCTGCTACTGTTTGTCATCGGCTCAATCGTTGCCGCCTTATCGTCGACGATTGAGGGCATTATTATTGGGCGAAGTATTCAGGGCGCAGGCGCCATATCGGCAGTCTTAACCGCTTTATTGGCAGACCTTACACGAGATGAACATCGTACGAAAGCCATGGCAATTATTGGTGGCGGTATCGGCTTAACTTTTGCGTTATCGTTGGTCATATCACCCTGGCTCAATGCATGGATTGGCGTTACCGGTATTTTTCTGCTTATGGCTGTGTTATCCGTACTAGCCTTTTTTATTGTGCATTTTTTTATTAAAGAGCCAAGAAGTGAGGGGAAAAAAACACCCATCACTCAAGCAGACTTTCTTAGCCTTATTAAGGACATCCATTTAAATCGCTTAAATTTTGGCATTTTTGTTTTGCATGCGACACAAATATCGATGTTTATGATTGTTCCCATCTATTTGATTTCTCAGGGGGGCATAGATCTTAGTAGCCATTGGTACATTTATCTTCCTGTCCTCATCGTGTCTTTTTTGCTTATTATCCCGGTCATTATTTTTTCGGAAAGGTATCATAAAAATAAGCTCACGTTTTTAGGGGCCATTTTATTCTTACTGGCGGCCCAGATAACTTTTATTGTCTTTTCTGCTACCCTCACCGGCATCATTGTTGCGCTACTGATTTATTTTGTAGGCTTTAATTTTTTAGAGGCATCACTTCCCAGTTTAGTCAGCAGAGTGGCTCCAATCAATAAAAAAGGATTGGCTTTGGGAGTGTATAATACGTCTCAATCGTTAGGTATTTTTATTGGGGGTTCGGTTGGAGGCCTCATTACTAAGTTTTACGGCTACAACGGAAGCTTTTTATTTTGTATCATATTGATTGGAGTGTGGTTTGCATTTTCATGCCAAATGAAAGTGCCCTTAGTTAAAAAAAATTAATTTAATATAAAGTCTATTTGGGAGATTTGATATGTCAGTAAATAAAGTCATTTTAGTGGGAAGGCTTGGCCGCGATCCGGAGGCAAGGTATACCGCAAATCAACAGCCAATCTGTAGCTTTGCCGTTGCGACAAGCAGAAGGTATAAGGACAAAGAAGGGAATAATCAAGAACAAACGGAATGGCATAACATCAGCATGTTTGGAAAACTTGCTGAGATTGGTAACCAATACCTAAAAAAAGGAAGCCAGGTCTATCTAGAAGGAAGATTACAAACGAATAAGTCCGAAAAAGACGGGCAAACCAGATATTTCACTCAAATCGTTGCGGACCAGATGACTATGCTTGGCTCTAAGGATGGTGGAGGAAGTAGTAATGATGCCGGGATGAACCAAGCCGCTCCAGCCTCATCAAGCCAACCAACAGCTGCCCCAGCAGCCTCTAGCTTCGATGAGTTCGAAGACGACATTCCTTTTTAACGCAAGGAATTAAACTATGGCAATGTATGAGTTTTTATGCGAAGGATGCGGTCATCGTGATGATTTAATTCGCAAGATGGATGATCCTGCGATTACTAATTGCCCGCATTGCCAACAATTGTTATTTCAAAAGCAGGTGTCGGCACCGAGATTTCAGCTATCGGGTTCGGGCTGGTATGAGACCGATTTCAAAAATACCAAAGCACCCGCTAGCCCAGAAAAAAAAGAGACCAAAAAAAATGATTAAGAAAAATTTTATTACCGGGTTGTTGGTGTTGATTCCCCTTATCCTAACCGTATGGGTGCTTTTCAGTCTGATTCAATTCATAGACCAAGTGGTCCTATTACTGCCTGAGCACCTAAGGCCAGAATATTTTTTTGGGGGTGAGGTATTTGGATTTGGCGTGGTATTGACATTTTTGGCAGTAATATTAACCGGCGTGGTTGCTAATAACTTTTTTGGTAAAAAGCTTATTCAGATCTATGAGAACATACTGAATCGTGTCCCTTTTATCAAATCTGTTTACAGCAGTATTAAGCAAGTCTCAGACACCCTACTTAAAAGCTCAGGCAAGGCTTTTAGTAAGGCCGTATTAATTGAGTTTCCGATTGAGGGAACCTATACCTTTGCTTTTATTACGGGTGAACCTGACGCATTATTAACAAAAAAACTGAAAGGCAAGTTTGTTAATGTCTATGTCCCGACTACACCAAACCCCACCTCGGGTTATACGCTGATTGTGCCAGTGAAAAAAGTGATTGAGTTAGATATCAGCGTGGATCAAGTGCTGAAATATGTGATTTCCATGGGCGTCACTAATGACCCTAAAACGAAAAAAATTATTAAGAAATAGAAAAGAGATTAGATTATGAGAACACATTATTGCGGTGAATTAAATCGAGATCACATTGATCAAGAGGTCATTTTATGTGGCTGGGCACACCGTCGCAGAGACCATGGTGGGGTAATCTTTATTGACCTAAGAGATAATAAAGGTCTCGCACAGATTGTGATCGATCCCGATACTAAAGAAGCATTCAGTACAGCTGAATCTATCCGAAACGAATATGTGCTTAAAGTTACCTGCAAGGTCAGGCTTCGACCTGAGGGTACGGTCAATAAAAACCTACCAACCGGTGAAGTGGAAATGCTGGCATCGACGGTAGAAATATTAAATGCATCGTTAACTCCCCCTTTTATGCTGGATGATGACACGATTACCGAATCGATTAGACTGGAACATCGATTCATCGATCTTCGTCGCGACCAGATGCAGAAAAATATGAAGCTTAGATACGACATCTCAAAAAATATTAGGCAGTATCTGGATCATGAAAGTTTTATTGAGATTGAAACCCCTATTCTTACCCGAAGTACACCTGAGGGAGCCCGAGATTATTTGGTTCCATCACGCGTACATCATGGTGAATTTTTTGCATTACCGCAGTCTCCCCAATTATTTAAACAGATTCTGATGGTGTCAGGGTTTGATAGGTATTTCCAAATCGCTAAATGTTTTAGGGATGAGGACTTACGTGCGGATAGGCAGCCTGAATTTACCCAAATAGATATTGAAGCCTCATTTGTAGATGAGGAAGATATCATGAGTATTGCGGAAAATATGACGCGTGAAATGTTTAAAAAAGTCATGGACCAATCATTACCTCAGTCCTTCCCGAGGATGACTTACCAAGAGGCGATGCACCGTTTTGGTTCCGACAAGCCTGACCTGAGAGTAACACTTGAGCTCATTGAGCTAACAGAGGAAATGAAGGACGTTGACTTTAAGGTATTTTCCTCAGCAGCCAATATGGATAATGGCAGAGTGGCAGCATTAAGGATACCCAATGGCGCCGAACTTTCGCGATCAGAAATTGATGCTTATACAGAATTTGTCAAAATATATGGAGCCAAGGGCCTAGCGTATATAAAAATTAATGATAAAAATTTATTGAATGAAGAGGGCTTACAGAGCCCTATCGTAAAGAATATTCATGTTGACGCATTAAAAGCGATTATTGAAAAAACTTCGGCGGAAAATGGCGACCTGGTATTTTTTGGTGCCGACAAGAGAACTGTCGTCAATGAGGCACTCGGTGCATTGCGAGAAAAAATTGGCCATGATAAAAAGCATTTAACTAATGAGCCTTGGGCGCCTGTTTGGATTGTGGACTTCCCTATGTTTGATTTTGATGAAGAGGGTAATCGATGGAATGCGCTTCATCATCCATTCACTTCCCCTAAGGATGGCCATGAAGGTCTGCTGGAGACTGATCCAGGAAATTGTTTATCAAAAGCCTATGACATGGTCATTAATGGTTGGGAAGTGGGTGGCGGTTCCATACGTATTCATCAACAGACAGTTCAATCAAAAGTATTTAAGGCTCTCAATATTTCTGATGAAGAAGCCCGTGAAAAATTTGGGTTCTTGTTGGACGCACTTCAGTATGGGGCTCCTCCACACGGCGGTCTAGCATTTGGCCTTGATCGATTAGCTACGCTCCTAGCTGGTGCTGATTCTATTAGGGATGTCATCGCATTCCCTAAGACACAAAAAGCGCAATGCTTGATGACACAAGCACCAAATATGGTAGATGAAAAACAATTAAGAGAATTACATATCAAGGTAAGGCCTACGAACGCTGAAAGAAAAAATGATTAAAGGTATTAATCATTTCAACTTAAGATCTGATGAAGAGACAATGCATATCTTAAAAGATTTTTATATCAATATCGTTGGGTTAGCTCTTGGCGAGAGGCCTGCATTCGAAAGCAAAGGTTTTTGGTTGAGTGCGGATGGTAAAGATGTGTTGCATCTAAGTACCACCAAAAATAATGAAGTAAAAGATCATCACGTTAATTCAACTTTTGATCATTTGGCATTTAGTGCTAACAATATGGCTTTTTATAAAAAAATGTTAACCGATAACAATATTGCATATAGTTACAGAGAGGTACCGGAAATCGGAACCAAACAACTTTTTTTTAAAGACCCTGTTGGAAATGGTATTGAGTTAATATTTATTTAAATTTCATTTAAACCTTAACGATGGAGAGAAAATGAAAAGCTATAGAAAAGAGTTGTGGTTTGATGCACCGGAAAGAATGCACTTTACGAATATCACCCCTGACGTTAGAAACTGTTTGTCGGAAAGTGGCATTTCAGAAGGCTTTATTTTAGTTAATGCCATGCATATAACGGCAAGCGTATTTATTAACGACGATGAGTCGGGCCTTCACCATGACTACAAAAAGTGGTTGGAACATTTGGCTCCCCATGAGCCTGTGAGTGGCTATCGACATAATGATACCGGTGAAGACAATGCTGATGCGCATATGAAAAGGCAAGTGATGGGTCGAGAAGTAGTGGTAGCAGTTACCGGTGGCACACTTGATTTTGGTCCCTGGGAACAGATTTTTTATGGTGAATTTGATGGGCGACGAAAGAAAAGGGTGCTGGTAAAAATTATTGGCGATTAAAACATTATGTCGAAAAAAAGAGATTTAAGCTTTGATCCCAATTATTTGTCACAGCAGGGCATTAAATTTCTTAATGAAGGAAATTTTGAAAAATCAAAGGAAATTTTCAATCAATTAATAATCCATTTCTCGAACAATGTAGAGCTTCTGAACTTGCTTGGGTTTGTAAATCTACAACTAAACTGTCATGAAGAGTCATTCAGCGTTTATAGCAAATCTATTGAAATTAATCCGCACCAAGTTGAAGTGTTTTTTAACAGAGCCATTGTGAGTGCAAAGTTAAAAAAATTTCCCGAAGCAATAAAGGATTATGATGTTGTTATATCCCATAACCCAAAAAATATAGATGCCTTAATAAATCAGAGTGCTGTCTATCAAGATATGCAAAATTTTGAAGAGGGATTAAGGACTATTAATATTGCCTTATCTTATGATCCGAATAATTATAAAGCTTTATCAAATAGAGGTAATTTATTTCAGAGTTTATATAGGTATGAAGATGCGATTCATGATTTTGATATGGCTATTAAATTAGAGCCAAGCATCATAGGAACTTATGTTAATAGAAGTAATTCACTCAAATTTCTTGGAAGATTATCTGAGGCAGCGAAATCATTTGATGCAGCATTGGCAATAGACAAAAATAATGCAAACGCTCAATTTCATTATAGTATTTTACTTTTAAGTCAAAAGAGATTTTCTGAGGGATGGGAAAAATACAAATATCGGTGGAAAGCCAAGAACTTAAAGCAACCAAAATTTGTGGAAGATTTGCCTTCTTTTTCAATTACAGAAAAGCATGGAAAGCTATTAATATGGTGTGAGCAGGGAATTGGAGATCAAATATTTTTCGGCTCAATCCTGCGAGATTTACCTAAAAATTTAGTTGTTGAAGTTCTAATTAACCCTAAGCTAATTGACTTGTTTAAATTATCTTTTCCACATATTAGTTTTATTAGTTCTCAAAGCAATATAGAGATATCCAGTTATGACTTTCAAATAGGGTTAGTTGAGCTTGCTTCCTTGTACAGAAATTCTAAAGATGATTTAAATAAACTGCCAAGTAGGTTTATCATTACCAATGATGTAAAAAATAACGTTTTTAAAAAAATACTACAAAAAAATAAAAAGTTTACTTGTGGAATTTCATGGAAAAGTAAAAATAATATTAATGGATATGCAAGAAGCATCTCCTTAGAATCTCTCTTGCCTATTCTTCAAACCCAGGGATTATCTTTTGTAAATTTGCAATATGGAGATACAACTGCCGATGCTAACTACCTAAAAGATAATTATGATATCAATTTTGAAGATATCGGATCTGTTGATAATTATAATGATTTAGATAGTTTGGCATCTTTAATTGAAAGCTGCGATTTCATAATAACAATCGATAATTCAACCGTTCATTTAGCCGGATCAATGGGAAAAAAGACCTATTTATTGCTTCCTTACGGACTTGGCTCTATTTGGTATTGGCATGATGACAATCAAAGCATATGGTACCCATCGGTGGAAATTTTTCGACAAAAGGAGCCGCAGGATTGGTGTGGGGTAATTGAAGATATTTTGAGAAAGATACGGATACAAAAAATTGTTGGTTAATCATTAAATGTCTCAAATTAGTTTTTTTAAAATTTTTGTATAGTTACATATCCCAAATAGACAGCAAAAACTTTTTTTGAAAAATAAAAAAATATTAGCCATTGCAGGACTTTTATTACTGTCTGTTGTATGGGGTTTAAATATCCCTTTTATGAAGGCGGCATTAGAATTTTCCAGCCCAGCTACATTTGCATTTTTACGCAATTTTTTTGGCGCAGTAGTACTATTTGTAATTTTGTTACTTTTACGCAAACCGATTGCAACTAAAGCAACAGCAAAATTATTTACTCTTGGCTTGTTCCAAACTGCAGGATTTACTGGGTTTCTTATATGGGCTTTGGTTGAGGGGGGCGCAAGTAAGACAGCAATTCTGACTTTCACCATGCCTATGTGGGTTGCCATCATGGCATGGCCCTTGTTGCAAGAAAAGCTCACGACTTCACAATGGATAGCCGTCCTTATATGCTTTTTAGGCATTGTGTTTATTTTTGATCCATTAAATACTAACAACAATTTTCGTAGCACTTGTTTAGCCCTAGCCTCAGGTCTTTCATGGGCTATCGGAGCTATTTTATCAAAACGCATGCATCATCAACACCCAAATATGGACCTTATCACCATGACGGCATGGCAAATGTTATGGGGATCCATTCCTTTATTACTGGTAGCCATAATTTTTTCCTCACAACCAACTGTATGGACAGCTTATTTTTTGGGTATCGTATTGTTTAATGTAATTTTTGTTAACGCCATTGCTTACTTATTGTGGTTTTATGCATTGAAATACCTTGAAGCGACATTCGTATCTATGCTTGCTTTGTTGACACCCATTTCTGCAGCAATATCCGCATGGCTTTTGTTAGGTGAGATACCAAATAAGATTGAAACCATAGGCTTTAGTCTTATCTTGTTTGGGCTTTTTTTATTGCTTTTATACAAAGGCAGAGAAAAGTTAACTTAGGTTATAGAAAACCAATTAACTGTTAAAATAAATACTTTATACGTTTTTTTAAATAGGCATGAAATTATGGCAGGTCATTCAAAATGGGCAAATATTCAACACCGTAAAGGTAGGCAAGATGCCAAACGCGGTAAGATTTTTAGCAAATTAACAAAAGAGATAACGGTTGCGGCAAGAATGGGGGGTGGCGATATTAACTTCAACCCTAGGCTAAGGTCGGCGGTCACTGCTGCCAAAGAAGAAAATATGCCGATAGACAATATTACCCGAGCTATAAAAAAAGGGACGGGGGAGCTAGAGGGAGTTAATTACGAAGAAATTCGTTATGAAGGATATGGTATTAATGGCGCCGCTATTATTATTGACTGCCTTACGGATAATAAGCAGAGGGCGGTCGCCGATGTGCGCCATGCGCTTAATAAAAATGGGGGAAATTTAGGTACCGATGGGTCGGTAGCATTCTTATTTAAGCACTGCGGCATATTCTTTTTTGCCCCTGGGAATGACCAGGATAAACTGATGGAGGAAGCAATAGAGTTGGGCGCGGATGATGTAATCAATCATGATGACGGAAGCATTGAAGTGATTACGGGGCCCTCAGAATATCTGTCGGTAAAAGAAGGTTTTAGTAATAGTGATTTTAAATATGAGTTTGCAGAGCTAACGATGAAGCCAGACGTCGAAGTGAAGTTTAACGAATCGGATGGTGAGAAAATGCAGAGAATTTTAGATGTCTTAGAAGACTTGGATGATGTACAGAATGTATATTCTAATGCATCCATCGGAGATGAATAATTAACACTGCATCCATTATCCTTGGTATCGACCCTGGGCTCAGGGTCACTGGGTACGGCATAATAAAAAAGAATAAACTGGATTTAAGTTACATTGCGAGCGGTATCATCAAGACTGGTGATAGCAAAGACAGTTTAGCAAGCAGATTAAAATTAATTATTCAAGGACTAGAAGAGGTGATTTCGCAGTTTAACCCTGAATGTGTGGCCATCGAAAAAGTGTTTGTTAATACCAACCCTCAAAGTACCTTATTGCTTGGTCAAGCTAGAGGTGCTGCGATTTCTGCAGCAGTCATCCATGACTTACCTGTATTTGAATATACTGCACTACAAATTAAAAAATCGGTTGTTGGTCAAGGCCATGCTAAAAAAGAGCAGGTCCAATTGATGGTAAAGAAACTACTCGGATTACCTTCTGTTGCTAGCACAGATTCTTCAGATGCTCTAGCCTGTGGGTTATGCCATGCTAATATTAGCGCTAGCATTGCTAAACTAGGGGTGGGCAACCGTATGAAAGGTGGGCGAATCTTATGATCGGTAGAATCAAAGGGTATTTATTAGAAAAAATTCCTCCAATAATATTGATAGATTGCCAGGGTGTGGGCTATGAAATTGAAGTGCCCATGACCACCTTTTTTGATTTGCCTGACGAAGGTTCAGAAATTACTTTGTTGACGCACCTTATTGTAAGAGAGGATGCACAGCTATTATTTGGGTTTGCGACAGCCGCAGAAAGACAAATGTTCAGGCAACTTATCAAGGTAAATGGTATTGGCGCTAAGGTAGCCTTATCCATTCTGGGTAGTATAGGCTCGAGTGATTTAGCAGATGCGATTCAACATGATGATATTAATATGCTCGTTAAAATACCGGGTATCGGTAAAAAAACTGCCGAACGATTAGTCTTAGAGTTGAAGGATAGACTAAAAGATTTACACATTGATCCATCGGTCAAGAAGCATGCAACCCACATAGAGGATATTGAAAACGCTTTAATCAGCCTTGGATACAGTGCAAAAGATGCTTCCATGGCAATTAAATTGCTCCCTGAAAATATATCGATTAACGATGGTATAAGGCAAGCATTAAAAAGTCTTTCTAATAATGCGTAAATTTACTTATGATTGAACCTGATAGATTTGTAGACCCACAAACTTCCGACATTGCCGAAGAGGGAGTGGAGCGTGCCTTACGACCGAAGGATCTTCAGGAGTATGTTGGGCAAGAAAAAACTCGGGATCAATTGGAAATTTTTATTGGTGCGGCCAAAAATAGAGAGGAGGCTTTAGACCATGTCTTATTGTTTGGGCCTCCTGGTTTAGGTAAGACAACCCTAGCGCATATTATTGCAAAAGAAATGGGCGTAAATCTTAGGCAAACATCCGGACCCGTCTTAGAAAAAACGGGAGATTTAGCAGCCATTTTGTCAAATCTAGAACCTAATGACGTTTTATTTATTGATGAAATCCATCGTCTATCTCCTGTTATTGAAGAAATTCTATACCCAGCTATGGAAGATTACCGGCTTGATATCATGATTGGTGAGGGGCCTTCAGCCAGGTCTGTAAAGTTAGAGCTTCCACCTTTTACCCTTATAGGTGCAACTACCCGAGCTGGCATGCTAACAAATCCCCTGAGGGACAGATTTGGAATTGTAGCGAGATTAGAGTTTTATAATGAAAGCGAATTAGCTAAAATTGTTGAACGTTCAGCTGGTCTGCTAGAGGTATCAATTGACCAAGATGGCGCAAAAGAAATAGCTAAGCGGTCTCGAGGTACTCCAAGAATTGTTAATCGTCTATTAAGAAGAGTGAGAGATTTTGCGGAGGTGAAAGCTCAAGGTAAAGTGGATAAGCTAGTAGCAGATCAAGCCTTGAAGATGTTAGATGTTGATGTGGTAGGTTTAGATTTAATGGATAGAAGCTTATTGGAGGCTATCATTATAAAGTTTGCTGGTGGCCCTGTAGGCCTTGATAATTTAGCGTCTGCTATTGGTGAAGAAAAGGAAACTATCGAGGATGTGATTGAGCCTTACTTAATTCAACAAGGCTATTTGATGCGAACACCAAGAGGAAGAGTAGCTACTGCGATGGCCCATCGTCACCTAGGGCTTCCAGAGCAGAATAAATAAGGGCATCAGTGAAGATAAGAGTTTATTACGAGGATACTGATAGTGGTGGGGTGGTATACCACTCTAATTACCTCAATTTTATGGAGAGAGCGAGAACGGAGTGGCTCAGAGATTTGGGTGTTGGCCAACATGCCTTAAAAACTAACGATAACCTGATGTTTGTAGTGTCAACCATCACGATTGACTATAAAAAACCAGCCATACTAGATGATGAATTAACAGTTCAAACAGATTTACTTAGCATGAGGTCTTGCTCCATTGATTTAAAGCAGCAAATTTTTAGAAAAAAAGAGTTGTTAACGAAGAGCATAGTGACGGTTGCATGTATTGATGCTAACCAATTAAAACCAGTAAAAATACCTACAACAATTAGAAAACTTATGGAGCTTTTATGAATATAGGCAGTGATTTATCTTTTTTCTCTTTAATATTTGGAGCTAGTCTGCCTGTTCAGCTAGTCATGTTGATATTAATTGCAGCATCGGTCATTTCATGGAAATTTATTTACTTAAAAGTGAAATTCCTTAAAGAGTCGGAAGAAAATGCCCAAGAATTTGAGAAGTTTTTTTGGTCAGGCGGTGATCTTGCCAAACTTTATGAGTCGGTCAGTAATAACTCTAGAGCGATAAATGGTTTAGCGGAGATATTTCGATCAGGCTACAAAGAATATATGGGGCAGAAAGAACATCAGGCATTTGATAAGAAAAGTATTGAAAGCGTGAGGCGTGCCATGCGTGCTTCCTACAATAGAGAGATAGATACGCTGGATCAACATCTGCCTTTTTTAGCTTCTGTTGGTTCTGTTAGTCCCTATATAGGTCTTTTTGGAACAGTTTGGGGCATCATGAATGCATTTATTGGCCTATCCAATGTAGCACAAGCAACATTAAGTCAAGTTGCACCGGGAATTGCAGAAGCATTGATAGCAACGGCTATCGGACTTTTTGCGGCGATACCGGCCGTAATTGCTTACAATCGATTCGCCACAAAAGTTGATCGCTTGTCCTTACGGTTTGAAAGCTTTATAGAAGAATTCATTAATATTGTAGACAGAAAAGGGTAACAATGAAGAAGCGTCGCCTAATGAATCAAATCAATGTTGTCCCATACATTGATGTTATGTTGGTTTTGTTAGTGATCTTTATGATCACTGCACCTATGACTAATCCCGGGGTAGTCGAGCTTCCTAAGGTGGGTGAGACATTAAAACAACAAGAAAGCCCTATCGTTATTTCAATAAAAAAAGATGGTTCGGCCGAAATTGATGGGAAAAAGTTTAAAAATGATGCCCTTCTGGCACATGTAAAAAAGTTAACGTCAGCAAAACCAGAGCAATCCGTGGTAATTGCTGCTGATAAAAAGGTAGATTACGGGCAAGTTATTACCATTATGGACCTACTGAAACAAAATGAGATTAGTAAAGTGGGTCTCCTTTTAACCCCAGCTAAATAAAATTATATGCGATTATCCTGGCTTGAAAATAACGATAATTTACAGGCTAATTTATTTACGCTAGTTATTCATTTAGCACTTTTTATTTTCATGATTTTCTCCGTAAATTGGCAAGTTAAAACCCCTTATTATGCAGAAGTTGAATTATGGGATGCCATTCCTACACAAATAAAACCTAAGCCCCTCATAAAAAGAGCTACGCCTAAAGTACAAAAGCCGCAACCGTCGATAGCAGAAAAGATCGTAGAAGCTAAAAAAGATGCTGACATTCAGTTGAAAAAGAAAAAAGCAGCTGAGTTGAAAAAGAAAAAAGCAGCTGAGTTGAAAAAGAAAAAAGCAGCTGAGTTGAAAAAAATAGAACAATTGAAGAAAAAAGCATTGGAAGAAGAGAAGCTTGCTGAACTGCAAAAGCGGCTCTTGGAGGATGAGGAGGTAGAAAAAGTACAAAAAAAACTCCTAGAACAGGATGACTTAGAGCGTTTGCAAGAAGAGCTGAGGAACAAGGACCTAGCCAAAGAAACTCGAATAGCCATTGAAGGAACCCAAGACCTTGTTGCTGGCACAAATTCTGGGGAGTTAGAAAAATATAAAGCATTGATTCAGCAAAAAATATATCAAAATGTAAATAAGCAACTATGTGGTCTGGACCCACTGGAACTAATCTTTGAAATCGTCTTGATGCCAACTGGTGACTTGATTGGCGGTGCAAAAATGATAAAGTCTAGTAAGATTGAAAGCTGTGATCAGGCCGTAGAAAGAGCCATACTTCAGGCACAACCCTTACCGATGCCTCAGGATAATCGTCTTTTTTCACAGCTTAAAAAGTTGAAGCTTAAATTTCAGCCAAACGGACCTATTAACTAACTAAAGGTAATGTCTATGAAGCAGACTTTTTGGAAATGCTTTTTTTTAATTTGGCTTGTGTGTATTTCCAATGCAAGTCATGCACTTGAGGTGATTGAGATTCTTGGAGGTAAAGCCAGTCAGATACCTGTGGCTGTCATTCCCTTTAAGGACAACAATGCCCAAAAAAGTATGCAGCTCATGCATGAAGTTATAACAAATGATCTTAATCGTTCTGGATTATTCAGCTCCATTGATATCTCCGGTGTTTCAGATTACCCGATTGATGAGCGAGAAGTGAATTTTAGTAACTGGGCTGCACTACAATCACAGTTTATTGTTGTGGGTAAAATTGATGCTATTGGAAGATCCAATAGTCAGATGCAGGTAACGTGGAGTTTGATTGATATTTATAAGGAAAAAACGGTTTTATCGGTAGCTATTAAAGGACAGCCAAGCCAGTATAGAGTGATAGCCCACCGCATCGCAGATACTATTTATGAAAAACTCACTGGAAGCAAAGGAGTGTTTGATACGAACATAGCATTCGTAAAAAAACTGGGTAAAGAAAAGTACAGCCTATTTATTGCTGATTACGACGGCCATAACCCAAGAGCAATTGTAAACTCTAGATACTCCATTATCTCCCCGAGATGGTCACCAAATGGAAAAAAGATAGCTTACGTCTCATTCGAAAAAAAGAAGCCTGTTATTTACGTTCAAGATATTGAGACAGGAAAAAGAACCTTGCTGGCTAATTTTAGAGGAAATAATAGCGCCCCTGCATGGTCCCCAGATAGTAAAAAGCTTGCGATTGTCTTGACTTATAGCGCTAACTCACAAATTTATACTATTGATGCAGATGGAAAAAATATCAAACAATTGATGCGCACGCGATCCATTAATACTGAGCCTGCATGGTCACCCAACGGAAAAGAAATCTATTTCTCATCAGACCGAGCAGGAAGCGCACAAATTTACAAAGTCGACGTTGATACCAACGAAGTAGTGAGAGTAACTTTTGAGGGAAATAATAACGTTAGCCCTAGCTTATCTCCCGATGGAAAATTATTACTTTTCCTCAATCAAGATAATGGAAGCTACAGAGTCGCTATACAAAATCTACTATCCAACCAAATGTTAAAATTAACAAACGGACCGGATGACGAGTCTCCGATCTTTTCTCCTAACGGACATATGGTATTATTTACTTATAAGGACTATGGAAAAGTCTCAAAAATTGGTACAGTATCAATAAATGGATTAAAAATGACGCCCATTGATGTTGGTTCTGAGACAATATTAGAGTCAACTTGGGGGCCACTATCCGATTAAATTTTATTTAAACAAGGGAAAAACAATGAAAAATTCTTTATTACTAGCTTCGCTCCTCGCAGTTCTAGCAGCTGGTTGTAGCACTACAGATATTAATGATCCTATGGGCCTGAATGCGCCATTTCCTGAGCTTGAATCTAGAACAGGTGATGGCTCAGAAGTTGATTTAATTGGCTCTAGTCAAGGTAAAGAATTAAACCAGTCGGCATTAGATGAGTTGGCTGCAGCTGCTGAGCTAGCTGATAGAAGCGTATATTTTGATTACGATAGCTTCGCAATCAAATCAGACTTTGAGGGCGTAATTAGTAATCATGCTACTTTTATCAATAAACACGATGCAGCAGTGGTGGTTTATGGTAATGCTGATTATAGAGGTTCGCATGAATATAACTTGGCCTTAGGACAGAAACGCGCAGTTGCGGTAAAACAGGCTTTAGAGGCGTTAGGTGTCAATGGCTCAGCGATCGAAACCATCAGTTTTGGTGAAGAGCATGCTAATCAAACATGTACCGGCAGCACTTGTGGTCAGGATAGGCGTGCAGATATTGGTTATGTAGGCGAATAACGTAACGTATATAGACTAAAGCTTTACATGAAAAAATATTACTGGGCTGGCCTGATCTTCTGCGCGCAACTTTCGTACGCAGGGCTATTTGAGGACGAAGAAGCAAGAAAAAAACTTAATAGCATTCAAGACCAGCTCAATAATATACAAGGCAATATCCAGAGTAATATTGATGCAAAAGTCACTCAGGCACTAAAAAATCAAAATCCCCTGAAAATCCAAAATGCATTAACTCAAATGCAAGACCGGCTAGATAAGTTACGGGGTGAAATTGAAGTTTTACAATTTCAGCTAAACAATTCTCAGGAAAGAGAAAAGATCTTATATCAGGACATAGATGATCGAATAACTACCCTAGAAAACAACCCCCAAACAGCACCCTCTAAAACCGAGGCGTTTGTAGATCAAAGCATGCCTCCCTCTACAAATATTGAAGCCGTCCAAAACGACATCATTGATGAGCCCAATCCTGCGGTGGAAGAAAGTCCGATAGCTACTGAGGTGCCCCCGCTGATTGATAAGAACATTGAAGTAGCTGCTTACGATGAGGCTAATGCATTATTGCGAGCGACAAAATATCAAGAAGCATTTATTGCATTTGATCGCTTTATAAGTGCCTACCCAAAAGCAGAAAAAATTGCTGAAGCTAAATATAATCTTGGTTATGCTCAATTTGCCCTCAAAAATTATAATGCTGCGATTAAGACCTATTCTAAGGTTATAGAGCTTCATGTTGACAGTGCAATTGTTCCTGAGAGCATGTACGGCATTGCCAATTGCGAAATACAACTAGCTAAAATTGGAAATGCTAAGAAAACATTAAGAGATTTAATGCAAAGATTTCCAAATGCTGAAATTATTCCAAAGGCCAAAACAAGGTTAAAGGCTTTGGAATCGATTAATCTGTAACCTGAATAGTGGTTAAATCACAAACACTTAAAATCAATGAAATTTTTTATTCACTTCAGGGTGAATCATCCCGTATTGGACTACCAACAATTTTTATAAGACTTACAGGCTGCCCTATGCGGTGCAATTATTGTGATACGGCCTATGCCTTTCATGAAGGAAAAAATTTATCCATTGATGCAATTATTGAGGAAATTAAGCAGTACGATACTAATTTTATTACCGTAACTGGCGGTGAACCATTGGCACAAAGAAATTGCTATAGTCTTTTGGATCAATTATGTAGTTTAGGATATAACGTTTCTCTTGAGACAGGAGGAGCCCTATCCATTAATGAGGTTCACGAAAATGTGAAAATTATTCTTGATATTAAGACCCCTGGGTCCGGCGAATCAGAAAATAATCATTGGGATAATTTACCGTTAATTAAGCAAAAAGACGAAATAAAAATGGTTATAACAAACCAAGAAGACTATGAATGGTCAAAAAACATCATTCAAGAAAAAGGACTTTATCTTAATTATGACATTTTATTTTCTCCCTCTTTTGGGCAGTTAGAACCTAGCCAATTAGCAGACTGGATTTTGCAGGATAATTTGAAGGTGAGAATGCAGGTCCAACTTCACAAGATTATATGGGGTGAAAAAAAAGGTGTCTAAATCTGCAGTAATTCTTTTGTCTGGAGGCTTAGATTCAGCAACGGTTTTAGCTATTGCAAAGGCAGAGGGATACCAATGCTACGCCATGAATATTAATTATCAGCAACGCCATAGCGCAGAACTGAAGTATGCGAAACGCCTTGCTCATCATTATGATGTAGAAGAATATAAGGTTGTAGACATAGATTTGAGCTGGTTGACGGGGTCCTCGCTTACTAATAAGTCGATGATTATCCCACAGAGCGCTTCTGAAGGAATTCCCTCAACATACGTCCCTGCTAGAAATACTATCATGATGACCTTGGCACTAGCATGGGCAGAAACCATCAAGAGCCAAGCAATTTTCATTGGGGTTAATGCAATTGATTATTCCGGGTACCCTGATTGCAGGGAAGAATATATTAAAAGCTTTGAAGTGATGGCAAATTTAGCTACCAAAACAGGAGTAGAGGGGTCAAGAATAACAATTCATGCTCCTTTAATTCATTTAGATAAGGCAGAAATTATAAGCCTCGGAATACAAAAAGGACTGGACTATAGCAAAACAGTTTCTTGTTACCAAGCTACAGAAGAGGGCCACGCTTGCGGCAAATGTGATTCATGCAGATTGAGAAGAGAGGGATTTGAAAAGCTGGGTGTAGCAGATCCTACATTATACGTAAGGTAAAACTCATGCATAGCTATCTTTAACATAGGTCGAATCATATAAAACTTGCCAAAACCATCTAAAGTAGCGTAAAATTTCGCCCTTTCTGTACAAAAAAATATTTTAATAACAAGAGAACATATATGGTAATCATTAGACTTTCAAGAAGTGGATCGAAGAAAAGACCTTACTTCAATGTAGTGGTGGCAGATTCAAAAAAAAGAAGAGACGGCCGCTTCATAGAGCGAGTAGGGTTTTATAATCCTGGCGCAAACCAAGGATCAGAGGCATTAAGACTTGATACGGACCGCATTTCATACTGGCAAGGCCACGGTGCATTATTGTCTGAAACAGTCGGAAGGATCGTAAAGCTTCACACTAAAGGCCCTGAAGGCTTGGAAGCAATGAAGAAAAAAGATTTAGATAAGGCTGCAGCAAAGAAAGCAAAGAAAGCAGCAGTTAAAGCTGAAGAGTTAGCAGCAGCAGCAGCAGAGGCAGCTCCAGCGGAAGAAGCTCCAGCAGCAGAGGCAGCTCCAGCAGCGGAAGAAGCTCCAGCAGCGGAAGAAGCTCCAGCAGCGGAAGAAGCTCCAGCAGCGGAAGAAGCTCCAGCGGAAGATAAGTAGAGATTACGGATAATCTCTCCATCGAAAGCAATGGAAGATGATGTAGTCATTATGGGGAAAATTGTTGGGCCTCATGGCATCAAAGGATGGCTAAAAGTACATCCTTTTACAGAAGAGATAGGAACGCTGAGTAATTACCCTCAATGGCTTATATCAAAAGATGAAAAGCATTGGGTTGGCCATAAAGTTGAAACTGCGACAGTTAAAGATAAAACGTTGCTTGTCAAATTGGTGGGAATAGATGACCGAAATGGATCTGATAGCGTCAATAAAAATATGGTTGGCATATTGAAAGAAGAGTTACCTAAATTAGACGCAGACACTTATTACTGGTCTGATTTGATAGGTTTGGATGTACAGAATGAAGCTGGATATTATTTTGGTAGCATACAAACAATGATGGAAACAGGGTCAAACGATGTGATGGTAATCAAAGGTGAAAGAGAATTTTTGATACCGTACTTGCCTGATGTAATTATAAAAGTAGATCTCGAGGCTAAAAAAGTTTTAGTTGATTGGGATGAAAATTACTAAATCGTTATTTAGATTCGATTTAGTTACATTGATGCCCGAGATGTTTCAAGCATTAACTGATTTTGGAGTGACTGGTAGAGCATTTAAGTCTGGTGTGATTGAAATGCATGTTTGCAATCCGAGAGAGTTTGCAAAGGATGCTCATAACACTATAGATGATAAATCGTACGGTGGTGGTCCAGGAATGTTGATGATGGTAGAGCCATTGGTAAAGGCTATTGAGTTTATAAAAGAGAAGCAGCATAAAAAAGGGTTGAAAGGCGCTAAGGTAGTTCATATGACCCCGAGGGGTAAGTCATTGGATCACCAATTAGTAAGAGAATTGTTAGAAGAAGACTCATTAATTATTATTGCCAGTCGATACGAAGGTGTTGATGAAAGAATTAATGACTGGGTAGATGAAGAAATATCGGTAGGAGATTATGTTATGAGTGGGGGTGAATTGCCAGCCATGACATTAATGGATTGTATGATAAGGCAATTACCTGGAGTTTTAAATGATGATGAATCAGCGAATCAGGATTCATTTGTGGACGGATTATTAGATCACCCACACTTTACAAGACCAGAGCTTTATAGAGGGCTTAAGGTTCCTGAGGTTTTAATGTCAGGTGACCATGAAAAAATAAGAATATGGCGACTGAAAGAATCGCTAAGGGAAACTTGGACTAAACGTCCAGATTTGTTGGCCGAAAGGTTGTTGACGAAAGAGGAGTCTCGACTGCTACAAGAAGTTAAAAGAGAGCAGGAACAAGACCCTTATAACTAAAAGGAATAAATGATGGCGAATATTATAGAAACATTAGAGAATGAAGAAATTGCACGACTTGGAAAGAAAATTCCAAAGTTTGCACCTGGAGATACACTTTCTGTTGGAGTAAACGTTGTTGAAGGAACAAGGTCTAGGGTTCAGTTATTTGAGGGAGTGGTTATTTCAAGACGAAATCGCGGACTCAATTCATCATTCATAGTAAGAAAAATTTCCTCAGGTGAAGGTGTCGAAAGAACATTTCAGCTTCATTCTCCCCAAATAGAAAGCATTGAAGTAAAAAGACGTGGTGATGTTAAAAGAGCTAAGCTATTTTATCTGCGCGACCTCTCAGGCAAGTCTGCTCGTATTAAAGAAAGGCTTAAAGTGCGTCCAAGCGATAGTGAATTTGAAACTATCCCAGAGGGTGCAGCTCCGGCCCCAGTAGAGGCTCCATTAGAAGATATGGCCCCAGTAGAGGCCCCAGTAGTAGAAGAAAAATCTGCTGAATAGACAATTCATAAAGTATGTTAAAAGCCCCAAATTTTGGGGCTTTTTTTTAACCTTCTTTTCTTTGATATTTAATTTAGAAAATCAATGAAATCCAGGTCGAATAGATTTAGAATAAAAAGAATGCATAAATCACACACACACATAAGGTAAATCTTAATTGCATCAAAAAATTATTGATGATTTTATTGACCATTTATGGCTTGAAGATGGGTTGTCTAAAAATACGCTAAATAGTTATCGCTTTGATTTGATAATTTTCGATAGCTGGCTTGGCGAGCAAAAAAAAATAGCTATGATGGATGTTTCTGAATTAGAAATACAAGAATTTTTAGCTTTTAAATTTCCATCATCAAAATCAAGGAGCATATCTCGGCTTTTGGCAACCTTAAGAAGGTTTTTTCGCTATCAGCTCAGGGAGAAAAAAATTCAAAAAGACCCAACACTTAAAATTCAAACACCAAAAATTCCAAAATCATTACCAAAGTCATTGAGCGAAGAGGAGGTGGAAAGTCTTTTAGATGCACCTAACCTAGATTCATCTTCCGGCTTAAGAGACAGATCTATGTTGGAGTTGCTATATGCTTGTGGCTTAAGAGTAACGGAGTTGGTCGATATTCAATTAACGGAAGTTATCCTTAGTGATGGCGTTATTAGGGTGACTGGTAAGGGCTCTAAAACAAGACTGGTACCAATGGGAGAGGAAGCGGTAGATTGGATAAAAAAATATATTGCTGAAGCGCGGGATGATATTTTAAGAAAAAAAACATCTAAATTCTTATTTGTTACTAACCGAGGAGGAGCAATGACGCGGCAGGCTTTTTGGTATGTAATAAAAAAATATGCCGTAATTGCTAATATCAATAAACCAATGTCACCCCATATCTTGCGTCATGCATTTGCAACCCATTTAATTAATCATGGAGCAGACTTAAGAGTGGTGCAAATGTTATTAGGCCACACAGATATTTCCACAACACAAATTTATACTCATGTGGCAAGGGAGAGATTAAAAAAAATTCACCAAGAACACCATCCGAGAGGGTAGTTAGCGCTTTAAAATAACACCAACGAAGTCTGTACTCGGTAGTATCTTGTTTTTTGCAATTTTTAATTCAATAGCTTTAATAGCAAATTGTCTCTTGATAGTTGAGACAATTTCTTCACCTAGTGATTCTAATAATTTGTAGCTATGATTATCACCAATTGTTACGATAATCTTCTCAATTTGGGCATAATCTAATGTCTCATCAATATCATCAGAATCGAATGGTGAATGTTTATTGAGCTCAATATCAATATCGATATGTAGATTTTGATAGTGCTCCCTCTCAAAATCTGGGACACCAATCTTAGTTTTTATCTGTAGGCCGTGAAGAAAAATATAGTTAGACATGAAGGCGTAGGCTTTTTGAAATATAATGATCCTATATGATAAATCAAATTCTTTTTGTTGCCATTGCTTATTTAATTGGCTCTCTGTCTTTTGGCATTTTAGCGAGTAAAATTTTTAGCATTTCCGACCCAAGAACTATGGGATCAAAAAACCCTGGGGCGACCAATGTGTTACGAACAGGCAACAAATATGCTGCTATCTTCACCTTGCTTGGTGATATGTTAAAAGCGACTATGGTAGTAGCCCCGGCAATCGCTTACGATATATCAGGCTTAGAATTAGTAGTGATTTCGCTGGCCGTTCTGCTCGGCCATGTATTCCCAATCTACCATAAGTTTAGGGGTGGAAAAGGTGTAGCGACTGCTTTAGGGATCCTGTTTGCAATTAATTGGGTCTTAGCGCTTATAGTTTTATTTGTTTGGCTTGTAATATTTTTGTTATTTAGGTATTCATCTCTTGCGGCGATTATTTCATCATTGGCTGCACCATTGATCGCATACTTTCTTAATCAAGGCCAAACTATTGTCATTATTGCTGGCTTAGTCGCATTGCTAATAGTGTATCGGCATCAAAGCAACATAAAAAATCTTTTGGGTGGCAGGGAATCACGCTTTAAAAAGTAAGTTATATTTCGTTTAAGCGCCACCTTGGCATAACACTAAAACGATAGTCAGTTTTTTTAGAAAGTTTAAATCTTAAAGACCCTGCTAAAGCAATCATGGCTCCATTGTCGGTGCAAAACTCTAACGATGGAAAAAAAACCCGATAGTTATTTTTTTTGGATGAAGCAGTTAGCTTGTCTCTTAGTTGTATGTTGGCCCCAACTCCCCCAGAAACAACTATTTTATCTAGATTTAAGTGATTCATAGCTTTAATCGTTTTGTGAATTAATACCTCGGTGATTGACTCTTGAAAGCTTGCTGCAATATTAGCTTTTATCTGATCTGTAAGTTGTGTTTGTTTTTTTACTAAAGTTAATACAGCAGTTTTTAAGCCGCTAAAACTAAAATCAAAGTCTTTGCTATGCATCATAGGCTTAGGAAGATTAAATATAGGAGATCCTGATTCAGCCAGCTTCGATAATGCAGCTCCACCGGGATATCCAAGACCCAGAAGTTGTGCAGTTTTATCAAAGGCTTCACCTGCCGCATCATCGAGTGTATCTCCAATAATGTCATATTGCCCTATGTTTTTAACATGTATGATTTGGGTATGGCCACCGGAGACCAGCAAGGCTAAAAAAGGAAACTCCGGCTTATCATTTTCTAGCATGGGGGCTAAAAGATGGCCCTCCAGGTGATGAATTGGAATGCTGGGGATGCCTAGCGCACACGATAATGCTTCTGCAACGCTGCTTCCAACCAACAGTGCTCCAGACAGACCTGGGCCTGCCGTATAGGCGACAGCATCAATTTGATGTCTTGCGATACCTGTTTGTATTAATAGTTGCTGTATGAGTGGAATAATAAAGCGTATGTGATCCCTAGAGGCTAATTCTGGGACAACGCCTCCATAATCTTTGTGCAGTTCAATTTGGGAATGAAGCGTATGGCCAAGCAATCCTCTATTATCATCGTAAAGAGCGATACCAGTTTCATCACATGATGTCTCTATTCCTAGAACAAGCATTATTTACTTAAATTGGTTGAAAAAAATGAATATTAGCATTAAAATGGTCGCCTTTTCATGGGTAGTATAGTTTATGCTACTAAATTGAAGTTTTAACAATTATAGAGATTATTTGATGTCAACAATTAAAGTTAAAGAGAATGAGCCATTTGATGTTGCCCTAAGAAGATTTAAGCGTCTAATAGAAAAAACAGGCCTAATTAACGATCTTAGAGCGCGTGAGTTTTACGAAAAACCAACATGGGAAAGAAAGCGTAAAGCTGCTGCTGCGGTAAAAAGACAATACCGTAGGCTCAGAAATCAAATGCTTCCTCCAAAACTGTATTAAAAAATAATGTCCTTAAAAGAAACAATTAATGAGGACATGAAAAATGCCATGCGCAGCAAAGACACTGCGCGACTCGGAACAATAAGGCTTCTTCAAGCCGCAATTAAACAGAAAGAAGTGGACGAAAGAATTGACCTTGATGATTCCACCATCATTCCCATCATTGAAAAAATGTTAAAACAAAGAAATGACTCTATTGATGCTTTCAAGAAAGCAGAAAGAGCTGATCTTGTCTTAAAAGAAGAGTTTGAAGTGAGTGTCTTAAAGGGTTACATGCCTGAGCAAATGAATTTGTCAGATGTTCAGTCCGCAATAGACGATGTAATTAAAGAGGTAGGTGCTAGCTCAATGAAAGATATGGGCCCAGTGATGGCGAAGGTTAAAGAGAAGCTGGCTGGAAAAGCAGATATGGCTGCAGTATCAAAAATTATTAAAGCTAAGTTAGCGTCATAGCACCATCGTAATTCATACATATATACTCTGAATCGTATAATATTAAATAATGATCCCAGAATCATTTATTCAAGATATGTTAAATAGAACTGACGTTGTTGATGTGATCGACAAACGCGTCCAGTTAAAAAAAGCAGGAGCCAACTTTGTTGCTTGCTGCCCCTTCCATCAAGAAAAGTCACCATCATTTTCCGTTAGCCCCTCTAAACAGTTCTATCATTGTTTTGGATGTGGAGCTCATGGATCAGCCATTACTTTCTTAATTGAGTTTGAGGGATTGACATTTGTTGAGGCTGTTCATCAAATCGCTAGCAGTCTTGGCCTTACCGTACCCAATGAAAGTAGGGAAGATCCAAAGAAAATAAAAGAAAACTTTGGGTTAGAGGAGGCAATGAAAATTGCTACTCAATTTTATCAAAAGGCTTTACGGTCGTCGCCAAAAGCCATTGAATATTTAAAATCTCGAGGTCTAACGGGAGCGGTTGCAAAAGAATTTTCTATCGGTTTTGCTCCTGATGGATGGCAGAACTTAGAGAATGCTTTTAAGCAGTATGACGACGCTTCATTAGAAAAAGCTGGTTTAATCCAAAAGAATGAAAAAGGAAAGTATTACGATCGCTTTAGGAATCGTATTATGTTTCCCATTATTAATGAGAAAGGACAGGTTATTGGTTTTGGCGGTAGAGTAATCAATCCGGATGACACTCCAAAATATTATAACTCTCCTGAAACTCCCCTATTCCAAAAAAGTTACGAATTATATGGACTTATTCATGCACGAAAGCCGATCAGGGAAAAAGGCTATGTGGTCGTAGTTGAAGGGTATATGGATGTTGTGGCTCTTGCTCAGCATGACTTTAGGAATGTGGTCGCCACTCTCGGCACGGCGACAACTATTTACCACATAAAAAAACTCATGCGCTATACGCAAGACATTGTCTTTTGTTTCGACGGAGATAAAGCTGGTCAAACTGCAGCATGGAGAGCCATGATGAATGCATTAAGTGCGGTAACTGATAATGTGAGGTTAAAATTTCTATTCCTACCAGATAATCATGACCCAGACTCATTTATAAGAGAATATTCAAAAGAGGCTTTTGATAGACTGGCTGAGGATGCATTACCTTTGTCAGAATATATTATCAGGCGATTAACATTAACCAATGATCTTTCCTCCCAAGAAAAAAAAGTGAGATTGTTGAATGACGTAGAGCCTATATTAAATGAAATGACGGCACCTAAAGTACATCTATTTCTTAGAAAAAAAATTGCGCAATTGGTTGGGCTGGATATGGAAGAGATAACCCATATCTTAAAGAATGCCAAAGCGGCACAGCCTTCTGCCCAGAGAATAAAGCTTGAAAAAAGGGTACAAATGAATCCTATCAGACGGTTTATTTTATTTATTATTATTAATCCTAAGTTGGCGATAGCAGAGGATTTGAGGTTATTTTCTTCCAACGCAAGCGAACACATTCTCGCCAAACTTATCATAGAAATTGCATTGGAAAATAACGGTAATAATGCTGCTGTCATGCTTCACTTAATTTCTAGCAAGGTGGATGAGTCAGTATTAAGGGAAATGGAAGGTCAAATTGTTAAGATCGATGGAGGGTTAAATTTAGAAGAAGAGGTGAAGGCTCTCCGTAATAGCCTGCAAAAAAAATTACTATCCTCAACAAATAAAACAAAATTAGGGGAGTTACAGGAAAAAAGCTTAGGCTCGTTAACAGACGAGGAAAAGGCTTTCTTAAAAAATATTAGAAGAAAGTAAATAGCTGATTATTAAGGTTTTTACTTAATAATGGAGCAAACGAATCATTGACATAATATGGTCGAATTGCTAAAATCCCACGGCTCTACTGCTAAGATAATAAAAACCAACATTATTTAGCCAAATCATTTGAGGTAATTATGGCACGACCTAAAAAAAATCCAGAAGATAAAAAAACCAAACGCGTAACACGCGTCAAGAAATTAAAAGACTTATATCTTAAAGATGCGGTAAATAATCCTGAAGAGGCAGAAAATAGACGCCTGCAGTTGAAAGCTCTCATTATCATGGGTAAAGAAAGAGGCTACCTTACTTACGCAGAAATTAATGATCATCTTCCAGATGAGGTGTCGGAAAGCGAACAAGTAGAAGGTATCATCGGCATTATTAACGACATGGGCATTATGGTCTATGAGCAAGCACCTGATGCAGAATCGTTACTAATGTCTGACGACCGTGCACCAGTAACGGACGAAGAGGCGGCTGAGGAAGCTGAACAGGCTCTTGCAACTGTAGACTCTGAGTTTGGCCGAACAACCGATCCTGTAAGAATGTACATGAGGGAGATGGGCACCGTAGACCTACTAACTCGTGAAGGCGAGATTGAAATTGCTAAAAGAATTGAAGATGGATTAAGGCATATGGTCCAGGCCATTTCGGCATGCCCGGGTATTATTGATGATCTTATGAATATGGCCGAGAAGGTTAAGAAAGAAGAGTTAGGGGTAGAAGAGTTTGTTGATGGCTTGATTGATATGGAAGCCGAAAGGGAACTGGCTAAAGTAGAAGCGGCGTTGGCGCAAACAGATGATGAAGAATCTGATGAGGATGACGACGACGAAAATGATTCAGGAAAAGCAAGTGGAATGTCGGCTGAGGACTTAGCAATACTGACAAAAGAAGTACTTTCCCGATTCGGAAAAATTAAAAGGGCGCATAAAAAGTTATCTGAACTAAGAGAGCAAAAAAAATGGACTGATGATGAAGAATATAAGAAACATCAAGACATTATTTTAAAAGAACTCATTAATTTCAGGTTCTCCTCCAAGTTTGTTGAGGTTCTATGTGACAAAGTAAGAACATTTGTGAAGCAAATCAGGGGTCACGAAAGAGCTGTCATGGAATTCTGTGTGGAAGAATCTAAGATGCCTAGATCCCATTTTATTAAATCATTTCCTGGTAATGAAACAAACCTTAAATGGTTGAAAGAGGAAATTAAGTCAGATAAGAAGTATGTTGAGAGCTTAGAAAAGCTTAAACACTCTATCCTAGACCAACAATCTAAACTGATTGCTTTAGAAGAACTGGCTGGTATACCTATTAAGAACTTTAAAGAAATTAATAGGCATATGACTACGGGTGAAGCCCGAGCGAAGAGAGCAAAAAGAGAGATGATTGAAGCTAACCTTCGCCTCGTTATTTCAATCGCTAAAAAATACACTAACCGAGGACTCCAATTTCTTGATCTTATCCAAGAAGGCAATATCGGATTGATGAAAGCGGTTGATAAATTTGAATATCGAAGAGGATATAAATTTTCTACCTATGCAACCTGGTGGATTAGGCAAGCCATTACACGATCTATCGCGGATCAAGCAAGAACGATCAGAATTCCTGTGCATATGATTGAGACTATCAATAAAATGAACCGTATCTCTCGACAGATCCTTCAGTCTACCGGTCAGGAACCAGAACCATCAGAGTTAGCTGAAAAAATGGAAATGCCTGAAGAAAAAATTAGAAAAATTCTTAAAATATCAAAAGAGCCAATCTCGATGGAAACACCAATTGGTGATGATGAGGATTCACATCTGGGCGACTTCATAGAAGATGTTGGTACATTGACACCTGATGATGCAGCAGTTTATGGCAGCCTTAGAAGCGTAACCTCTGAAATATTAGAAGGCCTTACTCCAAGAGAGGCTAAGGTATTAAGAATGCGCTTTGGTATTGAAATGAATACTGACCATACTTTAGAGGAGGTTGGTAAGCAGTTCGATGTGACTAGAGAACGTATTCGTCAGATAGAAGCTAAGGCGTTGCGAAAATTAAGACATCCTACCCGCTCGGAAAGATTGAAGAGTTTCTTGGAGGGTAAAGAGTAGTTTTAGGGCCCATAGCTCAGTTGGTTAGAGCAGGGGACTCATAATCCCTTGGTCCCAGGTTCGAGTCCTGGTGGGCCCACCACTTATATCAAAGCTTTTAGAGGATTGTTCTT
>ERZ651776.1035-NODE-1035-length-35345-cov-7.881876_pt1 | contig 35345 bp, 37 predicted proteins | sample MGYA00514761_ERZ651776 | MGnify/ENA metagenome assembly ERZ651776
GTATTATTATCTAAGTCAATACTATCAAAAACACCATCACCATCTGTATCAACTTCAGGGATGGTATCTTCTTTTCCACATGAGATTAGAAATAAAACTGAAAATAGAAAAAAGTAGTTTTTCATTTTTGTTTGATTTTTTTCAAATATAATTAAACAAAATCATCGAACAAAATACTTGTAATAAGTTACCATCAAATTCTAAAATGGAATTACTAATCATTAATACTTCCTTATAATTCATAAATAAATAGGGTTCACTTTATTTGGATATATCATAGGTTTTTAATACATTTAAGTGTTGGAATTAAAAGGAATCACTAAAACGATTAAATATGATAATTAAGTACAATAGAACATCAACTATCAACCAAAAGGGAGGAAGGTTTGAGTTAGATAAGAACAAATACGATTTAACTATAAACGATTTCGGAGTTAGTGGTAAAATACCCTTCAAAAAGAGAGAAGGAGGTTTTCAACTTATTGAATTGGTAAATGAGGGGAAAGTTGAAAAGGTTGTGTTTGAGGATTTGAGTAGATGTGGTAGAACTCTGAAAGATTCAATCAACACATTAGATTTCTTTTTGGAGAAAGGTGTGGTGATTAAAATCCGAAACATCGGTATTGAATCTCATACTCCTAATGGTGATAAGAACCCTATGTGGAATATTGTTACTTCTATCCTTTCATCTGTTTACGAAATGGAAAGAGAGAGAATCTTAGAGGTTACTGAGATGGGTAGAAAAAACTATGTAATGAATGGAGGTAAGTTAGGAAGGAAGGTTGGTAGTACTGAGAAAACAGTTGTGTGGTTAAATAAACCTCAAACCAAATCCATTATGAAACTTCTCAAAATGGGAAAATCCAATAGAGATATCATTGGAAGGTTGAATTGTTCTCCTAAAACAATTACAAAGTGTAGAAATCATTTGAAAAAAGATTTAATAAGTGTGTAATGAGTAAAAAGAAGAAACAAAATAAAAGAATTAGAAAAAAGTTCGGTACTGTAACTCTGAAGGAATTAATTGATAGAGGTGAGTTACCACAATTCTACCATTTAGGGGATGGGAAGTACATCGGAGGGTTAACGGTACCTTCTAAGTAGAATTACCCTATCAAAATTCTGTAAAATCATTTGGTTTTTACAGAGGAATGAATAAACCACTTCAACACTTATTTATAGAGTGTTTGAGGTGGTTTTCTCATTTTAGTATATCAATCTATCACTCTGATTCTTATTGGTTCTTAGAACCTCTCTACAAAGAAAAACCCCCACCATTACTGATGAGGGAGTTTCCCAATTATGAATATGAATTAATAAAATTTGATGCTAGTATCTCTAAACTTCCAATCAAAAAAAGGTTCAACCAAACAGTAATTCCGATCAATAATGTGGGATGTGTGTTCTATATCATCTATTCTTTGAATTGTTTCTTCAAAGTTGATTTTTACTTCTTCACCTGTTTGGAATCCCCTACTGGAATCAGGAACTTCATAGTTGATGTTCTTAACCTCTTCTCTATAAAGGGTTATCACTTCATCCCATTGTTCTTTTGTGATTGAACCATCCTTTAATCCTTCCTTATATGTTTTAATATTAATGAAGATTTCTTTCGTTTTCATATCCTTCAAACTTTGTAAATCTCTTGTAACACCAGAGAACCCATCTTGTTCTACTAACTTCTTTAATTGTGTGTAACTATCCATATCTCTTAATTTTTAATATTTAGTTTTGATTCCCACTTAATTGAGGAGGGGAATCGTTTCCCTCACTTACAATCCTATAATTAGTCGATGTTTTACTTACACTCTAATTTTATTTTTAGTGTTAGTAAACTTTTTGTTCTCTCATCATTTTTATTATTAACTCTCATCTTCTTCTATATAGAAAGTCAAAAATTCACCTACACACAACTTTTCAGAAAAGTGTTCGTAAAAATGATGGTGTTTGGGAATTTTTAACTTTGTGATATGGAAGACAAGTGGAGAATAAATAAGATTGGAGATGACTTCTATTTCATTCCTAAAAAGGAAAGAGATGAGAAATTAGAATATGAGAGTTTAGTAAGAAAGATTGAGGATAGGGAAAAGAAGATAGAATCTGAATTAGTAAAGATTGGGAAACTCAAAGAAGATTTGAGGGATATGAAAAAGGATAGAACTAAGGAATTCAATAAGATGATTAAGTATCATAAGAGGTTCTTACCTACTTTCTCTACATTTTTAGGTGGTGAAGATGATGGTAGTCCTCAATGGGGAGTGTGGGTTAGGATTGGTGGTAAGAGAAAATATCTTTACATAGGAACTGTAAGTGATGTATCCTATCATTTAGATTTAATTGAGAATAAAGTTCCTCATTACAATAAGAATAATACTAATAAAGATGGAGGAGTTGGTTTCTATGGAAAATTGAATCCAACAAATCAAAATGAAGGGGATTTATTAATGAGTGAGGATTTTGATATTATCAAATCCAAAATTGAATCCTATATATGTGATGTGATTAAGAAAAAGATGTTAGGTATCCTAAAGAAGGATGGGAACTTAGATAGATTCTACGATACGAAGAAGTATAAACTGAAGGGTATTGATATCCTTTATGGTTTATATAAGAAAACACCACATTACACACCTCCACAAAAAGAAAGAGAAAAGAAAAAAGGTGGTAGGTTACCTCCTATGAAAGTTGGTAAAAAAAGAAATTGGTAGGATTATACTCCTACCATATATTTCTCTTCCCATTCCAACAAATCTTTCTTCCTTACATATCTTTTATAAGGTGATATCTGAATCATTGGTAGGTTGTAGTTATGAACCCAATCTTCAATTGTTTTTCGGTTTACAGAATATATCTGTTGTAGTTGTTGTTTACTTATTCTTTCATCCATTAGTTTATTCTCCTTTATAGTTTATTTGTTGTAATATCTTTCAATCCATTCATCAAAGTTGATTTCAACTTCTCCGTTGGTGAAGGTTGTTGAATCAACACAACCTCCTTCTTTCTGAACCCATTTGTTGAGTTGAGGTTTTGGTTTTGTTGGTGTATCGTTCTTCTTTCTTCTCATATATATAAATATATACTTATGAGATATTCCGAAATTTTACTTCAATCCGAAGGATAATTTTAGAACTCCCATAAAATCATCTAACTCATCGTTATCTAATTTTCTGAATAATCCTCTTCGGAGTTGAGTTACTAACTTCATTCCTTCTTTATATCCCTTAGAATCGTAGTTAATGGTAAATGATTCTTCTATTGAATCATCTGTATCATAAACCCCTAAATCCCTTAGAACCTTTTGAAATTCTTCTTCAGATAAATCATCATCCTCATCTTCTAATTCATTTTCTAATTCCATCAGAATTTCATTTAAGTCGATTTCTACCTCCTCCTCTTCATTCGGTTTACTTCCAAAGGTTTTCTTTAGGTGGTTGGTTGGTGATAATCGGTTATGGTATTTTGATGGTTCTACCATTGATACCACTTCGTTCATTGGTTGAGATAGTTGTTTTAATCTATCTCTTAATTCATTTCCTTTTAATCCAATTGTTTTAATCATTGTTCTTTCCTTTCTAATAAATATCTCTCCCACTCACTTTCATCCAATTCTGAGTTGGTAAAGAAGTATCCTTCTCTTTGAATATTTGGATTGTAGTTATCTCCTTTTGAGTGGAGGTAGTTACCATCTGAATCAAATACCCATCGTTGTGAGTTACTGTAATAGTTTTCCATAGTTCTTTTGTTTTTAGTTATTATTATTTCACAGAAGGATACACCACACCCTTAGGTGTGGAGGTTGTATTCTTTCACATCGGAAGAACACCATATGAGTATTCACACTATTCCTCATAAATCCATTCTACCTTCATTCTAACGAATGGATATCACCCTCCTCCGTTTCAGTATCCCAACTGAGGTGGATTAGAACCGATTTAAGAATAGATTTTCAAAGTGGTAAGGGTGTAGTTCAAAAACCCACAGATACTCATCTACACTACTCTGAATGAGTTTAACGAAGTGAGATTATCAATCCCAAATCAACCTCATCTGTATATAAGTATTAGGTAAGTGTTCCAAAAGTTGATTTTTTGAATATTTTTTTTCAAAAGTGGTAGAATTCGGATTATTTATTATTCAAATAATTAAATCAGAAACACTAAGTTTGTACCCGAATTAAACGTTCATTAAAATTTTTGAAATCATCAAATTAAATTATGGGTACTAATAGTACCCAAATTGATGAAAAAAATGATAAAAAAAGGGGTTTTAATCTGTAAAATAAGGGTAAATAGAGGTAGGTGTGAATCCTGCCACCCCGACAAAAGCAGAGTAAAATCGTATAAAGCCTTCCATTTTAAACCAATGGAGGGCTTTTTTTATATTCATAATTTTTTTGAAACATCCGACTCTAGTAAGTTCTTCGGTCAATAATTCTATTGACCATTTCATCTCTTAAACAATATTAGGGTCTCCTATCATTCGATCTATTTGAATCAACAGCATCTAACATACAACCATAAGCCGTATGAGAACAAGAACATCAATTGAAGAGTAAGGAAAATAAGGTTTATTTGCTTTTTTAGCTTAAAATCATTTATCTATTCTTCTATTTAAAAGAACCTTCATCGATGAACACCTGCTATCTTAAAGATTACTCAAAGAAACTATAAAGCAAAAGTTAGCGCATAACTATTAGAACATTCCATAAAAGAATTGTATTGATTCTTAACAAGTGAAAGTGAAAATATGACACATCCTTTATTGAACCTCTCCTTGTCTTTTTATAGCTTCCAAAAAATAATAATCTGAATATCCTATAGGGACATCAAGTTCCATTTGCTTTGACCAATCTCCTGTACTGTGATCTAATATAAAAGGCGCGGCCACTTGGTGGTTAAGCACATATTTTTCGCTTAAAAGAGTGGTCATGATGTCATTGGCAAATGATAGGTATTCCTCATTTTCAGTATATGCATATAATTCAAAACAAGCCGACGCAGTGATCGCCGCTGCAGAAGCATCTCGTGGTGCATTCGGTATCCGAGGATCTCTCATATCCCAAAAGGGAATATCATCCTCAGGCCACGAAGGTTGTTTTTTAATGAAATCAATCATACTGACTGCTTGATTCAGGAATTTTTCATTTTGGGTATAACGATAAGTCATTACGAAACCATAGAACCCCCAGGCCTGTCCTCTAGACCATACTGATGAGTCATTGATACCCTGATGCGTGACCTGTTGCAACACCTCACCAGTCATTTTATCATAGTCTACCACATGATAGCTGCTAAAATCATCCCTGAAGTGATTTTTCATAGTAGTATGGGCGTGGGTTTCAGCTATCTGATGATAAGTGCTATCTCCAGTCAATTTAGTAGCTTCAAAAAGTAATTCTAAATTCATCATGTTATCAATGATGACCGGAAACTGCCATTCTCCAAAATCCCAAGATCTAATACTGCCTACCTTAGGATCGAATCTCTTACTTAATGTTTCGGCACTGGTCAACAGGATGTCTTTGTATTCGGGTGCTCCTGTAATTTTGAATAATTCACCATAGCTACAGTGTATCTTGAAACCCATGTCATGAGTCTTTCCATCAAACTTTTCCTTTTCCATAAAGGCAACCCATTCCTTCCCTTTTTCCAAGAATACCAATTGCTCTGTAATCTGATAAAGTTTAAAGAATACTCCTGGAAAGAAGCCTGAGGTCCAATCTTGCGAAGAAACACCACGTACTGATCCATCTTTATTCATACTCCGTGGAAAATTGAGTGAATCCAGTTTATAATCTAGCATGAAGGAAAGTCTCTTTGAGATCAATGGATTCAGATCCGCATGATTTAGTATGGAATCACCTACTTCCTTTGTTCCTTTCTTAGTGTCTGAACATGACGCAATCAGAATAAACAATAAGCATATTGAATACTTATACATTATTTTTATTTTTAAGATTAATTTTAAATTTAGATTATTTATTCACCTTAATCAATAGCATACAACTTTTATCATGATCCTTAATCTAGAAACAATTTTGATATTTCTCCGTTTTGGATTCAATTCTACTTTATAGCCAACTCCAATCCTTACTTATCCCTATGGAATTTCCCGCTTCCTTAGGTTTTCTCTGATACAGGAAACTGCGTATAGGAATAAAGAATTCATTACCATCAAATCCAAATAAGGAGCCCTACGTGCAAAAGGATTCTTTTCCATTCATCTTTTACTACTCACATTCTGATGTCTCAGAGTGAGCGCATTGTTAATAACAATCCTAATCATCCTCTAACACATGTTTGCCCTTCATTAAAAATTTCAGATCAAAAATAAAATCCTATCAATAGCTGAAAATCATTCTCGGCCAGGCCCACTGTTAAAAAAAAAATATACATCCATTAAGCTATTTTACTACCTTTTTATCATTAACTTTCATATGATAAATTATAGTCAATTTCTTTGACGTCAAAAAATCATGAAACTCGTCACACGCTCCTCTTTAATCTTCTTCTGCTTCTCTTTTATAGTCCCACAAGTAAAACTATCTGCACAGACCCAACGGAAAATAGAATTTCCTGATCTGCCTGATTATCAAACCCTTATTTCGGATTTACATCAGCATACCGTATTTTCTGATGGCAGTGTATGGCCAGATATTAGGGTAAAAGAAGCCCTCTTTGATGGTGTCGATGTTATCGCGCTTACCGAACATCTCGAATACCAACCCCACCAGAAGGATTTACCCCACAAGGATCGAAATCGTTCTTACGAATTAGCAAAAGAATATGCCAAGAATCATGACCTCATTGTCATTCATGGGGCAGAAATAACTCGTGATCTACCCCCTGGCCACAGCAATGCCTTATTTATCCAAGATGCCAATCAGATGGTTCATGATGATTATATGGACGCTTTTCGAGAGGCCAAAAAACAAGGTGCTTTCATCTTTTGGAACCATCCTAATTGGGTAGGTCAGAATACACAGGGCATTACCGAGTTATCACCCATCCATGAAGCATTAATTAAAGAAGGGTTACTTCATGGGGTTGAGGTAACTAACGAAAATACCTTCGCCGATCAAGCACTAACCATAGCCAATGAACATGAATTAACCATTTTAGGGACCTCAGATATTCATGAATTGATTGATTGGCTATTTGATATTCCAGGGGGAGGCCATAGACCCGTAACCTTAGTTTTCGCAAAAGAACGTTCAGAGTTGGGTGTCAAAGAAGCCTTGTTTGAGGGCAGGACGGTCGCCTGGTATCAGAATAGTCTCATTGGTCAAGAAAAATACCTCATTCCTTTAATTGAGTCTTCTTTAGTTGTAGATACCGCTTATTATCAAATGTATGGAAATAAGGAAACTCAAATTGCTAATGTCGTCATTTTCAATCATTCAGACGCGACCTATTTACTCAATAATGAATCTGATTTTTCTTTTTATCATGCAACGGATGTAATCCAATTAAATCCCCAAACCAGCACCACCTTGTCGGTCAAAACAATTAAATCATTAAGCTCATTTGAGTTGAATTTTGAAGTTTTAAATGCCATTTATGCCAAAAAGATGCACCCTAAAATCAGGCTTGAAATTAATATTAAACCTTAATCTGAACCAACTTTAAAAAAACCATCGCCGTTAATGTAAAAGAACATTTTTTTTGTGCAATCCATAATAGTTTTGCGCTCAATGAAAAAAATCACGCTTCAGCTCTTTCTCAGCTTATTTATAGTCCAATCGATTAGTTCCCAAAATTTCGCTTCCCAAACAAGTACGCTCAACATTAAAAAAACCTCAGAAAAAATAATTTTGGATGGAATACTCGATGAAATGGCATGGAAGCAAAGTGATTCCGCCTATAATTTCACACAAAATTTTCCTTCAGATACCTCTTTAGCCATTGCTCAAACGGTAGTGTATATCCGCTATGATGACCAGAACATCTATGTAGGCGCCAAATTGTACAATGCACCAGGGCCCAGGAAATATGTGACTACTTCCTTAAGAAGGGATTTTCGCGGTGAGGGAAATGATAGTTTTTCTGTAATATTTGATCCTTTTCAAGACAAAACCAATGGCACCATATTTGGCATGAATCCTTTCGGGGTCAGAAGGGAAGGTTTCATCTCAAATGGAGGTTCAGGGAGAGATGCTTATAGTTTTGATTGGGATAATAAGTGGGATGGCGCTTCAAAAGTTTATGATGGTTACTGGACAGTCGAAATGGCTATTCCTTTCAATACGTTACGTTACAATGAAAATCAAAAGGAATGGAATATCAATTTTTATAGGATAGATAGCAAAACTACTGAGAAGTCCTCCTGGTCATATATACCGAGAAATTTATCCATAGGGAATATGGCTAGTAATCAAAAACTTATTTGGGATGTCCCCACCAAAAAAACGGGTGCCAATATATCTATCATTCCATTTATCACCTCAGGGATCAATAAAGATTATCTCAATAATAAAAAGGTGGACTATCCCAGAGACATTGGATTCGATATGAAATATGGCATCAGTTCAGGCTTAAATCTAGACCTCACTGTAAATCCAGACTTTTCTCAAGTTGAAGTGGATGAACAAGTGACCAACTTAGATCGATTTGAAATCTTCTTCCCTGAAAAAAGACAATTTTTTTTGGAGAATGCCGACCTTTTTGCCAATAATGGTAACCGAAATACCCGTCCTTTCTTTTCAAGAAGGATTGGCATCGCCACAGATACAGCTACTGGACTTGCCATACAAAACCCCATTCCTTATGGACTCAGGTTGAGTGGGAAGGTTTCTCAAAACACCCGTGTCGGTTTATTGAATATGCAGGGGGCAAGTGATGCCTCTATTCAGCAGCCGAGCATCAATTATACTGTAGCCACGGTACAACAAAAAGTACTCACGCGATCTAACCTAGACTTTATTTTTGTCAATAAGCAACCATTCAAACTCAACCTTGGTGATAGCAGTTATAAAGTAGCCTCCAATCAAACCGTAGGACTTGACTTTAATTTGCTTTCCTCAGACAATAAATGGAGCGGTAATCTTTTTTCTCATCACTCCTTTGATCAAGTTCAAGTTGATAAAGCCTATGCCATGGGGACTTACTTATCCTATAATACACTCAACTGGACATGGTATGTTTTCTCTCAGCAAATAGGTGCTGGCTATAATCCAGAAGTAGGCTATGTCAAACGAACAGATATACGACAGTTATCCAGTACGATCCGATACAGTTATTTTCCAAAATCAAGTAAAGTTCAAAGTCACGGTCCAGGTGTCGATTTTGATGTTTTGGGAAGACAAGCTGTAGGCCTGTTGGATTGGGATATGAATCTCCTTTATCGCGTCAAATTTAATAATACCTCATCATTAGACTTTAGATTAAGAAGACAATTTACCCAACTCACCTCTGATTTTGATCCTAGCGGCAGTGATGGACAAGAACTCCTAGAAAATGAATCCTATTATTACAACTTCATCATAGGCTCTTGGACCTCCAATGAACGAAAGAAAATTAACATCAAATTAAGAACCAATTCTGGTCAATATTTCAATGGCCATAGACTCAACTTCAGCGGTACCCTAGGATATAGATATCAGCCTTTTGGAACGACCTCCATAGACATCACTTATAATCGCATTAAGCTACCGAGTCCATACAACTCCAGTCAGCTCTATCTTATCGGTCCTAAATTTGATTTCACATTCACTAAAAAATTATTTTGGACTACCTATGTGCAATACAACAGTCAGATTGAAAACTTAAACATCAATTCGAGACTTCAATGGAGGTTCAAACCTGTATCAGATATCTACTTGGTTTATACCGATAATTATTTTGCTTATAACCAGATCGATGGCTTTTTTCAAATTGGGGCGGTTAAATATCGAGCCATTTCTTTTAAAATAACTTATTGGTTGAATCTATAAAAAGGTAATTCCATCATCCTCAATTGACCTGAGTCATAAGGCTTTATAAGACTTTAAATAAGGAGGCCGCTAAAACAGCGCCTATAAAGGGTCCCAAAACGGGAATCCAAGCATATTTCCAATCACTGTTCTTATCTATCATCAGTGCATGAAAAATCCGAGGTCCCAAATCTCGAGCAGGGTTGATGGCATAACCCGTAGAACCTCCCAAAGACAATCCTATAACAGTCACCAGCAATCCAACGGGCAAGGCATTTAGAGAACCTATACCCTCTCCATCGATGAGATAAAAAACTCCAAAAACCAACATACCTGTACCTAAGATCTCAGATAATAAATTATTGAAATTATTTTTAATAGCCGGTGCGGTAGCAAATACACCTAGTTTGGTACTAGAGTCAATGGTCGCTTTAAAATGATCTTTGTATTGAATAAAAACCAAAAAGGCACCCATTATAGCCCCTAACGTTTGAGCTAAAATATATCCTGGGACCGAGCTCCAGCTGAATTTCCCTGCGACGGCTAAACCCACAGATACTGCTGGATTTAAATGACCCCCACTAAATGGCCCAGCAATGACAACACCTATAAACACAGCCAATCCCCATGCCAAGGAGATCACAAGCCATCCACTTTCATTACCATAGGTCTTTTTAAGGGATACATTGGCATTGACACCATTTCCCAAATAGATTAAAACGGTAGTTCCTATAAATTCTGCTAAATAAGGACTCATTTAATATTCATTTAACTCTAAAAATGATTAAAAATTTCTTAATTTCAAGTTTAAACTTTTTTTTGAACTTTTCCCTAACAAAAGCATATATGTCCAAATATATTTTAACTATTGACGCAGGTACTACCAGTGAAAGAGCTATTATTTTTGATAAATCTGGACAAATAGTGGGTGTCAGTCAAAAAGAATTTCAGCAATTTTTTCCAAAGCCAGGATGGGTGGAGCATGATGCTGAAGAAATTTGGACTACCCAAAAAAATACCATAATTAATGTATTAAAAAAGCATGAAATTAAGGCCTCAGATATCGAAGCCATAGGGATCACCAACCAAAGGGAAACGACTATTGTTTGGAATAAAAAAACTGGAAAACCTATTCACAAAGCCCTCGTTTGGCAAGACCGAAGAACTGCAGATTACTGCGAAACCTTAAAATTAAAAGGCCTAGAATCCTTAATTCAACAAAAAACAGGTTTATTTATCGATGCTTATTTTTCAGCTTCCAAAATAAAATGGCTTTTGGATCACGTAGAGGGGGCTCGGGCTCTTGCTGAAGCTGGCGATTTAGCTTTTGGTACCGTAGACAGCTGGCTGCTCTGGAATTTAACCTATGGTGAAGTTCACGCTACTGATGTAAGCAATGCCAGTCGCACCATGCTTTACAATATTCATGATATGCAATGGGATGAGGAGTTATTGGCCCTTTTTGAGATTCCGAAAATTATGCTTCCGCAAGTCAAACCGAGTAGCCATAATTATGGATCCTCTCATGAGGATCATTTTGGCCATCCCATAACAATAAGTGGTATTGCAGGCGATCAGCAATCTGCTTTGTTTGGTCAAATGTGTATTGAATCAGGTATGGCCAAAAGTACTTACGGAACGGGTTGTTTTCTTATCATGAATACGGGTCCCCGCATCATTTCCTCAAAAAACAAATTATTAAGCACCGTAGCTTGGCAAATTGGGGATGAGGTCACTTATGCTCTTGAGGGTAGTATATTCATCGGTGGTGCCCTCGTCCAATGGCTGAGAGACAATCTAAAAATTATTGAATCTGCAAGTGAAATTGAAGTATTGGCCGAAACCGTAACCGACTCAGGAGGTGTGGTTTTCGTTCCTGGTTTTGTGGGATTAGGTGCTCCGCATTGGGATCCTTACGGTACGGGAATTATGCTAGGCATTACTCGGGGTACTTCACAAGGCCATATTGCAAGGGCAGCACTGGAAGCCATCGCCCTCCAAAACTTAGACATTTTGGATACTATGGAAAAGGATTCGGGTATTAAAACTAAAGAATTAAGAGTGGATGGAGGTGCTGCGGCCAATAACTTACTCCTACAAATTCAAGCCAATGTAGCCAACATAGACATCATCAGACCCAAAATTACCGAGACTACCGCCCAAGGCGCAGCATTTTTCGCTGGTTTGGCGACAGGCTACTGGAAGGACCTCGAAGAAATTAAAAAGATTTGGGAGCCAGAGAAAATTTTCAGCCCTCAATCTGATCCCAACGCTACTAAAATGCGTAAAAATTGGAAGAAAGCCATTGACCGAAGTAAGAACTGGATTTCAGAATGAATCGCGATACCATGCTTCAAAAACTCCAAAGTCATGAGGGTATCTGGGATGTTTTAGTCATCGGTGGCGGCGCCACTGGATTGGGTATTGCCGTAGATGCGGCAGCTCGGGGTTATAAAACCTTACTGCTCGAGCAACATGATTTTGCAAAAGGAACATCAAGTCGATCCACAAAACTGGTCCATGGAGGGGTACGATATCTTCAACAAGGCGACATCTCCTTGGTGTTAGAAGCCTTGAAAGAACGAGGGTTAATGATTAAAAATGCCCCCCATCTCGTTTCAAATCAGGCTTTTGTTATTCCCAACTACAGTTGGTGGGATGGTCCTTTTTATCAATTAGGCCTTAAGATATACGATTTTATGTCGGGTGACCTGGGTATTGGTTCTTCAAAAAGACTTTCTATTGAGGAAACCGTCCGCCATATTCCTACCATTGATCAAAAGGAATTGGCCGGGGGTGTCGTTTATTTTGACGGTCAGTTCGATGATGCACGTATGGCCATCAGCTTGGCCAAAACCGCTGCTCAATTTGATGGGGTCCTTCTCAACTATATGAAAGTTGAGAAAATCATAAAAAATGAGGAGGGCATCGTTCAAGGTGTTATTGCCTTAGATCTCGAAACACATAAGAAACATCATATTCAATCTAAGGTGGTGATCAACGCAACCGGTGTTTTTGCCGATGCCGTGATAAAAATGGATGATCCTAGTGCCAAAGAAATGATTCAGCCCAGTCAAGGGACACATATTGTCCTTGACCCTTCATTTCTTCCTGATAAATATGCCATCATGGTGCCGCATACAAAAGACGGCAGGGTTTTGTTTGCCGTACCTTGGCTAAATAAGGTGATTGTGGGCACTACTGACACCATTGTGGAGAAACCCCTGCTTGAACCCCACTTTCAATTAGATGAGGTAGAATTCATTTTAGAAACAGCCAGTCAATATTTAACTAAAAAACCTACAAAAAAAGATATTTTAAGTATCTTCTCAGGTTTAAGGCCTTTGGCAAAACCTGAAGGCAACAAACAAACAACCAAAGAAATTTCACGTCATCATAAAGTCATGATTTCCACCAGTGGGTTGATCACAGTCATTGGTGGCAAGTGGACCACTTATAGAAAGATGGCAGAAGATACCGTTGACCAAGCCATGCTTATAGGTCAACTAAAAGCGAGTCCATGCACTACGCACAATCTACCCATTTTTGGATATGATAAAAGTCTCAACCTCACGGAAGATCCGCTAGCGGTTTACGGTATTGAGAAGCAAGCCTTACTTGATCTTGAAGATGAAATTCCAGTTTATGGGGAACTCATAAGCGAAAGCTTGCCTCTAAAGGCCTCACAGGTTATCTGGGCGGTCCGCCATGAAATGGCCAGAACTTTGGAAGATATGCTCGCCCGAAGGGTCAGGGGCCTCTTTCTTGATGTTAATGAATCTTTAAGGATTGCACCACAAGTAGCTCAAATCATGGCCAGCGAACTCAATGAATCCCCTGATTGGATTATTAATCAATTGACCGAATTTAAGGCTATAGCCAGACATTACCAGTTGATTGAACATTAAATATATAGCTATGACTGGCTGGTATTTGAAGTCAATATCTTTAACTTTACGACCATATTTAAACATAATAAACATGAAAAATATTTTAGTCTTCATCTTTATAGCGGTAGCTACCTCCCTTCAACCCATCAAAGCCCAAGAATTTAAAGGTATAGACAAGAGCCCTATGGATATGGCGTATTTGCCTGATAACTTTGCTCATGATCACTCGCCCGGAGAAAAAGCGATAGCACGTATTACCTATGGCAGACCTCAAAAAAACAATAGGCCTGTTTTTGGTAAGATGGTTCCTTACGGAAAAATTTGGAGAACCGGTGCCAATGAAGCTACTGAATTCATTGCTTACCAGCCACTTACATTTGGCTCAAAAACATTACCCGCTGGTACTTACACTTTGTTTACCATTCCAGAAAAAGATGAATGGACCCTCATTTTCAATACGGATGTTGATATCTGGGGCGCCTATCGATACGATAGTAAAAAAGATGTACTCAGACTTAACGTGAAGGTAAAGTCCACGAATGAGGTTGTTGAGGCCTTTGCCATCAAGTTTGAAACTCTCAATGAAAATCAGGCCACATTGAAACTTGCTTGGGATCAGACTAAAATCGAAGTCCCTTTCAGTTATTGAAGTAGCCTATTTCTCAAATTTTTCTTAATCTAATGTGTTGCTATCTGTTTATATTGTGACGCAGAGGCCCCTATTTTTAATTCCCAAAATATCTCCCAAAAAAACTATAATCAATATTCTAGATAGGACATTCAAAAATTGCTAAAAAAATAAGCAAAACAGAATTATTATTTAAAGCCTTTCATGAGCCTCTATAAATATTTCATGAAATTATGGACCGTTCCAGGACATGCTCTTTTCAAAATTCAATCATAATTTTATCAAAAACAGAGCCGATTCCTGTTTTTTTTAATGAACAATCGTTTTTTAAAAAAATTGAATTTATATGGTCCAAGTAATGTTTTAGAAAAGTTAATATTTACTTTTGCACACCTTAGCATGATCAAAATACTCTCTGAACGATTCAATAAATTATTGGCACCTGAACTGTTGCGGAAACAAGACTTGTATCCTTTTTTTCGTGTGATTGAATCCGAGCAAAGCACAGAAGTAGTCATTAATAGTAAAAAAGTTTTAATGTTTGGATCCAATAGTTATTTGGGTCTTACGACACATCCTAAGGTGAAAATGGCTAGTGAGAATGCCATAAAAAAATATGGGAGCAGTGTGGCTGGCTCACGATTTCTAAACGGAACAACCGACCTACATATAGAATTAGAACACCGACTGGCACGTTTTTTAAATAAAGAAGCTGTACTTTTATTCACTACTGGATTTCAGGTCAACTTAGGGGTTATTCCTACGATTACCCGGCCCAATGACATAATTATTTTAGATCGTCTCAACCATGCTTCAATCTTTGAGGGTGCACGGCTTTCTAGGGCTCCTTATGTCTTGTACAAGCACAATGATATGGTTTCCTTAGAACAAAAACTACGACTTTCTAGAGATGCTGAGATGAAATTGATAGTAGTAGATGGTGTCTTTAGTATGGAAGGTGATTTAGCTGATCTCAAAGGAATCACCCAACTCGCAAAACAATACAATGCGGTGGTCATGTCAGATTGTGCCCATGCCATAGGAGTGATTGGAGAACACGGTGCAGGAGCTGCTTCTCATTTTGATGTTGAAGATCAAGTGGATCTCATTGGTGGGACATTCAGTAAATCATTGGCTTCAATTGGTGGATTTATAGCTAGCGACGCCTCTACTGTTGAGTATATTAAACACAACTCACGTTCATTGATTTTCAGTGCCAGTCCCACGCCTGCTGCGGTAGCAGCGGCACTTGCGTCTTTAGATATTATTGAATCTGATGATTCATTAAGACTCCAACTTCTTAACAATACTCAATATGCGATTGCTGCATTTAAGTCATTAGGATTCAATACTGGAAAAACTGAGACACCAATCATCCCCTTATACATCGGAGATGATAAAAAAACTTATGAGCTCACCAATTTGCTATTGAGTAAAGGTGTTTTTGTTAACCCCGTTGTGGCACCAGCAGTCTCCCCTGAGAACTCCATGATTAGGTTCTCTTTAATGGCTACACATACCCGTGAGCAAATAGATAAAGCTATTGATACCATCTATCAATGTGCAAAAAAATTAGAGGTTCCTTTGTCTATTGAAGCCCATAAATAATGATTGCTTTTTTTATTCTATAGCCTCATCTTTTTAGTTAAATAGTATCCCTTTTCTATAAAATTAAAATACTTGGAGGTATCAAATCCTATAAAGATAATGTTTCATGCTCCTACCCCTATCTCGTATCTATACTCAATAAAAAAAGTCCTGAACAAGGAACGAAAAAAGTACAATTATTGAAAATTCGATTAGCTTTAAGCAATATATATTCTCGCTTTTAGAAATAAGAACCGAGACAGTGTATAAAAAATGAATGAGAGGGAAATACTGGCTATTAGGTAGAATGAAAAATTTACTTGATTACAGTAGCCTGAGCTTTAGCATGAAATCAACGAACTCATTTATATAAAAAAAAGGTCGCATGATCATTTATAAAGAAAAGCATTTTACATGAGTCTAGTATTAGTAGAAGTAAAAGACCGACCCACACTTCTGAAATTCATTAAATTCCCTTTCAATTTATACAAAAATTGCCCCTCCTACGTCCCCCCACTTATTAGTTTTGAACTCAGCTCCCTGACTGCAAAAAATCCAGTATTTGAAATCAGTCAGGTGAAATTATTGTTAGCCTTAGAAAAAGGTGTGATTGTAGGTAGAATTGCAGGAATCATATTAGATGCTGAAAAAGAAGATAAAAACCTCGTTCGATTTGGCTGGATTGATTTCATTGATGACAAAAAAGTATCTACTGCCCTGATCCAAGGTATCATTGATTGGGCCAAATCATTTGGTATTACTGGTATTCATGGACCCTTGGGGTTTACGGACTTTGACTTTGAAGGTACTTTAATCGATGGTTTTGATGAATTGGCTACGCAAGCAACTATTTATAATTTCCCTTATTACGCTTCGCATTTTGAAAGCCTTGGGTTTTCAAAAGCTTGTGACTGGCTAGAAGGTCGTGGCGTAGTACCCAAAGAATTACCCAAAAGAATGATGAGAGGGGCCTCTTTGATCAAAACCAGATTCAAACTTGAGGCAAAGAAAATTAAAAGTAAATCTCAATTAAAACCCTATTCAAAAGCTATCTTTCAAACTTTAAATAGTTCTTTTACCAACCTCTATGGGTTTTATCCTTTGAACGACAAACAAATTGAATATTACGTCGATGCCTACTTGGGGTTCGTTAGAAAAGAATTTGTAACCATCATCGTCAATGAAAAAGATGACGTTGTCGCTTGCGCGATTACCTTGCCTTCTCTCTCAAAAGCACTTCAAAAAGCCAAAGGAAAGCTTTATCCTTTTGGCTTTATCCATTTACTTCAAGCTTTTCAGAAGAACGAAACTTTGGACATGCTGCTTATCGGTGTAAATCCTGAATATCAAAAGTTAGGGGCTAGTCAGTTAATATTCGTTGAACTTTTATCTAATTTTATTGAAAATAAAGTGCGCATGGTAAATACAGCGATTATGCTTGAGGATAATCATAACGTCATTAATCTTTGGAATGAGTTTAGAGGAAACGTAACTACTGTTATCCGTAGAAGATGTTTTATTAAATCTATATAATATGAAAAAATGGGCTTTAATTATTGGAGGGTCAAGTGGTATGGGCCTGGCCACATCCCAGAAATTAAGTAAACATGGTTTTAATCTGATCATCATCCATCGAGACAGACGGTCTTTGATACCTGCCTTCAATGAACATCTTGATGAAATAAAAAAAACAGGGCAAAAAGTAATCAGTTTTAATGTAGATGGCACCAATAAAGAAAGGATCAATGAAACCCTTGCTTTGATTACTGCTCAGGTCCCAAACCTTTCCTTTGATCTGGTTTTGCATGCCATTTCAAGAGGCAATCTAAAGCCTTTTGTATCAAAAGAGGATCAACCCACCCTCACAGCACAAGATATAGCACTTACTATAGATGCCATGGCGACAAACGTTTTAACGTGGGTTCAAACCTTAAAAGATCATTCACTCTTGAAGTCCGGTAGCAGGCTTGTCACCCTAACCTCTGCAGGTAGTGCCCGTTACTGGAAAGGTTATGGCGCCGTAGCTATGGCAAAATCATCCTTAGAAATACTCTCTAAATACTTAGCGGTAGAACTTGCTCCCTTTGGCGTACGGGTCAATTGCATCAATGCCGGAATTACGGATACCCCTTCATTGCGATTCATCCCTAATTATGAAGAACTCATTGAGGAAGCTTCAAAAAGAAACCCACTGGGTCGCATGACACTACCCGAAGATATTGCCAACGCCATTTATCTATTGACCCTACCTGAATCAAACTGGATTAATGGTAATGTAATGTTTGTCGATGGTGGAGAACATTTAATGGGATGAGACAATCACTAAAAGAAATTATCGAAGCACTGCCCTACCAGCCCCCATTTTTATTTGTGGATGCGTTAGAAGAAATTACTGAAAATGGGTCCAAAGGTTATTATCAACTTAAAAAAGATGAATATTTCTATCAAGGTCATTTTCCTAATAATCCCATAACACCCGGAGTCATCTTAATTGAAATCATGGCTCAAATTGGATTGGTTTGTTATGGAATTTATCTTGCCAAAGAAAAATTAAAGGATCAAGAAGCGCTGCTTGTACCCATATTCACCTCTGCTGCTGTTGATTTTTTAGGTCCCGTATATCCTGAAGATCAGCTGGAGGTAACTTCCGAAAAAATATATTATCGATTCAATAAATTAAAATGTTTAGTAACCTGTAAAAATATTCTGACGAATCAATTAATTTGCAAAGGTGTATTTTCAGGTATGATTGTAAATAAAGATAAAATTGATCAATAATAGAGTTGTCATTACAGGTATTGGTGTCGTGGCGCCCAACGCATTAGGCGCAGCAGATTTTGAAGTAGCATTAAAAGAAGGTCGCTCAGGTATCCGTTTTTTTGAAGAATCTCAGTCATTAAATTTCAGATGTCAAATTGCCGCTAGACCATTGATCACTGATGCGTATAAAGCGCGCTATTTTGATGATTATTATCAAAATAAATTAGAGAATAAGGCCATTATCTATGCCTGCCTAGCAGGATTTGAGGCTTGGGAAAATGCTGGATTAAGCTATAGCAATGATCAAATAGATTTTGATTCTGGTATGGTCATTGGCTCTGGAGCATTAGGGATGGATAGCACAACTGCTGATATATGGTCTAAAATAATATCAGGTAATAATAAGCGACTCGGTTCACGGGCCATACCACAATGTATGAGCAGTGGAGCCGCCGCCTATCTCAATAAAATTTTAGGTCTAGGCAACAGAGTATTATCAAACTCCTCCGCATGTATTACAGGTACTGAATCGGTATTACTAGGTTATGAACATCTCAAATTAGGAAAGGCCAAAAGAATGCTGTGTGGAAGTACCGAAGGAGATGGGATTTTTATTTGGGGTGCCTTTGATGCGATGCGGATACTCACCAGTGATTCCAACGAAGATCCAACCAATGGTTCGCGGCCCATGTGCAATAGTAGACTTGGATTTATTCCGGGAAGTGGATCAGGGGCCATGGTGTTAGAAACACTTGAAAGTGCTCAAAGTCGTGGGGCTAAAATCTATGCCGAAATCTTGGGTGCTGATGTCAATTCAGGTGGTTTCCGAGATGGGGGAAGTATGACGGCTCCTAATTCCAATGCGGTCATTCATTGTATGAAGAATAGCTTACATCAAGCAAAGGTAAGTAGTGATGAAATAGATCTTATCAGTGGGCATCTGACCGGTACAAAAGGTGATTCTACTGAAATAAAAAATTGGAAAAAGGCCCTCGGATGCACCCAAGACCAATTTCCACTCATCAATACCGCTAAATCAATGATTGGACATTGTATTGCCGGTGCCGGATCCATCGAATTGGTGGCTACCCTGATTCAAATGGAAAAATCATTTGTTCATGGTAACTACAATATCAAAGAAGTAGATCCTGATATTACTGCGGAAATTCCATTGGATCGTATTCCTATGAAGACCGTTGATAAAGAAATTAATACCGCTATTAAAGCCAATTTTGCTTTTGGTGATTTAAATTGCAGTATAGTACTAAGAAAATGGCAAGATGGATAAAAATAAAATACAAGAAGAATTAAAAAATATCATAGCGATTTATGTTCCTGAGAAAGAGATTCTAGATAATTTGACACTTGAACATGATCTCATCAATGACCTAAAAATAAATTCTGCACACATTGTAGATATTGTATTAGATGTTGAAGAAAAATATGATATCATGATAGAGGATGATGTCATCATGCAAATGGGTACCATCGGCCAAGCCATTGATGTCATTCATGGTAAGGTGCAAGAAAAATAAGTCATCCTTTTATCAAGTCCGTATTTAAAATCCATCTAAATGAAATCCATATTTTCTTTTTGGCTCATTTGTTTTTTATTTCCCATTACTCAAACTCCAAATTACAGTATCGCTTTTTCTAAAATAGACAACAGAGTCTATGCCTTTGTCAATGATGAACTTGTTTTTGATAGCCAATTCATCGACGGAAATCCTGAATTAAATTTATCCCTTGATTTAAATCCCTTCTTAAAAAAAGGAACTAATGTCATAAAGATTCAGCTTGAGAATGGATCAATATTGAATGCTTTTATTGTCGATACCCATTGGATGATCCGATATGAAATTTTCGAAAATGGCGAAAGCTATGATTATGCCTATGAATCTAGTAAAAATGGCCAAACTGGTTTAATCGTATACGAAAAAAAACATAATATCTATCTTGAGTGATTGGAATTGATATCGTTGATATAAAAGATCCCCTATTACATCTACGTACTGCGGATCATCTACGGTTCATAAAAGCCAAAGGTGATCAATACCCTGAAAATATAGATCCCATCCTACTCTATTGGATCGTTTGGAGTGCTAAAGAGGCTGTTTTCAAGAGTAAACGGCAATTAAAATCATTCGATCCAAAACTCATTACAGTTATTTTTTCAAATGATTTACATTTCTCTTCCAAAAAGCTATTGGGCACTGTTGAGACCACACCCAGCTATGTAGTGGCTACGGCCGCACCACCATCGATGGAACTTATGCATCAAATTTGGATGAATCATCAAAAAGCGTCTTCTCAAAAAATCATTCGTGCAAGAATCATTGCCTATTTCAAGCCTTTGAATATCAGCTTTACTCTAGATGAAAATCAACTGCCCCTGCTTTGTGTAAACGAAGAAAAAGAATTTCCCATTTCTTTAACCCATCATGGTAATTACATGGCTTTTTGTATAGAAAAGCATGGCATTTTAGAATCCTAAATTTTGCTAATAATTGATTATTTTTGATTTCACAGGTATTCACCCAACGAATGCGTAAAATAATACATATTGACATGGATGCCTTTTATGCATCTGTTGAGCAAAATGACGACCCTGATTTACGAGGAAAGCCCGTCGCCGTGGGGGGGAATAAAGAGGGTGGCGTCGTTGCAGCAGCGAGTTATGAAGCTCGGAAATTTGGGATAAAATCTGCCTTATCTTCCAGAATTGCCGCAAAATTGTGTCCACAACTTATTTTCGTCAAACCCCGATTTGATCGGTACAAAGAAATCTCTAATGAAATTAGGGCCATATTTCATGAATATACAGACTTGGTTGAACCCTTATCGCTCGATGAAGCTTTTTTGGACATCACTCATCCCAAAATCGGTCTGAAATCAGCTACCCTCATCGCCATAGATATCAAGAAGAAAATCAAAGAAAGAACAGGATTAATTGCTTCTGCAGGCATTTCCTTCAATAAGTTTTTGGCCAAGATCGCCTCTGATATGGAAAAGCCCAATGGACTTTACGTGGTTTTACCCGAAAACGCAACGGTATTTATTGAAAAACTCCCGATCAAAAAATTTCATGGTATAGGCAAGGTCACTGCCGAAAAAATGAAGCATGCAGGTATTTTTACAGGCAAAGACCTAAAAGCGAAAACATTGGATGATTTGTGTCTGCGATATGGTAAGCAGGGGAATTACTATTATCATGTGGTCCGTGGCATTGACCACAGACCTGTCCTGCCCGATCGCAAAAGAAAATCTATCAGCGCCGAAAATACCTTTTCACATCACTTGATGAACCTTTCAGATATCCAATCTCATCTAAAACCCATCGCTGAAGAAGTTTTTAGAAGATATCAGCTGCAATCTGCACAAGGTAGAACCATAAGTCTTAAAATAAAGTATGGAAATTTTAAGCAAATCACGAGAAGCAAATCACAAAAAGAAGTCATTTTAAATCTTTCTGAAATTCAAGTACTCATCAAGTCTTTGCTTAACGAAGACTTGTTACATGAAGCAGGTATTCGACTGCTGGGAATCGGCATCTCAAATTTACAATTTAACAAAGTATTCAATCCTCAAATGAGTATTGAATTTTAATGGTTCTAGGCGGGCTAACCCGTCCTAAAGCAGCTCCCATCATCCATATTTATCTTTATTGAAAAAATGATTCAAATTGTAGTCTTTAATGCCTAATTTAGCCAAAAAAGACAATATGAGCACCTATAAAATATTGCTATATGCACATTCAGGATTTAGATGGCTGGCACTTCTGCTTCCTCTGATCATCCTGGTTAAGTCAATGATTGGATTTTATGGCAAAAAAGAGTACCAAAAAATAGATCGAATTCTTGCTTCTTCTTTTGCAGGAACGGTTCATCTGATGCTCCTCCTTGGGATCTCTTTGTACTTCTTTTTCAGTCCCATCACACAAGCGGCTTTTGCCGATTTCAGTGCTGCTATGAAAGATCCCTCAATTCGCTTTTGGGCCGTTGAGCACATTTCTATCATGACCTTGGTCACCATAATTGTCACCATTGGGAGTACCAAAACAAAGAAAGCCCTCTCGAGTGAAAGTAAATTCAAAAATCAATTGGTTTTCTTCGGTATCTCGTTGGCATTGATGCTCATCTCGATCCCCTGGGACCGCGTATAACACCTAAAGAATCCCTTTAGTAGATGGAAGTGTATCTAAAGCTCTTGGGTCCTTTCTTATGGCCATTTTAATGGCTTTTGCAAAAGCTTTGAAAATACTTTCAATCATGTGGTGCTCATTATCGCCAGCGACTTTAATATTTAGATTGCATTTGGAAGCATCTGAGAAAGATTTAAAAAAATGATGAATCATTTCCGTGGGGACATCTCCAACCCTTTCTCTTTTAAAAATACCTTCCCATTCCATCCAAGGTCGACCACCAAAGTCCACCGCCACTTGAGCCAATGCCTCGTCCATAGGTAATAAAAATCCATATCTGTTGATTCCTTTTTTAGACCCTAAGGCTTTGACCATGGCTTCGCCCAAAGCCAAACCTGTATCTTCTATCGTATGGTGCTCATCTATATGTAAATCACCCGTTACTTGGATTTTTAAATCCATGCCACCATGCTTGCCCAGTTGGTCCAGCATATGATCAAAAAAATGCAAACCAGTACTTATGTCCGTTTGGCCAGTACCCTCTAAATTTAATTCAATGCTGATATCTGTTTCATTGGTCTTTCTGATGACCTTTGATTTCCGCGAATTGACCACCAAAAACTCATAAATTTCTTTCCAAGACGTAGTGGCAAGGGCTACTCCTTGGTTTTTTTCATTACTTATATGAATCCCTTGGCAGCCCAAATGATCAGCCAACTCCATATCTGTTTTGCGATCACCAATGACATAAGATTTAGTTATGTCGTAATTTCCCTTCAAATAAGCAGACAACATACCAATCCCTGGTTTTCGATTTTTATGATCGGAACTTTCATAATGTTCATCAATATGTACCCTATCAAAATGAATACCTTGAGAGCTTAAGGTACGGATGATCAGATTGTGGATGGGATAAAATCTCTTTTCTTGATGGCCCTCAGTCCCCAAACCATCTTGATTAGAAACTAACACCAACAAAAAATGAGATTCCTGTTGGATCTTTCTTAAATAATAGAGCACATCAGGTAAAAAATGCAACTTCTCAATCTGATCTACAAACTCATCCTCCGTCTCTGAGATAATGGTTCCATCTCGGTCTATAAATAAAATAGGTCTCATATCTTTAGGTAATTATTCAGCGCAAGGATCAATTGCTTATTTTCAAATGCTGTGCCCACAGTAATTCGTATGCAATCTTCGCATAAAACTAAGCCTGATCTATCTCTTAGAATGATCTCATTGCGAATTAAATACTGAAAAACTTCTTGAACTTCCTTGAATTTAACTAGGAAAAAATTGGCTTCACTGGGATAGACTTTCAAAACAATGGGCAATTGATCAAGTGCTGACCCCAATTCCTTTTTTAATTCTTTTATTTCTTCAACAAATGATCGCATTTGATCCTCCTGCTTTAATGCCTTAAGCACGTGATTTTGAACCGGACCACTGATATTATAGGGTGGTTTAATCAAATTGAGTACATCAACGATCTTTGGATGACAAAATGCCATTCCCAATCGTAACGAAGCCAAGCCCCAAGCTTTACTCAGGGTTTGTAAAACCACAAAATGGGGAAAATTAGATAGTACTTCAATCCAGGAAGGGGTGTCTGTAAAGTCGATGTAAGCCTCATCTATCACGATGATTCCTTTGAACACCGTCGCAAGGTCCAAAACATCTTGCGTCTTTATCAAATTTCCTGTTGGATTATTGGGAGAACAGATGAACATGATCTTAATTTGATCATTGAGCACTGATTTTATTTGGGCGATGTCCAATTGAAAATCAGGGGTTAATAAAACCTCGTTGACCCTTACATTATTAATATTTGCCGCCACTTTATACATCCCATAAGTGGGAGGAAATATCATCACCTCATCGCTCTCGGGTTCACAAAAGGCCCTGATCAATAGATCAATAGGTTCATCACTTCCATTACCCATAAAAATACATTCCGGGGCAATGCCTTTGATTGTACCCATGGCGCGCTTCAAGTGGCTTTGTCGAGGATCTGGATATCGATTCCATTTTTCAGAAATTACAGAGCCTAAGGCATTTTCATTTGCATCTAAAAAGATACCCTTGTCCCCCTTGAAATCATCTCTGGCTGAAGAATAAGGCGTGAAATCTTTTAAATGCTTTCTTAATAAACCCTCAATCTCACTCATTTCTCAAAAGATTCCAAACGTAGGGTCACGGCTCTTTTATGACCCTCGAGTTGCTCGGCTGCAGCCATCACCTCTAGGGTGGGTCCTAAGGTTTTTAATCCTTTTTTTGTTATTTCTTGAAAAGTTATTTTTTTAACAAAACTATCCAATGAGACACCAGAATGAGATTTTGCCCATCCGTTGGTCGGTAACGCATGATTCGTTCCTGAAGCATAATCCCCTGCTGATTCCGGAGTGTAAGGACCTATAAATACCGAACCGGCATTGTATATTTTATCAATATACTTTTCTGGATTATTTATGTTTAAAATAAGGTGCTCTGGTCCATAATAATTAATCGTTTTGATGATCTCTTTTTTTGAATTAACAATCATCACTACACTGTTCTTAAGCGATTCTTCAGCCAAATCTTTCCTAGGTAATTGGACTAATTGATCTTTTATCTCCAAAACAACCGCATCCGCAACCGACTGACTTTTGGTCACTAAAACCACTTGACTGTCATTCCCATGTTCGGCTTGTGAGATTAAATCTGCCGCAACGAAACTCACATTACTTTCCTCATCTGCGATCACCATCACTTCGGAGGGTCCTGCAGGCATATCAATAGAAACTTCTTTAGATAATAATTGCTTGGCAGTTGTTACATATTGATTACCCGGTCCAAAAATTTTATCCACCTTAGGAATGGTTTCAGTACCATAGGCCATGGCTGCGATGGCTTGCGCTCCCCCTAATTTTAAGACAGAGCGAATACCCAATAAATGAGCGGTATACAAGACGACTGGATTAATTTTACCCATTTTGTTTGTGGGTGAGGCGATCGTGATATTTTTACACCCAGCGATCAAAGCGGGAATACCCAACATCAAAACAGTCGAGAACAAGGGTGCCGTTCCCCCTGGTATATAGAGCCCAACATTTCGGATAGGTACTGATTTACGTTTACATATAACGCCTGGCATCGTCTCCACAGTCAGTGGTGGCTGCTGTTGTGCTTCATGAAATTTCCAAATATTTTTTTTAGCTACCTCTATCGCAACTTTAAGATTTGCGTTGACGTACTTTTCTGCATTCTTTAGTTCGTCTTCAGAGACCCATAATTCATCCAACTCCACGTGATCGTACTCGAGCACCAATTTTTTTAAAGCTCTATCCCCTCCTCTTCGCACTTTCTCTAGGATAGGTAGCACGATTTTTTCGATCTTATCTGTATCCATCACAGGCCTTTTTAAAACCTCCCGTAATTGACTTTGGTTTACATAATGATAGATATTCATCAGCGAATCATTTTTTCTATGGGGACTACTAATACTCCTTCAGCTCCAGCATGTCTCAACTTTTCAATACTGTTCCAAAAATCGTCTTCGTTAAGTACAGAATGTATACTGCTCCAACCTTCAGCGGCCAACGGCAACACGGTTGGGCTTCTCATACCTGGGATTAAAGCCAATATGCCTTTTAACTTTTCATTAGGTGCATTCATCAAAACATATTTATTGTTTTTACCAGCTAAAACTGCCTCAATTCTAAACAATAACTGCTCAATCAATTTGTTTTTTTCTTGGTCTAGATCCTTATTCCCAACCAATATAGCCTCTGAATGAAGTACCGTTTCAACTTCCTTGAGTCCATTGCTGATCAAGGTGCTTCCGGTACTGACAATATCAAAAATCCCTACCGAAAGACCAATTCCTGGCGCTATTTCTACAGAACCGCTGATTTTATGCACATCAGCTGATATATTTTGTTCATCTAAAAAATTTTTCAGAATAACCGGATATGAGGTGGCAATGCATTGATCTTTAAAATAGTCTAGCCCTTGGTATTCAACTTCTCTAGGTACCGCCAAGGACATCCGACATTTTGAAAATCCCAGTGCTTTGATCTCTATAATTTCCTTTCTTTCTTCCAAAAATATATTGCGACCAATGATGCCTAAATCCGCGATGCCATCAGCCACATATCCTGGGATATCACTATTTCGAAGAAATAAAAACTCTACTGGGAAATTTGAGGCCAATGTCCTTAGTTTTCTCTGTCCATTACTGAATTTAATACCACTTTCTTTAAACAAAGCAAGCGAATCTTCACTCAGTCTTCCAGACTTTTGAATGGCAATTTTTAATTTAGGTTGTGGCATGGTTAACAAAGGATATACTAGCGTGCAAATCTCTAATAAAAAAATCAGTTATTGCATTACTCATTAACTATTTCAACAGAAGTCAGTTCTAAATTTGAGAAGAAAATGGTGACAACAATGAGTTGTTACTCATCCAACTGCACGGTAATGACGGGACACTTGGAGTTATTTGCCACATCTTCAGCAACACTTCGGTTGAAAAAATGACTCATCCCTTTTCTTTGGTGGGTGCCTAACATGATCATATCAGCTTCTATAAAGTCAGCGAAATCAACAATACCATCTTCTTCATTGTTGAAATTATGAATATCAATGGTGTAATTACTGATTATATTAGATTCTACAAATGCTGACATTTGTTTGATATCATGACGCGTATTCGTGAAACTCGCAGGTGTATTAATTTTTACGATACGTAATTTGGCTTGCATCAAATCTTGCACAAAACTAACTCTTTCAACGAGACGTGGATTCACCTCCTCAAAATTTGATGCAAATACGATGTTTTTAATTTTTTCAATATGGATTTTATTTTTGATGGTAATTACAGGACATTGTGCATTACGAACTACTTTTTCTGCATTAGAACTCAAAAATAAATTCTCTAAGTCATCCAAGCTTGAGGTCCCCATAATGACTAAATTTACATCTTGACTGGCTACCTCGGTGGCCAAAGAAACATAAGGATTTCCTATCACTATTTTGAAGCTAACTGTCACTTTTGACATCACATTAGTTATGACTGCCCTTAACTTCAACTCGGTTTGTTGAATAAGTTTAGTCATAAATATATTTTCCAAAGGATCTATATTTGTGGCTCCCATGGTTTTTAATCTACTCTCGGAAGGATGCTCAATCACATGAAACAATACAATTTCAGATGAAGCATGCCTTTCTGCAAGTTGTGTAGCAAAATCAAGCGCATTATCGGATGGCAAAGTAAAATCGAAAGGAACAAGTATTTTTTTCATGTTGTAGTGATCAAAAGTGATTAACAATCAATTTAAACAAAAAGGCGCTTATTAATTATCAAATAAGCTAAAAAGTAAAAGTGTCAGTAATTTATGCCAAATCCCAAAAGTAATACAAAAAATAGGGTTGCAAAAGCTAATTTTTTTAACTCTGCATCTAGGCTGCTGTTTTCTTTTGCCTGGACAGCTTTAAAATGATAGAAAAAAACAGGGATCAACGCTAAAAAAGTATATCCAAAAAAGCTTGGCATTAAAATACTCACAAAAAAGATCGCGCTTATAAAGCTACCTCCAATCAAAAATCCATGATAAATAATGGCCTTTTCTTTTCCTATTATGACAGGAATAGACCGCTTCCCTGCTTTTCGATCACTCGAAATATCTCTAATATTGTTTACATTTAGGACACCCACAGACAGTAAACCACAACTTATGGCTGGTAACAAAAATATGATTTCTAGCTCTTGATTAAATAGATAATATCCTCCAAAAACACCTACCAATCCAAAAAAAATAAAAACAAATATGTCACCAAAACCAGAATATCCATAAGGATTTGAACCCATGGTGTATTTAATAGCTGCTGCTATCGCACCGATACCTAAAGTTAGAAAAAAGAGCAGGTTCAGCCAATGATCTTTAAAAACATAAACAATCAAGATGCACCCTGAAATAAAGGCAAAACATGCACAAAGAATGATCGCTATTTTCATCTGCTCACGTGTAATGGCTCCAGATTGCACTGACCTTTGGGGCCCGCCTCTATCCGGACCATCTACCCCTGAGAGGGCATCTCCATAATCATTGGCTAAATTGGATAATACTTGAAGGAATAAAGTGGTAAATAAACTTAAAACAAGAATTAATACTTGAAAATGGCCAGAATAATAGGCCAAAAAAGCAGCCATGAGTATTGATGAAAAAGCCAACGGTAAGGTACGCAAACGAAAGGCTTTTATCCATGTATTCATCTCGATCATCACATGCGATTAGGTACCTCTATTCCCAATAAATTCATCGAACGACGAATCACCTTTGCCGTCAATCTTGAAAGGCTTATTCTGAAAGTCACAAGAGGGTCATCAGGCTCATTGAATATAGAAAGTTCTTGATAAAAGCCATTATAGTCCTTGGCCAAATCATACACGTATTGCGCCAACAATGCCGGTGAGTAATCTCGTGCGGCCTGTACAATAACCTCTTCAAACCTCACTAAGTGAGCCAGTAGTATTTGTTCCCTCGGATGCATATTCTGGATCGGCGACAATGCTTCGTTGATACCATCAGTAGAAGCCCTTCTTAGTATAGCCGAAATACGTGCATGGGTATACTGAACGAATGGACCCGTATGACCTTGAAATTCGATAGATTCCTTAGGGTCGAACAACATCCTTTTTTTAGGGTCTACCTTGAGTAAAAAAAATTTCAGTGCCCCCAATCCTACCATCCTAAATAAGTTTTTCGATTCATTCTCTGTGAGTCCTTCAATTTTTCCTAACTCAAGGGTATGTTTAGCCGCTGTTGTAAACATCTCATCCATCAACTCGTCTGCATCTACAACGGTTCCTTCTCTTGACTTCATCTTGCCACTAGGGAGGTCTACCATACCATAAGATAGATGGTACAACCCTTCTCCATATGGCCGACCCATTTTTTTCATAATGGCAAAAAGAACATTAAAATGATAGTCCTGCTCGTTTCCGACAACATATACAGATTGATCCATAGGAAAGTCCTCATACTTAAAATCACAGGTTCCGATGTCTTGGGTAATATATACCGAAGTACCATCCGATCTCATTACCAGCTTCTCGTCAAGTCCTTCCTCCTTAAGATCTATCCACACCGATCCATCTTCACGCTGATAGAAGACCTGCTTCTTAAGCCCCTCCTCAATGATGTCTTTACCTAGGAGATAGGTTTCTGACTCTTTATAAATGGCATCAAACTCAATACCCATGGTTTGGTATGTCGTCTCAAAGCCTGCATAAACCCAAGCATTCATGTTGTTCCACAGGGTCATGACTTCAGCATCTTTTTGCTCCCATTTTTGAAGCATCTCTTGGGCTTCAACCAAAATCGGAGCCTTTTTTTTAGCCTCCTCTTCAGAAACTCCTTGCCCTACCAACGTCGCTATTTCCTCCTTATAATATTTATCAAAGAGTACATAATATTTTCCGGCTAAATGGTCTCCTTTAAGTTGAGCGGTCTCCGGAGTCTCTCCCTTACCCCATCTTTGATAGGCAAGCATCGATTTGCATATGTGAATGCCGCGATCGTTGACCAGATTTGTTCTTTTCACTTGATATCCTGCGGCTTCAATAATCCTGGACATCGCATCTCCGAGAAAATTATTCCTCAAGTGCCCTAGATGCAAGGGTTTATTGGTATTTGGGGAAGAAAATTCGACCATCACTTTCTTACCATTGGCAGCCAGTTGTCCCCAATGTTGATTTTTCAGCATGTCATCAAGGCAGGAGATCCAAACAAGTGTACCAATTTCTAAATTCAAAAATCCTTTGACGACATTGTAATCCTTAATCATGCCACTGCGAGATTTCAAATAATCACCAATCACGATCGCTGTAGCTTCAGGGGACTTTTTACTTGATTTTAAAAAGGGGAAAACCACAAAGGTATGGGTACCTTCAAATTCTTTCCGAGTAGGCTGCAAAAATAGTTGAGCTGAATCTAGCTCAATCTCAAAAATTGATTTAAATGCGTTTTTAATATGTGACCTTATGTCCTCTTCTAATTTCATGTTTTTTTTGTAGGTAAGAAAATCTCAGCCATCATACAACGAGCACTGCCACCGCCAAGCATCTCAATAGTGGTTAAATTACTATGCAATAGGGTTCCATATTTTTCAAGTTGTTGCTTTTGCTGAGCATTCAAGGATTGAAAAGCACGCGTTGACATAACTAAAAAACATGCATTATTTTTATTTTTAACCTGAAGCATGTTTCCTGCATAATTATTTAATTGATCCTCAGAAATCAGTATAATTTCTTTGGACTGATTTATAAATGAGGCTAGTACTCGTTCACGTTCGATCAGGTCATCAATAGCTTCGGCACAAATCAATACAAAACGATCCCCTATCGACATCATCACGTTGGTGTGATAGATCGGTAGTCTTTGGCCATCCACATTATGATAAGCTGTAAAACTAATAACCGAATAAGCGGTTAATTTTTCAAAAGCAAGAATAACCTCTTGCTCCGTTCTATCCGAATAAGAAGCATAAGCGATATGGTTTACCCGATCTAATATCAAACTTCCGGTTCCTTCAAGGAATTTATGGTGCGATTCGAAAGATAATAAATCTTCAAATACTTCTGTAATTTCGAAATGACTGCCCAGCGCATCAATCAGGTCAGATCTTCTTTCCAGTCTTCTATTATTGGCAAACATGGGATATAATATCACCGATCCATTTTGATGAAAAGAAACCCAATTATTAGGAAAGATACTATCAGGTGTCGAAGGATCTTGGGTATCCTCAAAAACATGAACTTCAATGGAAGCCTCACGTAATTTTTGAACAAAATCATCAAACTCTTGGAGGGCTTTTGTTTGAATCGATGCGGCCGTCAATTCGGTATCAACCTGAAAATAATTATTTAACGAGGTCTCCTTATTTTTAGAGAAAGCCACCGGACGGATCATCATCAATTGCTGAGTAATCTGATCAGGCATAGCTTCTTCTCAAGGGCAATGTAGCACATCTTAATAAGCCTTCCATCTTGGCCGTTTCCGAAAAAGGAATTTCCTCAACAATAAACTTCCAATCTCTTAATTGTTGATTCAATCGCTCAAATTTTAATTCACTCACAATTACCTCAGGAGAGATACTAAATATATTCGAGTTCATATCATACATTTCTTCCTGATTGATTTCTAAAATGTTTTCGGGCTTAAAAAAATTAATGATCCATTCGGCATCACTTTGATTTTTAAATCCCGCTTTATGAATGATGGCTTTATTTTTACCTATAGGCTGAAAACAACAATCCAAGTGAAGGGCATTGTCATAAGGATTGTGATCTGATTTTTTTAGTTCAAATGGTTTAACCTTCCATGATTTAAAATGCTCAATTAAAAAGTCAACCCCTGCTTCATTGGTTCTGCTCACTATGTAGTTATCAAAGTCTTCTTTTTTAGAATAACCTACAAACAAATGATCTCTATAAGGCATTACGTCTCCACCTTCTATTCTTGAGCTTCCCCCCACTTTAAGTAGTTTGTTTGCATCTATTTGATCTATGATGAAATGGATGCCTTTCTGTTCTTCTGAACGTTTATCTAGAATCTGTGGCAATAAAAACTGATCCCCAATAACCATTCCGATGTCTCGGGAAAATATTTGATTCACGGACTTAAATACTTCGGGACGATGTACCTTCACATCGTAGCCCATTAAGACATGATAAAAAGCGTCTAATTCTTTCTTGATGGCTTCCTCCAAAGGGTACGTACCATTTTTTACATTTAGCAATGTTTTTGGATCATAGATATCGTCTTTTTTGGGTATCCCTCCAAAACTTTCGGGAGATCCCAATACCACCTCTAAAAGAGGAGAACATTCATCAAGAACTTCTAATGTTATCATATGAGTCTTAGCAAAACTCAAATCTAATCAGATGATACTTACAAAAAGAAAGTCATTTGGAATTAATTAGTTCATATTATCAAGTAGAGATCACACATATCTCAATTATTTTTATTATTTATGCAAACATTTTTAATAAACTACAGTGAAAAATTACGCTGATTTAATCGATCAAAGTTTTGAATTTCCTTCTTCAGAATTTGAGGTAAAAGATAAGGAACTCTATTTCCATGGAGTAAATCTTATGGAAATCGTTGAAAAGTATGGAACTCCTCTAAAGCTCTCATACATCCCAAAAATTGGTCAAAACATAAGATATGCTCAAGAAATCTTTAATGGAGCCATGGCCAAGCATAATTATGAGGGAAATTATACGTATTGCTATTGTACCAAATCCTCTCATTTCCAATTTGTTTTAGAAGAAGTACTATTAAATGGTGCCCACATAGAAACTTCATCGGCCTTCGACATTCCTATTATTCATCATTTGTATGATAAAAAATTAATAAGTAAAAAGCTTCTAATCATCTGCAATGGTTTTAAAAGGCCCAAATATATTGAAAATATTATTGGCTTAATCAATGCCGGTTTTACTCAGTGCATACCGGTTTTAGACAACCTAAATGAACTTGAACAGTACACTGAAAAAATTGACAAAAAGTTTAAACTCGGTATAAGAGTCGCCTCAGATGAGGAACCTAACTTTTCATTTTATACCTCTAGATTGGGATTTAGGTACCGAGACATCATCGATTATTACAAAGAGAAAGTTCAAGGAAATGCAAAGGTAGAACTTAAGTTACTCCATTTTTTCATCAATACGGGCATCAAGGATAGCGCCTATTATTGGAGTGAGTTAAGTCGGTTCATTCATATGTATTGTGAGCTTAAGAAGATTTGTCCCACCTTGGATAGTATTGATATAGGAGGTGGTTTTCCTATAAAAAATAAATTGAATTTTGAATTTGATTACGGTTATATGGCCGATCAAATTATAGAAAATATCAAATGGATCTGCGCAAAAAATCATACGCCTACACCTCATATCATTACTGAATTTGGAAATTATACGGTAGGTGAAAGTGGGGCTACCATTTATTCTGTACTCGACCAAAAACTCCAAAATGACAAGGAACTTTGGTATATGATGGACGGCTCCTTTATTACACATATGCCTGATGTTTGGGGACTTAATCAGAAATATATTTTACTCCCCCTCAACTTGTGGAATAATATGTATCATAGGGTGAATATCGGAGGACTGACCTGTGACAGCATGGATTATTATGATTCTGAAGCCCACATAGCTGAAGTTTTTTTACCCAAATACAATAAAGAAGAGACCTTGTATTTTGGCTTTTTTAATACAGGCGCCTACCAAGAAGCATTGGGCGGCTATGGAGGCATTCAGCATTGTCTCATTCCTGCCCCTAAGCATGTCATTATCAATAAAGACAAAGAAGGTAACCTTGTTTCTAAACTGTTCGCAGAAGAACAAAAAAATGAGGACATGCTCAAAATATTAGGTTATACCTAAAAGTCTATAGCTTGCATTACTTTAGATATGTCCGTTACGCTATAATCAGCGTATTTCGAAACCACAGTCTCGCCCAGAATAATCGTTACAATGCCGAGCTTTCTCGCAGGGATCAAATCCCTTTCTTTATCCCCTATCATATAGCTCTCACTCACCGCTATATTGTATTTGGCAATCGCCCGCTCAAACATAAGTGAATCTGGCTTTCTACTCAATGACTCAGATATTTCTGGGTGTAAAGGGGCGTAATAAAAATCGTCAATGATGTTTTGAGACTGAATTTGTAAAAAGTCATGACATACATTCATTTGCTTTTTGGTATACAAACCCCTTGAAATTCCTGCTTGATTGGTGATGATAATGAGTTTGAAACCCAAATCCTTTAAACTTATGAGTACCTCTAAGACATGAGGTAAAATGATGAAATCTTGAAGCTCATAAGTGTAAGTTCCTCGCTCTTCATTAATAATTCCGTCCCTATCCAAAAAAAATGCCTTCATATTTACAAAATAAACAAAAGAATATTTATATTTCTTAATATTCAATTAGTCCAAGTCATAAAAATTAATGATAAATCAAAATTTAATAATTATACCTACTTATCAAGAAAGTGAAAATATTTCAGATCTCATTGAAGCGATCTTTAGTCTAGCACTACCCTTTGAAATACTCATCGTTGATGACAATTCATCGGATGGAACGGCCCAAATAGTTAAGACAAAACAGGAAATCTATCCAGAAACCTTGCACTTTATACAAAGACCAAAGAAAATGGGTCTGGGTACAGCTTATATAGCTGGTTTTAAATTTGGACTGAAAAATAATTATAATTATATCTATGAGATGGATGCCGACTTCTCACACAATCCTGAGGACCTCATTCGACTCTATGTCGCCTGTAAAACAGAAGGGTATGACCTGGCCATTGGTTCTCGTTATGTCAAAGGAGTTAATGTTGTTAATTGGCCCATGGGACGCGTCCTTATGTCTTATTGTGC
>ERZ651776.1036-NODE-1036-length-35309-cov-11.951692_pt1 | contig 35309 bp, 35 predicted proteins | sample MGYA00514761_ERZ651776 | MGnify/ENA metagenome assembly ERZ651776
AGGCGCATCAGTTTTCAACCAGCCAATTGGTGATTGGACTATGAATAGTGTAATAAATACACAAAGCATGTTTCAAGGCGCATCAGTTTTCAACCAGCCAATTGGTGATTGGACTATGAATAGTGTAATAAATACACAAAGCATGTTTCAAGATGCAACGGCATTCGACCAACCTCTAACTTGGAATATGGAAGACCTTGAAAATTCAAGCGCTATGTTTATGAATGCTTCGTCATTCAATCAAAAATTTGATTCATGGTATACTACATATGAACTTGTAAACACTAATCAAATGTTTCGGGGTGCATCTTCTTTCGACAGCAATATTAATAATTTGAATGTATTAAATGTGACTACAATGGAATCTATGTTTCAAGATGCAACGGCATTCGACCAATCATTGAATTTGTGGAAAATGGAAAAAGTCGAAAGCACGCAAAGCATGTTTCGAGGCGCATCAGTTTTCAACCAAAATATATCATCGTGGATATTGCGATCTTTGACAGATGCGGAAAGCATGTTTGAAAACGCCAGTAATTTCAGTCAAAATTTGTTCGAGTGGGGTAATTTACCTGGCGTAATTCTAACAAACTTTTCACTTAGATCTAATGCAATATTGGGTAGTGGACCTCCAGATTGGATTACCACAATCAATGATAATACTAGTGGCCTTGATGTAGACGATATTATAAAAGTAAGAGAATCCATAGCTGCCGTTTCCGAAGGAGTTACTTTCATGTCGGGTCCGCGTTACGGGTACATTTCCATCGATGACCACCAAACAAACAGCAAATCTGAATTCCAAGTCGTGTACAATGATTCGGTTCGTGATGACAACATCATTGCGCGTATCAATCTGGCACCGCAAAGCGTTCACACGCTATCACTGCGGGATGCTGGAATGGCAAGTTTGCTCAACAGAACACGCACATATCAAGGACCAGTGGATATTCAGAAACTTACTATCAAGTTGTATGACGAGTATGGGCGGACTATTGACCTCAACAATACGGACTGGTCGTTCACACTCGAATTTGAAAAGGAAGTGAACAGGTTGGTTGAAAATGATAAATCATAGCAATAGCATAGCATAGCATAGCATAGCATATCATAGCAATAGCATAGCATAGCATAGCATAGCATAGCATAACATAGCATAACATAGCATAGCATAGCATAGCATAGCATAGCATAGCATAGGATAGCATAGCATAACATAGCATAGCATAGCATAACATAGCATAGCAATAGCATAACCATATCTTTTTTAATATTATAAAAATCTACATTTATAATATAACTATTATGGTAAAGGGCGGGAAAAAATCGAGTCAAGGCAACCAATTTATGGGTTTATTCAAAATGTTTTTCTATGGAACTCTAGGAAGCGTAGCCGCGCTTACGGCAACTGCATTATTCTCTCTTGTGTTTTTCATTCCAGGATATTTCCTCATTAAAAAATACAACAAACCAGGTTCCAAACCATTAAAAGAATTACGGACGCAACAATACATAGGTATCATTTTGTGTGCGATTGGAATGTTACCTTGGGCAAAATACCTATTTGCCGGCTTTGGTTTACAAGCAGGCGCTGCCGTATTTGACAGCCTTTCCGAATAAGTGTAGACAAACATACCCACACACTATGTAATCTATCCACACACTATGTATTCTCCATTAAGCACGATTACTTCGTCGTCGCTTATACTCTCGTCCGTCTCACGTATCAGCTGCGGCGGCGGCGGCGGCAGCGGCAGTGGTCTTGCCACATCCTCTCCCCAATCAAGTTCTTCGTCGCTTTCGTCATACAAACATCCTCCCGGATCCATGTGAGCCAGTTGATTGGGCTGGTTCTCTAAGCAACCAATACACTCGCACACCTCTGCGCGAGCCTCTTCCACCACAAACGCATCCGCCTCCCTCTCCACCGGTTCTGCCTCTTGGATTTCACCATATGCCATCGTGAACATATGCTGACGCGCGCTATCTTGTTGCTCTTGTAACATCGTCAAGTAGCTCACTCTTTGCCTCTTCCCCTCTTCCATTTGTGCCACAAGCGCATCGTTCTGAGCCCGCATAATTTGCCTCATCAGATCCGCCTGGTCACTGTAGTAGCTGAACATATTCTGAGGGTGGTTCATATTCATTCTTGGAGTTATTCGTCTTTTGTGCCATAAACTCTTCGACAAAAGGCATTTCAATTTTAGACACTCACTCCTTTCTGAAACGACTATGTCATTAGACCACACCACACGCGCACACGCACACGCAGTAAGAAAAGTCCATTATGGGACTTTTCCTATTGAAGTTTATACACGTTATTTATTGGTGTTGACTTACCAGCGACTCGTAGAACTCCTTCACCTTTTTGTTAGTTTTAATTTTGCGGAGGTCTAGTTCGGTAAGGAAGAGACCTTCTGCCGACTTGACGCGCGAAAGCGCCACGTATGTTTGTCCGCACTCGAAGATGCTGCCGCCCGCGTTGATTTGGGCAAGATCGAGGGTGACCCCCTGCGCCTTGTGGATGGTAATCGCCCACGCGTGAATGAGCGGAATTTGCTTGACTCCGATACCCTTGATGACTTCGCTCTCCCACAAGTGCGGAACGACTTTGCGAATGGTGCCGCCACGGAACTGCACCAATGGCGCGCCGTTTTCGAACCCCACCACGACACCTTGACTCCCATTTACCAAGGGTTCCGGACCCTCCATGTCCACGTTTGCCACGCACATGACCTGCGCACCCTCTTTGAGCACCAGGTCGCTATCGGCCATAATATTTGCGGACAAGTATTTCAGTTCTCTCTCGCGCTGCTCATCCGAAACATTCTCGAACATCGCAGCGCCACGATTGTCAGTGCCACGATTGTCAGTGCCACGATTGTCTGCGCCACGATTGTCCGCGCCGTTATTCACCGGTTCCCAGTGTGGCGCAAGTTTGAAGCAGTGCTCATTCGTCTCTAGTTTGGCAAGTTCGCGCTTGTTGATCACGTCGGCCTCGCGACGCCGAGGGAGCAAGATGGTGGGTTTGATGAGTTCGTCATCGCACGTGGTGCCGACGCGCTCCTCCAGCAATCGCACGCCTCTCCTAGAAATCATCCCGACGCGAATTTGGTTGAGAACCTTTGCATACTTTGGATCCGTCTGTCGAAACATCGTATTCAAGACGACCGTTTCATCGAAGGTGCTGTTCCACGTTTCACTTTCGAAACAAAAGGCGGACGTTTCGGGTTCGTCGTCGTTGCCGACCGGCGGAAGTTGATAGAAGTCGCCCGAGAAGACCACCTGAATACCTCCAAAGGGAACGTCGAGGCGCTTGCGCGTCTTGCGACCAATCCGGTCTAGGAGACGGAACAACTTCTCCGACATCATACTGACTTCATCCACAATCAGCACGTCGACATCGGTCCATGCGATACGCTTGTGCTTGTTCTTTGCGACGCGGTCTACCACCGTGTGAATGTCTCCGTTGCCTAACCCAATGCCCGACCACGAATGGAGCGTCTTGGCGCCCGGGCACTGAAGGAGCACGGCAGCGCATCCGGTCAGCGCGCACACCTGGACTTTGCGTCCAATCTTGGTTGCCTCTGCCACAAGATGCCGTATTAGTTCACTTTTTCCAGTTCCACCAGGACCCGTGATAAATACATTCTTTTGCTCATTGAACGCGTTTAGCGCCTGGTGCTGTTCATCCGATAATTCCATTTTTGTAGATGGTATCATCGTAATAACTTGAATCAATTTTTTTTTACCCGCCAACCCAGGTGCTAGGTGCTATTTTTTTTGAGGGTAACGCGTCCCGGATAGTGAAAGTTGTGTAATGGTTGGGATTTATTGTCTCGTTTGTAATTCTCATTCGTGTAGCTAACATCCGAAATAATGTCCACCCACGCTGGTCCGGCACCAAGTTCCCCCGTTCCAAACAGCGTTCCACACACATCGACGATAAACCCTGGATATCCGGTATCAATTGTGGACGGGTAAGGAATCATATTTGACTCAAGAGCCCCGGGGTTGGTTGCGCCACCGGAAGCATCCAAATCTCCAGTATACGTTACGGGGTTATGTTTCCCGTAATCCACCACCATCTTGTTCCCGGACCAAATGTCATATTTCAGCGTATCCGCACCCAAAGATTCGGCGGCAGCACAATGATGCATCCCCTTTGTCAGGGTCAATAGATCTTCGTGATTGCGTGCGGTGACCACTACTTCTTCGCCTTCACTGCCAGTTTCTTTCGCAATACCGAATCCACTCGCTGGACGCGTATCATTCTTATAAGTAGCATTCGCATTTCTATACACGGCTACTTGTCTCTTTTTCGCAATGTAATCGCTGGAGTTCACAATGGTCTTGTTCAAACTTCCGAAGGGTCGGTTCGACATATTGGGTTTACTATAATAGCAACACAAACAAATATGGGAAACATCGCATATAAAGTTATATATCTAAATTTAATGTAACTAACATGAACATCGTCTTTGAAGGCGGTGGATTCCCCGCGTTTTGGTATGGATTAGGATACGGTATGGAACTCCTCGAGCACGAACGACCCGCGTTCTTGGCAGGATATAGCGCGGGTGCGTTGGTCGCCACCTTGTTGACGTGCTCGAATGTTGACATTGACACCGTCGTCCAATTGTATGGAAGCATGCCACTGGGAACCCGTTTCGGTGGTATGGCGGACTTTGTTACCGCCGTGATGGAAAAGGCGCTGCCGCCCGATGCCCACGTCTACGCGAGCGGATATCTGGGCATCATCTTATGCGAGCCGGACAACAATTCGAAGTGCAAAATGGTGAGTCGCTGGGATTCGCGCGATGAACTTATCCGGTGCCTCGTGGCGTCTTGTTACATCCCGTGTTTTACCGGATGTACGCGTCTCTCCGATGAGACCTACCGCTGCCGCGATGCGGTCTTCAGTTCCGACCTGTCCACCTTTCTCGAGAATTTCAACGAGGTGGTTAGACGCTCCAACGCAGAACACCTTGGTATATCGCGACTTTGCGAGAATCTGGCGGTGGTCTCCCAAGACCATGTGTGGAGGTTACTGGAAACCGGTGCTAAAGAATGTCGAACCAACAAAGCGTTCAAAACACACGAAAAAAGGGGACTTTCGGACGATTGTGTTTAGGTGTGGACGAATTTCAGAAAAAATTGAAATGCTATATCTCTCCTGCTACTACACATACAACAACAACAAAACAAGATGAATATGATGAACAACGCAAACAACAACGCGAACAACAACGCGAATACTTTCAACAACCAGCTTTCCGTGTATATCCCGCGCATCACGCCGGAGTGGGCACAAGAAGCAATGATTGCGGAGGTCTTTCGCAGGAACGAACTGGGTCTCGTCGAACGGGTCGATCTCATCTACAAGCAGAGCGATGATGGGAACTTCTACTACCAAGCATTCGTTCATATGGAATGGACGGACACGCAATGCGTTCGCAATATCCAAGAGCGGATTATGGACCCTTCGCGCCAAGCGCGCCTTGTGCACGATGACCCGAGCTACTGGCTTTTGCTGGAAAACAAGAACCCGATGACCGCCACCGAAGTGCGGATTGAGAAGTGCATTGTGGAACTGGATACCCGCAGTGCTCAGCAAGCGCAAGTGGCACTCAGCCAATTCAACCGAATCTTGGAATTGGAGACGCAGACAATGATGCTTCGCACGATGATGCTCGCGCAACAGACGAAGATGAACTATTGGTCTGATCCCGCCCTGTATGGATGGACGGCACCACCCGGAACATCCAGCACCGGCACTAGCACCGGCACCAGCACCGGTATTGCCCCGCTCTGGTGCCACCCGGTGAACGAACCGACGCAGACACCGACACCGTCCTGGTGCGATGATGATTGTGGTGTAGAATCAGCGAAGACGATGAACACCTATGCCGAAGACGCCGAGCGCTTCCAAGCAACCGAATGCTACGATGGTCCCGACGACTACAATGACGGGGACAACGTGTGCGACAACGTGTGCGACTACTACGATTATGACCCATACGATATGGATATTCTCGAGTAGAAAAACAGTGTCAAGAGAGAAAAGGTCGGCAACAAATAAAAACAATAAAAAACAAAAACAATAAAAAACAAAAACGAAAAACAATAAAAAACAAAACAATAAAAAACGAAAAACAATAAAAAACAAAACAATAAAAAACGAAAAACAATAAAAAACAAAATTGAAATGAGCCAAGGCGGGCTTTTTTTCACGCATTTTTACCGAAATACGCAAGGTCACCCCGATTTGAATCTGTTGAATGTGTAACATGGCAATCCGCACTATAAATCGCTTGGATTACCAGCAAAATCTCTCCACACAACCAGATAAGAAGTCGTTATACGGAGAGATATTCACCCCATTCACCATGATTAAGGAGATGTTTGATATGCTTCCGGCATCTTCCTTTACAGACCCGAACGCCAACTGGCTAGACCCAGGCGCTGGCACCGGGTTCTTCTCGATCTTTCTCTTTTGGAAGTTAGATATCGGTCTAGCATCCGCAATACCAGAGAGAAATGTGCGTCACGACCACATCATCCAAAATATGCTTTATATGATTGAAATTCAAGAGGACAATGTAACGCACTTGCGTAAATTATTTGGTGCGGACGCGAATATTGTGTGCGAGGACTTTACGAACCATGCCGGGACACGAACATTCGACTACGTGATTGGTAATCCGCCATACAACTCAAACGGCACGAAGAAGGTGCCCACAAATGGAGGCAAAAGCAAGAAAAAAGACGGAACCACCATATGGGTCCCATTCATCAAGACGTCCATTTCTCTCTTGAAACCGGGCGGCAACCTCCTTGTCATCGTACCTTCCATTTGGATGAAGCCCGACAAGGCAAAAACCTACCACTACTTGACCTACTACCAGATAGAGATGCTGCGATGCCTGACCAACACGGAGACGAACCGCGTGTTCTCATCGGAGGCCCAAACACCCACGTGCTACTTTTGGCTCGTCAACCAACCGACCGGAGGCGGGGACATCAACAATCGGCGGATGCGCCTTTACGACCGAGACCGAAAGGCATACGTCCACTACCCACTCAAGCCACACGCACCCATACCCGTATTTGGTGCGGCCATTGTTGCTAAACTGATGCCCTTTGTCGAGGCGCTAGGACACCTCCGCGTCATCAAAACCAACCTACCCCGTCGAGGCATCACCCTAGTCAACGCCCCCGACAGCGCACACCCCTTTCCAAACATTCGAACCGCCGTATTAGAAGGGGTCTCCCCACGACTCGTCATCAACTACAGCAACCGACCGCTCAACCACCACGGAGAGTGTAAGTTGGTGCTGCCCCACAAAATGTATGGGTTCCCCTACATCGACGCGAACGGCAAGTTCGGCATCTCCAACCGCGACAACTACGTGATTGCGGGGCGTTCGCTAGAGGAGCTCGAGCTCTTGTGCGAGGTGTTTTCGACGAAAACCGCGCTCTACCTCTTCGAAGCCACACGATACCGTATGAAATACTTGGAGCGCTACGCGTTTGAACTCATTCCCGACCTCTTCCAGTTGGAGGATGAACTCGAGCGACCAATCACGGATGCGACTCTTGCGTCATTGTTCGGTTTTGATGCGGAAGACATCCACAGCATCAACACCTTGCATCGTAAAGACTACGATTTTACTTACAAAGAAACGTAGATGCGCCGTTGCTCAACAGGAAGACGCTGGTCACGATGACCATGTCGTAATAGACCGCATTGAACCCGGCTTTGCGAAACCACCTTGCAAAGAAGGACGAATTGGGAGGCTGACGCAAGAAGAGCGCCATGAATCCAGACGAGAGCAGCATGGTTGTTGCGGCCACAACAATTGCCTTTTGAATCTGCGTCTTTGCCCCTAGCGCGCGGGCACCATAACCGGCAATGCGAAGATAGGCGAAGATGAGGAAAAAATCTAAGAGGAAACTTTGCGCGGCATTGTCGTAGTAGTATTCGTTCACCAACTTGGATGCGCCGGTCATACGTTCGGGTATCTTTAACACGTACACCACGAGAAGGGTCGCCGCAAAGAAACCTGCCGTATAACTCTTGATATCATCGGTAATAACACTGCTGAGTGACATGTAATATAAACAACGATAATAAATCTCAGAAAACAAAACAAAACAAAACAAAACAAAACAAAACAATAAAATTGAATTATGTTGGTGTATATTTTTATCATACACCAATCTATGCATATTATAGCTACAACGCGTTTCAATAGCGAAACGTGGAAACAGAATAAGTCCTGGCGGAAAAAGAATAAGTGGACCGGATGCATATACGGAACACCCAAGCAAGTGAGCGACTCTCATAATGCCGACGTTCCTATCTTTGTTCTTGAAATGCGCAACGATAAGAACAAAATACGCGGCGTCGGTCTGGTAAGGAACGCACCCGTTTTGAAACAGTATCATCGCATTTACGAGGACCGAAACTATAACCGCTTCACATACAAGAGCGAATATCGTGTTTCGCGATTTAAAATGACCAAGGCGGAGAAGAAAATCATCAGACTGCTCGACATAGCGCTGTTCAAAGGTTCACGCCACTTGAAACGCGGACAAGGAATCATTGCGGTGCCCGACCGCATTGCCAACACCACTCATATCGATCTGCGAATGTTCTTCCGAACAATGTTCAAGACGAGGTTTGGTAATGTTGGCGAGGGAGATAGAAAATGAATGTTCTTGTAGTTATGCTGCTGCCTTTTTTCTGCCTTGCTTATTTATGCCTTGTTTATTTATGCCTTGTTTATTTATGCCTTGTTTATTTATGCCTTTGCTGCTGCCTTTGCTGGTGTCTTTGCTGCTGCCTTTGGTATGTTCTCCACGCCTTTGCGTGCGGAACGGATGCTGAACTTTTGCTGTTTCATTTCCCATCCTTCGACATCGATTTGGTCGACTTTGACGTGGTAGCTGATGCTGATATTGGCGAACTGCTCGTTGCTGTATTCGCACAAGGTCTTGAAGTTTTTTATTTGCTGATTCAGTTCGAGGGTGTATTCAATCCCCTGCTTCGTGTCGTTCGCGAGATTCGTGAACAGTTCGATGCCCACCACGCTGAGTAGCTCGTATATGTGGAGAAGTTCCACTTGCTGCTCCTTCTTATGTTCGATCGCGTATACCTGCGACGCAAGGTCCTCTTTCGATAGATCGCCTAATATGTAATTCACTCGCAGCATCTTGACTGTATTTTCGTGCTCGTCATCCGCAGCACGCATCCGAGCAATCCGTAACGAATGGTGCGTAATGTGGGACACTAGTTGGTGAAGTGAAAGCAAGAGGTCGCGCTTGTTGCTCTGGACGGTATTCTTACGCACCCGTTTCACACCCTTCCATTTGTTTGCGCAGCACGGACCTTCGCAATGGGAGCACTCTGCCACGTCTTCGCGCGCACCAAACTCAATGGCGAGTGTATCCGGACTATTCTCCACCACCTTTCCTGGTATCACGATTCGCGGCAATCTCCGGTCGCGAATATTCTCGAGATAGTCGCGAAGAGGATGACGTTGCGGAAGATGACTTAGATTGTCGTGGTAGACGTAAATGTAAACACCATCGCCCACCATTGCCTCCATCTTCGGGAAGATGTTGGTTTGTAGTTGCTCGAAATTACAGAGTCCTCCGCACAGGACATCGCCTGGAGCGCGCGGGATTATTCCGTTATTTTGGTTTCGCTTGTGCTGGTAGAAGTGCGGGTTGTGGACGCGCCCATTGTCGATGTTTCCTGTCTTCCAACTGAACGCGGTGTGGCACTCGACACACCACATTTGGTCGCACCCGTCTATCTTGGAGATGCGCGTTCCGCACGCCGGGCACGGTTTGGTGTCCTTACGGATCATCTCGGCCGATTTTACATTGTCTTCATTGCACGTGTGCTCGGCGTCCTTGTCGGTTCCGATGACCTCGAGGCACTTCGGGCACGCGTGGGTCGAGCACAGTTCGCACTTGTATTGGGTGGAGAGGAACCCGCGACAATCTGCCCCCGGACACGGCATGATGAAGCGTTTCTTCTCCTTCTTCTCGGCATCGGCCGCGCCCACCTCCTCTGCTGCTCCCGGGCGCAACGCATTCCTCCTGTGGACTTCTGCCGCGCGCAAGTGACGTAGTCTCTTGGTGTCTTTTGCGCGTTTCTTGAGAGTCAGTGCCTGAATCTGCTTTTCCAGCACATCCATCTCCGTGAAATACTTGGCGCTTTTGGCTCGCTCGCTCTTTTCTTTATCCTTGTGCCCCTTGGAGATTTGCGCGGTTTCCATCGTGTCCGGAAGCTTGCTGACCTCGCGTTCCAGTAGCCGCTTCTTCTTGTGCTCGGCATACTCCTTCTCGACGAACGAGCGGTTTAGGTTCATGACAAGGAAATTCGTCGGCCACTCTTTCTTGCAAGACATGCAGTGTGCCTCGCCTGCCGAGTTCAGGATGTACTGGCGCATACATGTTTTGCACGCTCGGAATTCGCACTCGGTATACATGCATTTCACACACTCGTGCGTGGTCCGGTTGAAAGGTTCGCAGCAAATATCGCAGCAGGAAGCCATGATTGATTGTTGGTTTATGTGTCTATTCTATGTGAGAGATTTCTCATTCAATTTTTTCCGAATTCTCGTATCAAAAGGCATAAAAGAAAATAGCGCAAGTTATATATTATGGATGGTGTAGATACGAATCTTGATAACTATAGCATAGACGACCTGTTCCAAATAATGGGTCTCGAACCCGATTCGTCGCCCGAACAAATACACAACAACGCGAATACCACCATTGCCCGTATGACATCGGAGGGCAAACCAGACATGGCAATGTTTTTGGAGAACGTCAAGAAAAAACTTCTTACAGAGGCAAGCATGGATGATGACGCCGAGGAAGAGGATGACGGCGGGGAGGATGACGGCACAGAAGATGAGGGCGAAGAAGATGACGGCACAGAAGATGACGGCACAGAGGATGACGGCGAAGAAGATGACGGCGCGGATGAAACCAAGAAAGCAGAGAGAAAAGAGGACACCAGCAAAAAGGATGCGAATGCGAAGGAGGACGAAGATTTGGTGAACTCCTTTTTCAACCAGGAGCGAACTAGGAACGTCACCCAGGTCATAAGTTTCGACACCCGATTCCGTCCCAACTATTACGGGACCACGTCCACATCGTTCACGATTGATCTGCCGGAGGTCCAGAAGAAGGTGGTCAGTATGCGGATTGCGTCCATTGAGATGCCGATGACACACTATTCCGTGTCTCCGCGGTTGGAAAACAATTCGATGCTGGTGGTTTGCGAAGATACTTCGTATAACACCGATTGGTCTCTGAATAATGCTGATGTCAAATATCAATACAATAACGATGAACCCGCACATGATTTTCACATTAAGGCCAAGAAAAAGGCGTGGTTAGTGAAACTGACCGACGGGGATTACGACACAACATGGTACAATGACACTTTTCTTTCAAGGACCGAAAATATGATGAATGACGCGCTAAGTTTGGCAAAGCCGGGGGCGATTGATGCGACCGGAAGATTTGCAAGGTTCAGTGACCCGTCAAACAATTACCTGAATAGTCTAAATGTTCGAGTGGATTCAATCGGCAATCCAGAGAATCCAAACGGCGACCTTCGCTATACGATCGACCGCATCAGCAAAAAGAGCGTCTTTGCAGGTGGACGAACTAGCGGCACATATGCAGATACCTCTTCCAATCTCCTGAAAATATCGGAGTTGCGGTTCAATGTGGATGGTGATGGGAACGTTGATACAACCGCAAATATTCAATCCAAACTCGGGTGGACTTTAGGGTTTCGAGGTGCCGAATATAAAATGGGTGCCGACCCCATTGAAACGGACATCCCTATATCGGCAGTTTCTGAAGGGGTTCCTTTCTTGTCGGGGACTCGGTATGCTTTTCTCTCCATCAACGACTATCAGAACAACGCTCGCCCTTCGTTTTTGGTGGCCTATGGAGATTCGACCAAGACCGACAACATTATGGCGCGCATCAACCTGGCGTACGGTCAGAATTTGCATCAACGCGATGGGGCGTTCACGACCAACAGCAATCGCACGCGCGAATATTTTGGCCCGGTCGATATTCAGCGCCTCACGATCCAGTTGAAGGACGAGTTTGGTCGGATTATTGACCTCAACAATATGGACTGGTCCTTCACGCTTGCTTTCGAAAAGAAATTCAAGTAGTCAGGGTTTAAAAAAAATAACCTCCAAATTATATAAATGAACCTCTCGGAACTGAATCTTGACGTAAACACATATACGGACGCCCGTTTACAGAAGAATTTCGGGTTGCCCGATAACTATACGAAAGAGGACGTGGTCGGAGCAACGAATCGTTTAGCCAGTGTTGCTTCCGCCAGTTTAGGACCGGAAGAAGAGGAGGCCTTCAATGGCTTCCTCCGCGCGGCCGAAGAGCGTCTGTTAAAAAAGAAGATGGTGGAATCCTCGTCTCCCGCGTGGACCGACGCAGTAGGGCACATGGACCCGAACGACCTCCTTCCGAGCGACCGCGAGTTGACCATCATCCCCGAGCAAGCCACGCAAATCCAAACGCGGTCGCAAGGAACCGGGGTTGTCGCAACCGTCCCGCCACCGCCGCCACCGCAACAAGCAGCGGTGCGCGCGCGCGAACCCACGGCTCCGGGACCGGCGTCCGACGACGCATACGCCCGTGCCAATAACGATATTGTCATTCCACTTCCGGTTCCGCCGCAGCCCCACGCCGAGCGTTGGCCACAGGCGACCCTCAAAAACATCACCTCGCGCATCGTGTCCATCGACAGCCAATACCGACAAAACATCGCCACCGTAAGAGGAGACGGACAATTGGGTGTTAGCGGCGCCCCCAAGGAGAAGGAACCCGCGTTCAACTCGGACTTCACCATTGACCTCTCGGAGCCTCTTACGAACGTGGTGTCGTTGAAACTTTACTCGATTCAGGTTCCCACCACGTGGTATGCGTTCGACCACCACCTTGGCAACACAAGCTTCTCGAGGGAGGTCGACGGGACCAGTGCGAAGAGCATTAAACCAGGTAACTACGATTTGTCCGGACTAACGCAGGCGATTATCGAAGAGGACCCAAACCTGACCTTTACCATTGACAATGCGACAAATATCGTTGACATATCGGCAACTGACGCAACTAAAGAGTTCGTCTACTATAAAGAAGGTGGTCTTGAAGATGCTTCTAACTCGTGTGTTGGTGGCACATTCATCAACCAAAATCTCGGGTGGAATTTGGGGTTGCGATACGCACCAAACGCATCGGGGGTTGCTTCTGCGCCATTGACGGCTAAAATCACCGCCGACGTCCCTGCGAACACATACGGTCCCAAATACTTCATGCTTGCGCTCGACGACTTCAACCAAAATCATCACAACAAGGGGTTGGCGGCGATGACCGACAACTATGCTCCCATTTCGGCAATCCAGACAACGAAAAATTTTGTGAACGGAACGAAGATCACCAAAGCCCAAAAGTTTTCGCAAAACGCGCAGTTGGGATACGATGGTGCTGGTAATGTCAAGAAGACGACGTCGCGCACACCGGGACCGCGGACGAACGACATCTTTGCGATGGTCCCGTTGAAAGGCATCACCGCGCTTCGCAATAGCGGCGAACCGTTTATTGAGTATGATTCCGCGCTCCAAAGCAACTTGCGAACCTACTCGAACCCGGTGGATATCGAACGGATGCGCATTCGTCTTTTGGACGACAAGGGAAATCTGGTGAACTTGCACGACAACGATTGGTCGTTCTCGTTGGTGGTCGAGCAGGTCAATTAGGAGTTAATGAAAAATATATTAAGGAACAATGAGTTTAGATTATAGATTAATTAAACCAAATCTATTTTTTTATAAATAACATTACGACTATGCTATTTATAAAACCTGATTCAAAATCACATATAATGAAAGGGGTCCGTTAGAACTTGGCGCACGTGGACGCGCCGAAGAACCCGGCCGCCACAATGCCCAGCAAGAGACCCGAGTGGTACTTCACCTGCATGGTGCGGTAAATCTTCTGCCACTCCACCCGCTGCTCCTCCTTCTCCAAATGGATCACCATGGAATCGCTCTTCGGGGAGAGGATGTAGTAAAAGTAGTTGGTCAGCAGGGTGACGCCCGCCATCACGCATATGCCGCCGCTCGTCCCCAGTTTCTTCATTTTCTTCGCGCAGGCGACCAGCGCGAACGCCAGGATGAGACCGTACGCGTAGCCGGTGAAATAGATGCGACGACGCTCTTCGATGATGCCCTGATACTTCGCGACCAACTCGGGCGTGAGCGTCTCGTAAAAGGCCTGTTTTTGCGCGCCCTTATCGCACGTGATGGTCATCACCACGTTGGCGACCAAGAAGGCAATCCCAATATAGCACAAAGGCAAACACTTCATATAAATAACGTATGATTAATTATTCTGATTTTTATTAATTTTTATTATTTTAGTTAGTGTTGATAAATTATTTGTGATTATATACAATTAATTAATCGTGACGACTGAAGTGAGATTCGAACTCACGCGTGTAAAACACAAATGCCTTACACCTTAACCACTGGGTCATTCAGTCACTGGAGAATGAGGGCATCGATCCCTCTACCTGATGAATGCAAATCATCCGCTCTGCCATTTGAGCTAATTCCCCTACAATATTCATTATTCGATTCCTTTTATATTATTTTTATGGTTCATTGTATTCCGACCTCTTTCACGTAATCGGGAAGCGCCTCGTGGTCGGCGTCGTGGTCGGCGTCGACGTAGTGCTCCCACCGTATAGTGAGCGGGATGTCGCGCGCAGGGGGCGCCTTCGACGTCCACCGCTCCTTGGCGCATATTACGTAAAGCTTCTTGATGCGGTTGGTCATGCCGCCCGCGTTGCGAGGAGGGACGTGCTTGACCGCCCACTCGAACTGCATCGCCTCAATCTTCGTGCGGAACCCCTCGACCAGACAAACGTGCGTCCATCCGGGCCCTTTGCTGGTGGTATACTTGGCCCCGCCTTTTATTTCTCCGTTGTGTTGCCTCAAGCGCCGCACCGGGTCGGGCGATACGCCCGCGTAGGTGCAGCCGCGGTTTTCGATGATGTAGAAGATCCAAGGTGGACTCTGGGTCGAACACGTGGACAAATCGACGCTCGCCATTCTAGTCGGTTATAACACAGGGCAAGAACAAATAATATAAATGTAAACCATTATGTATGTCTATATGTATACGTATATGTATAAACACATATTAGGTTTCATTGCGTTGCTATACAACGCCGACGGGTTAGTGTTCACGAGACAAGATATGCTGCGCGTAAAACTCAGCCGTCTCAACAAGTTCGATGTGATCGGAAAGGACGCCTGTTGCAAAAAAATCAATCAGTGGAAGCTGGAAAACAAGGAGGACCGCGAATACCGGATTTTGCTCGACGAAGGTATTCGGCAGATTTGTAGCGACAACGTATTTCCGCTCTTCGTAAACGAGACAAATTCGGAGTATATTATCATCAACTTGGTCTCCGAAAACAATGTGAACGTCATGAATATCTTGGCCAACAATGACAACACGCTTCCAATCGATAAAAGCCTGGTCGAGTACCACACCTTCTTGGTGGAGAATGACTACAATCCAAGTTACTATGAACTGAAGACCAATAATAAAATACAGTTTCTGAGCGTGATTTTTCTGAATTTGTTGGATGTGAGCGAGAACAAAAAAATCATATTAAAGAAGAACGACTACATGGACTATCTTCAAGAGGATACGCGCAATAGACATCGGAGAGAAAAGAAGGGCAATGTTGCTGGTGACGATAATGGTGATGTTACTGGTGATGTTACTGATAGTGATATTGTTACCGGTAGAGGTAATGGTAAGGGCAATTATACTGGTAAATACTGGTATTAGTAACTAAATACGTTGCCGACGATATTTGCCGTCCACAAACATATCACAAAGTTCGGATACCACAGGCGACCAGTCCCCCTGCGTTTTTTGTTTGAGCATTGTGATATTTGGATACCAGTTTGTATGCGTGTCCTTACAGTTCCACCGCCATTCGCACCCTTTTGTAAGAAGGGCGATCGTGGGGACGTCCATTGTTCCTGCCACGTGGAGGAGGGCGGTGTCAGTCGTCACGACGCGGTCGATCGAACCGTCGTTCAACAATTGAACCGTCCCAGCGAAAGCGTGCGGACCAGCGTCAATCTCGCTCATGACAATCACCCCATTGTCTTCGAGTATGCGATGCTCCTCCACGCTCACGTCTTGCGTCACAACGACCCAGCGAATATTGGGCAATTGGAAGAGGGGAATCGCGCATTCCAATCGCATGCGGCGATTTTTGTGCTCTTGTGCAAACTTGGACGAGCCCTTCCAATTAAAGAGAACGGTCTCTTTGATGGACGCACTTTTGGCAAGCCGCGCGCGCTGGCATTGTCGTTGGTCGTCGTCGTGGTCGTCGTCGTGGTCGTCGTCGTGGTCGTCGTCGCGGTCGTCGTCGTGGTCGTCGTCGGTCGTCGGCGGATTGATGCCCTTCATGTAAGGGACATAAGGCACGTCGCAGTAGTCAACGTCCAGATACGAGAGAAACATGTGCGAACTACAATGGTGGTCAAATGTGGGGATTGTGTTACGCTCGCTCATCCGAACATATGAAAGGTTGCAAACGTCCGAATGACTCTCTTCAAAAATCCATACGAGTTCATCTTTTACCAAAACGATTACCTTATTTTCAGGGTATTTCTCGCACACCGTGCGGATGAATCTGAAAAACATTATCATATCACCGACGCCGCCGCCGTCGTATACCAGCAGGGTCTTCCCGACATCCCCGCATTCAAAAAACGACATTTCTTGGGGAACGATCCGGGGTCCATAGACCACATTGTACAAGTGTGCGTATTGGGCGCATCGGTAGTTATGATTATACAAACAATGTAAATAATATGCCTTTTTCCAAAATTCGATAAACTGCTTGCCCATTGCTCGCTGCTTGGTGCTATGGAATGACTCATTCAAAATGGCAAGCGATTCAGCGTTGCGTTTCACCAGATCAGCATCCTCATCATAATGTCTCGCTATGATGTCGAACGACATGCGAAGGTCCATAATGAAGTCGAGGTCCTTCTCATTCTCGTTCTCATTCACTCTGTCATATTTTTCGACCAGCGACAAGAGAACACGAAAGCACTCTGTGTAATCGCCCTTTCCATATGCTTCCTTACCATACTCCAACAAGCGAACGTCTGTAAGTTGCGATTCATCTTTTTTGGGCAAGGCATACACCTTTTCTTCCACAATGTCGGATTGATACCGCATATTTATTTCTCTCTTTACTCGATACCTTTCATCGTTGAACGTGTGAATTCTTTCCGCGCAACTAATGTAGCTCGCATCGAAACATTTGTGCCGACTTTTCTCTCTGATATCATCTTCCAAATCCCAGAGCACCCTGTTTATTTCTTGTAGTCTTATCACCAGAGTCTCTTCTTTTGGGACAAGGTTCTCCAATTGCGATTCGAGCGCGCCTAGTTCGAGGATTATGTTTGCGTGGCTTGCAGAACCAACCGCGAACTTCTCCTTCTTTATGCGGAGGATTGTAACCTTATCAACTACCTCTCCTAAACTACAACAAATATTACACTTCATAATTGTTGTAGTTCTGATTATTTCCTTATACTGTTGTTTTTTACACTTGAATAAAAGTGAAATACCTTTTTGTATTTATTGTATTGTATTTATTGTATTGTATTGATTTCAACCAATGGAACCGCGTTTATGGTGTGCGCGTGCGCGTTTAGTTGAGTTCGTAAATCCAAATACTTAGAATACCATCCATCAGTTTCGTTTCGGTAAACTCGGACAAATCGTCGCGACAGTTCTTATAGTAATCGGGTAAGAACGTGCTCTGTTTGAACATTTCGCGCCCGGCTTCATAATCCGGCGAGACGTCTAGAATGACGACGCGCTCTTTCGCAATATTTAACGCGTTTACAATAATCATTTTTCTGAGGAACTGTGGAATTTTGTGAAAGTAAAACATGCACGTCACAACATCGTATTCGTCAGTGTGTTCAACCGAAGATAAAATTCCCTGTTTGAACGTCTTGTCAGGGAACAGTTTTTTGGCGTTTCTAATGTTGCGCAGTTCCGCGTCGATTCCGACGCTACCTTGCGAGACCGCGGTCGAGTATCCTTGCCCGCACCCAATGTCGAGGATTTTCTTGTTGCCTCCTTGCGCCCGAAGCACCAGTTCGCGCACGCGCGTGGTGTCCGTGCTAGCCGGGAGAAATGGGAATGTGGAAGGATTCCACGCGCGGGCATACCCATGTGCGTTGCTTGCGACCATCATCAGAAGTGCCCTTGCCATAGTAAATCGCACCATACTAGATATGAATGTGCTTTCCACTTTAAATCATTTTGTTATTGGAAATGAACTATAATCCGGAACGACTGAGAAAGTAATAAAAAAATTGATTGAAAGAATACAATGTTCTTACTAGGAAAACAAGTTGGCAAAATATGAAGGGTGCGTGCTGTGTATGCCTTGCTGAGGTCGACAATCAAAAGACGATTCGGAATTGCAGGGTGTGCAACGATACCCTCGTTTGCGGCGAGTGTTTCGATGTTATGAGGGAAACAAATATCCATCAGAGGTGTCCCGTGTGTCGATCCGAGAATTGGTCGCCCGGTTCCGATGAGGTTTTAATAATTACCGACGTCAATCCCTTCACTGACACGGAGAACCCTGATACTTTGAGCGTCTCTATTAACATTATGTTGAACAGGACACAAGACAACACAGAAAACGTTGAGGAGGCGCCTTCTCTTTGGAAACTCCGGGCGAACGTTGCGATTAGAGCGATTGCCGCGACAACCGCCATATGGTCGGTGGGATTCATCGCCTTATCGATTATATACGACGACAACTTTTACCAAGACGCACTATACTACGTTATATTTGGCAGCATCATCGCAGGCCTCGTTGTTTCTGTGTTAGTAATAAATTTATATATATTAATGAGCGTTTAACGGATTATTATTATTTGCCTTATTGTCGCGAACTGCCCTGCCCAGAACATCAGTAAAACAACCACCACGCCAACGATTCGATGTCTCGGAGATGGTCTTGTATGTTGCAAAAGTCGCACACGAGTTCCTTTGCGTAACCATTTTCTCTCCGCATGTGCGCGCGCCTCTCTCTGTGCCTGTCACCAAAGTCAAGGTCGACTAGTTCGCTCCCGCTCGGAGACATTGCGCGCGAGCAATATCGCGCCATAAACGGATTCCACTTCTCCTCCAGACCGCAATCCCTTCGCACAAACGAGTAATCGTCCATGATGAACCGGTAGAGCGAACTGTTCATGAACATCTCCGGTGTATCGAGCGCCTCTTGATACTCTGGGTCTTTCGCAAGGTCTTGAAATGCACGGTATGCTGCTATCTCTTTGAACGCATCAAGGTGCGGCGGTTTTCGATAGGGCATCGGAAGGAACCCGAGTATTGTCTTCATTATTTCTTCGGGAAAATACATCTTGAAAAACACAGGTCGAAAGAGTATTTCGTTATCTCTCCGGATCAGGGTATATTTCTATTCAATTTTATATATTTTATATATTTTATATATTTTATATATTCTCCAAAAAAATTGAATAGAATTGTGAACAGTGTGTTATTCGCACACAGCACCATATGTATAACTCGCACGATCATCGTTTTGCCCGGCTAACTGGGACGTATGGAAATGAGACCCGGCACGCGCCTCACTCTGCGCCCACCAAGGATGGTTCAGCAGAAGGCGCGTCCGGTCCACGCACAGAGAACTCGGAGAAGCCCACTGTTCGCAAACCTCAACGGAAGCGCCCGAGTCCGCCCCCAATACCAATACCCGCTTCCACAAGTTGCACCATATGTATGGAGACGATTCAGGGCAACGTGACACTAAAATGCGGACACGAAATGTGTCCGACCTGCTACGCGATGCACTCGCGCGTGAACAACACGTGCCCGTATTGTCGTGACGTCTTTGCCCCCGAAGTGGAGAAGGCGACGACGAATCAAGAGCGAATTCCGATTGACGAAGCCGAGTCGCTCATCGATCAAAATGTCAGGGAGTATTATCACGACGACGTGAGAGAAGAGCTGATGACGATTCTTAAAGAAACCGAAAAACTAAGCGAAGACCAAATTAACGATATCCAGTTGATGGTTTACTGCCACATATACCAAGCGTCGATGAATACGTATCATGCTGTGGACGAACTGCTTTACGAGAACGAGGAATAAACGCTTAGCGTTTATAATGGTATTAAATGTAACACAAGAGGGATAATATACTTATGGATGTGGATGTCGATGCTCGCAACTTTGAATGTGTATACTGTTCGGAAGAACGTGTATACTGTTCGGAAGAACGTGTATCTCGTAATGACTTTTTTTGCCATGAATGTGTTTCGTCTCCACCCGAACCTCTTCCACCAAATCCGTTGAAACGAATCCAAAACCGAATGTATTTACACAGCGGTACTCCGGTGTATTGGCGCGGCAAAATATTGTTTTGTGTTCATAATGTCAGGCGCACCACGTGTAAGCACGCAATGTGTTGCGTATTGAAAACACATTGCGAACATGAGTTACCCTTATCATCGCCTTGTGCGAAATGTAAACGTAGTTGATTATTATATGCTATGCTATGCTATATCAATAGACCACTTATGAACGTGGTCGACTACTAGCACGGTCTCTTCGAAATCGCACAAGTCGTCGCGAATATTCTCGAGATAGTCGGGTAGATATGGTTCGCCGGAAAGCATGTGTTTATTTGGAATGTAGTTAGGAGAAATATCGACAATGACAACCCTTTCCCTCGCGTATTTCAAACACTTCGCAATCAAATGTTTTCTCGATTGCTGCGGAATTTCGTGAAAGCAAAACATCGTTGTTACGACATCGAACCCCTTATCACATTCCCAATGCTCGCCATTTCCCAGCGCAAACGATTTATCGGGGTACAGGATTTTGGCCTTTTCAATCATCGGCATGCTGGTGTCTATCCCTAGACTCCCTTTCGCGTTCGAAGTGGATATTCCCACCCCGCATCCAATGTCAAGGATACTCTTATCTTTACCCAATTCTTCTACCATGCGCTGGCGAATATGATCGTCGTAAATTGCTCGTTCGGTAAACTCTATGAATAAAGGTGCGATTTCGGCGTGGACTCTTCCCATAAATCCGTGATTGCCGATAGTATGAATATTGGGATTGTATGGATACGGATCGTAACCTTTCGTTTTACCGACTAGTAGAATAAATGATGCGATGATGCCCCGTAGCATTGCTTATGTTATGCTTATAATATGCTTATATTTGATTTTATACCCTTTTGATGTAGTCTATAAACGAATAATGAACGGGTCAAATCTTCACTTGCTTCACGCGTTTCCGACCGTTCTTGTAAGTTTTGCGGGCTTTGCGCGCAAGGCGTGCCACCTTGCTCGTTTTGCTGCACTCCTTCTCGATGATGTGGTAATCCACCGCCGACGCTTTTCCTCCGGTGATCGCGCTTGCCATCCGCGCGTATCCCCAGGAGTGGGCCGTTTGGTTCGGTCTGCTTCCGCTCGAGTAGTAGGCACCTTTCCCCTTGCTGACCATTCGTTTCAACCCCTTCAGACTACACTTCGTGGCCTTTGCCAGTTGTCGCGAAGGCTTGATGTTTGGCACCTTATACATTTGCCGCGCCTTCACGATGTGCGGCGACTCTTTAGAGACGAATGATTTCACCCGCTTTCGCGTTTGATATCTTCCATCACCTCTAGCCTTTTTGTAGGCCCGTCTCGATTGTTTCAAATACTTTGCCTGCCTTTTCTTGTCTCCTTGTGACAAAGTGGTGGGCACATAGCGAATGGGGACACTCGTCATATAGATACTAATTACAAAATAATTCGAGATATTTTTTATTTTTGACCAGCATTTCGATTGTCGGCGCGTGACAGACCTTTCCGCGAAAGCGTTTCGGGTTGGTCAGCATCCCCCTCTTGTCGACCGTATTTTCTTCGTGGGACAACAGGACGGTGGTCTTGTTTGGGTCCAGTTGCACAAAAGGTATCGTGTAATCCTTCAAAAATGCCTTCTCTTCCGCATGAGTGGCGCTGTCTTCATAACGTGTCATGTCGAGGAGCTTCCGCTTGAATGCGAAAGTCCCCGCGGTCGCGTGGTTGTCCGAGTAGGGACCATACACGCAGAGCGTTTGGGCGTGCTTGAAGTAGATGTGCAATGTGCTGCTGCCGGCGCACAGGGCGCGCGGATTTGCGGTGAGCGTCTGAACCGCGTGCGAGACCCGTTCGGGGGGGTAGTAGTCATCGTCGTCCATGTAAACGATGATGTCTCCTTGCGCGTGCGCGTGCATGACATTGCGCTTCTTACCCAATGTCATCTTTTGCTCGTATTTGAAATAGCGCACCTGCGGTATGTGAGATACGAGGTCTTCGACCGTGTTGCTGCCATCATCGACAATGACCCACTCCATACGCTCTTTTGGATAGTCCTGCTGTTCGAAGCATTCAATAATGTAAGGTATGAATTGTCGCCGGTTAAAGGTTGGTGTGCATACGCTGACAAATGGCAGTTCCGATGGCTTCATATTCGACAATGAACTAACTTGCTAATACACATTGTTGTATTTTTTATAAGTCATTTTGTAATGTATTATGGTGTGTTGTAATTAAAAATTGAATTGATTTTTCTCTCCACAATGAGAAGACAAATATCAAATATCATGGAACCAGACTACGAGAGCCACATCATTTCGGTGGAAGAGGGGAAGACCGCGATTTCGACCAATTGGTTTTGCAATCAGATGCGCGCACGACAAAATTCGTTTGAATCAAACCAGCGTCTGGCGACTAGCATCCTAGAGCTGAATAATAGTGGTGGATTTTCAAACATTATTGGAAGAGGCAACCCTGGAGCAGGACGGGGACAGAACCGTAATCCTCCAGACGAGGCAACGCGGCTTCGAAACGCGGCAAGCAACGCAACGCGCGTCACGTTCGAGTCGCTAAGGCGCAATTATCCTGACTGGGAAACTCTGTTGGAGCGTATCATTGCCGAAGAACTCGAGCGGGAGCGTGCGAAGTATGATGGTTTGGGAAGTTATCGCGGATTTTACACGTTTGTCATCGGTTCCGTTAGTAATATGGTCTTGGCGCGTGCCGTCCTAGAGATGTGGGCGATTCCAACATTGAAACGAAAGCTGCGGTCATACGCACATTCGTGGGTAGAACAGCGGTTCGCGCCCGGAGGTCAGGGGTTTGAAGAGAGCGCCGCACACTTCGAGGAACTTCTTCATTGTAATGATGGATGCTTGGAGGTGGTTGGATAGAGAGAAATAGAGAGAGAGAGAGAGAATAGTCGATATAAAAATGGATGTATGAAAACAAAACAATGTATGAAAACAAAAATATATATACGAAATTTAGTCTGTGCGTATAACTGACTATTTTCTATTCTCTATTTTCTATTTTCTATTCTCTATTTTCTATTCTCTATTTTCTATTTTATCATTTCATTAACTCGGATGGCGTGACGAGTTTGAGTCCGAGCGCGCGGGCTTCTTTCGCCTTTCCAGTGTCTCCGTCGTGGCCTTTACTTTTTACAATGACGAAATCGGTGTTCTTGCTCACCGAGGTACTATTAATTGCTCCCAATTCGGTCAACTTTTTCACTAACGCTTTGTCGCGAAACCCAGTGATTACATACTTTTTCCCGTACAACGGGTTTGCTTTTGTTTGGTTTGTTTTTAATGGTGTTGCGTTTGGTGTTGCTTTTGGTGTTGCATTTGGTGTTGCGTTGAGCTTTGCTTCGAGACCGGCCTTCTCCATCCAGGCGACAAATGCGGGAAGGGTTTTGCCAAATTGCGAGGACGTCTTTGCCGCCATACCGGGGATGGTTTGTAACTTAGACACTAGGTCGCTGCTGCTCGCGTCCGATTGTACAATGGTTGGTTCCGCATCGAGGATTGTTTGGAGTTTTTTTTGACCGAAACCTCGTCCAAACATATTTGATGCGTGCATCAGTTCTGCAAGGGTGGCTTCGTCGAGTTTGGTCTCGATGCCTGTGCGGATTTTCGTGGCAAGGCGCGCTTTGAATCCGTCCACGCAGAGGAAGTCGTCTTGGGTCATGCGGATTATCTTGGGAATGGTATCAAAACCGGCACCGATTAATTTACGCGTGTTGCCCGTGCTCAACCCTTCGACCCCGATGTTCCGGAAGAACCCCGCGATGTTTTTCTCTCGCACCACCGCGTCGGTCTCGGGATTTTCCAAGACGATGTCGACGCCCGTTGGGTTCCACACATAGGTTTCGGTAGGCATACCCGGCGCGGTTGCTTGTTCGACCACCTCCACAATATGAGGTATCACGTCGCCCGAGCGAATGATGCGGACGATTGCCCCCACTCCGATGCGGTTGTCGCGCACGAACTTGGCGTTGAACCCCGTGGCGTATTCGATGCGCGCGCCGCCCAGGACGACCGGTTCGATTTGGACGCGCGGTTTCAGATATCCGTCCTTGCTGGGCGTCCAATGGACGTTCACCACCTTTGCTTCCGCCATTTGGTCGGAAAGCATCATCTTGAAGGCAAAGGCGTGTGTCGGGTTTCCGCTGGTGCGCGGATAGACCCGGTCGTCGCTGCAGACGATGCCGTCGATTTCGTACGTGTAATTGGTGCGCCATTCTTGGAGCATCTTCGAAAGGTGCTCGTTGGTAAGGGTGTTCGCGTCGATCGGCGGCGATGTGTGCTTGGCGCTCACCGCGTCCATTGTGGCAAGCAACGCCATTTGCTCGGACGGTTTCAGCGTGGGCTGGATGACCTCGTAACAAACAAAGTCGATGTCCGCAAACTTGTCCGGTTCCACCTTCTTCTGGTTCACTGCGCCGGCGACGAAATTCCGCGGGTTGGCGAACTTGTCTGCGTATTTGCTTTGGAATGTGGACTTGGAGATGACGAACTCGCCGCGCAGGACGATTCCCTTGGTGGTCGGCAACTTGAGATACGGTATCAGATGCGACACGTCCTGACCGACAATCCCGTTGCCCCGCGTGTATAGTTTGGGGGGCTGGGACTGGGACTGGGACTTGGACTTGGACTTGGCCTTGGCCTTGGAATTGTCCTTAGTTTCCGACACGTAAAGCCCGCTCACCCCGTCGAGTTTGCACGAGAGCACATACGGACCTTTGTAAGTGCGCTTCCACTTCTCGAGCGCTTGTGTGTTCGGTTTGATTTTGTCCATTGACCACATTTCGAAAGGAAGCGTGGCCTTGTTCTTGGTGACCTCGATTTTGGTGTTCGTGTGCCCTTCGTTTACCACCTGATTGGTAGGAAACCGCGTTGCGGTGGTTTCGCACAGGATGTCGTATTCGGCGTCGGTGAACATCGGCGCTGTGGTTGGGTCGTTTCCATGGTAGGTTTCGTTGGCTTTGCGGATCATCTCGTTCAGCTGGCCCTCCGAAAACGTGTCGATGGCGGATGTTCCGCGTTTTCGAAACGTCTCCAATAGGGTGTTGACGCTTTGCGCGCCTTCGATGACCGACCGGGCGTCGATGCGCTCGTGCGGCTCGCGATATCCCATCTCCAAGAATTCGAAGATGGATGCCTCGGTGGGGAACGACTGTGGGAGTTTTGTGGTGCTCTTTTTTCGGTCGTTCATTTTGTAGAATCCGTGCTCGTTCAAACTGAAACCGCGGTCGAGGGCGCGTTGCCGTTGGATTGTGTTGAACGTCTTGCTGCCGGTGAAGTAGAGCAGCGCAAAGGCGTATTCATCCGGCGGAGCGTAAAGGAAATCGATGCGACGGGCCAAGCGGTCGGGTGCCAACCGCGCGATGGTCATGCTCTTGGTCTTTCCGCGCGAAAGGGTTTCCAGAATAGTGCCGTTGTGGAGGAGCGCGTCCAAGAACGCGTTGTATGCGGACGTATCGTTTGCCGCGCTTGTAATAATGATGTCGATGTCACCAGACGTTTCGTTTCCTCGTCGATAGGAACCTACGATCTCAAATGTGGGGCTTGGTGGTGGTGGTGGAATGCTTGGTTGTGGAAAAGCGCAGTCTGTGAACGTTTTGGTAAGCACGCGCTTGTATTCATCAATCTCGGTGCGAGGAATGCGGGTTTCGATATCATCAAAGTATTTGAGTCCGAGTTTCATATTTGTTGTGAGGAGCTCTTGGTTGTTGCGGAGGTCTTCAATGGTGCGAATGCCGCCGTTCACGAACTCTTGTGCTTTTTTGGGACCAATTCCATACACTCGCGTGAGTTGATTCAGGGGGTCGCTGCGTTCCCGTTCGAGAACTTGTATTTTTCCCGTCGTTTGCAACTCGTGGAGTTTGGAGAGAATCGTCTTTCCAACGTGCTTGAGTTTATCGAGTTGGTTGGTGTCCGTAATATCTTCGGGATGTTGTATGATGGCTTCGGCAGCACTTTTGTATGCTTTTGCGCGAAATGGTTCCCCTTTGCGAGTCATGATTTCGGCCAACTCGCTCAGGGCCTCCACGAACTGCTCGTTGCGTCGCATGTTTGGAGTAGATGGTGGTGCTTGCTTTAAACTCTTCACAACTCGAAGTTTGGAACCCTTGCGCTTCATTGTCTTGTGTCGTGGTTTCTTTGGACTTTGCACGATACTATTCAATTTTTTCTCTTTCAATGTCGTGGGCATACTAAAGATTGGCAACATATTTGTTTTCATTCATCAAAACAAATATGAAATGGATATTCTAATACGAAAAAAGAAATGGGAAATAATAATTATTTAATCATACGCCTCTTGCTATTCTTGCTATTCTTGCTATTCTTGCTATTCTTGCTATTCTTGCTATTCTTGCTATTCTTGCTATTCTTGCTATTCCGCTTTTTGCAATGTTTGTATGGAGCACAAGAAGACCGCATTGTAAATCCTCTTATGGGTCCTTTCATACACCTTTTCCGGGTAAAACGACGAGGTAGTTGGAAGACACGCTTATCTCTCCTGACACAAGATTTAGACCGTGTATTATGAAGACAGCAAGACTTCATATATTATACTAGCTATTTATTACTTACCACCACCACCCAAACTGGATTTGGTATGGAGAGAGGTGTTGTAGTGGCAACGGACACGGTTTTTCAAGTATAGTATTAACGAACTTCTCTTCGTCCTCCCCAAGATGAATACGGACACCTTCACCAATTTTCCGAATAATTTTCTCTAATTTGTAAAGTCTGACACTGTGTTTGAAAAGTTGGACGTTGCTATCGTAAAGTTTTTTCTCGAGTTCCCGGATATCGTTAAGTTTTTTCTTGAGTTGTTCCCGGTTAATCATCGCGAACTCGCTCTCGCTCTCGTCACTCTCGCTCTCGTCACTCTCGCTCTCGTCGCTCTCGCTCTCGTCACTCTCGCTCTCGTCAAGTTGCTTAATCGCGACATTCTCCTCATCGTATGTACCAACACACTCTCCGGTTCCCTTATCATACAAACACTTCTCCCTGTCACCCAATTTCATGAGGAGTGGGCGAACAGGGTATATTTTACCGTCATTAAGTTCAACAGTGAGAATTTCATAATAAATGGATGTCATTTGCCTTATTACATGACAATTATCTGATAGCAAAAGGGTTTCAATTTTGTAAACAAAAAATATTCTTACAAATCAATTTTTTTTGGGGTGGCAATTGCGGTGCAACGCCTTATAAATTGCCTCCTCGTCTGGTGGGATGAGAGGATTGGGTATATGGTTGGCCTTCTTTTCTCTCTTGTAGTTCCGGGCAAACTCCTTGTCTGTGGTTCGCAAGTATCGGGCGGACGCGTAGAGCACCTTACACGCACCATCATCACGGTAGATGCAATCGATGTGGTTCGTGTGCTCGTTGCGAATGGTTCGAATGAACGCGAGCATCGAGCCGAACTCATCGTCCCCAAACGTCACCACTTGAACGCTGACGCTGCGCTTGATTTGCTTGCCCTTGCCCTCCACCTCGTGCGTGAAGTATTGCATCTCGCACTTGTTGTTTGTGGCGAGCTCACGATGGTGCGTCTCGAGGGATACCATGTTGCTCGGGTTGCGAATGTCCATCGAAAGCTCAATCCCATATCCCATTATACATATGCTAAACATTTATGTGGTATTTAGGGGTTCTCTACATAAATGTAGTGCGCGACTTTGTGATTTTATGGTCTCCATAGTGGTTGAGTGGTTAAGTGGTTGAGTGGTTGAGTTTCCGGAGGAATATTAGAATGTGCTTTTATTGTATATGTCTCAGTCGTCTTGGAAAGAGACAAACTCTCGGGACAAAACCTTTACTTTAGGATTGAACACGTCCATTACGGCGAAAGATATTACAACGAGTGGTACGTTGCAAGCGAATAAGATTGATGCAAATGAGTTTATTGGAACTGGTGTTGTTGATTCTAGTAGTAGTCTTGGTAGGGTCAATGACGGCTCGGGGGAAATAATTGCTTCGGCCTTTGCCATCAAAAATTACATTGAAAGCAATTATGCGTTAAATAATCTTGGTGATCAGAGTGGACACTGGATTGCTCATAACGAAATCCTTTACCCAAGCGAAGCAAGGGATAATGGTCCTAAAGGTTATGGATGGAAACTAGGTGCATATGATCAGAAGAATGATAACAATGGCACCTTACATTTCGTATCGGATGTGTCGTTTGACCGCAAGATTCGGGCGGTGGACGCTTCTTTTGAGAAACTCGGGGGGCTCAACGGGACACCATTAGAGATAGTAGACAATATCAGTTTCACCGGAACCATCGGGCACGCGGAGGGCGTCGGCACCGCGCTAGAGGTCACCACCGACCTCTCGGTCAACGGGGACTTCCGCGTGTCGGACGCGTCCTTTTCCCGCGTGGGCGAATTGGTCTCTGGGTCAAATGTGGAGTTCGTCTCGGACGTATCGTTCAGCGGAACCATCGGGCACGCGGGTGGCGTCGGCAACGCGCTAGAGGTGACCACCGACCTCTCGGTCAACGGGGACTTCCGCGTGTCGGACGCGTCCTTTGCCCGCGTGGGCGAATTGGTCTCTGGGTCAAACGTGGAGTTCGTCTCGGACGTATCGTTCAGCGGAACCATCGGGCACGCGGGTGGCGTCGGCAACGCGTTAGAGGTGACCACCGACCTCTCGGTCAACGGGGACTTCCGCGTGTCCGACGCGTCCTTTGCTCACGTGGGCGCGTTGGTCTCTGGGTCAAATGTGGAGTTCGTCTCGGACGTGTCGTTTGATGGGTCGATCGTGGCGGTGGACGCCTCATTCACAGGTAAAGTTGATATTCAATCTTTAGGTGGAAACGCAATCGTATCATCAATATCAACTGGTGAAGGAGCAAATGATAAGGTTGCAAGTATTTCGGCAATTAAAAATTATTTTGACAGTGTTCTTGATATTAGTGCTTTCTTTTATATTGATGGTGATGTTCTTCGACCAACTATAGAGTCATCAGGTAATAAAATAGGTGGGTTCGATCAGAAAGCGCTGGTCTTTGTGGACGACATCAGCGCGGATGCCAATCTGTATGTGGGCGGCGACGTGAGCCTCAACCAGAAGCTGTATGTGGCGGGCGACGTATCCTTTGATGCGCACCTGAGCGCCATGGACGCGTCTTTCGTTAGAATAGGGGCGACGACTCATGGTTCGAGTATCACATTTGTGGACGACATCATCGCGGATGCCAATCTGTATGTGGGCGGCGAAGTGAGCAGTGAGAGTTTAACCACAAACATAAATTTAAAAAATTGGGAATCAGCCACTCTACCAAATGAATTTAGTCAACGTATATCTGTTGCTGGGTTTGGCGAAGGCGGCCTTACCGCTTTTGGCGGCGGGTCTGCAGTTGCACTTAACAATGATGGAAGTAAAATTGTGCGAGGTGTTGTGAGCGAATACTCAGTATGTAAAGTATCGGTAAGTGAATACATTGACGGAAATTGGTATGATAATACTGGTAGTCGACTAAATCCTATTGGAAATGATATTTCAGGTGTTGATGGCGAATTGGTCGGTTGGTCTTGCGATATCAATTCGGCAGGAGGTCGTGTCATAGTTGGTGCGCCTGGGTTCAATTCGACCGCGGGTACAGGCCGTGTGTATGACTATTCATCTAATGCTAATAAATGGATACAACTCGGCAATGATTTGTCTGCGAATGATCTGAGTAACAACGCGGGTTGGTCCACGGCCATCAATGCGGCAGGGGATGTCGTCGCGGTTGGTGCTCCTGGTTTCGATTCAAGTGCTGGTACGGTTCGTGTGTATCAATATTCAAGTGATAATTGGTCACAATTAGACCAGGATTCAGATATTAGTGGTGATGCACACGGTTCATCAGCAGGTTCGTCTTGCGATATCAATGCAGCAGGAAATACAATAGTAGTTGGTGAGACTGGAACTCTGGATTTGTCGGGGTGCGTAAAAGTTTACGATTACAACACTAGTGCAGATAATAAGTGGTCTCTACGACACTCAAAAATATCTCTTGTTGCAGGTGATTATTCAACAGCAATAAGTTCAAATGGAAGAGTTGTTGCTTCTGGGTCTCATTTACCTGATTTTGTTTTAAAGGATAACCCGGTCATCAGCAACGTCACGGACTCGACCTACATGGACTACCCAGTCGGCGTCGCGTTCGACTCGGCGCGCAACATTGCGTTCGTGGTGGGCTTCAGCTCCGACTCGCTCGCGGTGGTGGACGTCTCGACCCCGGCCAGCCCCGTGCTCCTCGGCGGCGTCACGGACTCGACCTACATGGACGGCGCATACGGCGTCGCGTTCGACTCGGCGCGCAACCTCGCGTTCGTGGTGAGCAGCAGCTCCGAGTCGCTCGCGGTGGTGGACACGAACCAGAAGTTACCAGAAACAACACGTAGTTTTCTATCCCGAGACAAGAAAACTATCTCATTAACTGATGCGATAGGTGATATAATAGAACGGAAATTATTCGATTAAAATTGAAACATTTTTTGCATATATTGATGAGCACAATTATGTCCGCGGCGTCTCCTTCTTGTCATACATTGGCATTGAAGCATCCGCACGAGCGTGATGCGCGCATTAGTTTCGAAGAGGGGCCGCACATTTACACCATTGATGGCGACAGCAACTACATGTCGGTGACGACCTGGAACCACAAGCACTTCGAGCAGTTCGACGCGGATGCGATTATTACCAAGATGATGTCGGGTGCTAATTGGACGCGGAGCAAGTATCACGGGAAAACGCGAGAGGAGATCAAGGCGCAATGGGAGGAAAACCGCGACGCGGCCGCGACGGCGGGCACGGCGTTGCACTACGACATCGAGTGTTACTACAATGGGATGGACGTGGAGAATGACTCGGTCGAGTATAACTACTTTCGCGAGTTTGTCGCAGACAATCGAGGACTTGTGCCGTATCGCACCGAGTGGATGGTCTGGGACGCCGAGTTGCGGTTTGCGGGCAGCATCGACATGGTGTTCGCGAACGAGGACGATGGAACGCTCTTGATTTACGACTGGAAGCGGTCGAAGGAAATCCGGAAGACGTCGCCTTGGTCCAAGTTCGCGCATACCGAGTGTGTGAACCATTTGCCCGACACCAACTTCTGGCACTATTCCCTCCAACTCAACACATACAAGGCGCTGATTGAGAAGAACTACGGGAAAACGGTCTCTAGGATGGCGCTGGTCTGTTTACACCCCGACCAATCCAGGTACAAAGTGTTGGCCGTCCCGGACCTTCAGGCGGAGGTGCGCGACCTGTTTGCCCTGCGCAAAGCGCAACTTCGGGGGTGAGCACGAAACACAAACTCGAATGCTGTCTATCTATCAGGAAAATGGATGGGAAAGGGTTTAAAAAGATGTTGGCGTTATAGGTAAGTGGCGAATATGGATACGGATATGGATACGAATATGGATACGAATATGGATGCGAATATGGATGCTAATGCGGATACGGTAAATCCTCAATACACATTGTCGGATTTTTTCACCGAGAACCATTATGGGCTTATGGGTCTGCTTTTGGCGACCGTTCTTATCGGAGTCTCGACCGGATACGTGCTGCTAGACTTGCTGATTCCGTTTTCCACCAAACCGAAAGAGACGGACGAGGCCAAGCGGATTCGAGAATATGAGGCGGGCTATTTGGACGAGTTGGGTGCGCTCGAGGATGATGATGTTCGGGTAAAGGATGGCAAATGCGACTTTTCGCAACTGGAAAAGGAGCGGTTGTCTAAGGGCAAGGTGGAAGACGAGACGCCCTTTGGACCGATTATCATGACCTACTGCGTGGACGACGAGACGTATTGGTATCATACCGACAATAAGTCAATTCCATACAAGACCCTGGACGCGGTGGCCAGACAATTTGCCGTGAAATATTCGTGCAAACGCATTTGCGTCAACTACAAGGAAGAGTGGGAGAAGGCCAAAGCGTTGGCGATTGCCGAACAGGAGGCTGCGGAATCGGCGGCGGCTGCGGCGGCGGCTGCGGCGAAGGGCGACGCTTCGGAAGAGTTACAGGACGAGGCCAAACCGCGCGATGTGTTTGTGAAATTTAAGAAGTATAATAAGACGGTTGAAAAGGATGCGCAAGAAACCAAACAGAAGACACGGAAAGACTCCATCAAACGGCGTCGATACCGGATTAGTGCGGAACGTTCCAACCGGTTCACCCACAAGGGGCGCATTGCTGATTATGTGGATCCGACAATTCCGAAAAGCGAGGCAAAGAGTCTTTCTTTTGCTGACTTCAAGACCAAACAGGTCTATGTCAGTCGAGGGAACTGACTTCAAGACCAAACAGGTCTATGTCAGTCGAGGGAACTGACATGAAAAAATACGAATTGTTTAAATTTACCTAGTTAAACAATTCGAATCACGATAGGCTATTTGAGACTTTTAATTGCGGTCGCTGCCAACTCGGTTGCATTCGTTTTTAATTGCTTTGTTGCTTCTTCATTAATTTTCTTATTCACATTGTCAATGTTTGCGGCTACTTTGTCTTTAGCCATTGCTTTCACATTGTCTTTCACATTGTCAAGGTTTGCTTGTGCTGTTTCAGCAACCTTTGCTTTCACATCGTCAAGGCTTGCGGCTGCTTTGTCTTTAGCCATTGCTTTCACATTGTCAAGGTTTGCGGCTGCTTGTTTCATTGCGCCTTGTTTCATTGCGTCCATATTTGCCATCTGCGTCGGAACTCTTACTTCTGCGATGCTGGTAATAATATTATTTTGTAGCTTTCCTACTTCTGCGGTCAAGTCTATTTTGGTACCACCTTGTCCGACGATTATTTCTTGCATCTCGGAATGTATTTTATACATATCGTAACCTCTAGACGCAGTCTTCGCGCATAACACGGTCCAATTGATTGCGCTAGTAAGTATCGCTCCTATGAAGGATACTCCCGGTAACCATGATGTTGTCAACTTCACTGTGGTAGTTGTAATCGTTTGAACGAAATTCTGGATGAGAGCATCGACCCGATCTATGAACATATCGATTTTCAAATTCATTTTTTTGAATTTAGCATCGCTCTCAATCATTAGCAGTATTTTGTCTTGTATTTCAGTGGGTTGACCTTTTAGTAATAGATTCATAAATTTGGTTTTTACCCCCTTTCGTATGCTGTCCAATGTGTCTGAAATGTTTACAAATCCTCCTCTCATTTTACGCGTTTTTCGTTTGTGTGATTTGCGACGTATAATGGTGCGGGTTTTGTATGGTAGTGGCCTCCTCTGTTTTTGTCGCGGTTTTTGTCTCGGTTTTTGTCGCGGTTTTTGTCTCGTTTTTGGTCTTGTCCTTTTGACAATTAATTTGCGAGATTTCAAAGTCATTCACTATTAATATAATATATATAAAGGTTTTATTTATGGTGGTTCGTAAAACTCTTCATATTCCGATTAACAAACGTGCCTCCTCTTTAGGACGCAGAAAAAGGTTTCATATTTCATCGAGGAAACTCAACAAACATATGAAAAAAACTTCATTACAACTATCGAACAACATCAAGCGGTTTACGCGAAGACGACAAAGACACAAACAAAGTGGCATTGATTAATAATCATTTGGATATTGACTTTGACTTTGATTGTTTCCACTCGATAAACCCAATGCTCTTGGTAATGTCGAAAGAGGTTTCAAGATGTTGTTCGGCTATCTCCATTACAATTCTCTCTTGCTCCGTAAATCCAGAGAGATAATCATCGATCTCACTTTGCGTTCTTGGTTGCGTTCTTGGTTGCGTTCTTGGTTGTGGTTCCTGCTTTCCACTCATTTTACTACCTCATTTTATTCCATTATATCTATATCAATTTTGTTTCTTGTGTCACGTTGTCTTCTAAAGAACTAAAGAACTAAAGCGTCAGGTCAAAATAGATGCTTTCAATGAAGCTCTTGAGGTTTGATGCGCTGTTCATCATGTACATCACCGGGTCGGATATTTTGATTATTTCGAAAAACTTTGGGTGAGAAACGAACTCTTTATATCTAGGATTTGATTTTCGCATGCTCTTCAATAGTTCTTCCACAAACTGCTGGCAATTGTTTTTGTATAGATGCCAATTGAAAAATTGTTGGTTTCCTATTCTCTCTTTCGTTGTTTCTAGTAACTGGTTGATGGTGTGATTGTGCCCACTCTTCAGATTTACTTTCAGCATCTCATGCGATTCGTATTTTCTAAAATTTGTGGTGACTTCTATACCGTTCGATTTTTCTATGACAATCTGTTTCCGCGTGTTATTTTCTAGTTCCACTTCCACAATCATGTAGGTGTGGCTCGGGAAGAACGCTGCGTCATCCACGATTTTTCTGTAATCGCGTAATTGTGCGCTGTAGCTCTTCCACGTTGCGAGATCTAAGAGGAATGTAAGGAATGTGTTGACATTTGTTCGCACCAAGTATATTCGCTTGATGGGCAGATCTCCGTATTTTTCAAGGGTGTTGATGCAGCACTCTTTGTATGAGTTGTAATAGAGTTTCTCTTCTATATTTTTCTTCAGCCATTTCAAAACGTGGTAGCTAACGTAGGTCCACAAGATAAATATTGCTGCGAATACTACCAGCGCCAATAGTAAGCACATAAATATGATGCCTTTTCTATCGAAACATATAGACGGTATTGTATATGTGATTGTATATGGCATTCAATGTGTGTCTTATTATACGATTAGTAATTTCATTTTATAATTCATAAAATGAAATGAAATGAAATGAAATGAAATGAAATGAAATGAAATGAAATGAAATGAAATGAAATGAAATGAAATGAA
>ERZ651776.1040-NODE-1040-length-35254-cov-5.016687_pt1 | contig 35254 bp, 25 predicted proteins | sample MGYA00514761_ERZ651776 | MGnify/ENA metagenome assembly ERZ651776
AGCGTCACCAGACTCACCAGCGTCACCAGCGTCACCAGACTCACCAGACTCACCAGACTCACCAGCGTCACCAGCGTCAGGAACCGTATAGCATTCGCCGCGCTTTTCTGCACGTAGTTTGTTTCGCCGTATCTGAGCCAAGCTCTTCTTCTTACCCATGGTGGAATGAATCGTTGGTGGAAGAAAGGCACAGAGTTAAATTAATCGAAGAATGAATCGTTCCAGGTGTCCGAAATTGGTTTTTGGGCCGCTTCGAATATCTTAATCGGGTTGTCTAACCCTTATTTCGTCTGTGGGGTGAGTTTATCGCTGGTTGGTGGAACAAACATCGAAACTTTCTTTTGGGTCATTTTAGGTCAATTTTTCAACATTCATCTGTTTTCCCCAATTACTCTGATCCAGTATTTCTGGGGGGGCTCCAAGTGTGTCTTAATTGCGAAAGGAGACTTGTGTATTGGATATGCTTCGAGCTCAAGTCCATTCCAGTCATTCTGGTGCGAATGGGAGGGGCGTTAGCCTTAGCGCCGAGGACAATTACGATAAGAATGGGAAAAAAGGCAGCCTCTTCCCCGTCGTTCGCAATTGGGTGGTTTGCCTCTGCCTTGGGTTTTGCTGCATCTGGGCTGTCCTCGATTCCCGACAGCGTTCAAAAGTGAATGAGTACGCGCACACGATAGAGGAGCTACTGCTGGGGCACGAGGAGAGCTCTTTTAGTTCTTCCCAAATCCCTGGAAAAGAAAACGACGCCGGTGCGCTAGAAAGTCACCCTATTCAATTCGATTACACGGCGGCTGAGAAAATCCCACTTGACGTGGAGCTCTCCAACGGGGTGCCCACACTGGATGGGAGCTATCCCAAGATGCGGCCTCTGGGGGAGATCCTAAGATCGTGGGACCAGAATAACATCGACAATCCTCCCATGCCCTTCTTGGAGGAGCTGGCTTCGTTCGACTACCAGGTGGAATCAGAGATGGCAACGGCACTAGAGTACAGGAAGGCAGAGCTTCCCTTCAAGGTTCACAACATTAAGACGCTGACGGATACATCACAGCGCTGGACGGATAAGTTCCTGAGGAAGCAGTTCTCGACGCAAAGTAGTGGGGGGCTATTCAGAGGAGCTGCGCCGAAGAGGCACTACTTGGTTGAAACTTCCATCCTGGAGAACAATTTTTTCATTTGGTACGACCCCCGGGCGGTGCAGAACGAGAGGATACTCAAGAAGTTCAACTTCAGGAAGCCGCAGCTCGATACTGGCTGGGATTTCGATGAGTGGTTAGATCATGCCCGTTCGGCGGACGCGCATTCAATCTCGCATGAATCCCCTCATTACTATTTGCAGACGGGGATCCCTGCCAAGAAGCGCAAGGAACTTCTGGATGGCAAGGGAGCTGATAAGAACTACCCTTTCATCACGGAGGGTCTGCCGTTCTTTCGGAGCGGACAGGATAACTTCTTTGTTTTCAACTTCGACGAGAACAAGGGGATCCAGTGCCGATTTGGGGAGCGGGGAGTGACTGCTGCTACTCACTACGACAGCGGGAGGAACTCCATCGCCATGATCAAGGGAGCCAAGCGATACATTCTTTCCCCGCCGCGGGGGTGCGAGAAACTGTCCATCGAGACGGACAAGAAGCATCCGTCCTTTAGGCACAGCCTACTCAATTTTGCCCAGATTAAGGGGTGCAGTGACGAAAAATATGTCCAGGGGGAAGACGGCATGGAGGAGAAATTGGCTCTAGCGGCGACTGCACCAACGGTGGAAACGATTCTTTCCGAGGGTGAGATCCTGTACATACCTTCCTATTGGTTCCATTATATCATATCCCTCCAGACAAGCGTGCAGTGCAACAGTCGTTCCGGTCAGCCGGATGAGGATAAATATGACACGAGCCTATTTGGGGGAAAGTTTGCGATTGAAAAGTGTTTGTTTGGGCCGGATAGTAGAAAAAGGGAAACAGGCGAGACACCTCATGACACGCAGCACTCCAGATCACACCTTCATTAGTTTTAGGGATGGAGGCTCATGAGTAAGGATAATTCACTTGAAGAAAAGAGAAGAAGAAAAGAGAACAAATTGACAAACAAACAAACAAACGCCTGCGAGCGGTAGAAAAAAACAAGAGCAGCTATTTATTGGGAATAAAGTTCCTATTTTCCTAATCGCCAACCCCCCTCCCCGCCCCCCCGCAAGTTTCTACCTTAACCTCTAACCTGCCCTCTACAGTGCCGTCCCAGCTATTAACCTCCCGTTTGCAGTATCGCATGTCATGTCATGGGCTCCCTCGTCAACTTCCCGCTACCGGGCCCGCAGGATATGGAGGCGGCGGAGGGGAGGAGGATGAAGATAGTGGCGATTTTCATGGTTGGGGGATGACCTTGCGTTCCTTCCCGACGCTTCCTTCCACCTTGCATCAACCAACCGCTTTCGTTAAAGACAGCTTTTTTCGCCCTAATAATTTCCTATTTCCCAAGAAAAGTGATGAAGAGTCCCTCCGCGAAAATATTATGAAGAATACGTGCAGACTGGAAGTAACTCAAGGTTTTCAGCAGAGCGCATTGATGTGAGATGGCCGTTTTCATTCTGAGACAACTAGGGTAGATTGGCACAATTAAAAAATACCCCACGTGAACCAGTTCCTCTACTTTCTGCTGCTGCTGGGTTTTTAATTCCTCCCGTTACGGTCACCCCCATCATCCCACCACAACTCCCCCAACTCTCGTAACACAACTTTACATACCCACGGCAGTATGCCCACCCCCCTGCCAACCCCTACATCCACCCGCGCGGTAACTGCTGCCGCCCGCAAGATTTTAGACGAGCGAAACACTCGAAAAGCTGCTGAGCAAAATGCCCAGCTTCTCTCCAACCGGATCCAACACCTCAAGGACGAGGTGGTCAGGGCATCACGGCGGGCTGAGGAGGCGTCGAGGAGGAAGAAGGAGATAATAGAGCTGAAGAAGGAGGCTGACAAGAGAAGGGATGTCATCAAGATGCGGAGGGAGGGTAGGGAAAAGGGGAAGAAGCTTGATGTAAAAGAGGTGAGTTAACAAGTTCCAGGTGCACCGGGTGCTGGGCTCCGGGGCTCTTCTCTCCTGGCAACTGCGGTGGCTAGTACTCACTCTGTTCAATCGCAATTTTTTCGCGCTTAGGAGGGATTTTATGGGACGTGGGTACCCGGGGGTAAACACTTGAAAGTGGATTACCCGGACGGGATGGATGCAGCTGAAATCAGCAGGCTTATCAAGAAGAGGGAGGAGGACATTCTCAAGAAGAACAGATCCAAGATTGCTGAGATTCGCAAACGGGAGGAGGATATGGCCAAGAAAAAGAGGATGGAAGAGGAAAAGAGAATCAAAGCTCTGAGGGACCAATTCCGAAAGAAGATGGAGGCTGAGAAGAAGAAGAGGGAGGAGGCGGAGAGTGTGGTAAATAAGTTGGAGGAGGAGGAGATGAGGCTCATTGAGGTGCTCAGGAAGACACAGCAAGTGCAAGCCAATGCTTATGAAGGTCTCAAGGAGACGATCGTGGGAGGAGAGGAGAAGAAAGAGGAATGAGCCATTCTCAGTGTTGGATGCCTCTGCTGCCATTTTCGTCTTGGAAAGGGAGTGTGTGATTGAATTGTAGTTGCAATAATTGTTGCTATTTTGCTAAGAAAATGAGAAAGAAATAGCCGATTGCGCCATTATTGTGTCACAAACACAAAAAGTCGTCGCCTTTTAATGCTACGCGTGTTGTGTTCAATCATTGTCATCACACCATGTACTCATCGAAATCGAAATCATCGTCCTCCTCGCCCCTCTTCTCCTCCTCAATCCTTTCCTTCCAAACACTGTTGATTTCCTTGCCGACCCCGTCCCATACGCCGCCTTCCCCTACAGTGCTTTCCTCCTCTTCCACATCCCCGCCGACAATACTGCCACCAAAAACGCGCTGCCTCTCCCTCCTCACCACCTCCAGTTTTTCTTCCGACAAACCCTCAACGGCAAACACACAACAAAGTCGGCTCGGCTTAAACACCTTAGCTTTGAACATAATTGTTGGTGGAACGTTGACAACGACGTAGTCTTCTTTCAAGTAATACTCGTCCTGGATCTCCAGGGGCATTCCATGGGGGGTAGCAGGGGAATATGGAACCGGCTCAAACAGGGTGCCATTGACGAATGTCGCAGAGGCAGCACCGGCGTTTTGGCAGACAGTGTCTATCATTCTGTACAGCAAAGAAGGAACGAGAGAGACAGTGGTGAGTGACTGTAAAGTCGACAGCGAAATGTTTAAGAAACAAACAGATAACTCACAAGGAGGAGGTCAAGTGGGAGTAAAGGTCAAAAGTCGCAATGGGGGACAGCGCGGAGAGCAGTGGGGAAGAAGGAGGCGTAAGGAAGCCCTTAATAGAGCCAGAGAGGGACGTTGAAGATGATTTTCCAGGTAGAAAGGTGAAGGCTATGGGAGAAAAAACATGTGGGATCTTGTGGTGGACGGTTTTGGCGGTGAATACGTAGCTTTCGTAGCTTAGGAGCAGTAGAAAGTATATAAGGAGCTGCATGTGTGTCGCGGAGGGCAATAAGGCCACAGGGACAGTAACAACGAGGCACAAATTTACGTTCCTTTCTACAATAGCGTTGAGGGATACGCAGGTTCTTTGGAATTCCTTTTTTTTTCAATGAAAGGATCCCGAGGCTGATGCGATGAAGAGGCTAGCTGAGGACAATTTGAATGTGAAGACAGGCTAGATCCCGTTAAAGCGATTATAATTTGTCGCCGACCGGGGTAAAAAAGGTTTACTCCCGTCATAACGGCGGAATAGAAGAAATATCATGCAACGCGCTGTAGGCCGGTTCGGCTCGGTCGTCGCTGGATCCCTGGCCCTCGCAGCCTATTCCTGTCATATCCAGCAGGCGGCGGCTGAATCATCGTCATCTGTGAAAACTCTGTTCTCCTTAAAGGTAGCTCCGGACAAGGCGCTCGCCGAATTACGCACTACCGGCGTGGTTGTCCTGAGAAATAATGTACTCCCCGAGGCCGTCCTGCTATCTTTGGCCACTTCGTCCTCCTCGTCGACGATGATGGGGATAAAATCGGTGACAGCAGGACGATTTCACAAGAATCTTCTCGACAATGACGAGGTAGTAGATTCAGTTACCGAGTGTCTTTCTGTAATCCAACCTCTTTTGAGTCAGTATATAGACCATCAAAAGGTGTACATGTCTGAATGTCAGATAGTAACCGCTGTCGGCTCGAGCTCGGCAGAGGACCAGCCTTGGCACCGTGACAACTATTCCCCTTCTCTGTCCCTCTTCATTCCGCTCGGCCCAGTGAACGCTTCCAACGGTGCCACTGAGGTGATACATGGTAGCCATGGCGACGACTTCTCGAACTGGAGCAAAAAAACGCAGCCTGAGATGGAGCTGGGCGACGTCATGATTCTCGATGGCCGGAGCATACACCGAGGACGAGCAAACTATTCCGACGGCATCCGGCAGATTCTCGTAGTTCGTTATGACACGGTTGGCAACAAAGTGCCTCGTAGGGGCTTCGACGATATTATTAAAATGATGCAAGTTAGATTGAAGGTCTGGTGGTGGGAATGTGGTTTTGTGAGTTAGCTTTGTGATTTTTCACGGAAAAAAAGTCCAAAAAAAGTGGGCCGAAAAAGTAGGGGAATCTAAAGAACAAGTTAGAAAGGAATATAGATTTAGACAAGCCAAGTCGCATTAATTTTTTTAGTGATTTGCAGTGGAAAAGCAATGAAATAACGACGAGAAAACGTGTGGCAGTAGAAGTCGGTCGAGGCACAGCTTCTGCCAACTCCACTGTCAGTTCGATCTTCCACGCTGTGAGGATCACGAACGCGACCTGCGATATCTCGTTCAACGACGACATCCTTGGAAGCGTTACTGCGACAGTCGACGATGGCAAGACCGTCAACGATGGCAAGAGCATCACCTCCTCCAAGGACGACCCTCTTCCCCTCGATCTTACCCTCCACAACATTCAACTACCTTCTGGTCCTTCCTTCTCCGCATGATTCGGGCCGTGAACAACGGGAACAACGGGAACAACGGGAACAACGGGAACGATGGGTTGCTCCATTGACGGAGAGGCGAGAATGTGGCACGTCATGCACCTGGATCGTCGACATGGCTCTCTCTCGTTTTTCAGCTCATGAAGGCCGACCTTCAACTCGTAAACTCGATCTTGTCCAAGCACGGACTGTCGTGCTGATTGCGTCTTTCTTCTTCGGTTCGCAACTTACAACCGAGACATCACAAAAGTACATCGAATATATACATCGCATGCTCCAGGGTGCAAATGTGAAACCTCCAGGACACACAGATTGCACAAGATTATACCGTATCAACGGATCTTCGTTGGATGACTCCATACGAGATTTTGATAATAAGCATGGTGTAGATTCAAACCACTTTGACCCAAATGGAATAAGATACAAGATACTGCAAAAAAATAAAATATGTAACTGGGCATTGGTACCAGATGATCAGAGGTAGATCAATGTTTACATGCTTGGCAGATGGCAGCGTCTGTTTTTCCCGATGGACAAACACGGGCGTCGTCGAATTGGTGCGTATGCGAACGCGCGGCGATTTAGTGCCGCGGAGAAACATGTTTGATTTTTTTTTTTTCTGATGAGTCCGTCTCCAGCTTTGGGGAGATTTGCTTTCTGGGCATTGACAGCCACATCAGCTATTTTCAAAAGAAACCCATTCAAATCGGCTACTACGAACAACCCACGAACTCGCACCAGTTGTACAACGGCAACAGCTTTCTGAAGCGAAACGCGTTCGGACGAGCCATCGGAACTCACTGCGAGGTGAAAATAGAGAAAAAAGTTCTTGTCGTCAAGTTTGAAAATGGAATTGTGATAAAGACTCTCGACGAGGCACTGGAGTGTTTTAGCGACCTGAACAAGACCGAAGTGCCTTCGTTAAGCGTACTGGTGGACATCTTGTTCCAACTCGTCGGCGTGTATAGGGTTCGCTGTCACAAGAAGGGACTGATCAAGAACGATCTGGTGAAGCTGATCTCCAGCAAGAACAAAAGACACAAATTCGTCTCGCTCAGCGATGCGGACGACGAGAAGCCCGTAGATGTCATAGATGTCACCGGAAAGATAGATTTCGACAGTTTCAGACATTCCTACTGCCGAACGGGACACTCGTGTCAAGGCGTGACCATCCGGAAGAAGTACTGTGTGCATGATGCATTCAACAAGGTGATTTCTGCTCACTGGTTGTTCCCCGCGCTGACCAGAGGCGTTCGATTGAGCGACGTTTACATCAATATCGAGAACAAACAGTACGAAACGACAGAACCAAAGTTTCCGAGTTCGTTCGGATTACGGGCAACAGTGATTTCCACAGAGACTACTCCTACCAAAGTGCCGAGGAGGGGAGCAGACAGAGAACGGACGGCCCAGGGAAGACGCCGACTACGACCCGAATGCTTCGTAGGCATCACACAGAAACAAATGGAACTCACTAGAGACTACTCTACACTCCTGGCAAACCCGGAGCGAGAGCCAACTCCATTAAGTGCAGAGTGCGGAACAACTATCTTCACGGATGCATCACATGCGAGCGAGCACCAACGAAGGTCAAAGTAACTGGAATCATCGCGTACAGTGGGGACACCAGGGAGCGTACACCATGATCATGGAGACCTTGTGCTTAGACAGGAACTCTCGAACATTCTTCTCGTTCTGCGTGTGCACCAGGAGATCGATCTTCTTCACATCCTTGCACTTGGTCGGATTGGACGCATCGCATGGGGTCAAAAAACTGGCCGATAGTACGAAGCTCGTCAACAAGCTTACAAATGCGTGGGAATGTAATCAACTCAGTCGGTGGCCGGGCATAAGCACCGAGAGCAACGAATGGCGATGGTGGAGGGATGGATTAGGAAAGCGGCCACGTGGTTGAGACAACCTGATAATGGAAAAGAATTGAAGATGGCGAATGACAATTTTGAAAAGTTGGAGAAAGAACTCCCCGCTAAGACCGTTGAACAGGTTTCCGACGCGGCGAATGCGGTGAACGACAATAATAAACGGTTTAGACTGAGTAGGTAATAACCCCCCTGTTGAGATAATAATAATAACACTCCTGGCGTCATTTCTCACTTCTACTGTCTACGGCGTCATCGAAACTGTTCTCAACTCCTTCTCGTACTCGTTATTCATTGCTCTGACCGTGTTCACCGCTTTTCTCTCTCTCTTGTAATTATTATTCACTCCCCAGCTGTTTAATAATAGCTGTTTTTGACAACCAGCTTCCCATCATGAGGTCGCCATCTATGAGGAGCTCTACGCCCGCCGACATGGCAATAGAGCGGACAACGTTGTGATCTAGAGATGTTGTAAACTTGCTTTAGCTTTAGTAATATAACATAGACAATAAACACACACACCCCTGTTAGATGATGCAGTTTTTGACAAGGGGTTGTTGACAAAAAAAAATGGTTCTGTTTTTGACAAGAAAAAAAATTGCAGTTCGTTTACTTAAATACATTTTCGTAATACAATTTTATTTTAAAACTAATATGCGTATATATTATATATATACAGAATAAATTAATTTAAAATAATTTTATAAAATATATATTGTAATTAAATTAAAATTTTATGTACTACATTTTTTTCAAATTTATTATCAAAAAAATTATTTAATTTATGAATTTATTGGAAACTATTATATTCTAATTAATTATATCATATGGGTTAATATTATATAAAATAATATTATGTATTAAATATATATTTAAGTAGACTCAAATTTTCACTTGTCAAAAGGATGCCAAACAAGAAGAAAGTCACACAAACAGCCAAAAATGACGAACGAACAACAAAAACACACAAGAACCCCAACGGAAACCTAGGATCCAAACCACAACGAAAAACGAGCACACACGACGATGACAAAGAGAACCAAAGCATCAAAGGCAACTACAACAAGAAAGGGATCTACCACTGAACCCAGAAAGCCAGGAAAGAACAAAACAAAAACAGATCACACCGCAAGACAGACATCATGACCCAATGACAAAGAAATAGGAAGCTACGTACCTCAGAACTGAAAAGAGACCAAGAGGCCACAAACCTCCGCTGGAAATAACCTATGCTGAAATAACGAAAAAGCCCACGTTTTTTTTACACAAAAAACATCAGCATCACACCGACTATTCCTTGGAAATAGCTATTTTTGACCAAAACGAGACTTATTAACGAGACTTGTCACCGTACAGATGTGCCTGACGAGGCTGCTTCCGCACGAATGCATTAGACAAATATTTGAGAAATTAGCGTCATGAAATGTTTTGATTACGTTATGTTAGATGTTAGAGGTTGTTTGAAGCAAAAAACAAAAATGGTTGCATATTTCTGGATAAATAGGTTGAGATTAAAAAGGTTCAAACGAGGTCAACACTGATCTGGAAAGATAGAGAGGCAATCTGACTCCCATAATTCAAGTTGTTTCAGGTGATTTAATAAAACCACACAGAGGAATGTCGACACAAGCCAATGAAGACCATTATTCGAACAGTTTCTAGTCCATATAATCGATTCTTGGATGCACAATTCTGCTCAATCAATATCGAGCCTGTCTGAGTCTGTTTGAGCCTGTTTGTAGTTGTGGCTGGGGTTAGAGACTATATACGAACAAAAAGGAAGGTTCTTCTGTTGCAACTGAACCATACGTCCGGCACGAAAAAAAATCAAATACACTGACAGCCTCTTGATCATTGTGCATGCTCAGGAAATATTTTTTTACTAGCTTTCCCCGATTCATACATGTGAGGCATATTCGCGGAATCTCAAGTGACAGTTTGTAAAAAAAACCCAAAGTTACTTTTACTTAGGAACCAAAAGAATTACACACGAAGAATTAGTCAGTCTCGAAAAGATGCCATCTCGCGTCCGCGTGATTGGACGTATTCGCCCATCTCTGAAAGACAACGAGCAGGAATCAGTAGACATTCTTTCTCTTTCTCCTTCCTCCTCTCCCCGTGCTGCAGTCCCTCTCCTTTCCGTGGACGCCCTTGCGAGTACTATCTCAGTAACAAAACCGTATTGCAAGCCCAAGTCATTCAAGTTTGACCGCATTCTTCCGCCTCGCTGTACACAAGGACAGGTCTTTGATGCTTCCATAAACGTTCCAAATATGATTGAGGAAGTCTTCAAGGGCATGTCGGGGGGCGTTATGGCCTACGGTCAGACGGGAGCGGGCAAGACTTTTACGATGTTTGGAGACATGGGCAATGATATAGCGTGCAAAGACATCAAGCCTCCTATTGATATGGAAAATGTTTCGGCGAAAGAGTTACTCATGACTCCTGAGAAGAATAGCTCACGAGCTACTAAGAACAAAAAGCAACTGCGAAAGACCAACACGGTCCTAGTGGCGAGAAGAACGCCTCCCCTCTCCTCTTCCCCCTCCTCCTCTTCCTCCTCCCCCGATCCCAACAAAGTTATCGACATGACAAGGGTCAACACAAACACAGTGAGTGGAAGGGTGGATGCAATCAAGCAGAGTTATGTGTGCAAATCTCAGCACATCATCAAAGCACCTTCCCGCTTACCCCCTCCCCCCCCCAGCAGCGTCAGAGATGCCAACAAAAATAAAAATAATTTAGCAAAGAAGATGATGTCTCCGCCCTCAGAAGCTGGCATAATCCCTCGAACTGTGCGAGCACTGTTCGCAGTTGCGAATCGTTACACGGCAACAGGTGATAAAGTGTCCGTGATTTTCAGTTTTGTGCAGGTCTATAACGAGACAGTAAGTGATTTATTGCAACCGACAAGCAAGAAAAGCCTGGCCATCAGGGAGAGTCCTGAGCTTGGTGTCTTTGTTCCTGAAGCGACGCAGGTAATTGCCACCAGCGTGAAAGGCGTCCTGGCAGTTTTGCGTACTGCTGCGCAGCATCGCGCGGTCAGGAGCACGAAACAGAACGCCAGCAGTAGTAGATCACACGCAATTTTGCGATTTGGAGTAACGCGAAGCACTCCGACCCAGGGTCCCACCCAGGGTGGGGTGAGCCTGGGGGTGAGCCTGAAGGTCAGGAGGAGTACCTTGACTTTCGTCGATTTGGCTGGAAGCGAGAGGATAACTAAGGTCGGGGGGGGTGCAAACGCTGCTAGAGAGACATGCAAGATCAATAAGAGCATTTCTACTCTCGGAAATGTCATCAAAGCCCTAGGGAAAAATACCAAGAGTGACCACGTCCCGTTTCGGGACAGCAAACTGACTCGAATTCTGACCGAGACTTTGAACGGGAAGGCTGCGTGCGTGTTGATCGCGAACGTTTCGAACGACAGAGAGAGCCTAGAAGAGAACCTAAACACGCTCATGTTCGCAGAGCGTGCCATGTATGTTCAGACTAAACCCAAAATTGACGAGAAAAGCGTGATAGCGGCAACGATGATAGCGGCAACAAAACCACCACCACCACCGCCAGTCGAAGAAGCTGCAAAGAAACAATCACCGTTACCGTCTCCATCGCCGCCAGCCCCAAAGAGTAGTAAGAAACTGACAGGCATCGAGATGGCCGAACAGTACAGGCGGGAGAAGGAAATGAACAAATTAGAGACCGCAGAGCAGAGGCAGCACAATAACCTGGTTGAGAGGAACTGCGAGCTTGAGAAGGAAGTCGTTACCCTAAAAAGACTTCTCGAGTTGCAAGAGGCCAGTCTGGACAAAGTCGTGCAGCCTCCCACATGCAGTTACGACCTACTCGAATTGGCCGAATTCGAGACAGAGACAGAGACGGATCCCATCCTCGAGCCAGCAGAAGACATTGTCGACGTTTTCGAGCCGCGCAGAGAGAGGAATGAATTTGCCTCTTCCCTCTATAACAAAGCTGACGACCTGCTCTTTGATGCGGCCAAACTAAAAAGAGATCTTTTAGCGGCTGCTCAGCAGAGGAACTCTTCTGATGACAGTGTCGACCCTGCTTACGACTTTGCTGGCGACTCCCCAGGTTACACGAGGAGGAATTCTGTAAGCAATAGCCCAGCAGACTCCAGTGGTGTCGTTGAATTTGCGGAGTTGGAGAAGAACATCAATGGCGAAGAAAAATTTGAGGAGGAAAGGAAAGAGTTCCACAAGAAGATTGACAAGTTGACGAAAGAATTGACACTAAAAAATGTCACCATCATGCAGCTCGAGGCAAAAGTGCAGCGACAGCAAGAGCAACTCAACGCATTCAACTGTGACAGAAACAACGAGAACAATAGCAGCAAAAATACAATAACTTTGTCGCGCAAGACGAAGAAGGGACGCCGCAACAAAACACCACTGAAGAGCGTCGCCAACTTCTACCCCCAGCAAAACGATTTATACCCCATGCAAAACGAACTTGGCATTTAATTAGTGGCGCATTTTGTAAGAACCGCCTTTATACTTGTTCTTGTTCTTTTTATCAAACTTTTTCCCCCCGTCGCCGCGATCAAAACTCCTGGTCTGCAAGCAGCGACCAGCGTAATTTGCGCACTTGTAGTCGATCAGCTGTTGCTTCGACATCTTCCACGGTTCGTGAATGTACTCATTCGGAACATTGGCCAACTCAGGAACCCACATCCGGATGAAATCAGCTGCCTTGTAGTCCATCGACTGCTTCACAGTGTTGAATTTATTGATCCTTCCTCCTGTCACACCTGCCGCCATTGCCCAACTGACCCAATTGGAGCAGACGTCGTGGTCAATCAGCGTGCTCTCAAAGTACTCTGCCCCATAACGCCAGTCCATCCTCATGTCAAGGGCCAGGAACGAAGCGACATTCTGGCGGCCCCTGTTGCTCATGAAACCCGTCTCACGTAGTTCACGCATGTTCGCATCCACAAAAGGGTACCCAGTGCGTCCCTCGCGCCATAGCTTAAACTGAGCCTCGTTAAGGTCCCATTTCCTTCCCTCGCCACCGCCACCGGTGATGCCATCACGAAAAAATATTTTGGTGCCATGCTTCAGTGCAAAGAAACGGCAGAAATCACGCACCATGAGCTCAAAAACAACCCAGTACGTGGACTTATTCGCGATCCGCTCGCTTTCATACCTTCTGCACTCACTCGCGATGAAGCGAGGGCTGAGACAGCCCGTGCTAAGCCAAGGGGCGAACTTAGTGCTGTAGGCTGTTCCAACCAGACCATTCCGAGTTTCAAAGTAGCTCTTCAAGCGATCCTCCGTAAACAAATAGGTCTCGACGCGCTGAAGCCCGGCTGTTTCACCTCCCGGAAGGTCGGGCAGGGCAGATTGAGGGTGGCGAGATGACTCCGATACCTCCACATCTTCATAGCCCAATGACTTGAGGGTGGGAATTCCAAAACTGTCGTCAAGGTCGCTGATATCCTCAGTTTTCAGAGTGAATTCACGCAGATCCTCCTCACCAGGCACAGGAAGGGGTGCGCGAATCTCCGACTTTTTCTCGACGAGATTGCGGAACGGAGTGAAAACGTTGGGAAATTGACCTACTTCCACAGGGAGGTCATCCACTTCGTATAGAGTTGACCCCCACACAGTCTTCAGCTCGTCAACGGAATGGAGCTGGCGGATTGCACAATCTACTTCCAACTCCTCACTCGTGACTTCTCGCTGAGTGAATACAGTCACCTTCCCCTTCGGAGCGATCTTATCAACTAACTTCTCAATGACAGCCTCCGTCTTCCCATGACCCACCACCAACGATTGAGGGAGCCGCTGGCGGAGGTCTTGGACGCACTCAATGACAAACTGGGCGCGTGCTGGAGACGACTTATGAGCCTGCGAAAGTCGCGACTGAGCACCTGATCCGATAAAGCGACTATCAAAACAGTACAGAGGCACAAGAAGAGAACCTTCTTTCTTGCTTGCCGCCAGGGCATTGGTGAGCCCAGGGTTATCGTGAAGTCGCAAGTCGTTGCGGAACAGGTAGATATTGAAGTGATTCAGAGCCGTCGCTCTGCTTGTTCTTCCTGAGGAGGCGAGGATTGACGCCATTACGAGGAATGTGACGATAATAATTTTGACTCGGCGAAGGAATATGATGACTCCAAAAAACCTCCGGTAATGACGACTCAAGGATGATGCAGATGCCGGATGACTCAAGGAATGATGCCGAGTCGTGCTGACGTCGTGATATATGGGACGTTCCTGAGTTTTATTTGATTCAAGAGCTCAAAATACTTCAGTGTGTGTGATAGGGAAGAGATTTGACTTGACAGAAATTCGCTAATTAGACAGGAATTAAAATTTGCAATAATTTTTCTTGCTGAATCACTCAGCACATGCTCTCATAGCAAAGATCCTTTTTTTCGAAGTCAATCTGGCTTCCAAGCATTGCACGTACGAAAAGAAGCACACAGAATGAGTGAATTTGCCCCACCCGACTACCCACACCAAATTCGGAAGGTTCCTCAACATGGTGTCCGCGGAGCATTTTATGGAGGGGAGTGGTGCGACATTTTGGACATCGAGAACTTCGGAAACTACATGGTCGACAAAGAGAAGACGAGCTGCAACAAGAACTGCGACGCCTGCCCCCGCTCAAAGTCGCGGAACGCTGGCAAGGTGGCCCTCTTTGATAAGGAAGGTGTCGCTCATTACGATGTGGTTGTGATCGGAGCCGGGTGCATTGGAGCGAGCATCGCTCGGGAACTCTCGCGCTACAAGCTGAGTGTCCTCATGGTCGAGGCCGCCGACGACGTGACTCAAGGGGCGACGAAGGGGAATAGCGGGATCGTCCACGCTGGCTATGACGACAAACCGGGGAGCAACAGAGCAAAATTCTGCTGGCCTGGGAACCAGATGTTTGCCCAGCTCGACAAGGAGCTTCGCTTCGGCTATCAGAAAAATGGCAGTCTCGTGGTAGCGTTCAGCGAGGAAGAGCGGAAAGCGCTGAAAACCCTCTATGACAAGGGGCAGAAGAATGGAGTCAAGAACCTTCGAATCATTGAACGGGACGAGCTCTTTGAGCTCGAGCCTGCCATCAAAAGCGATGCGGTGGCCGCGCTGCTTGCGCCTGACGCGGGAAATGTCATCCCCTACGAGTATGCTATTGCCTTGGCTGAAAACGCAGTAGACAACGGTGTGGAGCTCAGGATTAGGCGGGAAGTGGTTGGCATCCAGAAACTGCAGGAGCCGCAGGCCGACGACAAATTCCACTATGAACTCGATCTGCGTCACTGGGAGCCTCGGGACTACATAGAGGCCACTACTAGCCACATGTCGAGGGTGGTTTATCTGTCCGTGAACATTGTGATATCGTCGCTCATTTATGTTTTCCTTGGCCAGAAAATGGCCCTCACCTCTTTGGTTATTATGATCGGGGCGAACGTGGTTTTGGGCGGACCTCTCATTACGGGAGGCGGCGGAAAGAAAGAGTTTGACGCGAAGCAATCGTTTGAGACGACTGTCAAGAAGGCCAAGAAGCCTGCGGGAGGAGGACGCGTCAAGTCCAATGGGAAGGCTAGCCAGGGAAGTGCAACTCAGGGAAGTGCAACTCGTTGCAGCGTGAAGGATATGATGACTGGAGGCAGCGGCAGCTGGAACGCCGTCCGGGGGGAGACTGTCGACAAAGAAAAGGTTCGAGCCCGCTTCGTGGTCAACGCTGCCGGCGGAGCCTCCTCTGACATAGCGAACATGATCGGAGACGACAGCTTCAAGATCAAACCCAGGCTGGGCGACTACATGCTGTTGAACAGAAACCAGGGCCACCTTACGAAGCACACGCTGTTTCCCTGCCCCGACCCAGTGCTCGGAAAGGGCGTCTTGGTACAGACGACGCTTTGGGGCAATTTGATCTTAGGACCCACTGCCAGGGACTATCACCGCAAGGAACTGATGGCAGCACCCATGAAGGACATTCAGGAGTACATCTTCTCCAAATGCAAGAAGCTGGTGCCCTACTTCGACAGCGCCGAGACGATTCACAGCTTCTGCGGTGCGCGAAGCAAGAGCGACCGAGGGGACTGGATCATAGAGAACTCCGTGGCGGACAAGACGGGGCACTTTGTCCACTGCGCCGGAATCGACAGCCCCGGCCTCGCCGGCTCCCCCGCTCTCGCTGTGGAAATAGTCAGGATGCTCAAGGCAAATGGGCTGCGTTTAACGAAGGACCCAAACTTCAATCCGAATAGGGCGCCAATAATCAGGCCGAAAAACGGCATGAAGGGCTTAAAAATGGGCCCCCCAGGGAAGGTGAGGGACCCCAAGCAGAATGTGATATGCAAGTGTGAGAAAGTGACGGAAGAGGAGGTCGTGGAGGCTATGAGCCGCAGCCTGCCGATCGACTCTACGCAGGCCATCAGAAAGCGCACCAGAGCCGGTATGGGCCACTGCCAGGCTGAAGGGGAGAACTACAACTGCGAGTGCCGCGTCGCTGCAATTATTGCGAGGGAGAACAAGGTGGACGTTTCTGAAGTGGGCGGTCGCCCATTTCCAGCTACCTCTTCTCTTAAGAGCAGGTGGATTACTGGGGAAGAGAAAAATGAGCTGCGCAAGCTGCAACACGCGGACACAAAGCTAGTCATGTAAAAAATACTCTCAAGCCTTAGTCATTGTGTCTTAGTCGTTGTCATAGATGTCTTAGTCGTTGTCATAGATGTCATAGTTGTTGTCGTCATTTATTTTTGATTGGGCCTACTTTTTTAAGAGGGAATGGTACCTGAGAGGGAATGGTACCTTGAAAGGAAATGGATGTCCAGAATATTAATGCTAGGAATGAAACGAAGGAATTTTTCGCCAGCTATTCTTACGTCTTAAACCTCTGGGTTCTCCGGAAGCGCCAGCACCAAAATTGTCCACAGACTAGGTGTCGGTGTCGTTGTCGTTATCGTTGTCGTTATCGTTGTAGTTGTCGTTGTAGTTGTCGTTTTGAGTAGTGACGGTTAATTCAGCGCGAGTGTTAGAACAACTTACACGTTAGAACAACTTACACGTCAGAAAATTGATATGATACTGCTCCTCACTCACCTGGTACCCACGGAAGTCATGAAGAGCGATGCTGCCATTGTAGTCGTCATTTCTTGTCCGTCTAGTATCCTCACTACGAAGTAAAATTTCTTCCTCCTCTCCATCACCAAGATCATCACGATTCTCTGTCGCAACGCTCTCATCTTCATCCTCTTCACTCGCCGCATCTGAGGTAGCCATAAGTCTAGGGCCAAACCTGAGAATGACGATAATCAGTGTCACAGTGTAAAGGGCAATAAAGTACAACCTCCCCCCAACAGCCACTCCGACAGCAGCACTCAGCCACACACTCGCTGCAGTTGTAAGACCATGGACCTGATGGATCTTCCCATTGCCATCATCCACAAACACCTCGCCTTTCCAAATTAAGCCTGCCCCAAGAAACCCAACCCCACTTGGAATGGCAGCGGCCACGCGAGATGCATCCCAGCTCATCGGACCAGACTGGAAAGAGAACATCGAGGTAATGGTAAACAAACAGCTACCCAGAGTGACGAGAGACATTGTCCTGATACCAGCTGGTCGGTCTGACTCTCGTCTCTCCCACCCTATACAACCACCCAAGAAGACAGACACGACCAATCTTCGGGAGAGGTCGCACTCAAGAGGTGTGAGGTACAGCAAGGTCGGCGAACGCACCCAAAGACAAGGATTTGTATCGTAATCCGGATTCGAATACGCCGCTGTCGGGGCGGAGTCCGTTGGGGCACTGCAGTTGTCAGACAGAATTAAAGTCCCTTCGAATAACACCACTATGGAGTATAACACCAACACCAAATACAGTGAGACCAGCAGCACCTTCATCTGCTTAGCGTCACCCCGACCATATAGACCTCGACGCTTCTTTCGGTGAGTTGCTTTCTCCATCATGACCTAGATACGGATATGTAATTAGCGAAGTGCTGCGTATTGGTCTTTAAACACTTTATCTCAGATTTTTTTTGCCACAGTCAGGTAAAAAGCGATACGAGATGGGGACGCGCATAAAGAGATAACCGGTAAAAAAAAAACCAGGAAGGAATTCGATTTCGTTGCCTCCCTTTTTACTAAAGATACGATCAGCCGATCAGCCTCTTAAACCCACACATACGCATGAAAAAGTCAGCGTTGGTGACATGGTGGCTATTGAGCTTGCCCAGCTCATGCTCTGCCTTTTGCATCACTCCATCATTTCGCCATCAAGGGCCCCTTGTTCGCCGTCGACCTCTCCAGCTCCTTTCCGCCTCCCCCGACGAAGGGCTGCAACAATTCAAGTCGTTATTCTCCAATCCTGAGCCCGATAAAACATTAGCATTACCAGTCCCTGAAATTCAGGATGAACCTCCTTCCGCTGTGGTAAACCTCGAGTCATTATTCAGTGAGCCAGAAAAAAGAGCGACAGAAGTTCCACCTGTCGAGGTAGAAGCAGCAAAAGTTGAGATCAATCATTCACCCGTAGAATTTGCCCCAATGGACGTTACGGCTCCCATAATTCCTGACACTTCAGCTGACGTGACTTTTTCTGTCTCACCTGACATTGCAGCTGGCACAGTGCACGTACACCAATTGACTGAGCAAATTATTTTGGCAATCACGCAAGAAAATATTGGCTTGGGCGTCGTATTCATAATCGAAGCACTCTACTCATTCCTAAAATACCCCTCTTTAGAGCACGCAGTTGTTCTCATTGGTGCCGCTCTGGGCTCTCCCGTTCTGTTTTTTTTTGTCTCACCAATGCTCAACTCTGGGAATCCCGGGCAAGTTTCGATGGGGCTGGAGGCAGCGATGGGCGTCTCTATCTTTGTCGCGCTCACCTACCTCATAAGAATGCTTAATCCTTCCCCCTACGTCGCAAAGGAAGTTCCCGCTTTTGCGATTTTGGTCTGCATTGCTGGCTTTACATCTTTCTCTCAAAACCTATTGGCAATCGGTGCCTCCTTCCCTTCCCTCCCCCTCCCTGAGCTCGGCAGTATCACTATCTCTCTCCCCCACTTCGTAATACCAGGGCTTTGATTAATTGGCATCCGAATGAATGAATGTAGCTTTGTACTGAACGGTTAAAATAGGTTTTAAATTGATTGCTGAGAAGTTAAAGTTTGGGGAGAAAGTTACTTCTTCTCAGTGGCGTGGTTCACATCAAGCTAATTTTATCTCCTTATATTTATATACATTACCTCTTCGGAGGTGGTGGTGGTGGTGTCTTACCCATCATCATAGAAGGAGGAGGTTCAGTGGATGGTGGTGGTGCCCAACTTTCCCTGTCCTCATCTTCGAAATCTTGAGGGGCCTGATCCCAGATCTCCTTTGCCTTATCCGTCCCCCAGTCTGCCTCCTTCTTTGTTGCTGTATCTTTCTGCGCACTGAGGGGATTGACCGGGGATATCACAATTTCACTGCCCCTCCGATCATTCCCGCCAGAGAAGGCATCACCCATGCTGATGGCACTCGGGTGGTTGATACGATTAAGGTTATTCATCTTTGCCATCTGCGCTTTTGCTAAGCCACTTGCTGCTCTAAGGGGATTATCTGGAGCCATTACAATTTCACTGTCCCTCCGATCATTCCCCCCAGAGAAGGCATCACCCATGCTGATGGCACTCGGGTGGCGGTCGATATTTTTCATCTCCACCCCCCACGCTGGGGCATCCACCTTATCACTGACCTCTTTTCCCAACGCCCCCCCTGCTCGGTTCTTCTTCAAAATAGCTGTAGCCACATTGGCGAGTTTCTTCCTGCTACTCCCTCCCATCACATCCCCCAGCTTTTTGCTTGAGAAGGCATTGAACAGATGCTTTCGTCTCTCGTCACTCTCATCGAATTCAGGTTCATCCCTGCTGCATACGTTAAACTCCACCATCAAACTACCACTGACCACCAAAACCAAGAAAAGATTTGCGACGATGAGGACAGCACCAATCAAATTCTCATCGTACGGTGTGAGCTGTCCATGCCCGCTAATGCCATCAGTGAGGCTTTCAATCTCTTGAAGTGTCTGCTGCTGTTTGAGGGCAAGCGCAACAATCATCACCAAGTAAATCTGTACGTTGGCCATAATCCCCATGATGTTATCGCGCTTGCTTATGTAAGGTTTGAACCAGGCATAAACGCCGCAGCTGATTCCACTAATCAACATACCAGCGATGAGCTGACTGCCTGTTCCAGGGTTAATTGTGCCTAGGACGCCGGTCAGCATCAAGCGACGGGCAGTGTCGAAGATCTCAAACCACCACATCTTGGGTCGGTAAGCCGCAAAAAGAAAACCGAAAGCCATGAGCTCTTCGTCCTCTTCCCTGACTTTGACATCCATCTTGATTCGCTCTCTCCTCGTTACTAGTGACCAAGTGTACCAAAGTGGTACACCAATGGGGAATATTCCCATCATGACAAATGCGTACACCACCCAGACCTTGTGCTCCAACTTTAAACAATTAACACTATAGTCTGCTCTCAGATAACTTCCCCCGTCGTCAAATTCGTCGCAAGGAAAGGTACCAAAGATGATAATGCTGACAGTTGGTAGCACAATATAGGTGATGGCGAGTGCCATGAGCTTGGTGCTACTCCTCGCCTCCTTCTTAACAGCACCAACGAGTAGGATAACACATACAAGAGCAACTGGCACAGCTGTACTGAAAAGCAAAATGTAGTAGTAGTTCATCTCGTCGTAGACACAACCCAAGTTTAGCAGTCCGAGAAAATCGAGCTTAAAAAAGCTGATGCTACCCAAAAACTTACTGAAGCTCTCTGGCAGAGGCATGTTGGGCACAACGCTGGGTAAAAAAGCCAAAATTTGAAAGGTCACTATGCTGATTTTGGCCGCCTGCATTGCGTTCCTAGTTTGGTGCTCAAACTTTTTCATCATTTTGCTCCAACACTTCCACAAGATCCAAATGAGAAAAATCAATCCGGCAAAAATACTTCCGCTCACGGCATACTGAGATCCAACATCTTCGCATTCTTTGCAGATTCCGAATATGTCTGCAGTCCTGCCACTTTCACAAACCTTACAGTAAGGACCATAGTGACCCTGTCGGCAATAAGTTGCGACATCTGTCCCTCCCAAGCAGGCATCTTTAGTTGGGCACTTCCGAACATCAGTACTGTTCTCATTCGTTCTCCAGAACCCATGTTCCAGAGGGAGCATTTTCAGTGTGCTCTGAGGATACCCCTTGTCGGCGCCCTCCATCATTTCAAGGCACCGCGATTCCCTTCCAGCAGCGCTAGTGTCCAAAAACTGGCCAACATTACACTGACACTGGCTCAGGCTAACCGCCCCAACCCCCTCACTCAAGAACGTTTCGCTATTTTCGATAACATTGGCACACAGAGTGCACTCTGACTGTCCCTCTAAGTCGTTGAACTTGCCGCTCTCGCAAGTGTCGCAAGCACTTGCTGCCGTTCCACTCATAGTGCCCCGCGGGCACAGGAGACACTCAGCGTGATTAACGTCGCTGTACGTTCCTTGAGGACAAACTGAACAGTGACTGCTCTTCGTCTCCGGAGCGATGAATCCATCATCGCAAGGGGCGCAAGCCCCCCCATTTGAGCTATAACGACCAACAGCGCAGTCGACATCGCGCTGTAAATCGGGATCGAAGTGCTGCCCAGGCTGGGTCTGAATACAGGATGAACTTCCTCGTGTGCTATGAGCACCATCTGGACACGGCGTGCAACTGCTAGTCGCGCCAATGCTATAGGCATTGACACCGCAGAGGACTGTGGTACTTCTGTTTTCGCTGGGAACACTCCCTGCACTACAGACGCTGCAATAGCTGCTCCCTTCGGAGCTGAACTCACCAGGACCATCGCAATATTGACATAAAGTGATGTTAGTTGCTCCATCAGAGCTATATCTACCCGCAGGACAGGGAAGATCAACAGAACTAGTCTCGTTGAAATAGAACCCAGGGGGGGTGTCAACACAGACAGAAGCTCCAGCGTTGCTGTGACCACCACTACACGAGCTGCAGTCATCAGTCGCCCCTACACTGTATGTGTTGATCGGACAGTTGACGACACCGCTCCTATCACCATTCGGCTTTGTACCAGCACCAGCAGTGCTACAGTAGGCAGACCCGGCACCGCTGTACTCGCCAGGACCATCACAGGACTCGCACGCGCCCAAGCTGTTTGCTCCATCAGCGCTGAACTTTCCAGCAGGACAAGGTAAATCACTGTTACTTCCGGCATCGTAGTAGTAACCACTCGGCGTGTCGACACAGCTGCTTGCTCCAGCGTCGCTGTGACTGCCAGATGGACAGTTGCTGCAGTCATCAGTCGCCCCTACACTGTATGTATTCGGCGGACAAGTGTCGACACCTGTGCGGAGAGAGTTTGCTTTCGTTCCAACACTTGCTGTTGAACAAAAGGCAGACCCGGCGGCACTACTGTACTCGCCAGGACCATCACAAGACTGACACTCAGTAGGATTTGTTGCTCCGGTAGCACTGAACTTTCCAGCAGGACAAGCTAAATCACTGTTACTTCCGGCATCGTAGTAGTAACCACTCGGTGTGTCGACACAGCTGCTCGCTCCAGCGTCGCTGTGACTGCCAGATGGACAGTTGCTGCAGTCATTAGTCGCCCCTACACTGTATGTGTTGATCGGACAGTTGACGACACCGCTCCTATCATCATTCGGCTTAGTACCAGCACCAGCCGTACTGCAAAAAGCAGCGCCGCTCCCACTGAATTGACCTTGTCCAGAACAAGCACTGCAGCCTGTCGCACCAAAAGAAGCATATTGTGCCGGGGGGCACGCAACACATGTATTGTCGCTGACCACATAGCCGGGATTGCAACCCGAGCAGCTACTTGCCCCACTACCGCTGATTTTACTCTCAACACAAGTGGTACAGCTGTTGCTTCCACCGAGGCTGAATTTACCTTCTGCACACAGCGCGCAATCGTTGATTGACGAGTCAGCCGCTTTCCCTGGCCCGCAGTAGCTGCAAACGCTATTACCTGTGATAGGGCTTACAAAACCATTCGCAACGTCGCAGCTTGTGCAGCCGTTGGCGGCGGCACCGCTAATCTGACCGATGGGGCACTCGAGGCAGCTCCCTGCCACTCCGCCGCTATATTTCCCGGGGTCACAGTTGGTGCATGAAGATGATCCTGATGCGGAATAAGTGCCTGCAGCACAATCTTGACATACGGATGCACCAGCACCTGCGTATCGACCGGCCGAGCAGGCTGAAGCACACTCGGCAGCTCCCTCACCGCTGAAAGTACCGGCCTCGCATGTTATGCACACATCAGCTGCAGCTCCGCTGTATTTCCCGCTTGTGCAAGCTGTACACTCACTCGCGCCACTTCCGCTCCGCTTGCCTGCCAAACAATCGAGGCACGAATGTCGAAGAGTCTCAGCACTCTCGTCGCTGTGCTTTCCGCTTGTGCACATACTACAGCTACTGCTGCTTTCACTAGAGTAATACCCTTCATTACAGACGTCACAAGAAGTGGCTTCCATAGAACCGCTGTAGCGGCCGCTGAGACAATTGGAACAGCTTTCGGACGCAGCACTTGCAGAATATTTTCCCGGCAAGCAGCTGCTACAGACGCTCGCTCCAGCCGAACTTGCCTTCCCTGCATCGCAGTCAACACATATATTATCGGCCTCGTACTTCCCCGCAGGACAGGTTGAGCCACATACCGCAGCACCAGCGCCGCTCACTGTCCCTGGGGCACACGCTTCACAGTTGTTATTTGTGTCACTATTGGCAAACCTCCCTGCGGCACAATTAGTGCATTCCGCTGCACCTAAATTGCTAATTTTACCGTCAGCGCAGTCGCTGCAAGATGCTGCGGCGGCGGAGGAGTAGCTCCCAGGGGAACAGAGGGTGCAGGAACCTGCCTTAACTCCCGAATACGATCCTGCACCACATTCGGTGCAGTCATCATCGCCTATACTGCTTCTCTTTCCGGCAATGCAGTCTACGCAAATAGTATTCTGAATGTTGGGAATCTCCCCGGCAGCACAATAATCGCAGCTGCTGGAGCCTGCCGAATTAGATATTTTGCCCGAGTCACAATCGCTGCAATCATCAGTGCCACCAATGCTAAACTTACTAATAGGGCAGTTGACGCACGTATTTGAGGTGGCATACTTCCCCAAACCGCAGTAATTGCAGCTAGTGGAGCCCGGAGTGTCTTGCACATAACCGCTGCCGGCGACGCAGTTTATACACGAGGCTTCAGTGCCAGTGATGGAGTAAGTCCCAACTCCGCAGTTTACGCAAGTGATGCTGGCGGAATTGAAAACTTTGCCAGGGCTACACTGAAAACACGTGGAAGCACCCGCACCGGAGTGTTTACCTAGCTCACAGTCAGTGCACGTATTGCTCGCTCCGATGCTATATTTTCCCGCCACACACGGGTCAACGGCTGTGTGTAACTCATTCGGAACATTACCAGCGAGAGCAATAGTACAGTAGATCGATTCATCGTTCTCGCTGTATTCGCCACTACCGCTGCAAGCCACGCAGGCTGTTCCGGTGGAGCTAAAGAATCCAGCTAAGCACGCAGCACATTTGTTCGGAGAGCTCGACGTCGCATCATATTGAAAACCCGGGAGACAGCTGTAACACGAAGAGCTGCCAGGGTTACTGTAGCTCTGAGAAGGGCAGTCTGTGCACGTATTGCTACCCCCTAGGGAGAGGGTGTTTTGTGGACAATCTTCAACATTCGTTCGAAGCCCCTCAGCGTTGACAGTAGGTTTCTTCCCAGCGGAGGCAATGCTGCAAGAAACAGAAGCAGCGGAGGCAGTGTATTCACCCGCGCCTGTACATGCCACGCAAGCAACCCCGTTACTGCTTGCCTTTCCAACCGGGCAAGGAAGAACTCCTGTTCGTGCTGTGTTCGGCTCGTAACCGGCCTGGGCGACACTGCAGTAAGTCGAGCCCGCAGACGCTGCATACTCTCCATCACCGTCGCAGTTGACACAAGATGCCCCGCTTGCACTAAATTTTGCCGTAGGACAATTTTCGCATTTGTTTGTGGCAACCGATGCGGAGTCATAGTACTGACCAGGAGAGCAACTATAGCAAGATGAGCTCCCAGCGTTACTATAGCTGTTGGCAGCACACTGGGAGCAACTATTCACAGCTCCCGTGCTGTAGTGGTTAGGAGGGCAATCGACTTGGGCCGTGTGGCCAGCGTTTGCGTACTTGCCCGAGGCAGCAACGTTGCAGTAACTCGCTCCGGAGGAAGAAGAAAATTCACCCGCGCCATCACACGCCTGACAAGCTCCTCCATTAGAAAAATATCCTGCATCACAGTTTTCACACTTGTTAGCAGCTGCAGAGTCCCCGTTGTAGGACTTACCCGGAATGCAACTGTAGCAATAGGATGCACCCGCATTACTGTAACTGTTGGCGGGACAATTACTACAGGATGACCCGTCTCCATTTGGGTTGAAGGTGTTGGCAATACAAGTCGCACAAGATGATCCGCTGTGGTACTGACCAGCAACACAGCTATAGCAGGAGCTTGCTCCACTGTTACTGTAGGTGTTGGCCGAGCAGGTGGTGCAGGACGTTCCATCACCATCGACGTTGTACTTTCCTGCTGCGCAGTTAACGCACTTATTGTCGGCACTAGACGAAGGGTTGTAGCGCTGACCTGGTCCACAGCTGTAGCATGACGACGCACCACCGGACGCGTAGCTATTGCTAGGACAATCACTGCAGGAGCTATCAGCTCCTCCAGTGCTGTAAGTGTTAGCAGGGCACGTGACTTCATCGGTGTTGGCACTGTTAGCGTATTTTCCGGCTGCCGAGGTCGCGCAAAAGGCGGCCCCAGCAGATGCAGAGAACTTCCCACTTTCGCAACTGTTACAAGATATTCCATCACCATCGACGTTGTACTTTCCTGCTGCGCAGTTGACGCACTTATTGTCGGCACTAGACGAAGGGTTGTAGCGCTGACCAGGTCCACAGCTGTAGCATGACGACGCACCACCGGACGCGTAGCTATTGCTAGGACAAGAATTGCAGCTATTGGACCCACCCAGCGAAAAAGTGTTGACGGCGCAGGGACTACAACCCCCGGACGAGCTAGTGGCATACTGGCCCGGGCCGCAATAATCACAAGAGGACTGTTGAGAAGCCGTCTGTGTGTAACCGTAAGACGGAGAACACGATGTACACACTGATGACCCCTGCAAACTATACTTTCCCACTCCGCAATTTGTACAAGAAGATGCTCCTGCAGATGATACCTTCCCCGCCGCACAAACGTCGCAGGTGGCTTGTCCAGTGGACTCTGAATACCTTCCTGCAATGCAAGAAGAGCACGATTGTTGTCCCTCTTGGTCAGCATATTGCCCAAGCTGACAATCACTACAAGAAGTTCCTCCCGTATTATACTTTCGTTTCCCTGGAGCACAAGCGGTGCAAACAGTGAAGCCGGCGCTGCTGGAGTAAGTACCTGCACCGCAACTTTGACACGCTGTCTGTCCAGTCGAAGCCGTAGCTTTACCAGCCTGGCAAGGACTACAGTCATACTCACTTCCAGCCGCGATCGCATTCGAGTATTTACCCGCAGGGCAAGAAGTACAAGACGAGACAGATGACGACCCCGTGTTGTCGTTGTACGTACCCGCAACGCAGGATGTACAGGAAGTCTGTCCAGCACTGGACTGATACTTTCCGACAGGACAAACTGTGCAAGATATTGCGTTCGCTGCGCTGGAGAACTTTCCAGCTGCACAAGGTGTACAGTCCGTGTTCCAGTAACTAAATTGACCACCAGTCGTGACACCCGTGATGCTCATATCGAGGGCGGAACCCTCATCCCCATATTCTCCGGCAACGCAATCTGAGAAAACATTTGCAACGCCAGCATTGAAGAGTTCGTCAGCGTAGTACGCATCATTGCTGGAATAAAATTTTACGCCGAACAAATTGAGCACAGCGTCCTCGTTGTAAATGGCGCCGCCGTAGGCGCCATAATAAGGGTACAAGAGGTCGTTGTTCGCCAAATAAACATTGGTCATGGTGAGAGTGGTAGTATCCGGTGTCCCAACATCGCCATTCGAGCCCGAGGATAGCATGACTGCACCACCCTGACGCATACCATCGCTGTTTGAAATGAATCCTCCGGTCATGGTCACCGTGGACCCTTTCGTGATATGCATCGCTCCGCCAAGGGCAAAGCCAGAGTTTGAGGTGTAAACACTACCGCTGTCATACTTGTAGATGGCTTTGTTGTAATTGAAGGTTACATCACTCATTGTCAGTTCGCAGTTCTGAACGTACAATGCACCGCCTGAGATCCCGGGACCAGGATTGGTGGATCCAGTTGCGATGACTTCATTGGAATTGAAAAGTGTGTCCGAGATGGTAATGATAGGCCTTGTACCGGTACTACTTTTCATATAGATTGCTCCGCCGACAGGAAATGCCTCGTTGTTGTCAAAAGTACAGCCATTGATAGTAACCACTGAGCCGCTGCCATCGATAAGAATAGCTCCACCCCCGACCCCTCCCATCGCATTATTCTGTTCGAAGATGCAATCCTCAATCGTCACCTTCGTAACCGTGATCCACATTCCGCCACCCATCATATTGTTCCCACGCTTGATCGTGAATCGTCTGATATATGTAGTTCCGCTTGTGCCAGAATCAACCCTCATGACCATCCGGGCATCTTCACCGTCCAAGTAACATGGGTTAGGCTCGTTCAATTTACACTGCAACGTGATTCTGTTTGTCACCTGGAGACTTGTATTATCGTCGTACGTGCCATCATAGACGTTGTAAGTCCAACCCTAGTAGCCCGGGTTAGTGTTGGGGTGGTAGGTGTTAAATAGGTGAACGAAAAGCTTTCTTGGGACTTTCCCATCACAGCGTACTTACCGTATTACCAGGCAAAGTAGTGTCCAGAGACGTTATGGAAACATACGCCCCACTCACTGTAGTTGAGATTAGAAGTAGCAAGCTGAGCAGATTGAAGAATGAGGGGTGTGGACAGCAACTTAAGCGCCCCCCCATCTTTCGGGGGGGGTGCTTTGTTTTCACTGCAAAGGTTCGCCAAGGGATAAATATAAACTCGGACAGAATAAGCCTAAGCTTTAGTGAGCCAAAATTTCATGGGGCACCTGCAAATTTTTCATTGCAGGGATTTTGCCCAACTTTGATTGAACTTAACCATATAAAAAAACTTACTTCAAGCGATAATTCACAATAATTAAAATACCAGCGTCACAATCACAGTAAAAGCCGCACCTCGCACCTCGCCTTCAAAACAGAGATTCGACTAATTTTGGAACTGAAATCACGTCAACAAAGCAGGATACACTGCAAAATTATATTAATAATATATATTGCTGGTGGCACAAAAACTTCATCTTCTATGCTTCTCACAACAACGCCATTAAAATTAAAACTCAAATTTATGGTGCCTTGAGCAATGGTGAATTTTCTTGTTTCGGGCTCATCCCCTCCCCACTCCCCACAAAACAGCGAGTGGGGTGAGGTAGAGCCGTCATTATAGAATAAACACCAACAAGCTAAAAACCACACTCACGCCTTCAAGTCCCTCTACTCAATATCTTCCTTCAGATCCTCCAGCAACTGCGTGATCTGCTTTATGGAAGCCTTCCTGTCGGCAGAATTCTTTCTGAAAAGAAGCTGCTGTCGTCCTTTCCAGACCTGCACTTTCGTGGATCCAAACTTCACAGTTAGGATGACCATGACGGGATAGACGTCTTTACAGTCGTTGATGATATCGCAATCGTCACCAAAGACGTCCTCAATGCAAGAACGGACTGTGTCCCTTTCCTGCAGCCCGCCGTCTCAGTTTCTAGAGAAGGTTACAGTGAATACAGGGGGACTCATTTATGGAGAGAGGCCTTTATTTTCTATGGGTAGCCCTCTCTTCTGAATTATTTGTTCAAGCACAAAAGAATAACCACTCTTAAACCTTTTACATGATTCCTCTTTTCTCTCGCTCTTTTTTTATCGGATTTTTTGTTGATAAGATATTAATGATATTTGTCCATACAAGGAAAAATCCTCCGTCATTCACTCACTAATTTTTCGAAAACCGTTTCAGCAGCATGGATTTCGACGCCCTTTCAGCTTCGGTGACGAAACAGGGGTCTTTAGTGCGGTCCATGAAGAAATCGGGAGCCCCCCCCGAGTCCATCGCCGTGGAGGTTGAGAAGCTGAAATCCCTGAAGGCCTCCCTTGCCGCCCTCTCTCCAATTTCCTCTTTGGCCGACGAAAAATTCATCCGGAAGAGCTTCGACGAGATGCTGGTGAGAAAATTCTTCGTGGTGCCCGCTTTCGAGATCCACGGGGGGGTGGCGGGCCTCTTCGACCTGGGCCCCCCGGGCAGCGCCCTGAAGACGAATATAATCGACGTCTGGAGGAAGCACTTCGTCCTCAACGAGGGCATGCTCGAGATGGAATGCACCAATCTGACCCCAGCAAATGTCTTGACAACGAGTGGCCATGTGGAGAGGTTCACTGACTTGATGGTCAAGGATCCTGAGACCGGGGAATGCTATAGGGCGGACAAGCTGCTCGAAGACGCCATCGACAACCTGCTGGACGGCGAGGAGGGCAAAGCGATGTCTCCTGACGAGCGCGTCAACCACCAAAAGATTCAGCTCCAGGCTGACGCCTTCTCTCCCCAGGAGCTCGGCCAGAAGCTGAAGGACTACGGCGTGAAGACCATCGGAGGGAAGGAATACGGGGAGCCCTATCCCTTCAACCTCATGTTCCGCACCATGATCGGCCCTGAGGGCACGGCCGTGGGTTACCTTCGGCCCGAGACTGCCCAGGGCCTCTTTGTGAACTTCAAGCGCCTCATCGACTACAACGCCCAAAAGATGCCCTTCGCGGCTGCGCAGATTGGACTGGGATTCCGGAACGAGATCAGCCCCAAGGCTGGACTCCTGCGCGTGAGGGAGTTCTGCATGGCCGAGATTGAGCACTTTGTGAACCCCGAGGAGAAGGACCACCACAACTTCAACCAGGTAGCCAAAAAGGAGCTCACTCTCTTCGGGAAGGAGGACCAGCTCGGAACCGGCAAGACGAGGAAGGTTTCGATCGGGGACGCCGTCTCGCAGGGACTCGTGGCCAACCAGACGCTCGGGTATTTCATGGCAAGAACTCAACTGTTCGCTGAGAAGATTGGACTGGACAAGGAGAGGCTCAGGTTCCGGCAGCACCTGGACACCGAGATGGCCCACTACGCCTGCGACTGCTGGGATCTCGAGATCAAGACCAGCTACGGGTGGATCGAGTGCGCCGGCCACGCGGACAGGTCCTGCTACGACCTTCAGGTGCACGGGAAGGCGACCAACACCGACATGGTGGCCACAAAGCTCCTGGACAAGCCTGTGGAGGTTGAGTTCGCCAAGATCAAGTTCGACCGCAAGAAGCTCGGCATGGTCTTCAAGGGAGACGCGAGGAAGGTATCCGGGGCTCTTGAGGCACTCGGGGAAGAGGACATCGGCGCCTTTGAGGAACTGGTGCAGAAACTCGACTCTGAGGGCAAAGCCACCTTCGCTTCCTTCGAGATCACCAAGGACATGTTCACGTACGAAAAGAAGAAGAAGAAGATTCACGAAAAAAAATTCGTTCCCAGCGTTGTGGAGCCTTCCTTCGGCATTGGCCGGATACTCTACGCTCTCCTCGAGCACAGCTTTGACTACAGGGAGAAGGATGAGCAGAGGATCTTCATGAAATTCAATTGTTGCGTGGCCCCGGTCAAGTGCGCCGCCCTGCCCATAAGCGGCGACAATAACCTCAACAAAATCGTGGACGGCATTGTCTCGTCCCTGACTAGTGGAGGAATATCCTGCAGGAGCGACAAGAGCGGAGCTAGTTTGGGGCGCCGGTACGCGAGGATGGACGAGATTGGGGTGCCCTTCTGCTTTACTTGCGATTTCGAAACTCTCGCTGCCAATACTGTTACCATGCGTGACAGGGATACCATGCTGCAGGTCAGACTGCCGATTGACGAATTGGAGATGGTGATGAATAACTTGGTCTCTGGCAGGAAGACATTTGAGGATTTGAAGAAGATTTATCCCGTCGTTTCGGTAGCCGATGGGGAAGAAGGGGAGAAAGAAGGAGAAGGAGAGGGAGAGAATGCGGCAACATTTGTCGAGCAGACCGCCAGGGGCCGATTCAGCCGCCCGAAAATTTAATTGCCGCAATGCGAAACTGAAGAAATTTTTTCTAAGATGCGGGAATGGCTTCTTTTTTTTGACAACTTTAAAGTATTAGCACAAACAAACCCTATCCTCCATTTATAAAGTTACTAGACACTCTCGATTATTCACTTCTCACATTTCACACTTACACCTAAAACCTCTGGCAAAAGCTCCGGGGATCATCATCTCTTCCATACTTAGTGGCTCGCACTTGCAATCGCTTGGTTTGGGCCCTCGGATCTTTGCAATCTCATGGAGATATTGTCCAAGCACCTTAATCGCGTTGACCAGATTGCTGCGGTCAAATTTCTCGTTTTGAGAATGAGCCATGTCATCGCAGGCGCCCACTGGAAGAAGCAAACAGTTCATCTGAGTAGCATCCTCTAGCCAGGTAGCAATTGGTATGGACCCACCCTCTCGAGTAAGGTCAGGGGTCAATCCGTAAACCTTTTCAACAGCCTGCGGAAAGTGGTCGTTAGCGATGGCCGAATACATTCGCGTTTAACTAGCCAGTTCTGTTGTGTATTGTGACAACTTGTCAGTTCCCCTCCAATTGTTGCTCCTTACCTTCTTGGCTGCCTCATAATTGGGGTGTGTTGGGTCACTCTTCCAAGCTTTGGCTCCATGGTGGGCCTTGACCCACATTTTATTTGGACTGTTAAGCGTCGCAAACTTTTCTTCGAGGTGCTTTGTCACCACCTCTCTAATTTGTTTCGGGTCCTGATCGGGTACGAGACGGAGAGAAAACTTACCAATGACCTTGCGCGGAATGACAGTTTTCGCCCCCGGGTCTGAAAAGGCCCCCTCGATACCGTGTAGGCTCAAAGTCGGGAATCTCCAACGGTGCATCAGCAAGGATTCCTTTGTGGTGTGGAGGAGCTTTTTGCTCGTGGCAGTCACACCAGTCTCTTGGGCATAGTCATCCAGATTGAAATCGATCTGCGCAACATTTACGCGTGCATTGGATTGGGGTGAGTTGCGAGCTTATAAGCGAAAAGCGAAAGCTAAAACGCCGTTTGATGGGGCTAAACGTCAGCTTAAAAGTCAACACACCTTCTCATAAATTTTTTTCTCCTCTTCAGTGACAGGATCGACATCTTTCATCACCCCGTCGACCAGTATCTTCCCCTGGCTGTCAACGAGACTTGCCATCAAATGGACGAGATCGGTCATACCTTCGTGGACGGATCCACCATACACTCCAGAGTGGAGGTCTTTTGTGGAACACTCAACGCCAACCTCAAAGTATGACATGCCTCTAAGCCCATAGGTCAAGCATGGTTTGGTCTTCCCAAGCCAGTAATTATCACTGATGCAGAAGAAATCTACGTCACTAAGAAATTCACCCGGCTTCGCAAGAGCGTTCACTGTCTCGAACATTCCCTCGGAACCGTATTCTTCCATCCCCTCATAGATAATTTTAATGTTGACAGGGAGATCAATTTTCAGAGCATTGAAAGCTTCGACCATCCATAGCCAACTGAGGGCCGGGCCCTTATCGTCAGTTGATCCTCTACCAAATAGTTTCCCGTCAATCTCAGTTAGCACGAATGGAGGGGTATCCCAGCCATCTGAAACAAGAGCGGGCTGCACATCCAAGTGACCATACACACAGACGGTCTTCTTTGCTGGGTTGTTGCCGAACTGGCCCAAGAGGATGGGAGGAAGAGGAATCGTGCTACCATCGTCCAGACTCTGGGTACCCTCCGGATTGTCGTACAAAGAGGCAGTACCACCAAGCTTGACAATCCAATCTTTGGTCCAATCAAGCATCTTGAAAATCTCTGGACGGTGTGTTGGCCAGGCCGAAACAGATTCAATGGCCACAGCTTCCTTCAAACGCTGCACGTAGATGTCAGCGCGCACATCAATATATTTAAAGTAGTCCGACAAAGGGTCCCGGAGAGGAATCTGGTACCTTGTGGATGTCTTTGAGGAGGCTGCATAGCCTGCATCAGACTTTGATTTCGAGAGAGGAGTAAAGCCCTCCTCAGCAACATCAGAGAGGGATAGCTTCTTGAAGCTAGCCATGGTGTTTGTCTTAATGGGTATGAAAATAAAGCACAATGAACAAAATCACGTGGGAGCGAGCCAATTTTTTTCGGAGCATTTTCGTCACTTTGGAAAAAAGGTGGAATTTGAAGCATTTACTCACAATTTCACAATTTCCATCTTATTACTACGTCAACATTGCATACTTTTGTTCGTAGAGTGTCTTCTACTGCGCCGTTCTCTGTCTTCTCACGACCGCATTATTTTTTACAAGCAGTAGTTATCTCTTATTTGCTTTACGAGGTCGCAATTTTCACCATAAAGCCTGACAAAAATTTCCTTGGCATCAACAATCAATTTCATCGTTTCGCTGGTAGGATTCTCGATCATCAGCAGCTCTAATTTTGCGCGAGTGAGAGAGGCTATCCCATAATGGATCGAGTCTATGCCGTATATTCTCTGTGTCGGAGCCAGCAACTTCCGCGAGCAGGTCAAGGCAGTCTGAAAATCTTTTGCATCAAGCGCTCTTAACTTCTCCTTTTCTAGCTCACGGAATTCAGTGTAGGTCGAAGCCTCTATGGAATCTTGGTTCGAGCAGCGCAAGCAATCACAAGTGAACTTATATGTCTCTAATAGGTTCGTTTTCCTCTCCAATGTCGGTACCCCGACGTCACAATATGAAATGAAAACCTCTTCCATAGAAGCAATATTGCGACTGGCATATAAATTTAGAGATGGGATGCTGTTATTGCAACCTATCGTGAATGACTGAAGAGCATTCGGTTCGCAGCTATGGTTTGTCGTAGACAAAGTCGGGAAAATTCCTATTCCGAGCTGGTTCATTTCTTCATCAGTCATTGTCACAGCATTCTGAGAAATCTTGGATAAAAGCAGGGTGGCTGCGGACAAATCCCAGCATTTATCGGTTTTTCTGGGAAACTGAATTGTCTGAATATAAATCGGATTTCCCCTGAAAATGTTGATCATTTCCAACAATCTTTCGCCAACTTTTGATGCGCTGCTTGACGGAGTGTTGCCGACCATTTTTACCACTTCAGCCTCAATGTCTCCTCGCATGTGAATGGAGATTGCGAGGCGATGTGCCAAAATTACAGTCGGGTCTGGATCTGGAACATCGGAAAGTTGTGCAAAAACAGAATTTTCCATTCTTCCAAGCACGTCTTTCGCCTCGCAAATTGTCGAACAATATCTGTGAATCATTTTTGAAGAAGAAGGGGGAATCACCCCTTCACCAAAGCAATATGCACACCGAGAGTTTCGAAGATCTCCGAACAGAACTGGTTGAACAAGTGCTCTTGACTGAGATGACTTACAACGAAGTTTTGTTCCAGCTTTTATTGATTCGATCGCAATCAGCCCACGAAATTGACTAGAAGTTGCCACACTTTTGCAATTCATGTGGCTTTGCTCACAATATGTTTTGTGCGTTCTCCAATGTTTTGCCTGGCACGAACGATCGCAGTAAACGTCCACCTCCTTGCATCGCGAGCAAACCACCGCACGAGGGTTAAAAACGTAGCATCCAGAGCAACTCTGCAGAATCGGGGCATTGGGCATGGCTTGATAGTGGATTTTAGGTGGGCGTTTTTAAGTTGAGCTTATGACAATACGAAATGCGAAAAACTACCAGAGGAGTGGGGGTGAGGTTGCGGTGAGGTGAGGGTGTGGTGGAATTGCACAAATTTCATTTTCTTTTTGGAGCAGCATCGAGTTTCGAGTTTCGAGTTTCGAGGCACTGCTCGTCGAAGGAGGGAAAAACAAATCTCCAAACAAGCCATTATCGAAAATGGCGACAAGCCGACGGTCTTCCCGCACTCGCACGAAGCCGGAGAACTTCCTCAATGACTCCAGCATCTCAATCACGTAAGTAACTGGTTTTACACTCGAATCTCGATTCCCCCGCCTGAATTTTTGAGCGGACTGTGGTGTGTGTGTGTTTGTGTTTTGGACCCTTGATAAGCCCAAAGAGAGGTGTAGTGATTCTTGCGACCTCACTGCTGGCTGATTTCTCGTATTTGTGTTTAAAAAATCCCCCGTGAGTCCGCCGAAAAGATGGTACCAATTCCCGAACCAATTTCAAGGCCAATTGCACCACTTCTAACCCTCATAAACTCTCTTCCACGACTCTACTGCCCC
>ERZ651776.1048-NODE-1048-length-35078-cov-8.087512_pt1 | contig 35078 bp, 39 predicted proteins | sample MGYA00514761_ERZ651776 | MGnify/ENA metagenome assembly ERZ651776
TTGTAACATTCGAAGTATTCCATTTATCTCCGACAGTATTAATAGGCTGGTTGAAATTTGTGGCATCTTCAAACATTCTACCCATATTTGTAACATTCGAAGTATTCCACCCATTAATAGGCTGGTTGAAAATTCTGGCATCTTCAAACATTGAAGCCATATTTGTAACACTCGAAGTATTCCAATTACCTATATTACTGTCGAAAAGCGTCTTAGTATGAAACAGGTTACTCATATCTGTAACTTCGGAAGTATTCCATACTTCTATTGCACCATATGTGTCTACAATATTTGAAGTCCCGACGAACGCGGAGGCGTTCGCGGAGGCCACCGCATCGGCGATGACTAAACCCATCCGCCCGCCGTGCTGGTCGTACGCCTGGGCCGCTCTCGTTTGGTAATATGCGATCCATATATCCATAGCATTGCGAGTAATAGCCGGCGGTTCGGGTTCAGGTTCCGGTTCTGGTTCCGGTTCTGGTTCCGGTTCTGGTTCCTGTTCTGGTTCCGGTTGGAAGCTGAAGGCCGCGACCTCTGATAACCCGACACTGATCGCTATAATATTCCACGTAAGTTTATTTTCCTCGAAATCGTTTCTTGCCCCAATCCCACTAAAGTCAACACGCCATTCATTATATACTTTAGGCGGTAAAATTTCTGTAAATGAATAATTAATCTCTTCGGAATTATCAATTGTATTAAATATTTGATTAAAAGTATGAAATTCTGTGGCGACACTTTCGTTTTTGGGTTTTCTACTTAAGATCCACCTATACTCGTTACCACCGTTCTCTGTTACATAAGCACTTGCTTTAATATTATGCAATAATATTGATCCTTTATTTAAATTTACTTGCTTGTCGCTTATCCATTGTGTAGCTGAATTTGTATCAGTAGAACCAGAAGATATATCATCAAATATTTTATTATAGGATGTTTTTGGTACTAAATTGACTGATCCCGTCATTATTCCATTTACAATTAAGTCGCCCATTACAGTTAAACTTGTATCTGTATCTATCGGTCCAATTCTATTAAATGACGCGTGCGGAACAGTTAATTGTGTGTTAATTGAAACATCCCTCTTTACAAATAACTTATTATTTATGGAAACGTCAATGCCAACAAACAAATTATTGTTCAAAGATACATCGCCTCCTGCAACCGTTAAATTATTAGATATTTCCACCATGCCTTGAAAAGAGACGTCCGGTAAAATTTGTAATGGTTTCTTGTCGAGTGAGCCAATCTTATTGAACGAAGCATCCCGAACAGTTAGCAGGTTATTAATAGAAACATCATTCTTTACAAATAGGTCATTATTTATGGAAACGTCTTCACCCACAAAGATGTAATTATTAACCGATATGTCATTATTTACAAATAGATTATTATTTATGGAAACGTCGCGACCAACAAATATGTTATTATTAACTGAAATGTCTTTATTTACAAAGAGCTTATTATTTATGGAAACGTCGTTTTTCAGAAACAAATTGTTTGAAATATTCACATTTTCCTGGAAAGAAACATCTTTATAAAATATTGTCTTGCCATTATGCTGAATTTCTACGGCAGAAGAATCATTGCCATAACTAAATAAAGCAACATCATTATCTTGGTGATGACCGTGTTGTGTTACTTTTAAAGCATGACCTGTACCGTTATTTGAAATTTCCATTATGGTGCTAATAATTGTTTTATTAAGAGTGTTAATATAATTTTTAGTTTTAATAAAATTTGTAACAGTAAATGAAGCGTCTACCGTTAACTTATCTTTAATATGAATATTATTATTTATATCAACATTTCCTTGAAAAGATGCGTCAGTTACAATTTGTAATGCTTCGTTCTCCTTGAGCGTAGATATTTTATCAAACGAAGCATCAGGAACTCTCAGCAAGGTATTAATGGAAACATCTTTATTTACAAACAGGTCATTATTTATGGATACGTCATTACCAACAAACAAATTATGGTTGAATGATACATCGCGTCCTGCAACCGTTAAATTATTAGATATTTCCACAATGCCTTGAAAAGAGACTTCCGGTAAAATTTGTAATGGTTCGTTCTCGGTGAGCGAACCGATTTTATCAAACGAAGCGTCTGGAACTCTCAGCAACTTATTTATAGAAACATCACTCTTTACAAATAGGTAATTATTTATGGAAACGTCTTTGCCGACAAACATGTCATTATTAACCGAGATGTAATTATTTACAAATAGGTCATTATTTATGGAAACGTCGTGATCAATAAATATATCATTATTTACAGAAATGTCATTATTTACAAATAGGTTATTATTTATGGTAACATTCTTATCAACAAATAAATAATGGTTGAACGATACATCGCCGTTAGTAACCATGACACCAATAGCGATTTCCACATTGTTTTGAAAAGATGCGTCGGATAAAATTTGTAATGCTTCGTTTTTCTTGAGCGAACCGATTTTATAAAACGAAGCATCGGGAACTATGAGCAATTTATTAAAAGATACCTCTCCGTATGTAATGTTTAAATCATTAGGTATTTCCACCATCCCTTGAAAAGATACGTCCGTTACAATTTGTAATTCATTGTTGCTTAGTGCAGCGATTTTATCAAACGAAGCATCAGGAACTCTGAGCAAGGTATTAATGGAAACATCTTTATTTACAAACAGGTCAGTATTTATGGAAACGTCGTTACCAACAAACAAATTCTCGTTCATAGATACATCGTTTCGAACCGTTAAATTATTAGATATTTCCACTTTGTGTTGCAAAGGTTCCACGTTTACTATCTGTAATGCTCTATTGTCGTATAGCGAACCAATGTTATCAAATGAAACATCAGGCACCATGAGGTAATTATTAATGGAAACATCACCGTTTACAAATAGATGATTATTTACGGAAACGTCCTTACCAACAAATAAATAATGGTTCAACGATACATCGCCTTTCACTGTAAGACTATTTGCTATTTCCACATTCTTTTGAAAAGATGTGTCCGTTACAATTTGTAATGCTTTGTTCTGGCTGATCGAGCCAATCCTATCAAACGAAGCATCCGAAGCTTTGAAAGTTCCAGAAACATAAAAATTTTTTCCTAATGAAATATCTGAAATAAATTCCAATGTTCCTGATCCATCTTCGACATATTGATGGTTAGCATTATAAGCACCAATTTTACAACCTTTCCCTGTGGTAGTGGTAGTATCTATACTTGGATAAATAACATTACCACTCTCTTGCTCGATATTTCTAAACCAGTGACTACTTGGATCCAAAGCAGAAGAATCCAATGTATTATTTTCTAAAAACTTCACTAATGCTTTAGCTGATGTAAGGTTATATTCTCTCCCAGAATCAATAACATTAGGTGATTGTAAAACACCTTCGCCATCAAAATAATTAGTAATAGTATCGTCTGTTTTTAGTGAATTTTGTACGGTAATGTCTCGTGTAATTAATTTATTGCCACCAATAATATGTTTTTCTTTAGATTTATGTTGTTTCCAAGACATTGTTTGGTATATAATATAATGTATTAAATTAATCCTTTATTAAATAACATAATTTACCATTAATTATATTATTTAAAAAAAATATAAAAATTCTAACTATAGATTATATGTCAATTGCAACAATGAAAAGAAAAACAAATGCCAAAAGAAATATTTCAAGGGGTGGTAATTTTATGTTAAATAATAGAAAATCATCTTTATCCACTAAAGCATACATTTCAAATCGTTTAGTAAATCCGTCTTCATGTATTGGTGGTTGTCCTCCTAAATTGTTTAATAGTAAAATGGAAAAAGAAAAATCGTTTAATATAGGAGAAAAAACTCAATCTTCTTATATACTTGATAAAGCATATAATTGTGGCAATAATCATGATAATATAAACGGTAATACATCTAATTGTGATGATACATGCTATGATAAAAATACACACGGTATTGTTAAAAGTATTATAACAACCGGTTCAATAAGTTCTTCGCAACATACACGAAATGTAATTGGTAAATGTTCTGATTAATTAGTATTTATTATTTATTATTTATTATTTATTATTTATTATTTATTATTTATTATTTATTATTTATTATTTATTATTTATCAATATCTAAATACCACATTTTAACCCGTGATGTTATTAATGTTTTTTCTTCAAACTCGTGTAAATCATTTTGAATATTTTTTAGATAATCTTCAATATATGGTTCTCCTCCCAACATTAATTTACTGGGTTTATAGTCTGTATGAATATCAAGTATAATAATTTTTTCATTTGCTATTTGTTTCATCTTATTAATAATATTTTTTCTGGAATCTTGAGGCACTTCATGAAAAACAAACATAGCAGTAACAATATCAAACTTATTTTTTGTATTCCAAAATTCAATATTTCCTGGTTGAAAATGTTTATTTGGAAATAATTGTTTGGCTTTATTTATCATAGGAAAACTTGTATCAATGCCAATACTTCCCGGATTGCTTGATGTAGAAAATCCTGTTCCACAACCAACATCAAGGAACGTTTTATTTTCATCTTCCATATTTATAATATCTTGTCTAATATCGGTCATATATATTTTATCATTTACGGTTTGTGTAAAAATAGGAGCTAAGTTAGCATGTATTTTTCCAAAAAATCCATGATTTCCCATATTATGAATATTTGGATTGTATGGATAATATACTTTACTTAACGCATTAATATTTGTTGCATATATGGTAAATATAATTTGAGTTAGTAGATAAATATTCTTCATGATATACATTAGTTATAAATATTTTTATAATTGATTTTAAATTCCGTTAATTTAAATTCAATTTTATGTAATTATAAATTTTATCTTGTTAGTTCTTTTTTTATATTTTCATTTTATTCCATACCAGCCATACAAGACATACCAGCCATATTATATTGTAAAATAAAGTTGAATTAAATCATTGGGTGTAATTATTTTGATATTTAATTCTTTTGCTTTACTAACTTTTCCTGTATCTTCATCATAAGATTCTACAATAACTAAAAACGTATTTTTAGTTACAGCATTTGATTGCTCTGCACCAATACTATCTAATTTATCAACTAATTTTTTATCTCTAAAACCAGTTAAAACATATTTTTTTCCATAAAGAGGATGTTTTTTATCTTTAGTATCATGTTTATTATCTTTTTTATTTATAATCAACTTGTTTTCCAAATTTGTTTCTTTTATCCAGGACATAAATTCAGGTAATTTATTAATAAAATTTTGGGATGTTTTACTCGCCATACCATTTATTTGATTTAATTTTTCTATGATTTCAACATTATTTTTCTGACTTTTAAAATCATTAAATATATCTGGATATGAAGTAAGTATTGTTTTAAAACGTCTTTCCCCGAAACCTCGTCCGAATATATTTGTTGCTTGCATTAATTCTGGCAAAGAAACATTTTGTATTTTATCTTGAATACCAATATGTATTTTATCAGATAATTTATCTTTAAAACCTTCTACACTCATAAAATCATCTTTTTTCATTCTAATAATTTTTGGTATAGTATCATATCCAGAAGTATACACTTTTTTTATATTACCGGGACCGAGACCTTCTACACCAATAATAGTGAAGAAACCGGAAATATTTTTTTGTTGAACAATTTTATCATCAGATTTATTTTCCAATATAATGTCTATATTAGTTGAATTCCAAATATATTCAACATCGGGCATTTTTGCTGTTTCTGATGATTTTACTACATCTGTTATGTGCGGTATTACATCTCCAGAACGTATTATTTTAATAATTGAACCAATACCAATTTTATTATCTTTTATAAACTTAGCATTAAAACCGGTAGCGTATTCTATTTTAGCACCACCCAACGTAACTGGTTCTATTTTAACACGCGGTTTTAAGTATCCATCTTTACTTGGGGTCCAAATAACATCAACAACTTTAGTTTCAACTATTTGATCACTAATAATCATTTTAAAAGCAAACGCATGTTCTGGATTAGAATTGCCTCTTTCATAAATATTGTTATCTGCACATATAATACCATCTATTTCATATTTATAATTATCCTTCCATTTTAATAGTAATTTTGATAACATCTTCTCAGAGATCTTATCGCTCTTGGCATATCTTACAATATTTATGTCGGGATATTCACCTTTTATTTCTTTGTTTACATATACGAGTTGTTCGTATGGTTTTAATATCGGTTTTATTACTTCATAAATTACAAAATCAATATCTTTAAATTTATTTATTTCAATTTTTTTTTGATTGATTACTCCTGCTACAAAATTTCGCGAATTCGAAAAACTATTATATTTCTCCTGAAAAAGTTTTTTCGAAACAATAAATTCTCCTCTTACAACAATATTTTTTGTTTTTGGTAATTTTAAATAAGGTATTAAATGCGATACATCTTGCCCTATTTTACCGTTACCCCGAGTATACAATTTTGGGAGACTTCCCTCAGTAGTATAAAGACCGCTTACTCCATCCAATTTACAAGATAAAACATATGGGCCGCTATATTTAGTAATCCAATTACTAAGAGATTTAGAATTGGGCTTTATTTTATCCATAGACCACATCTCATAAGGCAATTTAACTTTATTTTTTGTTATATCACACGCTGTATGCCCTTCGTCAATTACTTTATTATTTGGATATTTATTTTTCATATATTCTATGAGCAAATCATACTCGTCATCGCTCATTATCGGTTCATTATTACAATAATACTCATCATTTGCCCGTTTTATAAGTGAAGACAATTCAGTTTCAGACAATTCTGAAAATGATTTTTTATCATTCTCTTTTTTATCGTCTTTTTTTTTATCATCCTTTTTTTTATCAAGTTGTTTTATACACAGTGTATCATTTCTTTTTTCTGGAGGACAATATTCCATTTCAAGAAAATCAAAAATGCTTTTTTCAGATGTAAATTTTTGATTCACCTTATCGCCCTTAACACCTTTATTTATTTTATGTAAACCGTGTTCGTTCAACGTGTATCCCAAGTCAAGTGCTCTTTGTCTTTGCAAAGTGTTAAATACTTTACTTCCCGTAAAATACAATAGCGCGAAATAATATTCATCTGGTGGAGAATATAAGAAATCTACACGACGTGGTGTTTCGTTCGGTAATTTACATATTGTTAAACTTTTTACTTTACCAAGCGACAACACCTCTATAATAATTTTTTTCTCTATTAAAATATCTATTACGTTTTTAAATATCTCTTTATTATTTTTATTGTTTGTAATAATAATATCAATATCACCAGATGTTTTATTACCTCTTCTGTAGGAACCAACAATATCAAATTGGGTATCAACTAAAGAAGCATTCTCATGAAATAAATTATCAAATATAGACTTATATTTTTTTATTTCTTCTCTCGGTATTCTTTTCTCAATATCATCGAAATATTTAATTCCAAGTTTTATATTATCTGTTAGCAATTCATCTATTTCATTCTTAGTTTGATTTTTCTTTAAATCGTCGATGCTTTCTATACCAATATCCACAAGTTGCTTGGCTTTTTTTGGACCAATGCCATGAACTTTGGTCAAAACGGTTATCGGGTTCTTCCTCTCTTTTTCCAATATTTGCAATGTACCGGTTTCTATGTATTCATTTAGTTTGGTTAGCATTGTCTTGCCTATGCCTTTTTTACCTTCCAATTGATTTGCCGTGTTTATATCCCCATCATATTTAATAATTACTTCCACTGCATCGCGATATGCTTTTGCACGAAATAGATCGCCTTTACTTACCATTATATCGGTTAATTCGCTGAGTATATCTATAAATTCTTCATTAAAACGTTTGGTTTTCTTTTTCATTAAAGTAGTATTAGAAGTTGGATTTAAATTATCTACTATTATTAATTTTTTCACTTTTTTCATTTTTTTCACTTTTTTCATTTCTTTCAAATGTTTGTTTACCTTAATACTTTCTTTGCTAATATTCGCATTTTGATTCAATTTTAATAATAGTTTTTTTTTAAGAGTTTTGGTTTTTTCCTTTTTTTTATCCAAAGTATTCATATTCATATTCATATTCATATTAATATATTATTATGATATTAATAACATATTAAGAAAATAACATATTAAGAAAATAATTTCTTAAGAAAATCTTTACTATAGTAATGGTCTAAATATATAGTTTTTTCTGTATCTTCATTATTTATTTTGACGTTTGTATTTTTTTCCATATACTTAAATAAACAATAAAATTGTAAAGATTTATTTAAAAATGTAAATTGATTTAAATATTTATTAATTAAAATAATTTATATGGAAGGCAAAACAAATAATAAAACCATAGATTTGCAAAAGGAAGCTTATATTTTGGGTGAACAAATACGAGATCATAAACAGGAAAATACGCCAGAAGGATTAATTAAAAAACACGAACAAATTGAAGAAAATAATCATCGTGTCAAACAGTTAGATATTATACAATTAGAGGGAAGAACATTATTTGAAAAAAAAAATAAAGATTATGGTGATGCGTTTGCTACATATGGACCAGTAGGTGTTTTAGTTCGTATTGGTGATAAAATACAAAGACTGCAAAATATAACAAGCAAAGGTATAAATTTAGTTAATGATGAAAGTATAAGAGATACGTTAATAGACCTTCATAATTATGCAGCAATGGCAATAATGTTAATGGATGAAAAAAACTAGCATATTTATTATAAAATTGAATAGATAAATACATAACATTTTTTATTAAGTAAAATATGTCAAATAATTCACAAGATAACCAATTGGAAGTGGAAATTTATTATGATGCTTATCCAAAACCCAAATTAGTAACGTTGTTAAAAACAGATACCGATATTCCATTTAAATCTTCTATTACAAGGAAAGAACCCGAGATGACTGCTATTACAATTAATGATATCAATAGTCCAAAAATTAATAATATTAATGATACCGATATTCCATTTAAATCTTCTATTACAAGGAAAGAACCCGCGATGACTGCTATTACAATTAATGATATCAATAGTCCAAAAATTAATAATATTAATGATATCAATAGTCCAAAAATTAATAATATTAATGATATCAATAGTCCAAAAATTATTAATATAAACGATAACGATAACGATAACGATAACCATAATGGCAATATTAACATTTACACTTTTGTATTCACAACAATATTTTGCATTGGAATAGGAATTATGTGTATTATGATAGCATTGAAAGAGAATAAACCAGATGAAAATAATTTTATCAAATTAGAAGGAGAAATTATATATGTATTTTATTTGGGTGCAGGTATATTATTTTGTATAGGATTTTGTTTATGCGCCACGTTATGCGCACAGTGTTGTGATATATGTTTAGTTTTAACTTAATTTACAATCAATGATTGTGTATAATTATTTACTATAAAAAGACTTGTTACTATAATAATATCATAAAAAACAGCATAAAAACCAGCACTTTTAAACCAACGTGTGAAGAATAAATTATTATTTTGTTTTAAAAATAAAAACATAAACGATGACGAAATTATAAATGTAATAAACGATACGATCAATATTTTTTTATAAGTTGTTTTTATTTTAAATACTTTTGCTATATAAGAAGCCATTTTGATATATAAATAAATTAAAACTAAATCCAAGAAGAAACTGCTAATAGAATTAGTATAATAATATTCATTAACCAACTTGTTTTCCCCAGTAATTATTTGCGGTATTTTAAAAACATATACGATTATAAGAGTAACAATACAATAGCTAATAAAGTAAGCAGGAATTTCTCTCTGTATATCCATATCTATATAATATTAGTAAATAAAATATTAATAAATAAAATTGACAAGATTTATCAAGATTAACGGGAGTCTTAAAAGACCTGGTTGTTATGTGCGAGATTGCAACGACAAGATTTAATAATGAAACCTATATGGAGAATGTTAGATGGAGAGAAAAAAATAGTTGGGATGGATGTATATATGGTGCACCAAAACAAATAAGCGATATGTTTACACCAAAAATTTATATATTTATACTGGAGATGAATAATGATACAAACAAAATAAAAGGTGTTGGATTAATAAAAAATCGTATAGTTATTAACAAAACAAACGACAAGAATCATAATAAATATTACAAACTATATAGTCAGCGTAATTATAATAGATATATTTATAAAAGTAAATATAGAATAGATCGTAAAGAAATGACACGCGATGAAAAAAAAGTTTTGCGAATTTTTGATATGCTGGTATTTAAGGGGAAAACGCATCTTAAAAGAGGACAGGGTATAATAGTTGTACCGGAATGGATAAAAAATAATAATATAATAAATTTTATTAAATTATTAAAAAAAATGTTTCATGAAAGATATAAATTATTTAATTAGTTATCGCTCTCTTCGGCTGCTGCTTTACTATTATTATTGTTATTATGTTTTTTTATTTCTCTAATGCTTGCTTTTTTCGTAGTAATTTTAAAATCATTGTTTATTTCCATAGCAACACAGTTATAGCTTACACTAATACCGGCAAATTGCTCATTGCAATAATTACAAAGTTTCGAATATGTTTCTAATTGTTTTTCTACCTCAAGAACGAAATGTTCCCCTTCTAGATCACTATTTACCAGATTGGCAAATGTTTCAATTCCAACAACATTAAGTAGCTGATAAATATGAAGCAATTCGGTATTTTTTTTGATAGTATTTTGAATATTATAAGTGAATGCTGACAATTCTTCCTTAGTAATTTGGTTCAGGAGATATTTCACTCGTAGAACTTTCGTTTTATTTTCATCGGAATTTTCATTTATAATGCCCAATGTTTCATTAAGGGATAGGTGTGTAATGTGCGTTACAAATTGGTGTAGGTAGGTAATGCGGGTGTTTGTTCCAATGGTAATATCTTTTTTACTAAAATAATCATCTACCCGTTCGTTATTAGAGTTTAAATATTTTACAAGATATTTATTTACTTGTTTGGAAAAATCAATTATCTTGCCGGTCCTTATCATTGTTCTACGAGATGTTGTATCGAATACCCGAACCCAAACGGAAGAATTTTGTTTAATTGTTGCGGCAGTTATTTTATTTATAACCCTTGATTGTAAATGATTCCATCCACAAAGACCGCCACACAATACATCGCCTGGCGCTCTTGCTACGGTACCATTATTATTTCTTTGAAATTCGTAAAAATGAGGATTATGGACGACGCCAGTATCGGCAAGTCCGGTTTTCCAACTGAACGCTTGATGACATTCGATACACCACATTTGGTCGCACCCGTCTATTTTCGAAATACGCGTTCCACAAGAAGGACATGGTTTAGTTTCTTTTTTAATTAAATCGGCAGTTTTGATGTTATCTTCATTACATGTGTGTTCGTCATTTTTATTCTTTCCAATAATATCAAAACATTTTGGACAAGTATGTGTCGAACATATTCCACATTTATAACTTTTAGATAAGAACCCCCTACATTTTTCCACGGGACATGGCATGATAAACGCTTTTTTTTCTTGTGCTTCAATTTTTTTATTTGTAAAATTAAATGCCTCTCTTTCATGCATTTTTTTATTAAGCATTAATTTATATTTTTTATCTCTTATTGGTTTTTGTAGATTTAGAAGTTGCTGTATTTGATTATTATATTTATCAATATCGAGTTGAAGCGTCTTGCACTCATCGTTTATTTTCTCAGCCTCATTGAGTTTTGATTTAGTATATTCTACATCATTCATACTATCTGGAAGTTTGCTTATTTCACGCTCAAGTAGGTTTTGTTTATTGTGTGATGAATAATCATTTGTCACAAAACTCCTATTTAGATTCATTACTAAGAAATTAAGATTCCATATTTTATTACACTTCATACATTTTGGCTCACTGTTCGATAATAAATATGTCCGTATGCAAGTTTTACAACATTTAAAATCGCATTCTTTAAACATGCAACTAATTTCTTGGCGGGTAGACTTATTGTATGGTTCGCAGCAAATATTACAAAGAGAAGCCATTATATTATATTATGGTTTTTTAACTATTATATAATGAAAAATTATCGTTCAATTTTTGCGTAATTATTTCACTCCAATTTTATAGATATAAAAGAAATTCTTATAAAGTATATAATGGAAAATTTAAATATGAATGTAAATGATTATACTAATGATGATTTATTAAAAATTATAGGATTTGATACAGATTCAGATTATCAACCATCCGTTTATTTAATTAATAGTAAGATAGATAGTTTAATTGTGAAAATGCAACAGGAAGGTAAAGGCAATTTCGTTTCATTTTTTGAAAATATAAGATTAAAATTATTAAGCAATAATGAAGAAGAGGACGAAGAGGACGAAGAGCAAGAAGAGGACGAAGAGGACGAAGACGAGGACGAAGACGACGAAGACGAGGACGAAGACGACGAGGACGAAGATGATGAAGAACAAGAAGAACAAGAAGATGAAGAACAAGAAGATGAAGAACAAGAAGATGAAGATGAAGAAACAAAAGATGTTAAGGAATTTTTAAACAGAGATAATACAAAAAACGCAACACAAATATTTAATATAGATACAAGGTTTAGATCTGAATATTATAATACGCTTTCTACATCTTTCACATTTGAATTGCCCGAAATTCAAAAAAATGTTGTTAGTATGCGATTAGCATCAATTGAAATGCCCATAACATATTATTCTGTTTCAAATACTCTTGGTAATAATAGCATGTTAATATTAAGCAATGATCAATCATATAATGATACGACAAGTATAACTCAAGTTGATGACGCAAGTTATAATTTTATAACAGATACTTCAACATATCCTTATGTGTGTGATGATGTTCCGGGTGATTTTAAAAATAGTGTAACAAAAAAAGCGTGGTTAACATATTTACCAGATGGAAATTATGATTTAGCATTATCGAATATATCAAATACAGAAAAAATTATAAATGACGCAATATCATTATCTATACCAGGTGTTATAGATAATAAGGGTAGATTTGCTAAATTTACAAATCCAGATAATAATCATTGGCTTAATAATAATTATATAACAACGAATAATGCAGCAAGTCTGCAACAACAATTTATAACAGATATAAGTGCTATTATTACTCAGACTATAACAGATATTTCGGATAATGTTGATTTTGATATTGCCGATTTATCCTCTTCTACTATACAATCAATAATAGCAGCAACAATAGCAACAAATAACGCAAGAAGAGAAGCAATTACAGGAACAGATACGATTACTCCTAATTATCATTTTAAATGTTCAATTGATAAAGTAAGTAAAAAAACCGTTTTTGCTGGCGTTTATGATTCTTCTTCAAATAAATATAATCCAAAAAAAATATCGGGTTTTATGTTTAATGTTGATAGTAAGGGTAATTTAGATACAAATACAAATATTCAAACAAAATTGGGTTGGACTTTAGGTTATCGTGGGGCAGAATATATAATAGGCAGTGAAGAACCCTCTTCGGTTAATATAGATACGCCCATAACTAGTGTATCAGAGGGCGTTCCATTTTTATCTGGCTCTCGTTATTGTTTCCTTTCTGTAAATGAATATGCTAATAATTCAAGACCGTCATTTTTAGTGGCATATAATAATTCAACTATGAGCGATAATATTTTAGCCAGAATTAGTTTAACAGGATCTACAAATAATTTAGGTTCGAGAGATAGTGGTTTTACACATACAAGCAATAGAACCAGAGAGTATTTTTCACCTGTAGATATCAAACGGTTAACTATAAATTTATATGATGAGTATGGTAGAATAATAGATTTAAATAATATGGATTGGTCATTCACATTAGCAATTGAAAAAAAGTTAAACTAGTAATAATAATTTAAAAAAAATAACCTCCAAAATATATAAATGAATTTGTCTGAATTAAATTTGGATGTAAATACTTATACAGATGAGCGATTAAGAAAAAGTTTTGCTTTAAATGAAAATTATACAAAAGAAGATGTTGTTGTTGCCACATCTAAATTGAGTAATGCTGTTAACGAAACTTTAACTCAAGACGACGAGATTAAATTCAATGAATTTATCAGGGCGGCTGAAGATCGTCTTCTAAAGAATAAACTGGTTGAGAAAAATAACTTGGGCGATCAGTTTAGTTATTTAGAGACAAGCGAACTATTGCCGACCGATAGACAGCTAACACTTTTACCAGGACAACAAAAAGATAGCGTATCCCAACAAATAATATCAAATCAAAAAAATACAAATACTTTATCACAATCGCAATCTCTTCCGGTTGCTGAAAATCAACAGGAAAACACAAATGATGATTTGGCAACAACCGAGCAAGAAATTGTAATTCCATTGCCAGAACCTCCAAGTTTACCACAAGGTATAACCCCATACAAACCCGAAACCATAGTAACGCGGATAGTCTCTATTGACAGTCAATACAGACAAAATATAGCAACCTTAACACCTGACGGACGTGTCGGAAAAGAGGGAGCGCCTGATTCTAATAGTTTAAATTTCAATACAAATTTTACAGTAGATTTGCCAGAAGCATTGACAAATGTAGTTTCCATTAAATTATATTCAGTTCAAATACCCACTACGTGGTATACGTTCGACCATCATCTGGGCAATACAAGTTATAAATATGGCGACGATTTAAGTTTTATTGATGTAGGTAATTATGATATATCTGGTGTATGTGATGCTTTAAATGAAAGTGGATTAACTGGTACCACATTTGCAGAACAATCTAATGTTATTTCTCTTGGTGGTGATGTAGGACATTATATTAATTCATATACAAGTGATATGAGTAATTCTTTTATTAATCAAAATCTCTTTTGGAATTTGGGTTTTAGAAAGACAATAGGTGATAATGATGATATTAGTTTTAATGCCGCTTCAACAGGAGATGTTCCGGCAGATGTTTACGGTCCAAGATATTTTGTATTAAATCTGGATGATTATAATCAAAATTCGCAGAGCAAGGGTCTGTTAAGCGTTACCGATCAATATAATCCTATAAATGCTATACAAAGTAAGCGGACTGACGGAAAAAGTGAAACCAGATTAACAAAGGCACAATTGTATTCACAAAGTTCAAAATTAGGACACGATGAGTTAAAAGATAATAAGCTTGTGGCGTCAACCCGCTATAATAATTTAAGGAACAACGCCGGAAGTAAAAGCAATAACGCCTTTGCTTTAATACCGCTAAGAGATGTAATTTCTTTGCGTGCTAAAGGCGAACCTCTTGTAGAATTTGGAAGAATATTGGAAGAAAATGTTAGAACATACTCGGGTCCAGTAGACATAGAAAGATTAAAAATCCAGTTATTAGATGATAAAGGAAATCTTGTTAATTTGCACGATAATGATTGGTCTTTTTCATTAGTAGTAGAACAACTTGTTTGATTAAATTAAATTAAATTAAATTAAATTAAATATAAAATTATAACTTATTTTTTATTATTAAGGTATGACAAATAATAAAAAAAACAAAAAGAATAAAGTAAAAAAAGAATATAAAATTTCAGAATATAAAACAAAGGAGGAGAGACAAGAGCAAGTCAAAACAATAATAAATGAAATAAGTAAATTGGAATTATCAAATCAATATGAACCAGTTAAAGAATTGTATGCTTATTTAAAAAAATACATAGATGAAGGGGTTGTTGTAAAAATAAATATACCATTTCCTATGATACGTCGAACAATTGTAGGGGAACTCAAGATAGGTAAAAACGAAGAGTGTGTTATATGTTTACAAAATAATCATAATAATAATAATAATAATAATAATAATAATAATAATAATAAATTATCTGACAAATAATTCTTTATAATCTATCAGCTTGCAAGGTTTTATATTTTCGGGAATATATTTACCAACATGAACATACACATTCTCGATTCCAATAGAGCGCATGAATTTAAATGATTTTCTAATTATTTCGTTTGAAGAGAGAGACCAATCAATCATTAGAATATTATCATTTCTTAATCTTATTTCGCTTCTCCCGCCATTTTCATTATGGAATTGTTTGAGTGATTTGATTAATTTATTTAAGAAAATAGAATCGCAATAGATGTTTGTAAAAATCTCAAAATTATACACATCTAACGCTAACGCAAAACTGGAAAGTTCGGGTGGAAACGCGGGAACAGTTTGATTTGATCTTGCAAGAGTTTGGTATTTAAAAAGTTTATCAATACGGTTAACCGTATTATTTATATCAATGTTCATAATATTAGAGGATATCCAGGTTTCAATATCCAACGAATACCATTGAATATCTAATTTAGAGTTGTATTTATCAATATCAATCGTCTTAATATCTCTCCTGTCTTTTTTAGGATTTAGCCACACAGAACCAATCGCACCTCGGTTTCCTACGAAAATTAAACGACCGTGCGTATTTTTACCAAGCCATTTATTACATTTATTAACATTGTTAATATTAAAAGTGTTGTTTTCAACAATTTGATTTTTATATTTAATAAATTCCACTTCTAATAAGATAATATGTTTTCTATTTTTACCAAAATATTGAAAGGAATCGCCATAATCTAAAGTCAATATTTCATTAGTTTTAATATTATATATTTTACAACTTTTATATAATTGTTTTTTTATGCTACCAGGATGTCCGTGGCAACCCGGAATAAACCATCCTCCAATTGTAATCCATTCCAAAGATGGAAACTCTGATAACGTATAATTATTTTTTATTAAATGTCCTTGTATATCTTTAATCATTGTCCCAGATTCATAAGTTATTGTGTTGTTTGTCTCGCGAATCTTCCTATTTATTTTGTCTGTGAAAATCGGATTATCCAACCCTTTTTTATTAAGAAAACAACTCCACCCCGAACCAATTATATTAAATTTTTTATCTTTATTTTTGTTTATGGTATCAATAAGTTCGCTAAAATTGTTGGGATAATAATTGTAATTATGGTGATGTATAATGTTATTTGTTCTAATAAAATTTCTTTGTTTATGATTTCGTAATTTAAAAGTTAAAAATCCAAATATAAAAAGTATTAAAATAAATTTGACAATATTATAAATATTGAATTTTTTAACACGCGCAATAAGATGAAAATATTTATATAAAAAAATTATACTTGCTATATCAAGTATAAACCAATAAAATATATAATTATATTTATACATCGAATATATATATATATTTACGCTAATAAATTAATAATAAATTAATAATAAATTAATAATAAATTAATATTAATATACAAAATATATTACAAATTGTATTGAAGGTATTTTATTTCATAGAACAAATAGAGCTACCGAACAACCCGGCTCCGACGACGCCCATTAAAAGACCCAGATGATATTTTAATTGCATACTTCTGTAAATATTTTGCCATTCAATTCGTTGCTCTTCCTTATCTAAATGTATAATCATATAATCACTTTTGCTTGAAATTGTGTAATACAAATAATTAACAAGAAGTGTAATACCAGCAGTAAAAAAGGCACTATTATAAGTATTCAATTTTTTTATATTTTTTGTATAAAATAAAAAGGAAAATGCTAATACTAAACCAATAACATAACCAGTTAGAGAAATATTACGCCGTTCCTTAATAATATTTTCATATTTATTAACTAATTCGGGTGTTAATGTTTCATAGAACGCTTTTTTTTCTTCGGTTTTGTCTACATTAAACATCATAACTAAATGAGCAGTTACAAAAACAATGCCAACTAAACAAAAAATAGTGCAGCTCATATAATATATAATATATAATAATATTATTATCGCATAAAAATGTTATTATATATAATATAACATATTTTGATGTATAAATTGATGTATAATAAAATAATTATTTTTTTATTTATGATTGGTAGTGTTAGAATAGACGGAATTACAAGAAATACTCAATCAGAAGGATTTTTATTTACAAAGCAAGATAGATTGCGCATTCAATTAAGTAGATTTAATAAATTTCGAGTGTTGGGTAAACATGAATGTTCTACGTTAATTAATAAATGGAAAAAAGAAAATATGGTTGATAAAGAATATAGAATACTTTTGGATAAAGGTATGCGGCAAATATGTGATAATAATATTTTTCCATTATATATAAATAGAGCAAATTCGCAATATATAATAATAAATTTAGTATCTGACGACAATGTTAATATAATTAATATTTTAGATAATAAAAATAATACGCTGTCGATTGACCCGGAAATAATAGAATATCATATTTTTTTAGTTGAAAATAATTATAATCCAAATTATTATGAATTAAAAACAAGTAACATGAAACATTTTTTAAATATATTTATTTTAAATTTGCTTAGCGAAGAAGAAAACAAATTAATTTATTTTAGAAAAAATGATTACATTAAATTTCTGGAAAAAGATACAGAAATAAAAAATAGAGAAGAATAACTTATTATAATTATTCTAAATTTACACTATCGATACGTTTTTCACTTTTTAATTCCATACCAAATTCTCTTAAACTAAATTTTCCCTTTGAATGTAAATAATCTTCAAACCAAGGAACTTTCGTATATTCGCAATAATTTTGAAAAACTTCATCATCTTTTTTTACATTTTTTGTAGTGTAAGTAATTTTCTGATCACCATTGTATTGAAATGTTATATTATTATCATTTGAATGATTGGTAAATAAAGGTTTTTTATTAATGTATACTGTATCGCTTGTATGATAATTATCTGTGATAGTTTTACTGTGTGCAAAATTATCTATTAAATTTTCATCTGTATTTGAAATATCGTTAATATTAGTAATTTTTGTAAGATCTTTTTCAATCGATTGAATGCGAATAATAGTTCCTGATTTACAATTATTTGAAAAGAAACGACCATCTCCTGCCTCTGGAATGGAAGATTTTTTAACATATGTCTTTATTAAAAAATCATCTTTGTCAAGACTATTGGAATCGTTGCAACTAATCATTATACTTATATGTAAAGATATTTTTTTATATTATTTAATATTATTTAAAAAATGTATTTTTTATAATTCTTAATCGCCAATTTAACAGAATCTTCTGCTAACATTGAACAATGTAATTTTACGGGTGGTAATTTTAAATATTTTGAAATATCCGAATTTTTAATTTTGACTGCTTCATTAATATGCTTGCCTATAATATATTCGGTGGTATATGAACTGGAAGCAATTGCGGAACCACAACCAAACGTTTTAAATTTAGCATCCACAATAAAACCGAAGTCATCCACCTTAATTTGTAATTTCATTACATCTCCGCAAGCAGGAGCACCTACAATAGCAGTTCCAATATTTTTGTCTTTTGTGTCAAGAGAACCTACATTTCTTGGATTTTCATAATGATCGATAATTCGGGTATGATAATATTTGGTAAAAAATAAATTGTAATTATATTTAAATTTATGGCAATGTCTTGAATAATTAGAAAACATATAAAATAATAAAATAATAAAATAATAAAATAATAAAATAATAAAATAATAAAATAATAAAATAATACGGCATGTCGTGTATAGAAATAAAAATGTTTATGCCCACCAAGGATATGATTCTATATACCGCACATGGTCTAAAACATTAATAAAATCGGACAACAATTCTTTTTTATAATTATCATAATGTATACACCATAAATTTTTAGAACGCATTTTATCGTCGTAACCATAATCTAACTCTTCACCGCGATATGTTATATAATTATTGCAATAATTTGCCATATAAGGATTCCATTTTTCTTCCAAATTACAATCAGGAAACATAAAAGTGTAATCGTCCATCATAAATCGGTATAACGAACTATGCATATATAATTCTGGATTATCTTGTTCTTCTTGGTACATTACATTTTTGGATAATTCATGATATTTTTGGTAAACTTTAATATTTTTAAAACATTCAAGATGAAGTGGTTTTTTATAGGAAGAGTGAAAGTAGCTGAATATTTCTCTCCATATGTCTTGTGGAAATTCCATTTTAGAGAGTTATTGTTTTTTAATTACAACACAATAATTCATATAAATCGCTGTCAATTTTAAGTATTTAATATTAGATATAAAATACTTAACATATATAAACAAAAATAATGCAAAACTCTCGTTTTTATTTACCGGATGAAATTGCTTCAAAAATTATTTTTGATTCTATCATACTATTAAAAAATGAAAAATGGAGAGATATACACGACGAGCTTAAAATCAAATTAATTACACCTGCAAACAAACACGGATGTATATTTTTACATTATACAAATATATTAGAATTGGTAAATACAAATTATATTAATAAAAATATTGAACGATTACCAAGATTGGAAAGGGTATAATTCATATAAAATTGAACGCTTTTATATACAAGTTAGTAAGTATAATAAAAACTTTATCATTAACAAAAATTATGACAGAATTAATTATTGAATTGAGAAACTTAAAAAATAACACTAATTGGAATGGTTTTAAGGGGACAGTAATTGATTATATAACCAAAGATAATCGGTTTATTGTTAAATTAACCGAAAATAAAGTAGTAAAGGTGAAACCAATTAATATATTTTTGGATAACGAAACTAAAATGATCGAATATCCTAAACCTGAAAGCAGCGTATTTGTATTTAATGGACCAACTATTTTTAGAGTTGGAACAAGCAATAAAACTTCTAATAACAAACGGAAAAGTAGAACCGTGCCAAGAAAAAACAAAAAAAAACTGGTATTTAAAACCGAATGTAGTATTTGTATGGAAATTATGGACGGCAATGTTACATTGGATTGCGGACACGAAATGTGCCCAACTTGTTTTGCCCAACACTCGCGCGAAAATCATACTTGTCCATATTGTCGAAAGCCGTTTGCACCAAAAATTAATAAAAAAGAAAAAATGCCTATTCAAGTAGCTGAAGAAATGATATCTCTAAATGTTAAAAATTACTATTTTGATGAAATGCACGATGAACTAAATGTTATTATTGATAAATTAACATCCAAAGAAACTTTGGATGCACGATATGTCGAAGACGTCAAAGCATCAATATATGCACATCTAAGCGAAATGTCGCTTGTTATGTGGGAAGATATAGAAGAGTGGTATCATGATAATTAGTATGATAAAACAATTTAAAATTATTTTATTAAATGTAATAAAAATATGACTAATAATATGAATAATAATATGAATAATAATATGAATAATAATATGAATAATAATATGACTAATAATATATTAACAACAACTACAAATACAATATATATACCCGAATTTAATTTTAATACGGGAAAATATCAAGATAAAATACCATACGAACCTTATCAAAGAAATAGACCTATATATGAATGTCGGTGTCGTTCAGGTTTTTTTTTTAATAAAACCAATGAATTTAATCAACATATAAAAACATCTACTCACTTACATTTTATTCAAAATTATGAGAACTATTATAAAGAAGTAGATGAGGCATTAGATACTATAAAAGAACTAAGAATTGAAAATGATAAACTTAGAAGGAAAAAAACAAAACTAAAAAATAAGAATAAAGTGTTGAAGTCAAAAATAGAAAGCGAACCATAATTTAATAAAATTGAAATGTAATAATAATAATAATAATAACAAGATATTCAAGAAACACAAAATGCCGAAATATAAATTAGCCATTTGTGAGTTGCATATACCACATTTACACGGGTATACTAATAATAGCACAAAAGACATTATAAACCACTATATGGTAACAAATATTGTTGATTTAGATGATTTTTATAACGACGACTATAAAAACGATATTGCTATAATGAACGAATGTTATTTAATGTGGTTATATAGTTATATTGATGATATAGACAACATTGATTATGATAGCGATAATGAAGAAGAAATAGATAAATATCTTGTGCACAATAACATTTCACATCCAAATATTAGAAATTATAATAATATTATAGATAATGGCAAATATATAAAATTAGATATAATAGAAGTAGATGAATTGGATGGCGAAGAAATGGTTGGATATATAAAAACGTTTTGGTTGCGTATTATACAACGTAAATGGAAAAAAATATTTAAAAAACGAAAAGAAGTAATACAAAAAAGGAAAGCACTTGGTTGCATGAGAAAGCGAGAGATTAATGGAAAATGGAGTAATAAATTGAATAACTTATATTAATGATATTATATTATATTTAATAAAATTGAAATCTTTTTTTATTATTAAATATAATATCAAATATAATATATTTAATAATGGCGTCCAGAAGCCACGGTTATATGTATTCAACTAAATATTCATCGAGCTTTGAGATAGGTTACTTCAAGAAAAAAAAATTATGGAATAAAAAAATTGGATCGCGCGATTTTAATACAGAATTGTTTATTAACACTACACCGGAAAACGATATATATCATGTACCAAAACTATTATGTGATGTATTAAATTATTTACATGAAAATTTTAATTTAATAAATGAACTCGGAGAAGTTGATCCTACAAAGACAAGATTAGGAAATAACCCGAATACGATATGGATATATAATATGAAGATAGATAACGATTTACCAGAAACAGCGCGCGATATAGAATATATATATAGATATGTTAGGAAATTTATTGAAAAATATTTTGATAACACTACAATTGAATATCTGAATAAAGATCCCGACATTCCGGTCTATTTCTTCATATGGTATTTTACGACACCCGATGTTTTTAATATAAATATGCACGGTAAAAACAAATATTGTGAATGGGAAAGTATTCTTCTTAAGAGAACACCTATATATGTCCCACAAAATGTAAGCAATATTTTACATATAAAAAACAATTATGAAAGTGACGACGAGGGAAACAATTTATTAAAATTAGAAAAAGAAAAAAACATAGAAGTAAATAATATTAATGTGTTAATCAAATCCGTTCATCCAACTTGTTATTTGGATGAGAAAAATCATAATAATTATAAAATGAAGTTACTGCAATGCATGACGCGCGATACCGAATTTTATGTAGGGTCACAAAATACCAAAATTTTACACACATTATATGAAAATTATGTAAATATTATTAATAAAATAAATATAGAAAAGATAGAAAATACAGAAGATACATTTTGGAAACAATGTGGAACACCTCCATCAAGTCCACCTAAATTAGAAAGACAAAGTGCGGATTGTTTAATGAATTCAACAACATGTTATGGTTGTATAAACAAACAACCGAACCAATTAGCACATATGGACGAAGGGGGTTGTATGAACTATTCTTCCGAGGAGGAAGATTTTGAATGTTTTTAAAGTTAGATTTTGTATTTTTTATATTTATTATATTTAATGAGTAAAACTGATACAAAAACAACACCAAGACCACAACAACAACCACAACCACCACAACCACCGCAACCACCACAACCACCACAACCACCAGGTAATAAAGATGAAACAGGATATATTTATTGTTTATCTAATCCATTATTTGACGGTGTTCTTAAAATAGCAACAACCGATTTACCACCAGATGATAAAGCAAAGGAATTAACCAGTCATGATGCAATTCCTTTGTCATTTAATATTTTATTTGCCAAAAAAGTAAATAAACCATGTGAAAAAGAGAAATTTATACACAGATTATTAGATCAATATACGGAGAGAGTAAATCCTAAACGGAAATTTTGGAGAACTACATCACAAGAAGTGTTGGGTTTTTTTAATTTAATGGATGGCGAAATGTGGGTAAATAAAGATGAAGATGAAGACGAAGATGAGAGAGAAATAAATAAGACAAAGCGTGTTTTATCTGAATACTTTAAAGATAATCAAAAAATCCAACACATCATAGGTATAAATAAAGAATGGATTGGAATGTATTGTTCTCATGAAAATGTAATTAATTGTGAAGGTGCGAAATACGATACATTAAGTAAGTTTGTTGAGGCACATTATAGAAAGGAACAACCAAACAGTTCTTGTAAGGCACAAGGTTGGGTTGAATGTAAATACCAAGTTGATGACCAATGGGTAGAAATTAAAAAGATTTAAAAAAACGTAAAACCCACAAAAAAATCGTAAAAAATCTAAAAAAAATAGATTAATATTAAAGTATTTAAAAATAATTAATATATAATATATAATATATAATAATGTGACAACGTGTCCGAGTGGTTAAGGAGGCGCCCTGCTAAGGCGTTGTGTTTTACACGCGCAGGTTCGAGTCCTGCCGTTGTCGTATTGTATAATAGTATAAAAGTTTAATTATAATATTATATAAAATAATGAGTTATGATGAATACAAGTGTAACTATTGTATGGATATAATTGATAAAAATAATATGTATTGTCATGAATGTATTAAACCTTTGCCGAAAAATGTAAAAGACCGAGTTCAGAATGAGAAATATATTTTTGATGATAAAATTGTTATTTGTAAAGGAAGAATATTAAATTGCATACATAACATTAGGCGAACGCAATGTAAAGATAAAAATTGTATAGAATTAGATTCATACTGTATTCACGAAATACCGATAAATAGATGTAATAATAAACATTGTAAGCGTAAGTAAATTAAATATATTATATATATAATTATATAAATATATAAATATATAAATATATAAATATATAAATATATAAATATGAAGTATATTTATTTGATAGAACTTAAATCAAATAAATATTTTGTTGAGTTAACCGATAATATAATTAATAATTTAAAAACAGATTTTTATCGTTTCAATTATCCTTGGACGAGAAAATACGAACCTGTTAAAATAATAGAAAGAACTATGATAGAAGATGTTGATATATATAAATTAGATGAGTTTGTAAAAATATATGTTAATGTATATGGTATTGATAATGTTCGCGGTGGAAAATTTAATACGATTAAATTAGAAAGTGAAAGTATATTGGAATTAAAATTGATTGAAAATAATTATATTGGTGTTAAAAATCGTAATAATGATAGTTTTATAAATGTTTGGTTTTGTAACCATTGTGGAAAAGATTTTATCAGCAAACAAGAAGCATTATCACACGAAGAAAATTTTCATGAAAAGAAAGAACGTTTTGAAAAGGATTTATGTTGTTAATAAAAATATTTAAATAATAAATAATATATTATAATCATATTAATTATTACCATGTATGATAACAGCAATAATAATCTAAGCTCTGATGATTTTTTTAAATTAGCAAATTATCCAAGTTTTACGTCATTAGATATTCATGAAAAAAAACGAATAAAAACAAAAATAAATGAGTTGTTGGAAAAGGGAAAAATACAACGTTGGTTGATAGGCATCGAGGAATTAAAAATAGGCCAAGAGATTGGTAGAGGAAGTAATTCATATGTCAACAATTGTATATGGCGAAACATAGAAATAGTAGTTAAAAAACCGAAAGAAAAAAGATTATTTCTGTTACTTGATTTATTAAATGAAATTGATTTATGGTCAACTCTAAGACATCCATATTTGGTTCAATTTTTAGGTGCTTGTTATGATAAAGAAAATGAGGATTTTTATATCTTATTAGAAAAAATACATGGACATACTTTATCGGATTATATTGAAAATAAAACTCGGTCTAAAAGTTTTTCAAAATACACCAGATATCAAATATGCAAACAATTAATTAATGTAATAAAATTCTTACATTCGTGTAAGCAACCAATCATATATAGGGATTTAAAGCCGGAAAACATAATGATAGACCATTTTAATAATGTTCATTTAACCGATTTTGGATTAAGTAGATATATGCCCGAAGATACCGAATATAATTTAACTGGTGGTGCAGGAACACTGCGTTATATGGCACCTGAGGTATATTTACATAAAAAATATGATTTGAAAGTAGATATATACAGTTTGGGTTTTATATTTTATTATATATTTACAGGAATTAAACCATTTATTAATTATAATACAACTACAATAAAGGAATATATGATCAATCCCGATATAATTCATTCAACTGAAAATATAAAAAATAAACAGTGGAAAGATATTATAGATAATTGTATAAGGCGCGATCCGAAATTAAGGTGGAATATAGATGAATTATCAGAAGCAGTAAATAAACTTACATTTCAAGAAAATGGTTTTAATTGTGTAGTTGGTTAATAACAAAGTATTTATTAAATATTATCCATAAAATATTATCCATAAATTATTATCCATAAATATATAATTGTAAGTAGTTTGTAATTATAAAAGAGATAATAAATACACTCAATGCAAATGTTAAACTTTGTATGTTAATAGCGGTTATATCAATTAACTTGTCAATTTGTTTTTCTATATCATCAACTTCAGTTTCAATATATTTTTTATTTGTATCATTTTTTAGTTTATTATTTTCAATGTTTGATGACAGTTGCACCATTTCATTTCCCAAAATATTAAAATTTTCTTTAACATTCTTTTCAAGGGTATTAAACTTATTATTTAAATTTGTAATTTCCTGTTCTACGCTATTATACATTTTTATTTTTAAAAGATAAAAAAATTATAATTCAATTTTATATTAATAAATTATAGAACGCAACCTTTAAAGTTTTTTATTTTTTTTACCTTTCACACCCTTCTTAGTTTTACGCTTGGTGTTGTTTCCACCCTTCTTAGCTTTACTCTTAGCTTTACTCTTAGCTTTACTCTTAGCTTTACTCTTAGCTTTACTCTTCGCTTTATTTTTTCTTGATGCTATTTTTTCATTTATTCTTTCTTCTTGTTCTTTTTTAACTACAATATGAATGGATTCATTCCAATTTTTTCTTAATTTTTTTTTATCATTTTCTATATTATGTAGTTCATTTGTATCATTATTTATATCAAAGTCTTGAATTTCATTAATTTCATTAATTTCATATTCATTTTGTTGAAAGAATTTTATGATTTCATTTGCAATATTAATATTATTTTCCCAAAATCCATTTCGATCCTTGATGCTTATAAGTATCTCTCCGGGTGTATTAAAATATTTATCCAATAATGTTTGCATATCACCTAACATAGCGGAATCTGTTTTTTCAGATAAATATTGTAATAGATCTACTTGCCATGTAAAAATTTTTCGGTCATTATGAACCTTATCGCGAATCATAATCGCTTTTATTAATGTTTTGTTCCCATCATCAATCATACCATAAAATGGGACAAGTGTGCCGGCATATATACCCTTAAATTTTTCATTTCCAGTTCCCGTAGAACGATAAAATAATCTGGAATAAGTTTTACCATACTCTTCTATTTCATAAACTTTTACTTCTCTACCAAAATGTTGTTTTAATCTTGACATGTATGTATGTATATATATATATACTTTGTATATAAAACAAATATGAAACAAAATAACTTACAAACCTACAAATTTATAAAAAATACATTTAAAATGCCTGACGATATTTGTTTTATAATAAGTAAATTTGTTGGGAAACTTTTTAAATCTAAGGAACAAATTAGATGGGTTCGATTAAAATACCCAAATGAAAAAAGATTGGTAAGTATTTCATATTAATTAAACTCCGCATCATACCAGTTTTTTACTTGTGTCATTAATATTTTTCCGTTTTCTCTAACTAACCATTCCAAATGTCTTTCTGATTCATTTGGAGTGGATTTACCATTATTTATTAATTGATGTGTATTAAAATATCCAGTATTCCATATTCTATCACTCCACTCATCGGCCATAGAATTTAATGATATTTCACACAATTTATTAGGTTTTTTAACTTTTGGAGCATATTCTGAACGACAAAATGGACACGTATTATTAACGCGCGAATGTTTGGCAAAACACGGTATGCATATTTCTTGACCACAGCACGATAATGTAGCAGTTCCAATCTTTACATCGCAACATATAACACAATCGGTATCTTCTTTATCGAGTTCTTCCGAGTTATCATAAGTTTTTATAATTTTATTTTGTTTATTGACACGCATTTCAAGTTGTTTAATTTTTGTATTTTTTTCAACCATACTTGTTTGTAATGCTGTTATTTTTCTAATATACATCAACCGTACGGCATCTTTATTACATTTTTTTCGCATATCGAGACTACCATCTTTTCGTATGGGCAGTGCGTTATCTATTGCGTATTGTCTTAAATCGTCGCCAACGGTTGTTAATAATGATGACATTTGTAGTTTTATTATACACAAAAAAGTGTTGAAATAATGGTTCAATTTACTAATTTAAACAGATAAACTTAAATCGCTGCACGCATATCCAGTAAGTTCGCAACAAAAAGGTATATATTTTTTACCTTTATAAATATAACACCCCATATCATTACAATTACCGGCGGTAGCGTTAAATTTCTTAGCCATTTTTTTTGAAATATTAGCTTCTACGCAACTTTGTTCACCATTTACTTTTATAATTCGATAATGGATAATTTTATTATCACTAATTTTTGTAAATAAGAAAATCAAATTAAATATACTTTTAAACATAATAAACATAATAAACATTATAAAAAAATAGTTTTAATACATTAAAAAAATATTATATCTATTAAATATAAATGAGTAGAACTGATTTAGTTAGAGAAATTATTTCTGAAATAAAAGAAAAGGACGGAAATAAAAATATTATAAAATTGGAAGACGATTCACCGCTTTTAGAATTATTTGATGATAGTAATTATCTTCCTACTGCTATATGTGGCGCGAATGAATCAAAAGAAATTAGAGAACAAGTTGTGCGCGCGTGCAATAGTATAAAAGATTTACAAAATGCTATTACAACTGGAATTACGGTGATAGGCAAGCGGAGAATTCCTAATACACAACAAGGTCGTAATATTATCAGAGGTTATAGAACGAATCTTCGTCAATTAAATAAATATTTAACACTTGTATATTTATTAAAAGAAGAACTAATTAATATTAAGACATTTGATGTTTTAGTTGATAATTACAGACCAAAGATCGGAGGACAAAAATTCGGAGGTCTTAATAAACACAAGACTAATAAGAAACGCAAGACTAATAAGAAACGCAAGACTAATAAGAAACGCAAGACTAATAAGAAACGCAAGACTAATAAGAAACGCTGTTAATGATATATATTTAAGTTATTTAATATCACCCAATCTCTATTAACATAAGCTTCGCATTCGTTCCAAGCATTATTATGATTGAATAATTTCGAATGATTTATTTTATTGTAGTGATATAAAGCAAATAAACAAGGTGTATTAAACTTTTTTCTATCAGATATAATTACATTATCTTTATAGATGCCTACTTGATAATTATCGCCAATTTTATGTCTTATATTAGTCTCGTCAAGAATATATTCAGCCATATTTTTATTTGATAAATTTGGTTTATTATATGATGTAAAATGTGAAACTCTTGGTTCTTTAAGCCAATCAGTCCTTTTATTATTATTTAAATTTCGTATTTTATTTAAATGATTATTTATATGTAAAAATTCATTATCATCACCTTTAATATTAGATTTTTTAATAAGAACATTTAATAAATATAATGTAGATTCTGATAAATCTTTTATTTTTTGATTATTTGTATTATTATCCATATTATCAATATTCATATTATCAATATTCATATTATAATTATAATTAAATCAATTTATTGTAATATTATTATGGATATAAATTTCGTTATAAATTACATGGCTAATCACCAAACCTTTTGAAATATCAAATATCATTTTCGAATCATATAAATAAGGATATGTTAAACCAATATAAGTTAAAAAAAAAGTAAATAAAATTATAAATGAAACATTAATATGAGTATTTTGTTTTATATATATCCAATTTGTTTTATAATGATTGGGAACGTGTGATATTAGCATGTAAACAAATAATATATTATGATTAAAATCAATAGCAGATTTTAATAATAAACAACTAAAAATATAATCAGGTAAAAATTTTAAGTTGGGCATATCATGACGAAAATGTATAACAGATGATAAAATAAATAAAGCGTTTAAACATTCTGGATTATGAAGCGATAATAATGACGATGTTAATATTGATGCGCCATTAAAAGTTAACAATTGATTTGTTGTATTATGTTGAACAGAATGTATTAAATCGGTAATACCATGTGGTGCGATTATAGTCGTGATAATATATTTGTGTATTATTGGTATCATATATATAAATATTATTAATATATATATATATGGCAAGCAAACCTAAAACAATAGATATTAATGCGTTAAAGGTTGACAATTTAAAAGATATATTAAAAATATTTAACGTACCTTATGGTAGCAAGGATTTGAAAGATAAATTGATAATTAAGGTGAAAGATCTTTACAACAATGCTTCAAAAGGTTCTGATAGAAAAAAGAATATATTAAAAGAGATAACATTACGTTTAGATAATTTACCAACGCGAACTTTATCAAAAAGAGTAAAAACAAAGCAAAGCATTACTATAAATAGTGTGGCAAATTACTTAAGTGGAAAAATAAAAGGTTCCGCAATAGAGAGTGATACAAAAGATAGCAATAGCATATATATTAATTTTGGAAAGAAAGATCAACATCATGTTCATATTTATAAAAATGTAAAGCTTGTTATCTCCATTCGCATTGCATTTAATAGTTTTGAATATTTTGAACTTAGGTATGATCATGATAATCAAAGACTTTGTAATGCTTTTAAATTCAAAGCACCACATTTACATATTTTTAGACCATATCCAAAAGGAGATAAAAGAAGAGGATCACGAGTGTGTTTGTCAAATACTCTTTTAAGTAAAAACAAACAAGCGCAAACCGAACATTTAAAAGATAGAATAAAAATAACAAATGAAAAGTTAGGAACAAAAAATGAATTAATTATACCACCACAGTTTGAAAATAAATTTAACAAAGATTTTACAGACGCATTAAAGTATATAACTAAGATAGATAAATTAATAAGTGATTACGTTAATGATGAAAAATCAAACCATTCAGCTCAGTTTACTAATAAAGGTGGCGGTAAAGGTAATAAAAAAACTAAAAAATTTACAAATGGTAAACGAAAATATAAAACACGAAGGATTAATAACTAATGTTATTTTACTATTTTACTATTTTACTATTTTACTATTTTACTATTTTACTATTTTACTATTTTTTTCAATTCTAAATTTCTAAAATTCAAAAAAAACAGGGTATAATTTTTGAAATATCTTATTTTACTTTTGAAAAAAATGCAAAAATGCGTGATCCTACATATATGTAGAGAAAAAACGAAAAAAAACGAAAAAAAAATAAAAAAAAGTCCCTACATACTTTTTTTTATATATTTTGTAAATAATTTAGAATTTTATACTAGCATATATTAAAGAAAAATGCTAACCGAAAATTCTAACAAAAAATTTTATTGTAAGAGTTGTGATTATTACGCAAAGAGAAAAGGAGATTTAAAAAAACATTTTAATAGCAAAAAACATAATGCTAGTAAAATGCTAGTAAAAAATTCCAAATTTAATTGTGACTGCGGAAAGGAGTATGTTCATGAGTCAAGTTTTTATAGACACAAGACCAAATGTAAAATTAGTTTATTAAAAAATGAAAAAGAAGAAAAAGATGAAAAAGATAATTCCGATCAAACAATAAAATTATTAAATAAAATAATGGATGACAACAAAAAATTGCAGGAAAAATTATTAAATATGGAAACATTAATACCTACTATAAGCAATACAACAAATAATACGTATACAAATAACAATGTAATAAATGTTCAAATGTTTCTTACGGAAAATTGTTCGGATGCGATGACTATACAAAATTTTGCAAAACATTTGAGTGTTACGTTAGATGATCTGTGTAAAAGTAAAAAAGATTGTATTACACAGGTTGTTCTTAAAAGTTTAATGCCTCTTTCTGTAAACGAAAGACCTTTTCATTGCACCAATCTAACGAAAAGTAAATGGTTTATTAAAGATGAAAATACTGGTTGGGAAGAAGATAATGGAGAGAAATTAATTAAAAATGCTGAAATGGGAATTCAAAAAAAATGGTTAAATGAGTTTGAAAACCAATATCCAAATTGGATGTCAAACGATAGATTGAAAGAGAAGTATGTTGAAATAGCAGGCTCTACGTCATGCAAACTTCCAGAAAAAATAAAAATTAAATTACTTAAAATTTTGGGAACCGAAGCAATGTTAAATAAAAATAATATTATAGTGAATAATTAAAATCTTGTGTAATATATTCAGGCAAAGAGTTATTTGGCACATCATCTATCATCCAACGAATATTTAGCGGTACAGAGTTTGATTCAGGAGACTTTGAAGTCCATTTATCTTTATTCAAAGTAAAAAAAAGTTTGTTTATTCTATTTGTTATACCTCCTGCGTTTCGCGGCGGGACGTGTTTGACCGCCCATTCAAATTGCATTGATTGAATCTTATTTTGAAAACCGCTTACAATACACAAATGTTTCCAACCCGGTCCTTTTGAAGTAGTGTATTTAGCACCACCACTTATCTCTCCATTATGCTGTCTTAATCTTCTTTTAGGGTCAGGTGAAACACCAGCATACGTATAATTATTATTATATATTAAATAAAAATACCAGTTTTTGTCGCTCATAACCTACTATTATATATTATTAATGTTTTGAAAAAGTATTTATAATATTTTTAATTCCATTTATTGAATATTTATCAATATTAAGTTTATTATTTAAGATTTCTAAAGTAGTTCTCTCCTTATTTTTATTTGCAAGATACTTTATTTTATTTTGAAAGTTTGGTGCTTTAAATAAATCTTGTTCAAAATGGAGAGAAATATTATTTTCTTTTAAAGGTTCGAAAGGTATTACCTGATTAAATTTTATTTTTGAATAAGGTGTTTTATTTAACCATTTAACAAAATATTTTCTCTCTTCGTGTGGTAAAAACCATACAGATCCTGACCCCTCTATATCTATTATAGATTCTGAGTTTTCAAGGTCCCACTCGTGTTCAGAGAACCAATTACTGCACAATGTTTCAGAATCTAAAATCTTAACATGTTCGTGTGGAATGTTAATAATAATACCAAAAATAGCGGGTTCTATTATTATTTTATATTCGCTTATATATTGACGATTGGTTCTCTCGCAAATTTCTTCGGTGCTTGTTTCAATATCAAAATTATAACCAGGAATGCTTTGCTGTGGTTTACAATAAACAATATCTCCAACACTAAACCTTGGTTTTGTTGGACACATTGTAATATTATATATATCCAATATCTCTTGATCAAAATTAAAAGCCATACTATTATAATGTAAAAATATATATTATATTAGTATTTCAATTTTATAATATAAATTGGAATGAGAATGAGAAAACTTACACAAATACGTTTAATAAATAAAAAAATTTTATAATTATACAATATGCTTGTTTAGCTCAGTGGTAGAGCAACGCACTTGTAATGCGTAGGTCCGCGGTTCGATCCCGCGAATAAGCTTAATCCGAAAAATCAAGTATATTATTTTCCTTTGTAGATTTTTTTCCTCTGCACCCTTTTTTGTGACTTCCCAAGGAATAATTATTTTTAAACATTTCACCACATTTCGGACACATACACGATGCTTTTTTGGAAGATGCATCGCTAATATTAAGTAAATTAGATAAACAAGGAAAATCTAAACCTTCTATTTGTTTAATAACATCTTTTTGTGTTTTTTTTACACTTTCAATTAATAATTTTTGCTTTGATATAAAATTTAAAAGTTCCTCTTTAATATTATCCATTACATCTTTAGAAATATTCATATTCACAGACTTTAAATCTACACGCGAAGATATAATATCAATCATTTGAACAGAATTATAAATCATATCCGTATCGTAATTTACATTATGTAAATAGACAAGGATATTACCCCCATGAAAATCAATATCAAAGTGTCTTTTTGTAGAAATACCACTGTTTTGAGAGAAAAATACACCGTGACAATTATTACTTTCAATGTCACCAATAAATTTTTCAACCTCAGCAGCAGGAACATTGTTTGTATAACATTTATTTTCCACCATTACCTTAGTAGCAATGACATTTGTAGTCATATTCCGACGAATAATAAAATCTCCTTGTCCAGTTTTCCCTGTCGTATTCTCAATTTCAGCATCGGGAAAGCAAATATTTAATAAAGGTTCCAGTTTATTCTCACTATTTTTTCCAATGTTAGTAACACAAGATGAGTTTTGCTTATCTACGTACTGTTGAATACCATCAAAGCGCGGAACAATGTTGTCTTGTATATGCGTTTTTAACTCTTTACACATGGAATCATATTTAGAAATAAGAAGTTTTTCATATACAGAGCCATCCTTTTCATTATTATTCAATAGCTCAGTTGTATCATTTTTTATCGTCTCTATACATTTACTCACATCACTTTGTATTTTTTCACGTAAATCAGGATTTGTAATAGTGGTTAGTTTATCTTGCATATTGCTAATAAATAATCCATTATTTTCTTTAATTATTGTGGTGACATCTTTCGTATAGTCATTATTGTTATTTTGTAACACCATGCGTATATCTGCTATCATACTCTCCTTCTGATTTTGCAGCAAAGTCATAACACTTGTAATATTTTGTGTTTGACTATTTACATTTTCTAACTTGCTGTCTAACATTTTAACTTGATTTGCGATATTTGATATCATTTTAGCAGACAAACTTTCAGTAAAATCATTATTTATATTCTCTAACATATCAATTACCATGTTCATAACTTTTTCGGGACTTAATGATGGATTATTATCAAAATAGGTAACAATTCTTTCGTCTGTAAGTGTAATAATGCTCATTATATAAAAGTATATGAAAAGTCTTTATATCCAAATTTGGATAATTAAGATTATTCAAATTTGAATGGCGATCCAAATTTGGATTTGCTAAGAAATCCAAATTTGGATGGCAAAAACACACAAAAATCCCAGATATTTAGCATTTTTTTCTCACTCATTTACATATTTTATAGATAGTCAACTATGTTGATGCTGCTATGCAGCACTATCTATAAAATATGTAAATGAGTGAGAAAAAAA
>ERZ651776.1052-NODE-1052-length-35022-cov-5.498240_pt1 | contig 35022 bp, 22 predicted proteins | sample MGYA00514761_ERZ651776 | MGnify/ENA metagenome assembly ERZ651776
TTCTTGATGTTTGCCGCGCGTGACAAATCCTCAGCCTCGGTGTAGACCTCACAGGTATGCGCCCCATGCCGCATGAGTGCCTCAGGAATTCTCTGGGGGCCGGCCTGGGGATTGTCATCCCTCCCAGGGCCAGGTTTGGCACCAAACAAGTACATGGCTTTGTACTTCTCCGCGGGGACCGGAGTCCCCCCGGGACTCCATTTCTTCCCCTTCGCCACTCCTTCGATGCTGTTGGAGCCGACATCGTCGACAATTTTGATCTCCACTTCTCTCGCGACACCATGAGGCTCACCCGAGAGGTCGTTAAACAGGACGGAGTTGATGCCGACCATATCCTTGACATATTCTTTCAGGGACACCCGGACGTCGGGGACGACTGTTCCAATATTGTTGACGCTGTTCACCTTCTTGTCGTCAGTGGTATTGGGAAAGCTGATTTTCTTGCCTGGATTCGCGCCCTCCTTCTGTAGCCACTTATGGAGCCACTCGTTCCGAGTAGGGCGTTGGTTGTATGGCGTAGATGAGTCTTTCGCTTCCTTCTTGTGGGCCAACCAGGCAGCGCCAGCTTTCTTCACATTTTCGTCGCTGTAGTCCGCGTTAAGGTCTTGGAGCTCCTTCTGTAAGTAGCAGACCTTTGTTTTGTCCCGAGGTAGGCGGTGTTCATTTCCGCACTTGTGGCATAGGTAGAGTGGCTTCTTGCCTTTCTCTTCGCCTTTCTTGCCTTTCTCTTCGCCTTTCTGGACGTTCCTCATTTGGAGGTCGCTTTGCTGCTCTAGCCTCAGCTGGTTGACAGCAGTGGTAACAGTCACGGCTCTGACAGCCGCCGCGTGCTCGTAATTGATTCCGGCGGCCCTGATGGCGTTCTTATACATGTCCGGGGTGGCGGACAGTATCCCGCCACCCATCCTGTTCGTGATGATGCTCGTCACCTGCGAATACAGGACAGGGTCCTTCTTCACAGCCTCCTGGTAGAATTCCACAATCTCATGAGGCTGGTATTCTCGCGCATAGGTGCAAGAGGATGTGGTCATTTTCGGGGAATTCGCCTCAGCAATCAGCATGTCGAGGTTGACGATAAAGTGCTCGCAGGAGGCCTTCATGTCACCTCCCTTTTGGATGCCCACCTCGATGTGTCTCTTAGTCCTTTCCACCAGCTCCCCATGCATTTCTCTGATGCTCTCATCGCTCTGAAACTCCTTCCTGAGGGCAGCGAATGCGTGGTAATAAGTGGTGGCGTCATTGCCGTGCTTGATTTCTTCATTCCGGAGTATAACTTCCGCCCGCGAGTAGCTATCACCATCTCCGCTGCGGACGGCTGAAGCTAAGGCTTGGTGCAGTGCTGCCGTGATTTTGGTAAAACCCATCTCCTGGCCCTTTCGCGTCATATGCATCTGTACCCACGCCTCCCTCTTTTCCGGGTCCTCAGGCACTTCTCTCTCTAGCGATGCGAAGCATCCGATGCCAGTGAGGGCTAGTTGGTTCAGCTTCACAAAGTCACACCATTGATTTGGATCAGTCAGAGTGAACTCTGTTGGTAATTTCAGAGTGATAGGACGGTTGTTCTCACCGGCACTGAACGGTAGTGGCTCGTCTTTGCCTTCTCTACCCTCCCGTGCCTGCTCCACGGCTTCTGGCGTGAAGTTTGGGTCCTTGAGGATGGTGATAACTTTAGCAGCACGGGTAGGTGCTTTGGCTCCCTCCAACTTGGCCCTTAATCCATCCCTCAATCGCCCGGCTTTCTTCGAGTCGGCGTGAGCCACGCCGATTCCACGCAGTTCCTCGCTAAAATCCTGAGTATCGTCTCCCATAAGGGAAGAGCAGACATCTTCCAAAGTAAACCACCCCAGTATGTTGGGGGCACTGTCAATGAAGCGTGAGGAGAAACCCCAGTTCTTCATTAGGTTGGCGGCGTCCACGTTGGGCGCGATCGGTTTCAGAGTTGGGTCAGTTTTAATCGGGAGTGACCCATTGTTTGAGGTATTCATCTTACCCGTACTCCTCAACTGAACTATTTGCTTGACTGTTGAGGGGTGTGTAGCTCAAGAGTTTTCGACTGTTAATCTGTCAACGCGTTTGAGAGATCACGTGCTCGGAGCCTGATGATGATAAGTTAAGTTAGAGCTTCGTTGTCTTATGTAAATAACTTATAGGTTCTTTCATATTTCCAACAGCTGACGGGAGAAACTGATCTGACTCTCAAGGCCAGGTTTCTGTCCATTCCACTGTGGATCTTATTATTCATACACAATCATGGTATATTCCGTTTCCTTTCTCTCCCACGATTCCCTTATACGTCATGTCGTGAGAGAGCACCACGGGAACCGAACTTCCCAATACGGTTTACCTTTACACTGTGACATCCGAGAAGGAGCTGGAGTATTTCAACGTCGGAAACTACGTTGACGACTTCGCCAACTACCGCAACGTCCACTGCATGACGAACCAGTCAGAGCACAACAAAATCGACAACCAGCTGTTGAGGGAGCACCGCTCCCGTGCGAAGTCCGGTCAGTCGATCTCGTACATCTACGACGGCAAGTGGGCGGACAAACACAAGGTTTACTTATCTGAAGATGTTATTGCTGAGCGCATCAACATGAAAGTTCGGGCCGCCAAGGTTACTGGAGCCATCAACAACGATCGCTACTACAACTACCTCTACAAGAGCGCTCAGAGGTACGGATGCGACATGAGGATGTTCAACGGGTTTTAGGGACTACGTTGGCATGACGGGGCGTAGAGCTAAAGAATAGAAAAACGATGAGCTTTACGAAGATTTTACATCCTTCCAAATCTACGTCTTCATCTGTTTACGTTTCCAAAGTATCTCCGCCACCGACTCCGCAACACATCACCGTCACGCCATCGCCATCACTCAATCACCACCACGCCATCACCATCACGCCCTCACCATCACGCCATCACCATCACTCCATCACTTCCACTGCATCACCATCACTCAATCATCATCACGCCCTCACACTCCAACCATAACCCTAACAGCAAAAATATTGTGAATTCTGTTTCAAATATACTCGAAGAGCTTCCTACAATTTACTTATTACCCAAGTCGCTCCTTACGTTTCACACAAATTTCAATATGTATCCTACCAAACCTTTTACTCCATCACCCCCGGATGCATTCATCGTTTGCAGAAATAGACCAACGTCTAGCGAGCTAGAGTTGTCGGTTGGGAAGTTAGCAAGAGCAGTTGCATTCTTCTCAGCCTCAGTTCCAATAGCTTCGTTCACCGCCTGATTATATTTTCCTAAAAGGCGCAGGAACAATTTACGCAAAGTGATGCATTTGTAGCGATCGCGAAGATAGAGCGTAACTGTGTCAAAACCAGCAGAATTTGCCGCGCTCGTCAGGGAGGAGCATCCCTGAAACACACCATAGCCCAGCCGCGTGAGCCAGCCTTCGGCCGAACCCAGTGCCTTCGTAGCCCTTGCCAAAGGAAGGCGAGCGCCCCTGGTACTCCTTTTGCATGCCGAACAGATGGTTAATTTTGTTTCAAACATACTTTTTCCAGTTATTCCTCCTTTTACTTTTTCGGTCAGTCTTCTTCTTCGTCTGCCATGGGAGTGAGTAGCTTAGTCCTTCTCCCTGTATTAAATTCTTTTCCGCCTTCTTCTTTGTCTGTTGCTGCTGTTGCGTTGTTGGCCTCGTGAGTAACTGGGATGTCATTTTCTTCAAGAATTGAAGAGCTGCTGGCAATGCTTTTAAAGCTGACGACGGAAGACGTTCGTGTCCTCATGCCACCCGAATCGGTGTCAGTATCGGTGGCATCCTTTTTTTCTTCCCCATTGCCATCTGTTTCGCTCCTTCCCCCATCTTTCGTGTCCCCTTCGTCGTCATCGTCACTGCTGTTGTTACCGCCGGCCTCTTTCTCTTCAAGCTTTTGGAGAAGTTTGGTCTCGCATTCATTGATTACAATGCGCAATACATCGCATATCGTCACAACTCCGATGGGGCAGTTGTGGGAGCTGAGAACAAAAACTCGACTCTATAATGCGAAGCGGGGATGAAAGTAAGTAAGTGATTTTTGTGGGGTTGGTAAATTGAAAGCAATGATTTGATACCCCCACTCCCCTCCCCCCACTCCTCCCTCTAGCCCTGAAATTCGCCAAATCCTCATACGGTAATTCCAAAGTATGCTGAATCAACATTTTACACGGGGTCTAGTCCGCGTCAGATTGGTGCCAGCAAATATTTTTTTGTCATTGGATTCGGCTTATCACAACGAAATGGTCGTCGCTGATTTCGCTTTCGCTTTCGCTTTCGCTTTCTATTTCGCTTCCACTTCATCGCCCGTCGTCGTTCAGGCTTACCTTTTTCTCCCTCGCCATGATTTGGACGACTTTCCCTAAACTGTCTTTCATGCGGACGCAAGTCGAGCCGAGATTTGGATCGAGACCTTTGTTTTTTTTCTTTGCCTTGGCAGCTGATGCAGGCGCAACAGTTTTTTCGCTTGACTCCTTTACCTTGTTCTCGCATCCAGCCCCGTTGGCTGCTTCGACAACTTCTTCCTCCGCGGCACCCTCTCTAGCCTCGGCGGCCTCCTTCTTATTAACCGCGCCCTTTTTCTTCTTTTTTCCCTCCTCCCCGTCGGTCCGCACGATAAGTTCCACCAGATCGATACTTTCCGGATGAATGAACGTATTTTGGTCTTTCTTTCCAAGTTCCCTTTCCTTCCTCTTTGCCTTGTTAAAATCGCTTAATCCCTTGGCGGCTCTTGCATACTCGATAACTGGAAGCAATAGGTCCGCAAAGCCACGAAAGAAGCGCTCATCCGCTTCTGTCCTCTCGAGCAACATTGGCATGCTCAGGGATTCGTCGGCAGGTCGCGTCACTGCCGAAATTCGCTTCTTGCTGCTGCCACTTTGAATTTCGGCACCGCTAGTTATACGCCGCGAAAAAGATTTCGAGTCCGCCGGGCCGCTGGTTGCAATCGTCCGGCGCTCTAGGGATGGCGATGACTTGGGCGAGATCAGAGATCTCTTCCGAGTGAGAGGAGACATGCTTGTGCTGTTGCTCACGGCATGTGCTGTTGCAGGATCAGTTTCAGCGTCTATTTCTCTCTCTCTCGCCATCCACCTGATGTCTTCAATGTGAATTTCGTCCACAAACTCCTCTCCTTCGTTCACGATGGCAAGAGCATCGCAGCGATGTTTCGTCATTATATGAAAGGCGTCCTTCGCAGTTGAGCTTGCCTCGACTGTAAAAGGTCGTCGCACCACGGAGAGCAACTGGAAAAGAGGCTTTCCGATTTTATCTCCGAGAAAGTTTAGCCGACGTGCGAGCCACTCCGCTATCTCGGCCTGTGTCATTACGTGCACAATATTTTTTTCGCTATCTTTGCATATAGCGACGCATCGCTGCCCGGATGCGAATTTGTGAATGATGTTGAAAACGAACTGGTTCGTATAGCACGGTGCGCAGATGATGGGTTCGGCAGCCTTGTCGTTTACATTTTTTTTTCCTGCCGTGGTCATTGGATCGTGCGGCGAATTGCGCGGTCGCAAGCAGTTCAATACGCTGGCATACCCGAATTCGGCCGCAATCAACCGAAAGGGTTCCTGAATAGCTGTATTCTTGCGGTCTTTACTGCCAGATTGGGCGCTCCCACGCCTCAACAAGTGTTTGGTAACTGCCTCGCTTTTCTGTTCATACTCGCTCCAGCTCTTGACGAGGAGGCTCGTCAGCTCCATGCAATCGATCAAGCCCACAAATTTCCTCTCGCGGAAGACGGGTGCGCCAAATTTTTCCAATTCCTGCATTTGTCGCAGCACTGGCAGGCACATGGAGTCGACCTGAAAGTTTGGCATGAGCTCCCACCAAGTTTTGTTGCTCATACTACTGATTTCGTCGGTCCAAAGTCGCGGACGCCACTTTCCGATTCCACTGGCATTCTGCGTCGCCCGATTCGGATCAGCCGGTTAGCAAAGTTTGAGTGATAAAATACAGAAAGAACAAGGCAGGGCAGGGCAGGGCAGGGCAGGGCAGGGCAGAACGACAGGACACAACGACACACTCTCTCTCTCAACAAATACCCATACTACTCTTCCGAGCCCCCAGCCCCACCAGCTGCGCACCCCCCGCTCCTACTCACCTCATCTTCGTTGTCGCTATCATCGTCCATGAGCTTGCTATTCTGCAAATATGCGTCCGTGTTGACGACATTTTCTTCCTTGTATACTTTCGACTGCGTTAGGGAAAAAGTGAGTATGCGCTGGAGATATTGCGCGACCTCGAGGTCGTCTTGGCACCAGTCCCAGAAGTCTTTGAAGGTCAAAACGTCTCTCAGCGGGTTCTCGGGTCGGCCAAACATGGTTCGCACAGCGAGTTCTGCGCACTGAGGGATGGGCTTTGCGACCCCGAGTAATTTATAAACAGCGCTTGTGCAGCGGTCTATCAAGTCAATAAACTGCTTCATATCCAAGCCTCCTAATTTGGTCCCGCTCCTTCCGTATATTTTGAACAAGAATGACAGCTTACTCTCGACCTCTTCATCGCTGACCAGGCTCAAAATACTGAAAACTTCGTAAACATCAATCATGGCTGTCTTCTTGTAAGCCTCACTACTAGTTTTGTCCCGAGCGTCCGCCCGAAGGCTCTCGGTGTTGCTGATGATGCTCTGCACCATCTTCGAGTCGCTTGCCCCGCCTCCCTTGAAATTTCTGGCGTCTGTCCCGGCGATGCTGCTGCGAAACAAGCTACCGCTCCTTTTCCGACCAGTTCCTCTCTGGTCTCTCTCTTTGCTATCCTTATCAAGAGCTCCGCTCATCCGCAATTGGTTGAGCGCCATCATCTTTGCGCGGATGCGCCGTTTCACGTCATCGCCCGTGAAGACTTGAAAGTGCCAATCCGGGTCTCCCAAGACAGAACCGAATATGTCATCAAACTCATGGAAAGACACAAGACGCTTCAGATTGAAAATTGCTCCCCATATATCATAGCACTCGGTCAGGTTATGCATCTTGCAATTTTGGTACTCGCTTATGTCCGTGAACATGGGCGCATTCTCGTTCTGCGGAGTCTTCTTTCCGTCCTCATTGGCCTGTGAGGCACTGATCTGTCCTCCCATTTCCGTACGGGCAGTTACTTGATGTGAAGGGACGAGGAGAAGACTGGCCTCCAATTAGATCATGCAGCTGGCTTTTACTGTATTAGCAGGTGGCGCATCCTAGATATGGAAAATAATCACCGAGGTTATGAAGTTATATAAAGGCAAAACAAAAATATCAACGAAACTCGAATCTCGAACTCTCTCTCACACCATGCATGACCAAAAAACCATACATATACCAAGAAAAAAACGACGACTTAAAACCACACTCACTATAAGGTCGTCCGAAAAACCTTAGTTACGTTATGGCGACCTGTCCACTACTTTTCCTCTTCTTCTTCTCCCTCAACCAGTTGCAAGCATACAACATTTCACCGAACCTGTCTGGATTTGGAGCGGTTGTGACCGATCTTGATATCACAGCGCTACTCCAGGAACCCGATTCTGAAGCTACAGCAGCAAAATTGAAAGCGCAACTCCACAAACACAAGTACCTCCACATCACCAACAACCCTGCATTGCCTTGGGAAGATCAGCTTTCATTTGTAGAGCTATTCGGTTTACCTTACGATGAGTCATTGCACGTGAACCGTGCAAAAAATCCCGTCGAGAAGGACCCCCGCGTTGCCGTATTTAGCAACGACCCCAACTTTGGTCTCACCTCTGTGGGGGTGGAGGGCTTCCACTCGGATGGTAACGTTGTGCCAATACCGCACGCCGCAAACTTCTTGTACTGCGAGCAGGCAGTTGCTGGTGGGGATACCGACCTGGCTCCGCTTCGTGACGTGTACCGGTTGCTCAAGGAAAACGAAGAAGTTGATGGTGAGGAGAGCAAGTTTGATATTGATAGAATGAATTTCGTTAGTGCCCATGTTGAAGGACTGTCACAACCGCTCACTTACAACCACCCGAACACGGGGGAAAAGACAATGTTCTTCGGCCTCGGGAGCCTTTCGGGGCTGTACACTTTAGATGGCGCCCCTATGACGCAGGAGGAGACTGACCGGGTCACCTTCCGCATCCAGCAGGCCATTGACAAGACAAAAATATCTCATAAGTGGACGTCGGGGGATTTGTTGATTATGGATAATCTTGCCGTTGCTCATCGTGCTTCTCCGGGTACCCAAGATCTGTCCGCCGGCACACGAATAATGCGGAGGGTAACGCTTAGCGGAGAGAACGTTCTGCGTCGAAGAGGGGACATATCCTCACAAGTCGAATACCCCAAACGTTGCGGCGAGAAGGTCTGCCTTGTCAGCCTTCAGAAGGTCCTCGACTACACCCCGGGGACAGGGGATTTTCTCAAGGTTTCCCGAGCGGGAGACATGTGCAGGTACCATCTTGACTCTTCGGCCGATGTCGCAAGGATCAACACCTTGGAGAAGGGACGTCTTGGTAGGGAGCTGGTGGAGGAAGTCGGCTCCCCTCACTGGATGGGCGGACGTAAAGAAGGCACGGGGAAGGACCTGATCATCGATTGGAGCTTCGGTTTGGAAGGTGGCGACTTCGACGGTACGGACGAGTACGTGTCGACAGGAACGCCGTACCCATGGCACCAACCATCTGGACAACCAAACGATTGCGACGGACCTGGATCGGAGCCGTGCCTCTTCATCGGAGAGGGGGGGGGCTTCTTCGACTTTGCGTGCGAGAAGAAGGATTGGGAAGGGGGCAGGACGCCAGGGCCAGAAATCACGTGGAGCGATGGAGTCAGGAGGATGTACAACGTCGAGATCATGTGCGAAATCGAGAAGGACGTCGTCATAAGGGCGGCGGAAGCAGAACGGAAGAATAGTTACGAAGGTAAAGATCGGTTCGGAAACGGAGACGGCGGAGACGATGTAGAACTTGACAAAGTTTCCGGTGAACTGTAACTAAATTCGTCGTGTGCTCTGAAAGTAGGGACAACGAACGCATTGGAAAAATGCGCGTTTATTTAACACATAACATTTAACAAATTCCTTCCCATCAAAATTCAGTAATGCTTTAGCTGAAATGTCATCTCCTCCCATCCGGGTATTTTACCTTTCCCCTTGTTGTTTCTCTTCTTCGTTTCGTTTTCTGTTGCTTTCCCGCTGTATATATGCTGCAGATTCTCTGGTATGTAGAGTTTCCTGTCTTCGCCATTGAGCCATCTACTGATTCTAGTCTTCTCAAAAAGTGGATCTCTCTCATCCTCTTCTTCCCCATTATCCATCCGTCCATCGTCATCGAAGATGTTATCACTCTTCTCATTCCACCTTTTACACGATCGAAGTATCTTGTCCTTAATCTCTTGTCCCCCCTCCAAATCACTCACGTCGACGTCGCCGAACACCTGCATGGTTAACTTCCTTTTGAATTCCTCCTCCCCTTGGTGGAACGAGCGTTCTCTCTCGTTCATCCATCTGCGACTGTGCTCGTCGCGTTTGTGGAGGTATCTTAGAACGTCGTCGATCCCTTCGCGGATCTGACGTTGTCGCGTGGTCTCGTTTCCGCCAATTATGGTGGTTGTTTGACCTTGATTCAGTGACGAGGGATCGTTGCCGTCATGTGCGACGTCTCCGAAACCTCTCGGAGACGATGATGACGACGCGTTCTTCGACGTCGGTGACGACATTTCAAACGCCACGTCCCCGTCTCTGCTCCGATTCGTCATTTCATCGACCCTCCTAATTATCTCGCGAAACACCTTCTCCCCCCCTGTGTCGCTAAACGGATTATAACCAGTGCCCTTGAAACACTCCTTCTCCTTCTCGAAGTATCTCTCGACATACCTCCTACAGCCTTTGCAGAAAGACGTAGACGTGCCGCAGTGCGCGCAGGAACCGATGCGGGAGAGGAGGTTCTCCTTGTACTCCCGACGTCCGGAAGCGGACGTCGAGGCGCGGTTCATTACAAGGGAGGAACGGCGGGCTTGGCGGAAGGCGGACTCTTTTTGGGGGGGGGGGCGGTGGGAGAGGGAGGCCTTTCGTGGGGAAGAGCCGGATGTTGAAGCTGCTTCGGAGGTTACCGATACTCTCTTTTCGGGTGGTGGCGATGATGTGTTGTGTTGCTGTTGTAGAATACCACTACTGTTCACCTTGTCGACACTGTCCTTGTCACCGACATTGTTATCCTTATCCTCATCCTTATCCTTATCCTTATCGTCATCACCCACATCATACACGCCTGTCGAAAGCGCAATGATTCTCCGTTCGGCCTCGCGCCTCCGCCTCCTCCGCTCCTCGGCTATGCGCTGGCGGCGCTGCTCGGGGGTCTCGGAGGTGAGGCCGGGGACGAGGGTACGGGTCACGCGGGGATGACGGGACGAGAGACGGCTACAGTGGGAGGTGTTGGAGGATGAGGAGGACCTTAAAGAGGTGGAGGGATTCAGGGATGATGAACTTGAGGAGTAGGAGGAGGAGGAGGAGTTGCGAGATGTTCGGGGGTTGAAGGAGGAGGAGGAGGAGGAGGAGGACATTGAGGAGCGGGAGAGAGAGTCGGATTCCGAACCGGAACCGGAATCAGAACAGGAATCGGAATTGTTTTCGAGGTCTTCGCAGGAAGCTTGTGGAGAGGTCGAGGGCGAGATGGAATTTCTTTGGCTGATTTGTAGTGGGGAGGGAGGGGATGTGGGGGAAGATATTCTCTGCTTGTCAGGAGGAGAAGTAGGTGACAGTGAAGGATGTGAAAGATGTGAAGGATGTAGCGATGACGGCGGCGGAGAGGGGGAAAGTGAGGGAGAGGATCGACGATTCTTCCTCCAACGATTCCTCGGCGACGATACTTCGCTATCTGATGTGTCCGTACCGTCACTCCCGTAGTAATCGGGAACGTAATGGTTGGGACCAATGACGTCCTCATAACTGCGAAGGAGAGAATTCGCACAGAGAGGGAGGGAAGTGTTTTTTTCGCACTCTTTCGACGCCAAGGGATCGGGAGTGTTGGCGCTCTGGCGGTTCCCACAGTCCTTCGCCCTCAGGGAGGATGCATGTTGTGTTTTGTGCGGGGTCACTTCGTCGGAGAGCTTGTGGGAAGTGAACCGTGTGGAGAGGCAGGCGCTCACGTGGGCATTTATGGAGCGCTCGAGGTGGTAGAGCTCGCTGCTGTTGCCGGTTGAACGGAATTGCTTCGGAGGTAGGGTAGAACGGAGGGTAAGCAGCTCAAGGTAGCGTTTATAGACAGAGGGGGGGACAGAATGGGGGGTTCGGGGGGGGGGAGAGGTTGTTGTTGACATTGTTATATTTGCTCAAACGCTCAATTTAGGAGTTTTCGTGGGAGAGGAATTCTCTTCCTGGGGAAGATAATCAGGGGGGGGTTGAATAGGCGTCTTTAAATACAAAGGCGGTTTTGTAGGTCCCCTACCTAACCCTTTAGAAAAGAACAGGTTTTCGGATGTTGACCGTTTGTCGGCAAACTTTAAACTCTTACTCTCATCAAATTGAATAAGTGTTAGAAAGTAAAATTGACACGTCCGTGAATCCAACATCAACAAATCCTATTTGACAGAAAAAAGTTAAAAAAATTTCCGGATACAACGAGTACGGTACGCAAAAGTGTCTTGAAGAACATTTCCCTGTTAGTGCTTTCCTGGTCTTATTGCGTAGTTAATTCGTTCCCTGAAATCTTCATTGGTTCCTTTGCGAAAAGTAGTTACTTGAAATTACGGTTTACTTTTGTCGGTAGAAAAGAAGAAAGGGTTTGAGAGAGATGGAAAAGTGTCCAATATGCTGGGAGATGTTGGAGGCGTCGTCTTGCGCTTCTCCACATGTGCTAAAAGCTCCTGTCACGCCTATAGGCGGCTCGGATGCCGGATTGCTTAGTCCGAGTGCATCTATAGGATTCAAGGTAATTAGTGATGCATCCTCATCGTCAGACGAGGAAGCTGAATCATTTTTACGACGCTCTGAGAGCGTAGTAACGACGAGTTGTGGACACAAGTATCACCAAAAATGTTTGGAAATGCTGCGAGAGAAAAATGGGGACAAGAGGGAATGTCCGATGTGTAGGAGTGAAATGCATCACCCCTTCCTGAGGGGATGTTCGGGGTATACTCCACTGAATTCGAAGAGTGCCGGAGGGGAGAGGGTGGGGGACATTACGTGGATAAGGCCTGTTGCTGTTGTTGTTGAAGGCGAGGTGATTGGGACTAGCAGGACTGGAGAGGAGGGGGGGGATCAAGAGGGGATGGATATGGGGATACCTATTTTGGAGGACATTGAGGCGGAGGCGAGGACAGAGGAAAGGACGGAAGTTATTGGGGTGCAAGGAATTTACGATGGATCTACTGTTGTTGCTGGTACTGCTGCTAATACTAGAGTAGAGTGTGATTTAGTCGTCCTCATTGAACCTGAGGAGGAACCCGAGGGTGTTGCTGAAGGACAAGAAGCGGATCTGGAAGAATTCAACGTCATACGGGATTCCCTTGAAGAAGTCGATAAATGGCTCGGAGAAGGAGTAATTAACCCTGCGATGGTGGAACCTATCACAGCATAATGCTAAAAAATTAATTTGGTGAACCTTTGGTGGTACCTAATGTCTTCATTCTCTTCACTCTCTTGTCTACCTTCCGTACATTTTTTTTTCTTCTTCTTAATTATTTTTCTTGAGGTTGTCGTCAAAGACTGGTGTAAGGTTCCTCGCTTCGGTTGTCGCTTCGGTTGTCGCTTCGGTTGTCGAGGGGTCGTCGAAAATTGACATGAGATCCCTCGCTGACTCGGAGGAAGGGGATGGGGAGGACTGCCGCATTCCGCCAAAGGATGGGGAGGACTGCCGCATTCCGCCAAAGGATGGGGAGTATTGCCGCATCTCCCACTCTCTCCGCAGCACGTCGTCTTGACCGAAACCTGAGTGATAAGTCTTGCTATTCTCCTGTGCAAAATCAAACGGCGGCGATCTACCCCCCCTCTTCTCTTTCTCCTCTTCCTTGCTCTCCCTGGCGATTTCCCGGGCGATAGAGGCCAAGTCCAAACCATTCGCCGTTCTAGTGTTGTAGCTATTGTAGGTTTGAGAAGTTTCGGTCCAGGAGGACGCGCTTCTCTTCTTCTTGCGAGTAGAACGACGGCCTATAGTCGATCTGTCGCCCCCGCGTGTGAGAAGGGCCATGAGCTTCGTCGTCGTGGATGACGATGACGATGACGATGACGATGACGATGACGATGACGATGACAATGACAATGACGATGACGATGACGATGACGATGACGATGCCTGACTGCTGGATCCAGAGCCTACGAGAAATGGCTTGGTCACGGGGGTGAGCTTGGGCCGACTGATGATGACCTTGGACGCTTTCGGGGGTGGAGGTATGGCAGGGAGAGACAGGGAGGCGGTGGAAGTCCCGTGTGCCGCCGCGGGTTGTATGTGGCTTGTTTTTTCCAGGAGCCTCTCGAGGGCAGACCGTGCACGGTGGGAATCGTGGCCGTACCCACCAGACACCTCCCTTACACCGTCCTCAAAACCCTTAATGGTCCAACCGCAGTTCAAAATGGCAGCCTGATGTTCCTCGGGACTGATGAAATGCTCACGCATGAACATCTGTAAAGCTCGCTTCGACTCGGATGAAAGGGGAGTGTTTTTATGTGCGGACTCGTCCAGTACCACCTTCACCATTCCAAAGTAGCGGCGGAGAGCGAAGCGCTTGTCTCGGTTCAAAATTTTGTTCACCAGACGCTCGTGAAGCAGTTTATACATGTTGGTCTCAAGAGTCGGGTCTTTGTCGAGGAGCTTTTGGAGCTCAAAAATGTTCCACCGGATTACGTCACACTCGGAAGTTGTCGTGATGGTGGTGAGCTGATCTTCACTCTCGAACTCATTGGCGCTCTCTGCCGTTGCTGTTGTTTGGTCTCTTTTTTTTTTCTTTGGTCTAGTCAGTTGCTTCGGGATCGAGGCAAATTGGCCCTTCTTCAAAACGCCGATCCTGTTGTTGCAACTTGTCAACCTGCATGTCCCCGACGCCAAAAAGTGCATGAATTCGCTAGCTTTGTCCTCTGACTTTATCACTGTGTTTTCCGGTACAATCACCCGCTCGCTGCATGCCAGAAGCTTCAAAAATTGGTTGGGAGTGAAGAACTTGTAGAAAGATGACTCGTAAATCTCCATCTCTTCGTCTGTGAAGCTCACTGGCTTTCTCTCGAGAAGTAGTTGCATTATTCGCCCGCTGTTGATTGACAAAAATACACTTGACCACAATAATGGCAAAAGTAATCTCGGTCTCCTCTTCAAGTTAGGTATGATCCCAGTCGTGATTGTGCCAATTCCGAAGAGGAGGCGAAGATGTAGGGGGTCGGATGAATTGTATGCAAGAAGAGTCGCGAAGCCCCCGAGCATTTGAAGCTTTCCAATGGCCGGGGTTGGCTCATTCAAGGCATCTTTCAGTTGAGAAAGCAGAAGTCTTTTCTTCTTTTCGAACAGCCGTATGAATTTGTCTTTTCGGTTTGAGGAACTGATTCCTCGTCTTTGTTGGAAGGTGGTGGTAGAATTTTTGTAATTTAAATAATTACTATGGCAATTTTTGGGGTACAGAGGCCGATGTCGAGGGAGTTGGTGTAATTGATGTACACGCAAGTAGAGCATCTTCTCCCCGCTAAGCTCGTTAATATTTATCTTCACCCGTTGGTGTCTATATATGCTTTTGTTTTTGGGCTCCCCATTGACCTTCGAACCGCTCGACTCTGGATCTCTGGATCGACGCTCGACGCCCAACAAAACAACTTTCCAAATGAATTAAGTTATGTTGAGTGTATTCATCCAATTAAGCTTCGAAAACATCTCTTCCGGCTTAATTGGTCCAAATGGGGGCCTTTTCTTTTTCAAAGGTGATCATTCCAGGAGCTGTAATTGTTGTCTTACTCTGCATGATCTCCCTGAACAACCTCTACACCCCTGAGACAATCCATGAAATTGAAGAAGCCGTAGAAGAAGAGCTCTTGTCTACACCCGCCGAAGTGTTTAGTGATGAAAAGTCGTACAGGAAAATACTCGTGAGTTCCATCAAGAAGTACGAGGTTGAACAATTTCACATTCCCCTGAAGAAAAAACCTCACAGTCACCGGAAGGTATTTTTTCTCGGCCCAAATAAAACTGGTACTCGCACCTTGATGACATTTATGAGAAGTATCGGCTATTTAAGTTGTCACGGAGTATGTGCCAATAAATCTGGAAGAAAAGGGGCAAGAATCCCGTGGAGTGCTACAAAAGGAGGCGATGGAGAGGAGGTTAATTATGAGCTGGTTGACAATTACGAGAGTTTCAGCGACGAAGTAAGTACAAATCTAATATTTTCGAAACTCAGGGATCACTATCCTTCCGCAACATTTATTTGGAATACACGAAACCTGCGTACCTGGATGGTCAGTCGTTGCAACCATGTAGAGGAGAACAAAGTAAATCTTGCGATCGGAAAGTATAAAGGAAACTGGCTCCAGAACGATACGGGCGACATGTACGAATGGGTAAAGTACCGCAACCAAGCATTCGGTGACTTCAAAGTTGACCGCTCTAACAATCGGTTATCAGGGGTGGGTACTGCAGTGGTGGACGTCGAAGAGATGACAACTTTGGAGCTTTACTGCACCATTGGGGGCGCCATCACCGGCAAAGAGTTTGTCGAGGGTCAGAACAATTCTTGCGACAGTTTTAAAGATTCAAACATCGAAGGCGTGCAAAGGGGCAAAGCGGAACGAACGCCGCAGAAGATTGCGTGTGAGAATAAGGTTGACGCCTTTTTGAAAGATTTTGTGGATCAATCCGATTGGGAGAGCAAGTATGAGGCGAGACTTTCAAGGGTTTTTTTAGTTTTTTTGGGTGGATAAATTTTGAGTTTTTTTTGTGGATAAAATAAGGTCTTCGAACAACGCAAACAGATGACATACGTACGGATGACATCTTAAAATAAGGAGAACTTATTTGTTTTGGCAAAGAGTATGTCTCAAATTGCCATCTTTGCGAAAGTTTTATCAATGCTGTCTTCACCGGTTTCACCCCCCCCCAAGCTGCTGCTCAACAACTTTCCCTCAATCTTTTGGAAAAACCATTCGATTAAAATGTATTCGCTATTTTCGCCGTTGTCTTTGTCATTTTTTTTTCCCCCAAGTGCAAGTTCGCAGCAGATCCACTTATGGTCGCTGTATTCATGATTCACCTGCTTCTTGAATGCGTTACGAATCGCACCGGCCAAAAATCCCTCTTGTTTGGCGATATAAGATGTCGCATCAACTCGAGCAAATTTGTTCATGATTTCTACTAGCGTGTGCAAGTCCTTGGCTGCCTCGGTGAGCTCTGGAGGTTCATAGACGTGAGAGATAAAGTTGTGGTTTTTGCCTTGGAGGATCCAGCAGCTGTCGTAGACCTCCTTGGCAACCGCACAAAATTCGTGCATGTTCGTATATTCATAATCACCATTGTATTCAAACCCCATATCTTTCAGACCATCAAATGCATCGTCCCGAGGATCCAAGTTGAAGTCACCCGTGACGACCAAAATATCATTTTCATCGACTTTTCCCTCTATCTGGGGTACGGCCAATGTGGATAAGCTCCGGACCTCGTTTTGAGTATCAGATTTGTCTTCGGTGGCTACAGACTTTAAGTGGACCGAAATAATGTGGAGTTTCCTTTCGAAGCTATTTTCATCCACAGGATTTATTTTGAAAGCGGCGTACGTAGGAGACCGAGCGAACGGCCTGTCTTTCATTTCCATTTTCCCCTCCTCCGGAAATTCATGAAGGAAAAGAGCCCTCGCAGAGCCTTCTTCATAAGTCAATACGCTCTCGTCGTAGCAGAATACGTGCTGCTCGCCTTCGTTAATACGCACTCCCTCGCCGTATATTTTTTTGTTGTCAACGCCGACTGAAAGAGCTTTCCAACAGGCAGTCGAAGACTTTGGTTGGACATTCATTGTCTTGGTGATCATCTCGTCGAATATCCCAACACATGCTTTCGCGTCTTGGCTTGCCATGTCGCTATCTTCTATAAATGCCCCCGGGCACTCTGTAAAAACCATGCAGCTAACCTTTTCTGCCGCCGCTGAGGTGGCCTTTGCGATCTTATTACACTTAGTCTGAAGCATATTGGTGGTGATCTTGTGCTCAGGACGTGTCGCTTGAATGTTCCAAGACAAGAATGAGAGTGAGGGCTTTGCTAGTGTGAGCTTGCATGTTCTTAGGTCGGCTTTTACGTCGATTGGTGCTGCAGTAAGGAAGAACTTTCTGTAAACATTGAGTATCGATCTGTCAATCTTACTCGCGTTCCTCGAATCTGCCTTCAGACGATTCTTTACCCTAGCATCATCCAATAGGCTTTCGACTGTATCATTTTTGAATGGATTTTTATCCCCGAATCCGCAGAAATCCCCGCAAACAAGGCTTTTGAAATCTTCAATTGTCTTAGTTGCACAAACACTTTGCTTCACGGTCTTGGAGAAAATATCTTCCGCTTCCTTAACAAGTGCATTTAGTTGTACTTTGGAACGATCGTAGAAGTCACTGCCTGGGAGGATTCGTGAGAAGAGGTATCGAGCCCTTGATCGTTCACCGCTATCCATGTAACAAAGCCCGAGATGGTAGTAAGCATGCTCAGCCACATGAGCAGGGGCCTCCAAGATTAAACCAACATTCATGAATGCAATTGCGGCCTCGTTTTTTCGCGTTCCATAGACGCGATAATATGCAATTCCGAGATGTACAAGTGCTGACGCTAACTCTGCAAAGTTTTTAGGTTCTCCCAAGATCAATTCTGATTTTTTCTTAATGATCTTGTTTTCTAAGATCGCGCGAAGCAGGTTGTTTTTAGCCGTTTTTATAACATTCATCGCATCTTCGTGGGATAAGTGTGCCTGGAGAGCTATTTCAACTTCATCCATTTGTAAAAAAGGGAGTCAATTTAGTTAAAAAGTTTAGATGGAGATCTCGATCTATATTGAAATCCCTAGACCGCGGTTACCCTACGGTATTCTTTTTTATTAAATGTGAAAGTGTCCTCGTTTTTTTACAATTTTCTAATATTATAGTACACATTATATTGTCGTCGCATTTATCCCAACTTTCTTCTTCTTCTTCAAGAAGGGTGTCAATTTAGATCTCAACTTTCTTCCTTCCTATAACTTTCTCTTCAATGAAGTTCGTCATCATAGCACTCTGCTCACTCTCTGCTGTGTTTGTTGCTGCCTACCCCGGCGAGGACTTCCGCCATCCCACTATCCACTTTTCCCACTCCGCCGTCGCCAACAACGGCGGTGCTGCTTGGCATGACATTGCTGGAGCCTTCACCCATAACGGCATACACCACGTCTTCATGGGCCAAGGCTGGAATCACGGCACTTCGACCGACCTCGTCCACTGGCAAGAAGCCCCCCATGGCCCAAACGCTATTGTGGAAGATTACCACGGCATGTCCTCCAACACTGACCCCTGTTCCGGCTACGTGGTCCGGGATGACGACGGCATTGTCTGCGCCGGCTTTCGTCAATGCGGCTCGGAGAGCGGAATAAATGAGCTCCCCAATGATTGGGATGTCCCGATGGAGATACGCTGCGCTCAAGACCAGGAAAATCTCACCGATTGGTCCGAAGACCCCTCTTCAGAGAACTTTGACTACATCTTCCCTCTCTCCTTCTGGCGCGCTGTGCCCTACGATCCTGCTCGCCCTTGGTACGATGATCGTAGCAATATGTGGTATCACTTAATCTCCCTCGACGGCTGCAACTCGACGGACACCCCCCGTAACACACCAGACGGTAGAACCTGCCCCTCCGGCGGCGCGTTGTACATGTGGGAGTCCCCTGCACTCCGTGGGGAAAACGCAAATTGGCAGCCGGTCGGAAACGTCTTCGCCGACAACACCACCGTCCTCAAAGATTACGGATTCTTGTCGAGAGAATTTGTCACCATAGACTTACTGGGCACGATTGAGGGTGACCCGGATCCGGACCAACAAACTCTCGTTTTCCTCAATAATGTTGGCGGTAACGGCGGTGGTGACGGCTGCTGCTCCGGAACGACCGCATACACCATCCTCTCCCAACCCGATGGCCCCGGTACCTCTTTCGAATACCACGAAGAAGGACGACAGTCCATGGTGGACTGGGGTTCCTTCGTCTTCAGAGATTCCCGACAAAATATGCTCAAGTGGACAAACGCAACAGATGCCACTGATTACCTCGATGGCACTGCTAGACCTGGCTTCCGGATGGCCCGCACTCTCGGCAGCGAGGAATCGAACCAAGTGACCCGTCCAGGCCGTCGAGTTCTGCTCGGCTGGACGGGTGAGTCGCCCTTCGACCCCAATGGCGCTGGTTCTGTCCTATCCCTCCCCCGCGAGCTCTCCCTCGCTGACGATTATCAGCTCAAGCAGAAGTTCGTGGATGAGCTCGCTGTGCTTAGGAAAGAGGAGCGCACCGGAACGCAGCAATATGGACTCGCGGCCCACGAAGTCATCGCGGTCTGTCCCTCGACGGACTGCTCCCTGGAGCTTTTCGCCGACGCCTCGGTCTCCCTGGTAGTTTCCTTCGACGAGGACCTCGGATTGGTCACCCTCGACGGCACAACCCTCGGGGTCGATAAAGTCCGCGCGGCACCCACCCCGAAATCCAACGACGACTATGGTTACAAGATCCACGCCATCGTCGACCATTCTATTGTGGAGTTCATCGTGAACGATCTCGTCGCTTTCACTATTTACGTCAACCCCGACGAAACCAACGTCGGAGAGGTCCGTGTGACGGGAGGATCCGTCACAAGCTACGAGCTAGCGGACGCCAACGTTGCTGGCCGCCGATAGATAAACAATACACGACGAAGAAAGAAAATTTTGTACCCCTAAAATTGCTCTCTACTATTCATTCAACATTCGCTAATCCTGGAGCTGCGAGTATCTAGACAAAGTCATCTCCCGAGCTGCTGCTCCCTTCGCTATCGGCCAGATCCAAAACAGTAACATTCTTCATCCTATTTTCCCTCCACTGCACAGCAAAATCCAATTTCCGAGTTTGATCCCCCGCTCCAAATTGCAGCACACAGGCCTTATAAAACCCCTCTTTCCCCCTCACATCCGAAAAGTTTCTCTGCATGGCCGTTCGTTCGTTCGTGGTAGGCGGGAACGTGCGTGTGTGCTCCAACCGATATGTAAATTCTGCCACGAGGAGCTGCCAATCCGACTTGTTCAGGTCGTCCAATCCGGCGTATACTTGCAGGTTCGGTTCGCTATTACTGGCCATTTTGTCCGCGTTGCAGCTAAATTCCCCGTTCGATTCCTCAAGAATACCACTAGCGGGGGGCGGCATAAACTTGCGAAGACTAGGGCTTTCCAGTTTTGGCTTGTTCATACTGATTTTATCCGCGTTGCCGTTCCCATTCCCGTTCCCATTCCCGTTCCCATTCCCGTTCCCATTCCCGTTCCAATCCCCGTTCCCATTCCCGTTCCCATTCCCGTTCCAATCCCCGTTCCCGTTCGTTTCCTTTACATCGCCTGAAGTGGGGGGGGGCACTTTCAGCTTTTTAAGATTAGGGCTAAGCCTCGAGCCGATAGGCTCGACGTACGATTTCGTCGGGCTCGCGTAAGAGTTCCCAAGAGATGACCTCTCTTCATCGGGAGGGCTGGCATTGAACCCCTCGATAATAATCTCCGCCCTCTTTATGTTGCGGTACTTGTCCTTCAGGTCCACAATGCTCCTGTGGCGGAGCTCGTAGCAGAAGGCGGTGTCCTCGAGGATCTTCGTCCAGGAGGACTCCCCGTACTTGTCCACGCCCGCGCGGAGGGACTCCTCCTCCACCTTTGACCACGGCTTTCGGATCAGCTTAGCTTGAGTAGGGTCAATGTCGCAGACAGTCGATTTGGGATGTTCGGCTTTGTCGCTTTCGGTCGTCGGGTCGTGCAATAAATAGTTGTTGGCAAGAAAAGCGGAAGGGGTTGGAGTAGACGAGGCGGTATTACTGCCGGTGTTGCTCGTAACCGGCGGTTGCTCTGCTACCTTGACGACTTCCTCAGTGAATGCACCGATACCGGCCCCAACACTACTCCCTACAACTTTGACTGGCTCCAAGCCATCACCCCCCAGAGGTTCAAAAGCGCCCTCGTTTATATCGTCAAACTCGTCCCCCGCGGTTTCGTCCGCCTCCCATTCCTCCTCAATATGCTGGAGCATCCTGTCATGGCTGTGCCAGTGGGCAAAAATATTTCCCAACTTTTTATCGCTTAGAATGGTGTCGAACAACGTGTCGACCTTGCGATACTGCTGTTGTTCCTCCTGGGTGTCTTTCTTGATGACATCGCCCCCGAGTCCAAACTCCTTTAGATACTGCCATTGGTCCAATTCGGGCGCGTCGCAACGGTTCCGATCAAGGTCGTAGTGGTTGTAAATACAGAACCAATCCTCGTTACCGCCCTCTTCTGTAAATTTTGGGTCAAGCTGATAACCGGGTCGAATCATTCTTGCCTTATTACACCTGCTGCAGTACACCCATACGTAAGGGTCTGCCATACAGTCCTCCAAATCCTTGTTGGTAAACGATATTTTCGGGTTGGTTTCGTCTACTATTCGAGCGGCCAAGTTTTCCTTCACGGTCTGCCGGGCGTAGATTTTTTCCTCCATCGTCCCCTCGCTTACCAGCCGATACACGAAGACTTTCTTTCCCTGTCCGTAACGATAGCATCTGTAAATTGCCTGCAAATCGTTGGCTGGGTTCCAACTGCTGTCAAATAAAATGACCCTATTTGCACTGACCAGATTTATCCCCAGGCCGCCGGCCCTCGTGCTAATCAAGAAGCACTTGTAGCTCGCGTTGTCTACGCCCCCAAAGTTCTTTATGCTTAGGTCTCTGCTCGAGGCGCTGTCTTTACCATCAATGCGCAGATATTGCTCGTTTATTCGCCAGTTGGAGAAATTCTTCTCCGCCTCCGTCTCCTCCTCCGCCGATAAGCCTATCTTGCCTCGCATTGCTTCGAACCAGTCCTTCTTTCCCAAAACATCTTCAAGATAATCAAGCGTTTTAATGCAGTTCGAGAAGACGACCAACTTCTCCCCCCTCATAACAGCCAGTACCAAAACTCGGAGGGTTATCAAGACTTTGTTTCCCATGGTAATTTCACTGAAATCGATGCCCTTCTTGATCTTCACGGCTACCTTTTCGTCGTAGTACATGTCCTGTATTCCTCCCCCCCCGCCGGCTACCTTATTCCCCTTATCCCCTCCTCCGCTCTCGGCGCCTTCTTTCCTGACCCTCCTCTCCTCGATGATGCGCGCCCTTTCTTCCCTCAACCTATTGTAGGACGACCTTACATTGGACTCGCTTTGCCTTACAGCAAGAATTAAATTGTCGTTTAATCTCCTTCTGTCGTTCTCCCGCTGGATATCCAGCTCTCTCATCGCGATGTTAAACATCGCATATTCTTGGTGATTCACGCCAGAGAGGGGGTATCTCAACTGCAATTGGTAGCGCGCCTTTATCGTAGCATCATCGTGCGACATTAGTTGTTGGCGACTGATCCCCATAAAATGATGCCTTCGATTCTCCACCTCTTGTTCCTCTTTCATCTCCAAATCCCGTGCCTCCCGCTCCAAAGTTTCCGTCTTCAATTTTGTCTCTCGAATAAATTGAACGTAGTCTCCCCTCGGAACATCGTCTCCCTCTGGGCTTTTGAGGTTTGCAATTTCTGCGTCTCTTTGCAGCTCCTTCTCTGCGCGAAGGGCCTTGTACCTTTCGCTCACTTTCAATTTTACCTCTTGTTGGTTCCCGTCGCCGTTTAAGTTCTCCAGCAAAGTGATCTCTTCCCTCTCCCTCTCGTTGAGCAGGTTCAACACCTTGTCGTAACGGGTCAGTACTGCCGCGGCATCACGCTGTCCGATGAAATCCTTTATGATATGAAACGTCATTTCCCCCGGATGACGGCTACACCTCGTCAACTCAGCTAAGAATTTTTCCCAGAAGCAGCCTTTGCCGTCGTCAGTGCCTGCTGCGTACTCGAACTCCTTTAAAATGGTCATGTCATTCAGACCAACGATCAAATCCCCACGGTCGAAGCCGAAATCTTTGTTCGCGCTACCTTCCAGCGGGGGGGAGCGAAGTGGCGGGTTTTCTATGATGATAAAGGGCAACAAGCGCGCCATCCAATCTCCTTGCTTCCCTAGGGGTTCCATGCCGTGTAAATTTTTTTCTGGGGGCACTGTGATCTTGACAATCTTCATTCGCTTGATGTACTCTATTTCCTTCTCCCGATCATTGGCATCTTCAAAGAGCTGGAATGCGTCAGTAACATCCGAACTGGGTAGAAATTGAGAAATAGCATCTGCGTCCACTGCAACGGTTGGCGAGCTGCGAAGCTTCCTCTGTCTCTCCGTAGCGTTCGCCTCGTATGCTTTCAGCAAAGCGCCCGGATGGTTCATGACAGGTCGCATCGTAGCGTATGCAGTGAGGAGGTTGATCTTATCCTCCTTCCTTGCCAACATATTATAGTCTGTATAGAGCTGGCGCTGGAGGGGTGTCGTCTTGACGAAGATTACAGCGCATTTCTTTTCCTTCAAGTCCTTCGTCAGTATACTTGGTCCCATTCGATGCACGATACCCGTGAGCTTTCTGTGAAGCCTGCGAGATTTGATCTTCATCTGCTTCTGCTCCGATGGTGTGGAATCTGCTGTTGAGCCTGCCTTGATAGGAACAACAAACCTATTCAAGAATCCGTTCCTCCCGTTGTACTTCACGTTCGAGTTAGGGGGGTCCAAAAAACCGCTCCTCACCCAGTCCACCATGTAGTAGTACTCCTTGAGATTGTTTTGCACGGGCGTCCCAGAGATCGCAATCCGAAATCTAGACTTCACTTGTGTTAAAGTCTTGTACGATTGGCTCTTTTCGGAGCAGAGCATCGTGTGCGCTTCATCGAGCACAACCAGATCCGGTCCAGGAGACAAAAGTGCTTCCTTCACAGGTGAACCGTCCCCTTGGTTTTTCAAAACGGCCTTAAAGGAGGTCTCTGGCATGATAAGTACACCCCCTTTATTCATCCAATCCTCCATAAAGCTAGTCCTTGCTCTCTGGTGAACCTCGGCGGCGTCGAACGTCCGAACTCGGAGCCAGAGCCCCTTCCTGTCGAAGATTTTAGGGCCAGTCCATTTCTCGAACTCGGTCTTCCAGTTCTGCAGGACGCTTTTTGGGCATAAGATTAGCGCCCGGAACTTGGAATCGGCCTTTGCGTTCCCGAGGCTACGACTGATTGCTCGCCTCTCACTTTCGAAATTGGGAGATATCATGACTGTGTGCACCAGGGCAATGACCTGGAAAGTCTTGCCCAAGCCCATGTGGTGCGCGAGAAGGCAACCTCTCTGACTGTCGCTCAAGCCTGGTTTCAGAGTCTCCTTAAACATGAATGTGATCCCCTCTCTCTGGTGGGGCTTGAGAAGATCGCTCAACTTAGGATGAACCCTTAAATTCACCTTCTCGTCCAACACAAAGTTGGACGCAGTGAATTCCTCCTCGACACTGGTGGTGCCATTGTCTTCTTCGCTGTCATCCGACGGCAACATTGTTGAAGAGTCAAAAACTTGGGTGAGTTTTGCCCTCTTCCTTTCCTTTCTACGCGTTGTTTTTTTGGACGCGTGCGGAGTTGACAATTTCAACTTGCGTTTTTTGTCCCCGGTCTTGTCGGTTTTGTCGCCAGTTCTGTCTTTTTTGCCATTTCTGCTGTCACTTTTGCCATTTTTGCTAGAGAGTTTTCTCGTCTTCTTCTTCCTGCGGCGTGCACGATTTTCCTTTTTCGTCGCGATGGCCGACATCCGCCACTCACTGAAGACGTCAGCGTCACCGTTAATGTCAGCATCGATGCAGCTGTCATGCAACTCTCTCTGGGTTGGAGGACCCTTCTTCTTCCTAGTCTTCTTCCGCCAGGGCCTAGACGATGAAGAAGAACAAGAAGAAGAAGAAGAAGAGGAAGAAGATGATGATGATGATGATGATGATGATGACGAGGAGGAAGATGACGAGGAGGAAGATGAGGAGTCGTAAATTAGCTCTTCTCGGCCTTCCCGCTCGTAGATGCGCTTCACGCGCACCGTCTTGTTCCTCAGATCTAGGTCTTCTTGCTCCTTCTTCATGGCTTTTTCAAGTTGCGCCGCGATTGCAATCTCGTCGTTGTAGCTAGCATGGAGGTCTTGTGATTCGTATCCTGTTCGCTCTTCTTTTGCCCTCGTTTTTCTTATGGTTTCTTTGATATCCTCTATATCCTGCAGATCCTCGGCCTCCCAGTCAGACGGGTGCTCCTCAAGATCATATCCATCATCTTCGACAATCGGTCCCCGAGGCCTTACTTGCTCATACCTCTTGGCAATGATCGCATTTACCTCTTGCACGTCAAAGTCTATCTCGCTTTCCTTGCCGTACAATTCAGTGCGGCTCTTCCTCCTCTCGACATAGAAATTGTGGATATCCACGCCAGCTGCTTCTAGTCTGTCCCGATACTGATCCACCTCCTTTCCAAACCGCACCAGCTCTTCCACCCATTCGTTACGATATTCTTGCACTTTCCTCTCGATGAATACATAGGTAGCAATCTCGGCGGTACAAGGCGTGTTATCACTGTTCTTTTTCAGTTGATCAGCAACTATCGCCTTTCGAAGGTCCGTGATCGCAGACCGCTCCAACATTGACTCCGCCTCTTCCTTCTCCGTTTCAAAGTGGTCCAACTCGTCAATGAGACCTTGAACTTCGTCCTCGTTCAAATTATTGAAAGTAGCTAGCCTCGCCGAAACCATTTCTTGCTTCATTTTTTTCATCGCAAGCGTCTCAAAGCACGCAGGGCAGCTGAACGATGCAGTCTCCAGGTTCTCGATCAGCGAACGATGCACATCGATCGGCTGAAGGTGCTCAAGGCAATTGATACAGAACGATTTTGGACAGTCGTCGCAGCCAACCAGAGTCAACGAGGTGGAGATTTCGTCAGGAGCCGTCAGGTTATAACAGCAGCTGCACACTTCTTCGTCATCGTCGTCGTCGTCGTCGTCGTCATCTTTTTCTTTATCGTGGTCGTTACCATCAACTTGCCTCCCTGCACGCTCAATTAAGTAACTTACTTCGTCGTGATAATCGCTTGGCGCCGACAGTTCATAAACTTCCCGGCGGCGGTCACTGGGGCCTGAATCACCCTCGACTTGAACAGGCTTCAGTGCTGGCTCTTCTTTTGCAGATTTTGGGGCATCAACCTTCGGCAGCCAATTCGCTGAGACGATTATATCGCCCTTCTGGACTGAATAAAGGGAGGCGATTGAGTTGGGCACCACGTCTTTGATCACAACAGGTGACACAGATAAATTCAATTCTGCACCCAAAGGGTAGCTCTTGGGAATAGTTATTGTCACCATCTCTGCCTCCTCTGCAGGCGTTGTGATGGAACTAGTGATTGGGGCCGTTGTGGGACTCGCGGTGGGACTCGCCATGGGACTAGTTCCAGGGCTCGATGATAAGCGAGCTCGACTCTTGTTCATTTCATACTCTGAAGCCGTGTCAGCGCAATGAACACAAAGGGGCAGAGAGAGGATCGGGTGACTGTACAGAGCAAACTTGTCGCGGATAGAAGAACGACAGATGCAGCAGAATAGAAGAGATGTTGTAGAGCTTGAGATCGACGAGTTGAGAGGTGAAGAGGAATCGGTGCTAGAGAGCTGATAGGGCAAGGGCTCGTCAGGGTCCATTTTGCCGCTAGTCTGGCTGAGGGGTATCCAAATAATATAGATTCTTCTTGCAGGTTATGATTAGAGTGATGTTGGCATATCGATGGCTTTTTACTTGGATTATTCCTTGAAAAGAGGCGCTTTTTAATGTTTGAGTTTCTCCCCCCAGCAGCAGCAGCGGAGCGGAGTCGTCGGAAATCCTGAGGACCATGCTAAGAGAAAAGGAATTTTCTTCTGTCGAGTAGTACTCCGCCCGCCCGCTAGAAATGTGCCTCTTGTGCGTGAAAGAAGGGCGAAGGCGGTGTCTCTCCTGCGACCGAGCGGCATTTATGCGAGGTTGTTCAAATTTGGGTGTATTTCTGCTTTCGCTGGTACTCGTTCCATTGTTGCTCTCCGTGTTTCTTGTTCTGAGCACCCCTGTGGCACTCCTGAAGGTTTTCCCTGCCGGTAAAGAGAAAATGACGAAAGCTTTAAAGTCGTACCACGAGAGACTGGCTCGTGGATGCGCCGCCTATGACAACGATACTAATCCAAACAACGCGAATAACAACAGAAACCTTGATGAGTGTGATAGGATTTTTGACTCTTGTATTGGAGAGATCTCTTGTTGCTTGATTCCTTTCTTCGTAGTTTACCTGTTGCTGGTGATCCCTTGTTTACTGGTTTTCGCTTTAGTATTGGTATTTTTCAATTCATTCGTCGCAAGTTTCGAGGCTGCCTGCGCACGACCAGGGAAAACTGAAGCCGATGCCTTTTCAAGGCTTAGCATCATAAGCCTCAAACTGCAGGAAATTGATGCAGAGAGTAGCATCTTGTGCTTCAATGACAGGACTAGAATGCGTTGCTTTACAGGGAACAAGACATCGCCTCCACAGCGGCATCAAGACGATGATTTTGCTCTAGCCCGACAGATACAAGAGCAGCAGGAAATCAGAGAAGCTCAGCTCCAGCGACAACAACAACAACAACAACAACAACAACAACAACAACTGCCGTATACAATCACCCCTCCACGGACACAATCGACTTCTTTCCCGCCACCGCCGCCACAAACAAACGCTGAAAAGGCAATGAAAACAGCAATTAACGCGGGCAAGGCAGTGGGTCGTTTAGCGAAATTTGGCGCCCAGGTTGTTAAGCAGGCGACTGAGGATGAGTTGGCTCGACGAGAGGAAAGGTGCCGAAGGGCAGATGGAGAAAATGAACGCAGAAGTAGAGAGAGAGATGATGACGCTAATATTCCCATCGCAGAAGTGATAAGCGCTGAACCTCTCAACTCTCAACCGCTGACGTTTTAGAGTGTAGAAAAGAATAAGAGATCAGAAAATTTTGCATGAAAGCTCCACGTTCTTATTAAATAAATTTGACTACCCATATATTGTTCACGTGTGTTCTATTGATGATCTGGTTTCTGCCATCATGTGATCGCCGCCGCACGTAATGTCGCGTCTATTCGTAAACATTGAGAACAATGACACAGTGATGCGACGATGACGATGACAAATATTAATTGTAGACATACTTTCAACACTCAGATAGTATAATTAATTGCAACATTTACCCAGTGCTGGTTTCATCTCACTGGACACGATCATTCAAGAATCACGCCCTTCGACACACAACGGCCCAGCCCAAAGCTCGCTAACAAAGCTACCCATATCTCAAGAATCACGCCCTTCGACACACAACGGCCCAGCCCAAAGCTCACTAACAAAGCTGCGGCGATTGCCACTCTCTACTTCTTCTACACTGTGGTACTTTTCACTCACAAATACGATAGCATCCCCCTGTCTTATCTCGTCAAAAGTTGTTACAGTACTCCTGTCTGACTCGAGGCAGGTAAATTGGCCACCTGTGAAATCGTCGGGATGGCTCAATAGGATGGAAGAAGTGACGAGACTTCCACCATCGCAATGTGTTGGGTCGCAGACACTTCCTCCACACGTGTAGGAGTGATATTCCATCACCCTCACATTGGTGTCTGGTTTGTCAGCGAGCAGATTCCAACCCTGTTCACGGTCAACTTTTGCCATCACTTCAATTATCTTGGAGTAAATCGCGGGAAACTCTCGAAACATTCGCTGTTGCACGTGTACGAAGACTGACACATGATTCGTGGATCGCAGTCCATCAAGTGCAAGATGGTGGAAGAACTCATTCGCTTCAGAATCAAGTGGGCCTTTTTTCAATGCATTTTCTTCTTCTTCTGCTCGAATAGTGTCATACAGTGCCTTTAATTGCGAAATTTCGGACAAGTTCAGTACAGAGGGCACCACAATTGCGTCAGTCGCGATGGCCTCCTCCTTGGTCATTGTCATTTTCTTGAGCGGTGTCTCGGGTGGGGTTTAATGGCGTTGTAAAAGTGAATTATGCATTGTCCTGAATACTCTGAGGCTCTTTGTGATAAAAACGAATGTGGTGGGGGGGGAGGCACGAGAATGAGCGATACAAACCAACGCAAAATGAGGGAAGGAAGACAACAATCTCGAAATCAATCAAAAATATCAAGACTTCTTTTGGAGATCATTAAAACGTGATTTTAATTTGTATCATCGCCCTAATCCATCAACGTCCTATATTCCGTCGAAGTATGTCCAATTCAAACCCCCCTTCTCCGTAAGTTTTGCGCTCCCTTGCTGCATTCCCCCCACCCAAGATCACACAGCCCTGGCAGATGTGTGGTCTTTCGATTGCTCTGGTCGATCCTACGAGATCTCAGAGCACTACGACCTTCGGCGACGGGGCGACGGGAGTAAGACCTTGGAGGCTATAGGGATCGTCGATTTCGGTTCTTTCAAGTGTCTCTGCCTACACCCCCTTAATGCAGTCAGTCAAAACTCACACATTCCCCTCCGCAGCATTCGCCGCAACTACTCTTCGCAATTTGGAACCGAGTCCACTAACTACCAAAACATTGATTTGAGCCACAACCCAAATACAAATTGGATTACTGGCAAGGGAGTTTTTTTGACGTATACAATTCTCATCCTCATCTTCCAAATTGCTATCAGCAGCAACATTGTGACAAAGGAGAGTAAATTGAGTTGGACAGTTACAAATGTCTCCCATATGGTAATTACGTTTATTGGGATGCATTGGGTTAAGGGTTCCCCGAACCATTATGGGCAGGGCGAGCTGAATGGAATGACATGGTACGAACAACTCCGGAACAATGAGGATGCTTACAACGATCTTGTGAGGAACGGTCTCCGGTGCGTTCCGACCTGTATCACTTACCTCGCTGTACACTACGGGGAGTATGATCGAACGCTTATAGTGATCAATGGCCTGTGCATGGCTATTTGCCTCGTAGCCAAGATGGACAGCTTGCTTGGTGTCCGCGTCCTCGGCATTAACAGAACGCCCGGAATCGATGACAGGCAGTCTTCGAAGGAAGAGTGAAGAGAGAAAAAAACGCAATTAAAATTTTAGCTAGCTAACCGCTTTTTACCCGATAACGACAGGGTTATTTATAGTTATTCTACTCTCTCTCTCTCGATCGATCGAAAAGCTCCTTCTCCTCTCACCATTTTAACCCATTGTTGTCCATCACTTTCTTATACCATCCTGCGACCTCCTTGGGCGTCCTCTTCTTGGTCTCGTAGTCGACGTGCACGATCCCAAACCTCTTTTCGTTGCCAAAAGACCACTCAAAGTTGTCCAGCAGGCTCCACGCGAGGTACCCTCGCACGTCGCACTTGTCCTCCACAATGGATTTTCTCACCTCTCCTAGATAACCTTGGAAAAAGGGAATTCTCTCGCTGTCATTGTCCACCGCCAAGCCGTTCTCCGTGATGATAATGCCTCCTCTCGGGTTGTATTGCTCTTGAATGTGGTTGAGAAGCTTCCTCAGGCCCCACGGAGCGACCGCCCAACGCATGCTGGTGTAAACAGTCCCATCAGGATCTGGATAGACTCCAACACCAATATCCTTGAAGTAACTCGTCGCGAAGGGATTCACCATCGGTTTAATCGCTTTCAGAAACCTGCCAAACGATCCCACAGACTTGTAAAGGGTCATTATCTCTCTCGGCAAGCACTGCAGAGCCATTCCCAGGGACGGCCTCCCAGCAATGCGGGTAGAGTAATGGTTCAGGCCGAAGAAGTCGGAAGAGTCCTTGAGCAGGCTCTTTTCAGCCGCCGTGAAAGTCGGCAACCTCGTTCCCGCCGTTTCCCTGACGACGCTTGGGTAGTCGTTGTCGTTGTCGTTGTCGCCGCCCTTGTTTCTCCCCCAGATTGGCTCAGCGTAAATCCCCAAAGTGAAATCCATCGCCCTCCTTGCAGCCGTTAAATCTGCAGCATCAGAAGACACAGGATCCCACCACTCCGAGTTAAGAGTAATCCCGCACATTCCTTTCTGTTCATCTTTGAATTCCTTCACGTAGATCCGGTAGGTGTGCGCGTGCGCCAGCAGGAGATGGTGGCTCGTCAGGTAGACCTCCGTCCCCGGATTCTCGCAGTTTCCGGGAGCGTGGTTCCCCAGACCATACCCGAGCACGCAGATGCAGCTTGGCTCGTTGAAAGTAATCCACTGCTTGACCCGATCTCCGAACAGCCGGAAGCACTCCCTTCCGTATTCCGTGAAATCTTCAATGAACTGTCGGTTCAGCAGACCGCCGTACGAATCCTGCAGAGCTTGTGGAAGGTCCCAGTGGTAGAGAGTGACCATGGGGGTGATGCCAGCAGCGATAAGGCCGTCGATGAGATCTGAGTAGAACTTGATGCCGGCGGCGTTAGGGGCTGAGACTAAGCCCGTGGGGAACATTCTCGGCCAAGAGAGAGACATCCGGTAGGTCTGTACGCCCAGGTCTTTCATTAGCTGGATGTCTTCTTTCCAACGGTGGTAGTGGTCCACTCCCACATCAGCCGTGTCTCCATTCACCACCATACCCGGGGTGTGGCACATTCTGTCCCAAATGGATTCGCCTTTGCCATCCTTGTTCCAAGCGCCCTCGATCTGGTAGCTGGCAGTGGCGACGCCCCATGTAAAGTTTTCGGGGAACTTTTCATCAGAAGATGAAGGTGGTGAAGGAGCTTTCTTCATTCCGGAGTCATATATATAAGGCAAATCCCGCCGCAGAATTTGGGACCAGAATTTCGACACAATAGAGTGAGGTGACAATAAACACCTCCTCTTTTTTTTTTCGAAGTTCTCACACACCCTTACCATATCTCCTCCTCCCACACGATAATTTTATTTACAAATTCTTACGTCGATTCGTGACAAACGACCTCGCCCAGTTCTCCGCTGGCAAATGACGACGACAGCAGCGCTAAACAATGCTTTCGCTCGATCCTCGTCAAAGAACTTTGCAATAGAGTTGTGCAACTATGGAGGCGGGACAAATCGCGGAATTTACGCTCAGCGAGACTTTTTCAAAGGAGAAAAGATCTGCATAGCTTATCCTTTAGTGGCCGAAATGAATTACACTGCTGCTGACACTGCTGCTGCTAGGGGTGACTGTCGGGGTCGGTGCCCGTTTTGTTTTCGGCTGGAGCGTCACTGCCTTAAACACTCTTGCTTAAGTGCGAGCTCATCTTTTCGATTTAAGTCGACCTCCTACAGAAAGATAGTTGCCCAACAGTTTGACGAAGTCAACGCTGCCAAGAGAGAAACCGATGGAAATTTCCAATCTCTCATTTTGAAACTCGCAATCAGGACGATGCTTGAGCCTCCTTCTTCTCCAATCTCGACTCCCGCCCTTTTTACAATGCAGAACTTGTGCTATGCAAAGATAAATCCAGAAAACGTGCCCCGGGATGAGTATGAGAATATCCTCTCGATGTTGCGCACACTTAATCTCCCATCGAGCGAGTTCCTTACTTTTGACCTTTACTTGCGATTCCTTTCTATTCTCCATTTGAACACTTTTCGCTTCACTGACGCGAGAGGGGGGACGGGTAGCGCACTTTACGGAGCTGCGTCTTTTTTCAATCACTCGTGCGAGCCAAATTCCGAGAGCAGGTTCAACGGAGCTTGCATGGAAGTAGTGGCGGGGAAGAGCGGAATTCGCCGGGGTGAGGAAATATTCACTTGTTACGATTACAGCGACGACGTTGTCGGCGGAGATCAGCAAGAAGAACGACATGAAAGGTTGGTGCATAATTACGGTTTTCGCTGCGAGTGTAGGCTGTGCAGGGAGATAATATGAAGTAGAGATTTGCCAACAAAACTAAGAAGAAGAGGTTCTTTACACAACATAGAAATGCTGCTCTTCTACACTCGACATTATTTTCGTTGCTAGATTCGTTTAATCGCCTGATCTACTCCTTCGTCAAGATTTGGTGCTGGCACGGCACCACCAAGAAACACTGCCGCCGCAATACCTGTTTTTCCCGCCACATAAAAGAAAGCGTCTCGGAACCTAGCAAGCGCTGGAGTATAACCGCACTCAAGGTAGCCGATGAAAATCGATTTCAGCGTAATTAGCGTGGTTTTTCCTCGTCTCTTGCGTACGTACTCGTTTCTTACCAACTCCTCGAATGTGTCTTCCCCACTCCTGCCCTCGTTATATCTCCTCAAAACCTTCCCGAGACGATATCCATCCTGGAGCGCCTGGTTCGCCCCTTGTCCTAAAAAGGGTGGCATCGCGTGGCATGCATCCCCGACAAGCACGACCCGACCACGGAACCACGGGCTGAAAGGCAGGTGAAAGTACACTCCCAACTCGAAGAACTTCTCGCCAGCTTTGGCGATTCGCTCCACGCCAAGTTCTGTAGGAATTCGTTTCTCCTTGCATATATTTAAGAACCCCTCGCCGGTTTTGCTGCTCGCGTCCCACGAGGCGTTCTCGTCGTCGCTTGTCGATTCGGAGTTTTTACTGTTGTTGTTTTTTCCTCCACTGCCCTCGCCCCAAATCAAGGCGCACATGTCGTAATTCCCATACGTTCCCGTGAGCGCGTATCCTCCCCGACCGAAAAATTGGCAGAGCACCGACTTGGCGTCAGCGTCGCCCGTCGTCGAGTGTGGCTTGCTTTCGCGGCCATTTCGCGCCACTGCGTATGCAATTCGTATCCCGCTGTAAATTTTCCCGCCGATAAAATCACCGAGGATCGGGATGGCTTCGTTGACGTGACGCTTGGCGACCGAATTCACGCCGTCGCCTCCGACTATGAGGTCGTAGGGACCGTGCTTATTCGAGTCGGAATCGAGGAGGAAGTATAATCCATCGGAAGTGGAGTCGATTGATGTTATTTCGACGCCACCTTTGAACGATATGATGTTGTCGTCAGTGGTGGTGGTGACCAAGGAGCGAACATTCCGAATCAGCAAAGAAGTTAGGGTTGCCCTCATGACCGTAAACGCGTGTACCTCTCCATCGTCATCAACGAGCTCACGGGCTTCATCAGCCTTCGTAAAAAGATCCCTAATATTCAACCTCAGCACATTCCTCACCCCCTCCCCGTCAATGTCACCATCTTCTTCGTCATCATACAACCCCCTCCTCGCCCACACACCTTGCAGGCGGCTCGCCCTCGTTCGAAACTCGTCCCAGTTCGACCGCGTGAGAACCCTTTTTAAAACAGCAGCGCCGCCGTTCAATTGGATCCCACCGCCGGTTATTGAACCCGTACCGTCGTCGTCGTCGTCATTCTCAATATAACGAGAATCAAATACTTCGATTTTGTAGTTGTTATTGTCGTTGTTGGTGGTGTTGTTGCCGTCGTCGTGGTCGTTGTCGTCGTGACAGTCGCCGTTCAAAATCGTAGACAAGAACGAGCAGGTCGCCACGCTCCCTCCGATGCAACCTATCCGCCGCATCTCTTCGCCGGAGATCTGAGTAGTCCGCCGGACTGGTCGGGCGCCCCCGCGGTAAAGGGCGAAGCTGTCCACTGTAAGCAGTACAAACGAGAAGGGTAATAGAAATAATCTCATCACGATCGTCAGAATTTATTCAAAATGTGGCTCTTCCGTGCATCACGTCGACAGGAATATCCGTAGAAATAATAAATCAGTGTAAAATGGATTCTGCTCTGCTTTTTTTTGGGTGTGTGTGAGAACGCCGCCGAACTAAAGAACTAAAGAACTAAAGCATCAAAAGCTCGTCTAATTTTTTTTCACCCTCGTCGCCCCCATTAAATGCGGCTACGTCCTCTCCTAATCTCTCCTTCCCTCCTCCCCCCAACAACCATGAACGAACTGACGACGTCCGCGGATCTGTATTCGTTGACGAACCGCCGTGTTGAACCGTCGTTCCGGATACCCTCCTCCCCTTCGCTTGGCGTGGGGGGAGGGTACCGCAAGATATCGTGTCCGTGCTGCAACCGAATACAGGATTCGTTTGTGCCGTTGGAATTTATCAACTTTTCCGGGGGAGGAGGAGGAGGAGGAGGGGGGGG
>ERZ651776.1053-NODE-1053-length-35017-cov-3.506898_pt1 | contig 35017 bp, 29 predicted proteins | sample MGYA00514761_ERZ651776 | MGnify/ENA metagenome assembly ERZ651776
CACTACCAAGTACCAATCAGTGCGATCCGTATAGGAGATTATAAATTTATGCGTAATATGAACACCGATGAAAAAAAACTTTTCAATGTTGTGGTGGATTACCGCGAGAAGAATGATCTTGCCCAAAAGATGCCTAAAAAAGTGGCTTCTATGGATAAGATTCTACGAACCTATATCGAGGAGGTGGACGGGGGCGATGTAAAGGACAGTTACCAGGCTTTTTACGAAACCATGGATGATTTCGAAGGACGAGCGGAAGAGGATCATAGACGAAAGATGAAGAAACTCGAAGAGAACAAGCCTTCTGATTACCAAGAGCAAAAAGCAATTATTGATCAAGAACTCGAGCTTATGAAACATAAATTTTTCGCAAACCGGGCGATCACAAAAAAACAGGAAACCTGGCCTGACTGGTACGACACAGCCCGTAAAACTGCGGAAGCCGAAATCGGTATGACCAAAGGTGGGAAGCTGATCAAAAAAAAGTAATTTACCGACTTATCTCAAAAAGATTTTAATTCTCTACATAAACTACCAATGAAAATAATCACCCTCTCCACTTTACCTTTAATCCTATCGTGTTTCTGTCTGTACGGAAAGAAAGCACCCAACTTCATCTTGATCTATGCAGATGATCTGGGCTATACCCAGACGAGTGTTCCCATGATGAAGGATCGACCTGAACTTGGGCATTCCCTTCATCAGACTCCAAACCTGGAAAAGCTGGCGGAGCGTGGTATGCGTTTTTCCAATGCCTATTGTCCTTCTCCGGTTTGCACCTCTTCCCGGGCAAGCATCCAGTTTGGAATGACCACTGCCCGGGTGGGTTGTGTTTCCATACATGATGTGGTGATGAACAAGAGGCAGGTGGATTTTGAAAAGAAACTTTCTCTGGCCGAAATGCTCAAGGAATCGGAAAAGGGTTATGTAAGTGGTTTTTTTGGCAAGGGCTGTACTCCACTTGGTTGGTTCAAGGATCATGGATATGATGAGACTGATTTCATTCACAAGCATCCCAATGGCAACGGACATGGGGACTGGTGGGAACCGGCAGACAAAACCCTCATTCCACTCGATGATCCAAAACGTGTTTTCAGCTTGGCCAAGACTTCCAATGCATTTCTAGAAAAGAGAGCGAAGGATAAGAAGCCTTTCTTTCTGACGATTTCTCATTATGCCTTGCATGTTCGAAATATGTCGTTGAAAAGCACTCGCCGTAAATACTTGGATATTGTTGCCGAACGGGAGGGTATCGAAGAAAAAATTCCGGATATTTCAAAATTTGATCCGAATGCAGATGAAATGCCACCGAAAATGAAGAGTCATTGGGAGCGGGCCAACTATGCGGCAATGATGGAAAATATGGATACCTCGATTGGAATGGTGCTTGATAAACTTAAGGGACTGGGTTTGCACAAAAATACTTTTGTAATCTTTTCTTCCGATAATGGGGGTGGAGCCAGTAATAAACCACTCCAGGGAGGAAAAGCCAGGATGTGGGAGGGGGGTATTCGGGTACCCATGCTCGTGTCTGGTCCCGGCATCCCCGCCAATTCACAGTGCGATATTCCAGTTGCCCAATGGGATTACCTTCCCACCATGCACAAACTTTCGGGAAGTGAGGCCCCACTGCCCAAGGACTTGGATGGCGTAAACTTGCGTTCTGTCCTGAAGAAGGGAAATGAGGGAAAACTTCCTAAGCGGGACACGGGCCTGGTCTTTCACTTCCCTGCCTACTACACGATCCCGATCACTTCTTATCGGGATGGAGATTACAAACTGATGCGACACTTGAACACTGGAGAGCTTAAGCTTTTTGATGTGGCCAAGGACATGGGGGAAACCAAGGATTTATCCGCTTCCATGCCAGAGAAAAGAGATTCTATGGTTCGGAACCTCGATGCTTACTTGAAGAAAGTAGGAGCTTGGACTATGGAGGAAGTCTATGAAACCCGCCTTGATGAATTAAACAAATGGATCGGAGAGAAGCAGCAGCAGATTTCGGACTGTCAGAAAAAACTTAAGAATTCCCCGGATGACAAACAGATTAAAGTACAATTGAAACAGGCACAGGATTCCCTTAGTAAATTCCAAAAGACCCGTTCCCATGTCCTGGCTAACCAGTCCTCTTCCAACTGGCTGTAACTCGGGGTATTTTTTAATTCGTATTCAACAGTACGGCAGCTAAGTTCTTAGCTGTGGAAATTGAGCAGGTAGATAGTTTTATTCTAGAACGAACCAACGCGAATCGGATTACGAACCGGGTCGAAGTTCAGAGCCTTTGGAGTGGATACGGGAGTATTCAACGGGTGAACTTGGATGGAGGTGAGTTTTCAAGTGTTATCGTGAAGCATGTTCAGCCCGGCAGGGGATCTCACCCAAGGGGATGGAATACAGATCTGTCTCACCAGCGAAAACTCAAATCCTACCAGGTGGAAGCAAGTTGGTACCGAAAACAGGATGTGGATTGCAAAAATGGCTTCGCACGGATACCGTCTTGTTTAGGAACGAAGAAGGAGGGAGATGAGGTATTACTTCTATTGGAAGATTTAGATGCTTCTGGATTTAAAGGCCGTAAAAGTTTCGTCAATCATAACGAGTGGGAGGCATGTGTTAGTTGGTTAGCTACCTTCCATGCCGAGAATTTGGATGGGGATGCGACTGGGCTTTGGGAGAGTGGGACTTATTGGCATTTGGAGACCAGACCCGACGAATTGGAGCGGTTGGATGATCAGGTAATTAAAAAGGCAGCCCCCGCGATTGATACCAAGTTAAAAACCAATAAGTTTCAAACCCTGGTTCATGGCGATGCTAAGTTGGCAAACTTCTGTTTCAATTCAGACGGAACTCGGGTGGCGGCAGTCGATTTTCAATATGTGGGTGGCGGTTGTGGGATGAAAGATTTAGCCTATTTTGTCGGGAGTTGTTTTCGAGATGAGGAAGCGGAAGAAATGGAGGTTGAGGTCCTTAATTATTATTTTACTCAGTTTCGAAAATCACTTGCACGAATAAATAGTCAAGTGTCCGGCGAAGAAGTTGAGCAGGACTGGCGCCCTTTATATCGTGTCGCTTGGGCTGACTTTCATCGTTTTATGAAAGGTTGGAGTCCCGGGCACTGGAAGCTGAGCGACTACAGTGAACGGGTGACCCGGGAAGTAATTGAATCCTTGCGGGAGGAAAACGCCTGATGGATCTCAATCGGCTAACCATTCATGCGGTAAATGCTGCTCTTGATGCAGGTGATTTGATCAAACATTATCAGGATATTGAGGTAGAAGTTTTACATAAGGACGGGGGAAGTACTTATGCTTCTCAAGTGGTGACCGAGGTGGATCAAAAAGCGCAGGATGCGATCTTACGAATTCTTAAGCCGACTTGTTGTGAGTTTGATTTGGCATTACTAACCGAGGAAAGTGAAGACGACTGTTCCCGATTCGAGAAGAATTATTTTTGGTGTATTGATCCTTTGGATGGCACTCTGCCTTTCACTCGAAAAGAACCGGGCTATTCCGTTTCTATCGCTTTGGTTGCTCGGGATGGTTCGCCTCAAATCGGAGTGGTCTATGACCCTGTGCATGATATTCTTTGGCAGGCAACCAAAGGATACGGGGTGAAAAGGAATGGTATACCATGGAAAATGCAATCGAAGGGAAAAGAGTTGGTCTTTACTTACGATCGAAGTTTTGAAGATCATCCTGAACGATTACGGGTGTTAAGGGAGTTGGAAAACTATGCTGGTTCAGTTGGACTGCAAGGGGTAGTGGCGACACAATTCGGTGGAGCTGTGATCAATGCCTGTCATTCTCTGGAGTCGGCTCCCGGGTGTCATTTTAAATTTTCCAAGCCACAGGAGGGCGGGGGTAGTATTTGGGATTATGCAGCCACCGCTTGTCTGTATGAAGAGGCGGGTGCTGAAGTAAGCGATGTGCATGGTAACCCACTCGATTTAAACCGGCAGGATTCAACTTTTATGAATCATGGGGGTGCTGTTTATGCTACGGACCAAGCACTAGCGCTCAAAATTAAGGAAATTCTAAGCCTTTAATTTTGGTCTTCGATTGATTTTCGAAAATTCAGTGAGTCTCTCCTTATCCCTTGCCACAAAGAGGGATAAAATGAAAAGGTAATTTTATTATATAATGAAAAATTTAATCCTTTTTTTACAAACATCCTGTTTTATTTTAGCCAGTGTTGCCTTTGGAGCGGAGCGCCCCAACATTCTTTATTTATATGTGGATGACCTCGGTTGGGGCTCGATTGGCCCGAATGGTCAAGCTGAGAGAAAAGCCGAAGGTAAGCCCTATGTGCTTACACCGAATTTGGACCGCTTGGCGGAGCAGGGAATCAACTTTACCCGAGGTTATGGATGTACGGTTTGCTCACCTGCACGGTCATCCCAGCAAACCGGGTTTCATCAGGGGTATACCTTTGCTGACCGTAATGATCCGGATAATGCCAAGAAGGCGATCCGTAAGGATGACATTACCATGGGTGATGCACTTACCAGGGCTGGTTATGCTACCGGATATTGGGGAAAGTGGGGATATGGAGGATCCAAGGATATGCAAAATCCAACTATCGATAATGTGCAGACTCTCCCCACTTCTCACGGATACAAGTTTGTTGTCGCGGAACTCCATCATGTACGTGCCCATACCTTTTTTCAGCCAACCCTTTGGAATGCACCTTCGAAACGAAGGCTAGCCGGGGGGTTGGAGCTCAAGGCTAACAGCATGGCAAAATACAGGAAGCAACAGTCTTATTCGAGTTATCCTGCATTTCAAAATCATCCTGAATACCCCGATCCTGCCTATTGTGATGATGTTTATGCATTTGCCTGCCTTGATTTTGTGAGGAATCAGGCACAAGAATACAATCGTTCAGGCAAGCCATTTTTTGGCTTATTTGCGGCTCAGATTCCTCATGCTCCTTTTAAGGAAGTGGAAAAACTTCCGAACTGGGATCATGACTACAAAGACAAATCCTTTTTTAAAAAATTATCTCCCCAATCCCAACAGTGGTGTGCCATGGTCACCCGGATTGATGCTCATTTTGGTAATATTCTGGAAGCCTTGGATGACCCGAATGGAGATGGAGATAAGTCAGATTCTGTTGCTGATAATACGCTGGTTGTTTTTCAATCGGATAACGGCGGTCCGGGTGGCAGTAATCGTGAACAATTAGACGCGAACGGAGGACTTCAGGGATCAAAGGGAAGTATTTATGAGGGAGGTATTCGAGTACCCACAATTATGCGATGGTCAGAGAAAATTACTCATCAATCTAAGCTGAAAAAAGGATCGAGTACTGACTTGGTTATGGATTGTTCGGATTTGCTACCCACTTTTTGTGAACTTGCAGGAGTACCGATTCCTCTTGGGGTGAGCGGTGTCTCCCTTGCTCCCACTCTTACAGGTAAGGGCATTCAACGACCAAGAGATTATTTGATTCACGAAGCAGGAAATCAGGCGTCGATTATTCAGGGGCAGTATAAATTAATTCGCCCGCGCGGAGATACGAAGTCATCGGCAAGCAATAAAAAGAAAAAGCGAAAAAAGGAACCCGTTACCATGCTTTTTGATCTCAATACTGATCCTGCAGAGCAAAATAATCTGGCTAATGTTCGCCCACAATTGGTTAAAAAGCTTAATGCACTCCTGACTGCGGAACGGGTGGATGAACCCGCAGGGTTCGCCAATACCTATCATACATGGAATGCGAAAACCCAAAATGGTTCCCTTGGTTCGTCTTCGAATTGGTCGGAGTATATTTATGAAAATGCGGAAGTGATGTATATGAAGGAAAGTGGCGCACCCAAATCTCATTGGTGTGCTCGGATTCAAGAGGGAACGGCGGTCGCATTGAAAGAAACTAATTTTCTGGGCCTCGAGGTAAGCGGAGTTCTTGTCGTAAAGAAGGGAGCAAAAGTAAGTGCAAGAAATGAACTGAGAGTCTCTCATGCAGGGCAAGTCAACCTGCAAGGAGGGATGATCGGATCTGATCGTTGGCTTGAGATAAAAAAGGGGGGAGTCCTTAAGGGACACGGAATGATTAAAGGAGATCTTTATAACCAAGGAACATTTGCTTTGCAGATGGACAAACCTATACAGGTTGATGGTTCCGTGAATTTGTCCGGTAGGTTAGAGTTATTAAAAACAGGTACAATCAATAATGGTGAAAGTTATACCGTACTTCAGGCCAATTCGGTTTCAGGAGGTTTTGAGAATGATGAGGTGTCAATTGGCGGTAAAAGTTTTTCGGTCTTCTACACTCCGACCTCGGTGACCGTGAAAGCAAAGTAGCAGGCATTTCTTTAACTCTAATTTCCGCCCTGTAAAATTGAAAATTTGAGGGGTTTTTAAAAGTACCTTCATCATATTTGTTTTACTTTATCAAAACTGATCGGTTGCACGCCCTGCTTTTTTTGTTCATCAAAAAGTATAACCCGATTAACCAACCAACCCTCAAATTGCCATGAATAAACAGCCCGTTTCTCCCCCCTTAAGTCGAAGATCCTTTGTCAGAGCAGCTGCAGTAACATCGGTAGTGGCTGGATTTCCCGCCATCACTCATTCCAAATCTCCCAATGGGAAACTTGCGATTGGATTGATCGGGGTAGGGGGGCGAGGTCGCGGACATGTTGCGGGTTGTCGAAATGAACAGGTAGTATCTCTTTGCGATGTGAATAAGAAAAATCTCGATGGTGCCGCTCGTTTTCCTTGGTGCAAGGATGCCCGTACAACCTCCGACTTTCGTAACTTTTACGAAAAGATTGATGATCTCGATGCAGTGGTGGTTTCGACCACAGAACACACTCATGCCTTTGCCACGCTTCCTGCCTTGCAGGCAAAAAAGCATGTTTATTGTGAGAAACCCCTTACCCGCGATGTTCATGAGTGTAGAATTATCACCGAGGCTGCAGCCAAGGCAGGTGTGCAGACTCAAATGGGCACACAGATTCATGCCGGGGAGAATTTCCGTCGGGTGGTGGAACTGATTCAATCGGGAGCGATTGGGGAAGTACGGGAGGCGCATACCTGGGTGAGCCGGGCATGGGGTTGGAAGAGTCCGGCCGATGATACCCCCAAGGAAGCCCATCCAATTCCTGAATTTTTAGACTGGGATTTGTGGATCGGTCCCGCTCCTTTTCGTCCCTTTAATAATGTCTATTTTCCCGGTCCCAAATGGTACCGATGGTGGGACTTTGGAAACGGGACCATGTCAGACTTGGGCAGTCATCGTAACGACCTCCCTTGGTGGGCACTAAAGTTAGACGCACCTCTCACCATTGAGCCTCTTACTGGTCCGAAGCCACATCATGATATTGCACCTGCATCTATGAGTGTGAAGTATACCTTTGCCGCTCGCGGTGATGGATACCCAGCAGTTGAGCATACTTGGTATCAGGGAACCGAGAAACCCAAGATTTGGCATGACAGGAAGATTCCCCAATGGGGTAACGCGACCCTCTTTATCGGAGATAAGGGAATGGTTATTTCCGATTACGGTAAGCATGCACTTTTACCCGAAGATAAGTTCAAAAATTTCGAACGGCCTGCGCGATGGATTGAACCTTCTCCTGGGCAAATGGCGGAATGGATTCGGGCATGCAAGGGAGAAGGTCCTGAGGCTTTGTGCAACTTTGCTTATGCCGGGCCGCTCACCGAAGCCAATCATTTAGGCAATGTTGCCTATCGGGCTCAAAGTAAGCTCGATTGGGATGCCAAGAACATGAAGATTCCCAATGCCCCCGAAGCTGAAAAGTATTTGGGGAGAACTTACCGCAAGGGTTGGAAACTTGTCTGATTATTCATTTTATGAAAATACCATTCACTATTGTATGTGCCCTGCTTTCACTTACCGGTACACTTATATTTTCGAGTTGTTGCACGCCAGCTCCCCAATTTCCTAATGAAGACTCAAGTGATCGGTTGCAAATCATCGACACTCACATCCACCTCTACGATACCAACCGCTCACAAGGGGTGGATTGGCCTCCGGTGACGGACAAGGTTTTGTATCGTCCAGTTCTTACCGAAGACTTCGATAAAGTAGCAGATCGGGAAGGTATTGCATCCACTGTAATTGTGGAAGCGAGCAGTCGCGTGGAGGACAACCAATGGATGCTTGATTTGGTTAAGGACAACCCGGATCGTTACTTGGCATTGGTGGGCAACCTGCCCATTGGTACGGATGAGTTCGCCGGCTTGATTGACCGGTTCTCCAAAGATTCCCGCTTTGTCGGGCTCCGGATGAGGGATCGCCCTGGTGGAGATGCCGTCTTCACCGATGCGGTCTGGAGAGACTTGGCTATCCTGGAAGAAAAAGGTCTAACCCTTGATGTCCTTATCAATAATTTTTCCATCGACGAGGTCACTGAGGTTGCCAAGCGACTACCTGATTTGAAGATCATGATTAATCACTTGGGTGGCTTGAATATTTCCAATGATCCCTTTGATGAAAAATGGAAGGAAGCAATGGAGAAAGCAGCACTTCATGAAAATGTGTACTGTAAAGTAAGCGGTATTTTCCAGCGAGCCGGGGTAAACCCTACACCCAAGAATCGATCTTTTTACTCACCCGTTTTTAAGGTTGTTTTCGACGCCTTTGGGGAAGAGCGGATTGTTTATGGAAGTAACTGGCCCGTAACGGATCGGGGCGGGAGTTATGCTGAGCAATTAGGTATTATTCGAGGCTATTTTAGTTCTCGAGGCATGCGGCTAAAGGATAGCACCAGAGAAGAACTTATCACTAAGAAACTTTTTCGAGAGAATGCGATCAGGTTTTATGGGCTTTAATCAATAAATGAACAGATGTATTCGCAGATACCGTCGTTCACCTCGATGGTAAAGCCACTGTTTGCCGTCACATGAAATGATTGATTCTCGCCGTAGGAATTTGATTCCTCTGAGCCGTCTAATTTCACATTACAGGTCCCGGCAATGATTTCCATTTGTTCTGCTTGATCCGTATTAAAGTGGTAGCTACCCGGATAAATTAATCCAAGTGTTTTTTGGGCACCGTCTGAAAGTACCACGGAATGACTGACCACTTTTCCGTCAAAATAGACATTTGCTTTTGCAGTTACTGTGGCTTGGTTGAATTTAATCGTTTCCATAAGGATTGAGCATGCTGTGGGGATGAAGAAAAAAGTCAAGAATGGCTTAATATTACTTCCTCTTAAGATTATTTTTAATCTAAGATAATTAGGATGATTCCCTTCTCAAGGAGAAGGACCGCTATGCCAAAGCTTTTGTTAGCCATCTTCTTCGGTTCCTTACCTCCAGAGAACTGACCCCGAGGGATACCTTAGAGGTCGAACGGATCGTGGCTTTGGCAAAACCTTACGATTACCGCTTAAAATCTTTAATTCGAGAAGTTGTTTTGAGTCAGAGTTTTCGTTAATTTACCTAATCTGTGTTTTAAAGTTTTCGGATTTTGAGATTCCGATACCAAACCGGGTCCATATGATCCTGCAAAAGAACGGGTCCTTCCCAAGAACCAAATCCTTCATTCTTTCGATACTTACTTTTTTGAAATCGTTTTTTCCAGTCTTCTGAACCCCAGGTAATCTCAACCACTTTCCCACCATTCAGCCAATGTTCTATTTTATGTCCATTGGCTACAATACGACCTGTATTCCATTTACCAACGGGTTTAAGAGTCTTTGAGTCAGGTGCGGCCACTAGTTCATAGAGAGATCCTGCCCGATGGGTGGGGTTTTTATTATCCCGATGTTTTTGGTCATCCAATACTTGGTACTCCAAACCAAGACTTCCCCGGGTCCGGTATTTGATTCCACTGTTCCCCGCCTCGGAAATTTTCCATTCGAAGGTTAATTCAAAATCCTTAAATTTTTCTTTGGTTATGATGTCCCCACTCATACTTTTTCGGTGAATCACGCCATTATTTATTTCCCAACCTTTCCCCACTGGCTTTCCTTTAACATTTGTCCATTGCGAAAAGTCATCTTTCTCGAAGAGATCATGCATTTTTTCCAGCTTTGCTGCATGAATATTCCCGATTATAAAAAAAGAAAATAGAATTTTATATAATTTCATATAGTAGTTAATTAAAAATGATAAGTATGGTGCAATGGATTAAAATTTTTCAACCTTCAAGCATCAATTTTTTCGATTTCATTTGTTGTGTGAGTAATAAATCAAATGAACTTAAATCAAAGAATTTCATAGTTTCATAATAAATTCTATTTATTAAAACCTTTATGATTCATAAATTCCCAGATTCGATTCATCCAAGTGAAACTACCGGTTCCAGGAGCTGCTTTGCGTTGGAAGCAATGACCTCTTTTGGCCAGTGTGTGCAGGTCCGATTGTATTCCCATTCGCCTAAGCTGTTCCCAGCATTTTACTGAATTCATTGGAGAATACCCATCGGCATCTCCGTGAATAAACAGCATGGGGCAGGTATCCAGATCGAATGCAAATTCGGGAACGATCCGGGCGTCGTCCGGATTGCCACCTTGGGAGTTGGTTCCATTGACCCCGTCTGTAAGAGCATAGGCTGGGTAGATCGCCACAGCCCATTGCACTTTGCAGGAGATTTTATGGAGATCATCGATTGCCCAGGATACTTTCTGTTTTGAGCTAGTCGCCCCCATAAGGGTTAAGTGTCCACCGGCTGATGATCCCATAATACCAATCCGATCGGGGTCGAGATTCTCTTTCTTCGCCTGGTTCCGAACCATACGGATGGCCCGTTGTAAGTCTTGCCAGGCGGTTGTGTGTTTGGCTAAGTCTCCCTGTGGTCGCGGTGTGCGGTATTTCATCGTCACCACCGTCATTCCTTTTTCGTTCAAATAACGCCGTGCCGGGGTCACTTCAAATCCGTCCGGGTTATTGCCACCATAGCCTCCGCCCGAATAAATGATCTGAATGGCTTTGGTTTTGGGATCCTTGGGGAAATGCCATTCGAGGTAGGGTTGGCATTGGTTTGTCTGTACATCTGGCATTCTACCATTTGGCCAAATCGGCTCTTTGCGGTAATCACCCCGCGCCTTGTCACTTGAATAGCGAGACATCAAATCGACCTCCTTACCGAGACACCCGTCAAAATTCATCTGTCGCATGAATTCGCAGACCCGATCGAGCCAATGATCGTATGCTGTACCACTCTCTTCCTTGTTTGGATCCCCCATAAAGCCGTGTCCTCGATCGGCAAAGAGGTGGACCTCGGCTGGTATTTTCATTCTTCGGAGTTGTCGATAGATCTTGGTGGAACCAATGGGGGAATAAGGATCGGTGCCGCCGTGAAAAAGGGCCATAGGGCAGGTCTTTGAGTCAAACTTAAATACATCGGAAAGCTTGGCGTCGATCGTATTGCCACCACGCGTATTGGGCCCGGTAAGGCCGTCCGTGAGAGCATACGCGACATAGATCGGAACTGCCAAGTTGACATGGCAGGGTACCTCGTCTGTGGCATCGACAGCTTCGTAGGCAGGGGTGAGGGCACTGGTGCCAAGTAATACCGTCAGGTGTCCACCAGCGGAGAAACCAAGCACACCAATTTTTTCGGGTTCGAAACCACGCTGCTTGGCAGACTGGCGAACCAAACGTACCGCCCGTTGTCCATCCTGCCAGCCACTTTGATAAATAGGTAATCCATGGGGCCTTGGAGTGCGGTAGGTCAGGCTGACGCACACATACCCAAGATCGGTAAACTTTTTTGCGACGCGATCAATCCACCGCCAGTCACAGCAGTTCTGGTAACCGCCACCTGAAATGAGTAACATACAGGCACCATTTTTTTCGGTCGGCGCATCGAACCATTCGATGTAGGGCATAGAATGGTCCTCGCGCTTAAAACCTTCCTTTTTTACCTCCTTGGTGGTGGCAGCAATTTGCTGGGGTTGGAAATTTGGAATGTTGCCTTCCGACCATAAGGATACCCGTTCTCCAGAACAGATGAGAGAGAAAAGAAGAAAGCAGCAACTTACAGTAAATTTATTTTTCATCGTATATATTTAATAATTAGCCGGTAATTATATCGAAAGTAATTCTGGTTGGAGGCTCAACATATTTTAACCAAATGGCGTGACAACGCATACTTTATGGCAACCGTTTTTCCAAGTCAATTGATTTATCGATGTCTGCCTGAAAGATTTTCTGAAACTCTTCGACCGACAATTTGCCACCTGGGTAAAGTAGGGGAGCCGTGTAGGCTCCACCCGTCCAGCACAGGTTACGCAGCTTCCGTTTACCTGGCCAGGTGCCTCCGTTGAGGATGGTTTTCGGTTCGGCGGGCAAGCGGTGCAGTCCTGCAACAATTTGCAGATCGGTGATTCCTTGCCAACTCGCAGGTACGGCAGGAATGCCTGTTGAGCGGGGTTTGAGATCAGATAGGTCAATGGTTATCTATTGATCTCCAAAAACATCAATTTCCCCAAAAAAGGTAGGACCGTGGACTTCAATCAATAGATAGCGAAAATATCCGATTTTTCCTTTCGAAGCAAAAATGGAACAAGCTTGTTGTGCGGGTCGATCAATATAATCCTTTACATCAAAAAAACTGTCGCTGTTTACCCGGGCTATTCTTTTCCACCCGGTATTGCTTAAGGATATGCTGAGATCAGGTAATTCTTCGTTGCCGAGTCCATAAATCGTGAATTTTTGTGTGGCTCTGTTATTTGCTTTTTTAATTAATTGATGCTGATGCCAAGAGTAGGAATTGATTTTATCGATGTTAATGGCCTTACCTAGGTCTATAAGTAAATTCCCAAATTTGCCTTTATTGTCTTTTTCTAAAAAAACAGACTCTTGGGGCGAATCCGGTTCGCTCTGACCTTTACCATCGAGCAGGGACAGAGGATTGACTTCCCAGTTTGACTGTTTGCGGAGTATTCCTTTCCCCACGATTACTTTTGCATTACCACGGGATGCATCGGCGTAATCATTATGACTTGGCGGTTGAATCGTGGGGAAAATAAACGATTTTGATTCATCCCCCGATTCCATTCGAGTTAAAATCTTCTGTTTGCCTGGTTCGACAAACATAGTTTCTCCCGCTTTTATAAGTCGGGGGGTATGTCCATGTTCTGCGATTAGGTTCACTTCCCCTTGAGTTACATCAAGCCGACTTAGCCCATCTGGGGCAACAGCAGCAGTAAACGCCGTACCCAAATCCACAAAGGTCGAGCTTGGTGTTTTTAGGGAAAATCCTTGAGAATCTTCAGTGTCTGCGATAACTGCTGCTCTTCCTAAGGTGAGAAAGGCTGAATTGGCTGTGTTGAGCTCAATGATTGCAGGTCCATTTAATTGGATTATGGCTCCGGTTTTAAAGTGTATGTCTGCGCTACCAGATGATAATTCAATTCGGTCATTTGCCTGGAGAGTTCCTCCGGTTGAAACGTGTTGATTGGGGTCCATCCATCTGCAGTTTTCCAATTTTCCAAATTGTGCAATGGTTTGCAGATTTGGTTTTTTAGAAGTGGAAGTAGAATTGAAAAGCCCAGTGTTGACAGTGAAAAGAAATACAAGCACAGCCGCGATTGATACCCATGAAGACCAATGAAAGAAAATACTCTTTTGATTTATCTCCAAATTTTCATTTTGTTTATTATTTAGGGTGTAGGGAAGGGCAGCATCGACTCGAGCGTAGGCTAAAAAATCCTTTCTAAGTTGATTGTCATTAAGCATCTTTTGCTCGAGTAATTGAATCTGCTCAGTAGTTGCCTGGGAATCAAGATAGAGCCTTATCAACTCTAATTCTTCACTCGAAGACTTCATACTAACCCCTCCTGTTTTTTTAAGTCTGCTTTGATACAATCAGCCAAAGCAATACGAATGCGATGTAACGCTTTGTATAGTGACATTGGAGTTCTACCAATTCTCTCCGCCATCTTATCGATCCTTGTTCCTTGGGAATAAGCTTCTTGAATGAGAATTCTTTGTTTTCCGGGTAATTTGGAAATGCATTTTTCCAATGCTTTCTCTTCCAAATCAAAATGGTCTGATTCATCTTCAGCATCCTTTGCCAATTTTATGACCAGTTCTTCACTAAAAACATGGCGATCCCGTGCCTTATCCCTCCTGTAGGAGAGAGCTTCAAACCGGGCAACTCCAAATGCCCAGCGCCTGAAATTTTTGGGAGAATCCAATTGATCAAATTTTCGCCAAAGCACTGCAGCCGTTCCTTGCATTACTTCTTTGGCGTCTTCTAAAGTGGGAACAAGAGAGCGTACAAAACCTCGTAATGAACTTTCTGTTTCAACATAAAGACGCAGGAATTGATCGTGCTTCTCTTTTTCTTGGGGGTTCATTCTAATTAAAACACTCCATCAGAATAAACTTTTGCCGAGAAATTTTAGATTGCTATTCCCAGCCTTTCATAAAAGCAACAATATCAGCCACATCTTGGGCCGAAAGAGCTAGTTGTTCGGCAGAGAGCATCAGAGATCGTTTCATTCGTTTAGAGCTTTTAACCTTCGACTGGGGAACCATTTGAGTAAGCCCGCCTTGAGAAAGAACAATAGCGGGATCACCCCGAGACTCAGTTATTCCATGAAGGGTAGTTCCATCCTTAAGTATGTATTCTGTCCCTTGAAATCCGTGGGCAATTCCCTGAGAAGGATTAACAATCGCGTGGATGATTGCGGTAGTGGATTGCTTGGCGGCCCACCCTTCAAGGCGTGGTCCGTAATTTGCACCTATGCCGTTCACTTCGTGGCACATCGTGCATCGCATGATACTGGTCTTTCCTTTTACTGGATCTCCCCTGAGCTTTGCGATATTTTCCACCTTAAGACTTGATTTTTGAGGGGGCTCTGGAGTGCTCATGGGAACAAGTTGAATTTTGTCCGGGTCGTAAATTCCGGAACTTTTGAGTCTTTTATTCAAGTCATATTGGTTCCACGCGGTAATACTTCGTTTTAAAATCCATTGAGTAATCGCATTTTTAATTCTGGTATCTTTTTCACTTTTACCCAGAGTAAATAGAGCATCGGGAGCCAGGGGGTGATTGATGAAAGCGATCGATTCAATCGCAAAAAGCCTCTCTTCCATCGCGAGCTTCTGATTCTGAACTCTGGATGTTAAGTCTGTCAGTGCTTCTTTGGTGCCAAGACGCCAAGTGATTCGGGCAAAAGCTTCATCCCATTTTGACGAATTCTGTAAACCAAGATTATCTCGCAGGTAAATCCAGAGCGCACTTTCTTTTCCGCCAGCACCCAATCCAATGGATTCGACATAATTTTTATCCTGACCGTCATACCTTTTAGCTACTTCCAGCAAGACTGGGTTTGCCTGTTCTGCAGAGAAGGCTCTCATGGAGAGTGCCACATCCCGACGGACTCCAGCAGATGAGTCCTTGGCCATTTTTTCAGCATAAGGAAAAAGCTTTTGCTCTGACCTACGAAGACTTCTGTAAGCCACGAGTCGATGCACAGATTTTTTTGAATCCAAAAGCTTATGGACTTCTTTTAATCCTTTATTACCCAGGTAGGGAAGTAACCAGATGGCTCGTGCCGCAATATAGGGATTTTTATGATTAAGCAGAACGGATACTTTCTTGTATGCTTTCGCTCCCTGTTTTTGCAAAGCGAGAAAACCCAGGTGCCTAACATTGGGGGTGGGGCTGAGTAAGGCTTTGATTTGACCATCTATGGAGTCCAAGTTCAATTCAGGAATTGAGGGAGCAAAGTTCTTAGGGGCAATTCGGTAGATGGCCCCTGAAGAAGATTCATCCCGGGTGGCGTGTCCACCAGATCCCGGGTCGTACCAATCCGCAACATAGACCGCACCGTCCGGTCCAATCGCTACATCGGATGGTCTAAAGTGAACCCGTTCATCCCGATCCTCATCACTAACGGAAGGTGAAGTGGAGCGGGTACTTACAAAGTTGAAGCGATTCATTGAATAAGTTGCACCTTGAGGTTTGGGTTTGTACCCAAAAACTGTGTTCCGGGAAGCCTCACCGGAGAGGTAGGTGCCGATCCATTTATCTCCCAAAGATCCATTTTCATAAAAAGTTACTCCAGTTGGTCCACCAGATCCATACACATCACCGGCATCAAATGTTCCGGGGTCGTCCTGTCGCCAATGAGCACGCGGAATTGCTTGGCCAGGTCGTTTGTCAGCCTGCCACTTGTGTTGTCCGTCCAGGGAATAATAACCGGCAGACCCGAATTCTAAAACATAAGAATTTCGACAACTTGAATAATCATCGTTATCGCTTTGGTACATATCACCCAAAGAATTGACCACCTGTTCGTAGCTGTTTCGATAGCCATGTCCAATAATTTCCGCCTGGGTGCCATTTGGGTTCATGCGAACACTGAAACCGGAAGTCCACACATATCCATCATCACTCTTTGCACCTTTGAGCTCATGGGTTGGAGTATAAAAATATTTCTCGCTGGCTCCGCCCCGATAGTTGGTGTTCATTCGAAAGGTCTTGCCTGAATTATCGGTAAATATCGCTCCACAATTCCCGCTGTTAAAATACCATTTTCCATCTGGTCCTGAGGTAACTGAATGGAGAGAATGATCATGTTGGCGTCCGTTAAAACCGGTGAGTAGAACTTCTTTTTTGTCGACCTTTGGGTCAAACTTCAGATCCCGATTGATATCGGTATAAACGACAATGTCAGGCGGTTGAGAAATAACTATTTGGTTATCAAAAACAGAAATACCCAGAGGCGACTCCAAATATGGGTCTTGAAGAAAGACTTTGGACTGGTCGGCTATGCCGTCGTTGTCAGAATCTATCAGTACTATTATCCGGTCACCCGCGTTTCGGCGAATGCCTAGTTTTTCCCGATAGTTTACCCCCTCGGTTATCCAAATTCTACCGTATGGGTCGATGTCCATATTCGTTGGATTATACAACATTGGGCTTTTTGCCCACATGGTTACCTTTAATGTTGGGTCCACAGTAAATTTATCAACGCTAACATGATTTGATTTACTTGATGGGGGCCATGCCATGGCTGACTTTTTAGGAGGTGCTGAAAAAGCAATACCTGCACTCAAACCAGTAAGCAAAAGGAAGGGGATAAAATGTTTCATTCGGAAGTGGAGCAGGGATTTATTTTTTCTTAGGTTTTTTGGGAGCCCGCGGGGGCATTCTTCCATCCGGTCCAAGAATCGGTTTTTTTCCTGGTTCCTGCGTTAACAAATCGGGAGTGGGCAATTCAATTTCCTCCGGAAAGTCTGGACGGTTTAAATTTTGATTGAGCATGGCCTTGGTAACTTTTTGTGAGGGAATTCCACCTTGTGGCACATCCATACGGGCAACCCAGGCAATGGTATTAAGAATGAGTTTCCGATAGTTATCGAGTGCCCAGTTTCGATGATAATGCCCACCAACGAATCCGGCTCCTCTTGCTCCTTTTTCAGGATCTGAACACCAGAGTAATGCTTGGGGAGTACCCAGCTTTTCTTCTGCCTGTTTGTTCCAAAACTTAGAACTGCCATAACGAATCATATTTTTTTCAGTCGGGACTGCAGTGGCAAGGGGATAGCAGTGCTTACATTTTTCGGGGTCAGGAAAATTTAAATTCCAGTAAAATTCATCGTATGCGGTAAGTGAGCCCACCCCTCGGCCAACAGGGTGACCTTTTTGGGGTTGGATTTTCGCTACCCAGGATGGATTGACGGAAAAATCATCATCAAAGTATCCTCCGATCCAATCACGATAATATTTCTCCGCCACTTCTTTAGTGGGATGAACACCATAGTGCATAAACATAATCCCCATACCGGCTTTTACTTTCCTGTCTAAGAATGCATACTTTTGGCCAAACTCTCCTCCGCCGTCTGCATAGATAATGCAGGCATCGATATCATTAAAGATAGTTTCATCTTCCGGCCATCCGTACCAGTGGACTTTAGTCTGAACAGGAAGGCCACTTTTATTAAGTGCGTCAGCAAGTAAAATGGAACCCGCTTTGTATTCATGAAATCCATGACGGTGCTTGGTGTCCCCGGCTATAAAGAGAATATTTTTTGTATCCTTTTGAGGATGATCTTTGGCCTGAGTGGGTAGGGTGCAACATAGCACTATCACCACAAGTGAACTTGAATATTTAGTAATAAAGGAGAGGGCACGAATGAGAGAATTCATACAAACAGATCAACAAGATTACCCATAGAAGGCAATCCAAAGGAAGCGTTTAGGCTTCCTTAGATGGAAGAAGCCGAGGACCTTGGAAAGGTATTCCGAAAAGCGGGCAAGTTTAGATCGTAGGGGAAATCTTCGATAATCCAAAGATTGCGAAATGATACGCCGGTTCCCTTATGGTCCTGTATCATAAGAGGTCTTTTACCATGTTTCTTGTAGGGTCCTCCCACTTCTCCATACACCCATGTGTCATTATGGATTAAAATTCCATTATGAAATGCGGTGACACGGAGCGGCTGATCCACATTTCCCTTATCGGAAAAAACGGGAGCTTTCATGAGAATATCATAGGATTGCCACTCTCCAGGCTTACGGGAAGAGTTTACGCGGGGAGGGTGCTGTCCATAAATGGAACCGCATGTTCCGTCTGCAAAGGTTGGATTTTGAAAGCTGTTGACCACCTGCATTTCATAGCCTGACATGAGAAAGATTCCCGAATTTCCATAAAGCTGTCCTTTCCAGTCTGGGTTATCCGATTGATCAAACCGAAATTCCAAATGGATTCGTGCATCTCCGTAAGCCTTTACTGTGGAGTTATTCCCTTTCCCTCGGGGCATAACCCCATTTTTATCTAATACCCAGTTCGGGTTTGTCCATTGAGTGGAGTCCAATTGGGTAGCTTCTTTGGGTGCGGGAATAGCACATTTATCAGCAGATAGCGGAGCAACCACAGGGGGGAGTGGACGGTTTTTATCATTTCGATTCCAACTGGAACCGGCAAGGGACCATCCAACATTTCTTCCTGGTCGGGGTTCACGAACAGGACGAGTTTGGTTGAGCGTGTAGTAGATGGTATCAAAATCCAGCATTTCGGCTTCTGTGTTTCTTTGCTCGGTAAAAGTAATAGCGTAGATTTTCTTTTTGCTTAAAGGAACATCAAATGTGACCGTTTTACGGTCTTTAGAAAGTTGATAATTACTCACTTTTAACTCCTGTTGGTCAACTGGGGGAGATCCATAGGTACTATAGTAATGATATCCCCAACTGGAAACTTTTGGAGTCACCTTCTTTCCAATCCGTTCGGTGAAGCGAACAGAGAATCCAGTCTTGGTGAGGCTTGCTGAATGAATGGCAAAAGGTGTGGTTTTCTTGTCCCACTCCACATATTGAATTGCGGTACGCTTACCTCCCTTACTAAACCAGCCTCTGCCCACTTGGGCAGACCAAAGACGACCTTGTGAATCGAAGGACATTTTGACTGGGCCACTTTCCAAGCCACGGAGAAAATCGATGCACCAGCCTTGGTATTCTCCGTTAATTTTCTCAACACCGCTTCGAAAATAATTGGATTGCCTTTGGTCACCTATAAACATTTGTCCCTTGAAGGGTCCAAATTTACCATTCGTAGTATCCCAGATTGGACTGCCGGGAGAATTGGCAATTTCCTCGCGTACTAACCAAACTGCAGGAGGGGTACGAATCTTCTCAAAATCCTCAGCTTTCATGGAGAGGACTTTTTCTTTGGTGAAATCAGGACGAGCTGGCAGGGATGCAGGGTGACCATAAAAATTACCTTCCCGTACATGATAGAGGGCACAATCAGCAACCCAGTCACCCTGGTTATCAGTAATAAAAAGTTCATCCTCAGGGCTCATTCCGATTCCACACGGCGAGCGAAATCCACCGGCAAGTGGTTGGAAATGGCCTTTGCGGTCGGAGCGGTAAACCCAGCCGCGCCAGGGTGCGTTGTAGGACATATTCCCTCCACCTTTCCCAAATGGTTTGCCATCCGGTACAGTAAACTCGCCTCGGGCCGCCAGATTAAGCGATGCATATTTTCTGCCTAATGAATCAACAACCGGGCCGAAATGATATTCATGGTATTCTCCGGATATTCCAAATGCATCGGTTATACACTCGTAACGATCGCAAACCCCGTCTTTATCGAGATCAATCAGTCTGGTTAACTCAGGTTTTTGTCCTACATAGTAAGCATCTTCTTTTTCGTCGAAATAGATTCCATTTGGTTCCATCAAGTTTTCGGCAAACTTTGTCCACACCTCTCCCTTCCGTTCCCACACTTCACCTTCCCATGTGCAAATCGCAAGTGTACCATCAGGTTTGTGACATAATCCAAGAACGGAAACTGAACCACGGGGCAGGGAAATAGATTGAATTTTATATCCATCAGGTATTTGTGCTGATAAAATTGAGAAACTGAATAAAAGAAGGAGTGCAGAAAGTATGTTCATCGATTTAAAAATAAATTAGAAAGAGAGTTTGTAGGAATTTTTTCCATCCGGGCTAATGCTGAATTTCTTCTGTTGCCCGTCCACAAGGGTGGCGATTGTTACCGAGTCTCCAGAGGTTTCATAATGTAAAAGATTAAAACGATCACCTTCCAGTACCGTCTTTGCGATACCGGTTAATTCTATTCCTTTAACTTCAGATTTTTTTTGACTTCGACTGTCCAGAGAGGGGGTTTGATTAATAAATGCCGATTCCCAACCTTTAATAATTTTACCGCTTGCGGAGTCATAGGCCAATAAGACTTGATTGGGCAAAAGTAGAAGCAATGTTCTTGGGGGTAAGCCATCAATCCATTTTCGAATGACTTTTGCTTTTTCGCCTGAACGAACAACTTTGGGAACGCTTCCCTCTAAACTTTTCCCCGTCAGTATCCAATGTTTACCGTTCAATTTTTGCAACCTGACTCCGAACCTCATGGAATGGGAAGTGGGTTCTTCATGAAGGATTTCCAAGTCGTGGATGCCTGCCGATAATTCAAATTCATTAGTAAAGTAGGTATCTCTCTTTTTTTTATCATTGCTGTAGTGAACTTCTTTCCCGTTCACCCAAATCGATGTTCGGCCTTTGCCATTAACATTAAAACGATACTTCCCGGGAGTCTTTATAAACAGTTTAGACTGACCACGTAGAACCCCGTCAAACATTCTATCCACATAATAGAAGTTTTCCGGCAATCGGGTTTGGGAAGTTGATTCAATCGAATCAAAAAGGTCGGGGTGTAATCTTTTTCCTACAAAATAGTCCCGAGCATAAGTCGAGCGGAGTGTTTGCCGGTTTCCTTCCTGTTTATCAATAATAAATTCGGTGAGCGAATGGAGATCATTTTCAGGATAGACTAATTCGTAAGCGATCATTTCAGTACCGGCTACCCCCTTGGCTATGCTGCGGTATACAGCATCGTAGGAATCCCCATTTTTCCAGTATGAATCCACCAAGTTTGGGCCAATTCCACCGTCTAATTTGGGTCCATGGCAATTAAAGCAAATTTGATTATAGACTTCCTGTCCGCGTTTCATATCAGCAAAGCCAATATAAAGTCCAAAATTGAAAATGATGAGGTACTTGAAAAGGTAAAATTTCATTACGCTAAAAAAGGATTTTATTTATTGGGAGTTCTTGTGAAGGTGATCCCGAAATAATCGAGAGTGGAGAAGGTTATAATGATGGCAATCTATATTACACTCCGAAATTTCAAAGACTTGCCAATTAAAGTTATTTAAAAACATAAAAAAAATTCGACACACCCCATTTAAAAACGGAGGGTTATTTATGAAAAGAAGAGAATTTTTGACCACAAGTTCAGGTGCATTATGTTTTTCTCACCTGGTAAGGGCTGAAGAACACTCCTTTAAGGGGAAAATTAAAAAGGCGGTTAAATTCGGGACTAAACCCAATGAAAAACAAATGCAAAAGTTGAAGGATTTAGGCTTTGATGGCATTGAGGGATCTGGACCAGGCCTTCAAGTCGATCCAATGAAAATGGCCTGCTCGAAATTTAAGCTGCCTATGCATGGGGTGGTTTACAATAAACATTGGAAGGTTAGGTTGTCCGATCCAAGTTCAAAAGTTCGGGAAGAAAGTCGGAAGGGACTTGGGCAGGCAATGCGTGAAGCAAGGGAAATGGGGGGAACTTCCGTACTTTTGGTTCCAGGCCGGGTAAAAGGAGATCAGGAAACTCACCAGCATGTATGGGATCGATCCATTGCACAGATTCAAAAATTGCTTCCATTGGCGGAAGAATTAAAAATTCATATTTTGATCGAAACCGTATGGAATGGATTTTGTTATAAACCCGAACAGTTTCGTGACTATATCGATGCAATCAACAGTCCATGGGTTCAGGCATATTATGACATTGGAAACATGCAAAAATATGGACCCAGTTACAAGTGGATCCGAATATTAGGAAAACGCACATTGAAATTGGATGTAAAAGATTGGGGGTCCAAGAATGGATTCTGTCCCCTCGGGCAGGGAGATGTGGATTGGAAAAAAGTCCGCCACGAACTTGAGCAAATAGACTTTAAAGGTTGGGCAACCCGAGAGGGAAATGATGGAGGAGTCGAGAATACTGCCCGTTTGATGAATGAATTACTTGCTTTGTGATTATCGCATAACAAGGGGAGAGCAACTCTACATCGTTGCCTTTTTGCCCATACATGAAGAACCAATTGAAAGTGAATGGCGTTGAGAACACCGATTCAGTAATGCTTAAAATGGAGCAACCTCTACCACAATACCATCCAAAGAATCACTCATTTCCACCTGACAGCTGAGGCGACTGCGTTCATCAGTCCCCTCTTCAATATCAAACAGATCCTGTTCGGCTTCAGTGGCTCTCCCGGTTTTCCCCAGCCAATCTGGATGCACGCGAACATGGCATGTTCCGCAGGAACAGCAACCGCCACAAGCTCCCAAAATTCCTTCGACATCATTTTCACGGGCAATTTCCATTAGGTTGCCGGTTGCATCTTGTGCCACCACTTCGTTTCCGTCCTCAGTTATAAAAGTCACTTTCGACATGTTCAATTTGTTTTAAGATAATAAAAGATTTAATTAAATTCGCGGACAGCCAATGAATCAAATTCAAAAACAAAATAAATGCGTTAGTAGTTTCTATTCAACAGGAATGGCAAACTTGGCGAATTTTTCTTTTGCTTTAGAGAGAGTGGGATAATCTGGGGTTTCAGGGTGACTGACTAGAAAACTATTTTCATCAATCAGGTTAAGAAAGCAGTGAGTGGTTCCTTTTGGAAGTGTGAAACTTACACCTTTTGATGAATTTTGGGGAGCAACTATTCTGAACCACTCTTCGTACTGCTGATTACCGTTGAGGGTATAAATCAAGTCAGCACGAATGACTTTTGCCCCTTTTTCTCGAAATTTAAAATGAATGGTCTGTCCATCTATTTTGTGTGAGATGTCTTGGGGAACTTTAAGTTTTTCGGGCCCAACATGCCGTGCGTGACGATTATAGTAGGGAAAACTTGCCTTCATTTCTTTGAGCTCAGCTGATAATTTATCATCAAGTTCTTTTGTAAGTTCCGGAAAATCATCTGCGAGATTATTGGCTTCCTCAATATCACCTCGGATTTGTTTGCCATTATCTTGCCTGTAAAGCTTGTAGAGTTCCCGCTCAGGATTTTTTGGGTGGAATTTGTGATCGTAGTTACGGACGAGTTTGAATCCTTTTACCCGAATAGAACTTTCAAAAGCCGCACTATTAGGAAAATGCCAAACCATAGAATCCCGCACCTTGCCATTTTTACCTTTTATTAAATTTGAATCTTGTGGATTATTTAGGAGCAAGTCTTTTAAGTCAGCTCCATCCAAGTTTTTTCCATCCGGTTTAGGGGTTCCGGTCAAGGTCAGGAGAGTGGGATAAAAATCCAGGCCGTTTACCATTACATCAGATTCAATTCCCTCTTTGATACCCGGGCCAGTTATAATTAATGGTACCCGTGTACCTCCTTCCATTAGTGAAATCTTTCCCTTATCCAAGGGATAATTATCAGTGATAACCTCCCTCGGGTGTCCTTCCATACCTCCATTGTCGGAGGTAAAAATGACATATGTATTCTCCACGAGCTTATGTCCAGGCCACCGTGGATCTTCTGTGTTGTTCAAGTAGTTAAAAACTTTACCCATGTAATAATCAAGTTCTTCCACCATGGCGCAATAGAATGGATTATTTTGTCCTTTCTTTGTCCAGCCTTGGTTGTCCGCTGGTCTTTCCACTCCAAGTTTCTTGCAGTATTTTTCAAGGAGCTTTTCAGAGCGAGTGTGAATGGGTGTGTGTACGAGCCAAGTGGCGTAGTACAGGAAGAAAGGTTTGTCGTGGTTCTCCCTCAAGAAGGTTAGGGCATCCTCACTGGTTTGATGGTAGGGATAGCCATTTTCATCTAACCGGTAGGGGTCTTTTACTCGAGTGGAGGCAAATCCTTCAACCCGATTGGGCATACCTGATCTCGCTCCACGGCTGCTTCTCGTCCAGTCAAAGCCTTGGTCTTCAGGTTGAGGAAAAGCTTTGTGGTCGATGGCCATGTGCCATTTTCCAGAATGCCCAGTTACATATCCATTTTGTTGTAAAACTCGGGCGATTGTCATTTCGTTTTCGGGCATTCTGCCACTGTACCAGGGGGCGATCATGGTCCAGCCGAATTTATGGTTCGGGGTAGGGGGGGCTCCTCCCACCACATGGGTCTTTTGAGCCCGGGCTGGATGGTTTCCGCTCATGATTGCACAGCGAGAAGGCGCACAGGTGGGAGCTGGTGAGTAGGCTTGCCAAAACTTTACTCCTCTTTCAGCAAGGCTGTCGATATTGGGAGTTTCCATAGGGGAGGGCTCATCAATGTCATAGCATTTTACATCCTGCCAGCCGAGGTCGTCGGTAAGGATTAAGACTACATTGGGTTTAGATGGCCGTCCCTTGGCAATTATTGCAATGGGTAACAAGATAATCAATAAAGCGGTGGACAAAATTTTCATGGAGGAAGAAATGGTTGAGTTAGACTTTTAGTGTAGGGAGGAGACTTGAAAGTTAGGAAAGTAAGAAAAAACAGATAACAGAAATTACAACTGCTCCGAGAATATTCAATACCAGACCTTCACGGGCCATTTTACCCACGGTAATTTCACCGGTGCCAAAAACCACTGCATTGGGAATCGTTGCAACAGGTAGCATGAAGGCACAACTTGCACTCATCGCCGCAGGTATCATTAAAAGGATTGGATCTAAATTCGAAGCAGTTGCGGCGGCTCCGAGTATGGGCATGAGTACATTAGTCGTGGCTGTATTGCTGGTCATTTCTGTGAGGAAGGTCACTAGAAGACAGATTCCCAGCAGTAATCCGAAAAGAGGGAGGTTCTCAATACCCGAAAACACGCTGGCAATGGATGCACTCAGACCGGACTGCTTGAAAGCTTCCCCTAAACAAAGCCCAGCACCAACCAATACCAACATTCCCCAGGGGATTTGGTTGGCAGTCTTCCAGTCAAGGAGGCGATCTCCTTTACCATCACCACTGGGCAGGCAGAAAAGTACTATTACGGCTAAGAAGGCAACACTGGCATCATTGGCATTGGGCAGATCCAACCAGGTTTTCCATCCACCAAAAGGTTCAGATCGGGTGATCCATGCAAGCGCGGTCAGGCCAAAAACAAGGAGTGTTCGGACTTCAGCCACTCGCCAATTTCCCGGATGAGGGAGTGAGATTTCCTTATTGCCGGTGATTCCACGGGATAACCAAAGCCAGATAACAAGGACCATGACGATCGTGACTGGTATTCCAAATTTCATCCATTCACTAAATGAGAGTTCCGGGTATCCCAGGTCAGAATAAGCGCCTATCATTACAAGATTGGGAGGAGTTCCAATCGGGGTTCCAATACCTCCGACATTGGCGGCAAAAGCGATACCCAGAAGTAAAGGAATGGTCAATTGGTGATTACGACTTCCCTGTATTACGGCAAGAGCCATGGGTAACATCATCAATGTAGTGGCCGTGTTTGAAATCCACATGCTTAGAAAAGCCGTCGCGATCATAAACCCGAGAATAAGAAATTTTTCGCCGCTCGGACAGGCATTGACCATCATCAGGGCAATTCTTTTGTGGGCTCCACTTTTTTCCATCGCTTTGGAAAGAAGAAAACCACCAAAGAGAAGAAGGACAAGTGGGTGTCCGTATTTTTCTCCCACAACTTTTGGACTTAAAACTCCAAAGAGAGGCAGTAGGGAAAGAGGAAGGAGAGAGGCGATAGGAATGGGTACCGCTTCGAATATCCACCAGAGTGCTGTCCAAATCGCGATCCCAAGTGTGATGGCTGCTTCGGTGTCCATCTCACCAAATTGATGAAAAAACCAACTTGTTAGAATTGCAAGTACCGGGGAGGTCAAAAGCATTGGATTACTTCCTTTCGAATCCTGTGAGTCTGATAAACTTTTCTCCTTCTTGGACATTTCAATCTTATTAGAACAAATCCCCTTTTAGATTCCGATTTTATTTTACGCACAAATCGAAGTGGTAAAGGATAAGATCATGAAGTTTGTCATTTTACTTTCTCTGATCATGAGTTTCATTTTTTCTTTGGGTGCTAAATCCCGTCCCAATGTAATTGTCGTGTTGGTTGATGATATGGGGTATTCTGATCTTGGATCATTTGGCGGAGAAGTCAGAACTCCCCATTTGGATCGTTTAGCAAAAAACGGGTTACGATTTACTCAAAATTATAATTCTGCTCGTTGCTGTCCATCCCGGGCTTCTTTGCTTACCGGGCTTTATTCTCATCAAGCCGGGATTGCAAATTTTACGGGCCGGGATTCGACGGATCGCTTGGGCCCTGCTTACCTTGGGAAACTGAACAAGCAATGTATGACCTTAGCTGAGGTTCTAAAAGGAGTGGGCTACTCGACCTATGGAGTGGGTAAGTGGCATGTTGGCCACGAGGAGCTGCCTACAGAGCGTGGATTTGACGAATACTATGGATATATCCGTGGGCATAGCACCAGTCAGTGGAAAGCAGGCAATTACCAGAGGTTACCCGAAGGCAGAAAAGAGGAATTGAAGTATGAAAACGACGAGTATTATGCAACCGATGCTTTCAATGATTATGCAATCGAGTTTCTTAGCCAGGCTCAGAAAAAAGAAGAGCCCTTCTTTCTATACCTTGCTCATTCCTCACCCCATTTTCCTTTGGAGGCACCAGCTGAGACCCGGGACTCTTACCTTAAGACTTATCGTAAGGGTTGGGACAAACTTCGAAAAGAACGTTTTGCAAAACAAAAACAAATGGGACTGGTAACGGATTCGTGGAAATTTACTAAGCTTTCCGATGTACCGGTTGACCGCGATGACATTGCCAATCAATATGCTGGAAAACCAAACCCTAACTGGAAGGATATACCTCAAAACCGTCAGGAGGACCTTGTTTACCGAATGGCTACTTTTGCCGCAATGATCGACCATGTGGATCAGGGGATTGGCAAAATCCTATCGCTTTTGGAAAAGGGGGGCGATTTGGAAAATACCCTCATTCTATTCACCAGTGATAATGGAGCCTGCTACGAATGGGGGCCCTTTGGTTTCGATCAAAGCAGTCGTAAAGGTTTCACCAAGCTTCACGAGGGAAAGGAACTTCAAAATGTGGGCGGTCCGGGCACATATCATTCGGTGGGGAGCGCTTGGTCCTGCTTGAGTAATACTCCATTAAGTATGTATAAGCATTTTAACCATGAGGGTGGCAATTGTAGCCCACTACTTGTGCATTGGCCAAAGGGAATAATAGATACCGACCGTTGGATTCGCTCCCCTGTTCACCTCATAGACTTTATGCCTACGGTCCTAGAAGTTTCCCAAGCTCACTACCCAAAGAACTTTAAAGGCGAAGACTTGATTCCGGTTGAGGGCAGGAGCTTGGTTCCTTTCTTCAACGGGGAAGGAAATACCGACGATCGTGTTCTTTGTTTCGACCATTTTGAATCAAGTGCGATTCGGAAGGGGGATTGGAAATTGGTGCGTGGAAACAACCGATATAAGAATCGGACTTGGGAACTTTATAACTTAGCTGAGGACCGATGCGAAACGAACAATCTAATTGATTCTCACGCGGCCAAAGCAGAAGAACTGGAGGCTGAGTGGTTGCAGTGGGCAAAGCGGGTTAAGGTCAGTCCTTACTACAGTCATGCAGTAGGAAATCCAGCCAAGGTGAGAAAGAAGCTGAAGAAAGACGCTCAGGGGTTTTATATTTTAAAACACGGGGACCAAGTCGCTCGTGAGTACGCACCTAAGTTTGCCCAGAAATCCATAGAGATAAAACTTTCCATTACACGAGGGAAGGAAAAGAGCGGAGTTTTGATTTCCCATGGCGGAAACCATTGTGGCTATTCTCTTTATCTCGTTGATGGAAGGCCGGTTTTTTCCTGTCGTTTGGAAGGTGCCTTACACACTATTCGGGCAAACAAAATTCTGACTAAGGAACGAGCTTCCCTGTCAGCAGAAATTTTACACGATGGGAGAGTATTCCTTAAAATTGATGGCAAGGTGGAAGGGAGAGGAAAACTACCGGGGCTTTTTAATAGCCATCCTCAGGACCCGCTTGAGATTGGAAATGATTCTCAGTCTACAGTGGTAGCATATGATTCAAGTTCACGCTTTAAAGGCAGGCTCCATGAGGTTAAACTCAAGCTTAAATAGTAAACAAATATATTTATCTAAATCAGAATGAACTTAATAAAAACTGCCTGCCTCCTCTTATCATTAGCCCTATTTGCATCCGCAAAAAATGAAAACCCCGATCTAAACTTTGGTAAACAAGTCAGCGATAGTGGAATTCGGCATTCATTTTTAATCTGCGGAAACAAAACTGTCCTTATAAACGAGGATAATCAGATTGTATGGCAAACCAACGGGTATGGGCGGGATGGATTTGTTTTGGGGAATGGAAATATTTTGGTTTCGGTGGGAAATGTGGCGAAAGAAATTACTCGTGAAGGGAAGCTGGTATGGAGTTATAAATTGAGTAAAGGGAATAAAGAACTGGGGACTTGCATGCGGCTTGAGAATGGAAATACATTGGTTGTCGAGCGGGGTGTAAAGCCACAATTATTGGAAGTCGATCTAAAGGGATCCATTGCTGTGCGCGTCCCCCTTCAACCCGATACCAATAATGCTCACATGCAAACCCGGATGGCTCGCAAACTGCCTAATGGAAATTATATTGTTCCTCATCTGCTCGCTTTTGCTGTAAAGGAATATAAACCGAATGGTACTGTAGTAAGGACCATTAAAACGGATTTGACTGAGCTGGGTGGGCGTAAACAGAGAAATTGGCCATTTACTGCAATTCATTTAAAGGGTGGAAACCTTTTGGTTAACTTAACCAATGGAAATAAAACCGTAGAGTTCAATCGAGATGGAAAAGTTGCCTGGCGGGTGGATAATTCTGATGTGGGGGGAAGGTTTGCCGATCCATGTGGAGGGCAGCGTTTAGCGAATGGGAATACGATTATCTGTAGTTACGGGCAAAAAAAGGGAGATATGCCAAAACTTTTTGAGATAAACCGAGATAAGGAAGTGGTTTGGGAATATTTCAATCCTCAAGTCCGTGCTCATGAAGTTCATGTGATTAGTACCAATGGAAAAAAAGAAGGATCCTTAAAATAGTAATTTATAAATAGTTGCCATGAATGAAATTCATGCCTTCAGTAAAAATATGAAGAGTATTTTGTTCCTACTTCCCGCAATTCTTCTTTTTCCTCTGCTAGGATTTTCTGAATCTCTAGAACCATCAGAGGATCGAAGGAAAGTTGAATTTTTTGAAAAGCTATATGACACAACGATCACGGGAATAAAACCAATCGGAGAATACGATGATCCGGATACTTTTTATTCTGAAATCGCCAAACAGGTGGGAATACCTGAAATCGTATATGAAGCAGTGGAAAAAAAGTTTGGGTGGAAGAATGATGATAAATCCTTTTTGGCACTCATGATTAAGGGTGGTGGGAATTCGGATGACTGGGGAGTGATGGTGACCAGGATTCCTAATTCTATTAAAGGTTTTAAGGAAGAAATTATGAGCACGAAGTCCGAAGCAGAAAAAAAAGAAATCAAGACAAAGATGCTTGATGTGCTAAAAGATATGGAAATGAAAATGGTGGTTATTGGGTATGATGGAAAGGTTTCCTTTCCTAAGAAGAAATAAGTGTATGCTTCGGGTTCCTAACTTTGCTTTGATCTTTCTTACCTGCGTAAGCGGTTGCTCAGTTTTTCAAACTGAAGAAATTAAGGAGTTTTCTATGACTTGGAAAGTAGACCGCAATCAAAACAACAAGGGGCATAATCTGGTTGAATTTGAATTTGTGGATTTTCCAGGCCATGTAATTGGTCATTTCTCAAATGGTTTAATTGATCACTTGGAAAAACAGGGTAAGGAAGAGGTTATCATTCAAATTGAAATAACCCGTGATATTTTCGGTGAGGTAATTGGGCACAGTGATTCTGATATTGCTGGCTATGAAGGGAATGCTTCCACTTTTTCTTATTATGGTATAAATGGAGACCCTCCTGTTTCACCCTTTGAATAAAGATAGTTTTTATTTTAAACCCTTTATGAATTTTTCAAGAAGGGAGCTATGTCTTGAAAAGAGTTAACAATGCCATGAATATGAATATGGCGTGCCTTCAATTTATAAACTTATTTACTATGAGTAGATTATTCTTTCTCTCTTTGCTTTTCTTAATGGTTTCCTGCTTGGATTTCGGTGACGATATCGAACTGGATGGAGCGGAGATCACGAGGAAAGAAATGAATTATGTATCCAAGCTTACTGGGGTAGTTTTTCCTGATGGAACGGAACCTATTGGCTATTGCTTTTTGGGATCTGGGATTGATCGATCTTTGGCCTTAAAAGTCGCTATCCCTGAAGCTGAAAAAGAAGTTTTTATGAGAAACGATATTTTTAAAAAAGGTAGTAACTCAAAGTCTGATTATCATTTTGCTCAGAAACAAAAATGGTGGAAGGTGGAGGAACTAAAGGATCGAATTGATCGAGCACTCGAGCTCCCTAAGTTAAAATTTGTTGAATGTATTCTTGGGCGGGAAGACGGTAATCTACATGCCTATGTGACATGGTTTGAAATCTAAGAATAAAACGAATGAAATTTTCAGATTTTGGTAAACGGTTTGCCGGCGAGATTGGTATTGGTGAGTTGATGGATGATTTAGGGGATGCCCTCGTCTCCGATCCTGCGCCCTTGATGCTTGGTGGTGGGAACCCAGCACATATAGCTGGAGTGCAGGCTTTATTCCGGTCAAGGATGAAGGATATTCTTTCCACTGCGGGAGAATTTGAGCGAGTAATTGGAAACTATGACACTCCGCAAGGTGCTAAGGCATTTGTAGGTGCCTTGGCCGATTTGTTTCGTGATGAGTTCGGGTGGAGTATCGGACCTGAAAATATTGCCCTGACCAATGGAAGTCAGAACGCCTTCTTTTCTCTTTTTAATTTATTCGCTGGGAAGTTTGAAGGTGGGCACTTAAAGCAGATTCTTTTGCCGCTGGCCCCTGAATACATCGGTTATTCCGAAGTGGGCTTGGAACCTAATTTTTTCCAAGCCAATCGTCCAGAGATCGAATTATTAGATGATAGATTATTTAAGTACCGTGTTGATTTTGACCGACTTAAAATGAACGATAGTATTGGAGCAATTTGTTTTTCCAGACCAACTAATCCGACTGGCAATGTGGTCACAGATGATGAGGTGTCACGACTTAGAGAAATTGCCAATGCTCAGGGTATTCCTCTGATCATTGATAACGCGTATGGCACGCCTTTTCCCAATATTATTTACACGGAAGCACAGCCGGTTTGGGATGAAAATATTGTACTCTGCTTAAGTTTGTCCAAGTTCGGGTTGCCCAGTTTGCGCACGGGTATCGTGATTGCCCGGGAGGAAATCATTCAGGTTATTTCACGGATGACTTCTGTTTTTAGTCTTGCTCCGGGTAGTCTCGGACCTGCTCTCGCTTTGGACTTGGTAAAGAGTGGTGAAATTACCAGAGTGAGTAATGAAATGGTTAAACCGTTTTACGAAGAGAAGGCCAATAGGGCTGTGGCACAACTTCGAAGAGAAATGGGTGACCATATTCCGATGAGGATTCATAAGCCCGAAGGAGCCTTGTTCCTGTGGCTATGGTTTGAGGGTTTGCCCATAAGCAGTCAGGAACTGTATCAAAGACTCAAGAAAAAGGGGGTGCTCGTGGTGTCCGGCCATTATTTCTTTCCTGGCATGGAAGAAGACAACTGGGATCATAAGAACCAGTGTATCCGAGTTACTTACGCTCAGGACGAAGCAGTGGTTAAGCAGGGGATCAGTTTAATCGCTGAAGAAATTAGAAAAGTCTTTGCGTAATGAAAACTTTTTTAATCATTGGTGCATTTTTGTTTTTTTACTCATTTTTTATTTCCATCTCGGCTATTCCATTACCCACGAATGTCGATGTGGTCTCTGAAGAGAAGCAAGGTCAGAATGGCATCATACGATCCTATGTTCCGAATGGTGTACTGACTTCTGTAGAAGAAGCAATTATTTTGGACCTAGCCAAGAAAAGAGGAATCGAAAGAGTCGCTAAGATTGTAACCCATTACATGCTACCCAGTTCTGCCAAGGCCATTCGGGTGGAAGGTACTACCAAGAAAGAGGGTAGGGAGGTTTCAAGGAAAATCTTGAGTATTACCTATAAGGGGTGGACTTTCCCAGAAGCTCGTCCTGGAAAGAATGATTTAATTTTGGGAGATTTTTGGGCTGGAAAAGTGTATGTGAGAAAACAATTAGAACTGAAGGTGAGCGGCAAGAGCTTTTTGTGTAGTTCCGTTACAGGCATGTCTTTTGAAGAAGCGGAAGCACTGCTAGCCATGTTTTTAAATAAAGGGTTTAAGACTTCAGGAACGATACGAAAAAATGCACTGGATCAGGTTGACTGGAGCCAACCCACCCGCTTTACAAAACGGGGTGATCGTCTATCAGTAGGATTTTTAGCTAAAGGAAGAGGAGCAGGTTTTTTTGACCTTACACTCAAAAAAGAAAATGAAGGTTTCACTATTCTTCAAATGATGCAGGCAATGCCTTGATCATTTCTCTTTTTTCATGCCCAACCGTGTTCAGCTAATAAGAAAAAAGTAATTCATCCATGAATTTTTTTCATAGCCCGATAGTTTTATCTATGCTCCTATAATAAAGTAAGACTTACCCTATTACTGAATTATCCTCCCTAAAACCAAATATTATATGAGTACACTTTTGATAGAAGAATGAAAGGAATCTTTTTCTTATCTCTGTTAAGCTTTCTGCTTAGTTCCTGTAGTTACTCCACCTCTTCTGGTTGGAGTTTTTCAGACAGTGATTCAGTTAAAGAAGAAAAGGATCGACGCAGAAAAGTGGACCGAAAAACGGATAGAATTCTCGAAGTTGGAAGAACAACTGACCGTTCGGAGGCACGTAGACAAGCCAAGGGAGAAGTTTTCGAGGAGGAATTCTTTCGCTCCGTTCGTCCATGATATTTCTTTGACAATTCTTTTACTTGGCGCGAATAACTCCCGCTTTTGCTCGTACTATAAGCTTTTCCATGAAACAAAAACTTACCTTACCATCTAAAAAAATTTCCTTGATCACGGTTGCAACTGCTCTCTTCTTTCTGACTTGCGGTTGTCAGACGATCAAGCAGTTCATTCCGAATGACGAGGTTGCCCGTTTCGGTACGGACCGCAAGTATACGGATTTAAACTATACCGGAGACGGTAATTTTACTGATTACGGCAGAAAGGCTGGGATTCTCAGGTTTGTTCTCGACCTTGGAGCAGTCGATTTAACCGAGGCAAGTGTCAGCAAGTTTGAACTGAAGGGACTACCGGAAGTCGAATTCGTTTGCTACCTGCGAGTCGATCACCCTCTGCCGACCTTAGGAAAACCAAAGGATTTTGAGGCGGGAGACTTAATGTTTGGAATGTCCCTCGAAGATGAGAATGGCACCCAAGTCTTTTCGGAAAAGGCTCCGCTAAAAAGTTGGACCTGGTCGGGTTCTGTTGGAGCACCCAAAAGTGACCTTTATACCCGCAAGACAATATTCACACCCAAGAAAGGGAAGGTCTATTACATCAAACTCAAGAATAATGAAGGTAACCTTAAAGCACCCAGAGCCGAAATTCTACTCATGGGTGGAGGCTGGAAAGCTTTGTAGACTTCGGATGAACCGAGATGGTGATAGAGATGAATTGCTAAAGATCATTAACTTGCAGAATGAAAAAAGATAATATTGCTCAAATTACCGTATTCACTTTCCTGCTAGTGCTTTCCTCCTGTAAAAGTTCCCATTGGAAGAATGAAGATATGAAGAGGGCTATCTCTATCACCTCCTTCAAAAATCCTAATACGACTTGCGAAGTCCTGCGTGTGGACGATTCTTATCCTGGAGAAGGCAAAGCGAAGGATGGTCATTCCTTGCATGGTTATGAGATCATTTCAGCTGCCGAAGCCTTGAACTCCGCGTCAAGAAAAGAACTTTCTTCAATTATAGAAGATCATGACACCTATTTGCGTAACGCCATTCCGATGGATTGTCTCTTTCGACCGGGGGTAGCCTTTCGTTTTAGTGACCAACAGAATCAGGTCGATCTACTTATCTGTTTCAGTTGCAATGAATTGAGGTACTATCTGAATGGAAGGGTTGTTGGCCAAAGTTATTTCAAATCTCAAAAGCTGCGTTCGTTAGTCCAGCAACTGTTTCCCGAAGATGAGAAAATTCAAAAGCTCTAAATAACCCGCGTTTTGAATCCAAACGAAAAATTTTATTATGAATGAAATGTCTAAAACAGGTGAAAAGATATCGCCCAAGGCCGTTGCTGAAACGGCTGGGACTCAATCATCACGATTGGTAAACAACCCAGCCGTGGACCTGCCAAGTTGCTTGGCAGTGGAGGATTTATCTCTTATTTATACTTCGGGTAATAAGGCGCTAAATAAAATCAATCTCACTATTCCGAGGCAGCAAGTAACTGCGTTTATTGGGCCAAGTGGCTGCGGCAAATCAAGCTTGCTTCGGTGTTTTAATCGCTTGAATGATTTGATTGACG
>ERZ651776.1055-NODE-1055-length-34985-cov-3.076200_pt1 | contig 34985 bp, 34 predicted proteins | sample MGYA00514761_ERZ651776 | MGnify/ENA metagenome assembly ERZ651776
GTTTTTGATAAGAATTCAGGCGTGGTTTTACCTAGCTCTCCATTAGATTCAAGGTTCACGTTTTCAAATTTTGTGGTTGGAAAGCCAAATGAATTAGCCCATGCCGCCGCCCGCCGAGTTGCAGAGAGTGGCTCTGTAACTTTCAATCCTCTGTTCCTTTATGGTGGAGTTGGGCTAGGCAAAACTCATTTAATGCACGCAATTGCTTGGGAATTAAAAAGTAGACTTTCTTCTCCCAGAATACTGTACCTTTCAGCGGAACAATTTATGTATAGGTTCGTTCAGGCTCTAAGATTTAAAGATATGCATGGTTTTAAAGAATTATTTAGGTCCGTTGACGTACTGATGGTCGATGATGTTCAGTTTATTGCTGGTAAAGAGTCTACTCAGGATGAGTTTTTTCATACGTTTAATGCTTTAATAGAGAACGGAAAACAAATAGTTATCTCTGCAGATAGGGCTCCTGGTGAAATAGACGGTCTAGAGGAGCGGATAAAATCTCGGTTAGCTTGGGGTTTAGTGGTCGACCTTCATCCAACAGATTATGAATTACGATTGGGAATTCTTCAGTCTAAAGCTGAAGCTCAACTAAAAATCCATGAAGGGATCGAAATTCATCATGGAATTTTAGAATTTTTAGCACATCGAATATCATCTAATGTGAGAGTTCTGGAGGGTGCTTTAATTCGGTTGTTTGCGTTTTCCTCATTAGTTGGAAGAAAAATTGATATTGATATGGCTCAAGAATGCCTGGCTGATATTTTAAGGGTATCACAACGTAAGGTTACTATTGAAGAAATTATTAGAAAAGTAGCAGATCATTATAATTTACGAATGACAGATCTAATCTCGGCTAGACGTGCACGCGTTATAGCTCGACCACGACAGGTTGCGATGTTTCTATCAAAAATGCTTACCTCTAAATCACTTCCAGAAATTGGTCGGAGGTTTGGTGGGCGCGATCATACCACAGTTATTCATGCCGTAAAAAAAATAGAAGAGCTTCGTCAGATCGATAATCAAATAGACGAAGAGGTCGAAATATTAAGAAGAATGCTTGAGGCTTAATATTATTTATTCAATATTTGACGATTTTTATTTGAATGCTTACAATAAAAATACGTAAAGATTTTTGTAACAATGCCAATAATTATAGGAAATTTTCGATATGAAAGTTATTGTTGAACGTAGCGATTTATTAAAAGCTATGAGCCGAGCACAATCTATCGTTGAAAGACGAACAACCATACCTATACTTTCTAACGTGCTCATTGAAGCTATTGATGGTAAAATAAGCTTAAGAACTACAGATTTGGATATAGAGATTGTAGAACGAGTTAGTGCTAGTGTAGAGCAAGACGGTCATACAACCGTAGGAGCCCATACGCTGCATGATATCGTTAGGAAACTTCCTGACGGAGCTTCTATACAATTGATTGCAGATCAAGTTTCTTCAAGATTAGAAGTTAAAGCAGGAAGATCAAGGTTTTCTCTAGCAACCTTACCGAGGGAAGATTTTCCAATTATGGCGAGTTCTGAGTACGATAGTAATTTCACAATTGCACCCAAAGTGCTTAATAGATTGTTTGAAAAATCTAAATTCGCCATGTCAACAGAGGAAACGCGCTATTATTTGAATGGAGTATATTTTCATGTAGCAAATAATGCTCAAGGTGGTGTTCTTCGGGCTGTAGCGACAGATGGGCATCGTCTAGCCCAAATAGATGAAAGTATTCCAGATGATCTTAAAGAAATGCCCGGAGTAATCGTTCCACGAAAAACTGTGGGCGAATTGCGTGCAATTTTAGAAAGTGACGATACCGCCATATCAATATCTGTGTCTGAAACAAAGATAAAGTTCCAGAATTCGTCGATGACACTTACATCGAAAGTGATAGATGGCTCATTTCCTGATTATACTCGAGTAATTCCAAAGGATAATGTAAAGAAAATGGAGGTTGATGCAACTTACTTTGCACAATCGGTGGATAGAGTTTCAACAATTTCATCTGAAAGAGCCAGGGCCGTGAAGCTAAATTTACACAAAAACCAATTGGTCTTATCTGTGAATTCTCCAGATAGTGGTGCTGCTGATGAAGAGCTCCTTGTAGAGTATGATGATGAAGAATTAGAAATAGGTTTTAATGCAAAGTATTTACAAGAAATTTCTGCTCAGGTTGGTGGGAGCAATGCTTTATTTTTGTTTAATACGCCAAGTGATCCAGTTCTCATGCAAGAAGCTACTGATGATAGTGCTATTTATGTTGTTATGCCAATGCGGGTCTAATTATTGTATCAAAATTAGAAATTTGTAGTTCAATTGTTTTTAAGCGCTCTTAAAATCTCCCACTTTAGAACACATAAGCTGTCTGTGATAAATCCATTTAAAAAACCTATAGTGATTTTTGGCTTAAACGGGGCTGGGAAAACAAATATACTTGAAGCAATATCAATGTTGGCCCCAGGCCGAGGTTTTCGACGTGCAAAGTTTTCTGATTTATCTCGCAGGCCTGATCTCTTAGGTTGGAAGGTATCTGCTGATTTGCAAATTTCCGGTACTAGTTACGAAGTTTGTACCTCTTGGGATGCAATATCTACTAGTAAGGTAACAATTGATGGAAAGCCTGCTACCCAGAGTGAACTAGGTCGCTTAGTCAGGATTTTATGGTTAACGCCACAAATGGATAGGATTTGGTTAGATGGATCAGTTGAGAGAAGACGGTTTCTTGATCGAATAGTTTCAACTTTGGTAATGGAGCATACCGAGAACTGCATACAATATCAAAAAGCTTTAAAGCAACGAAACAAATTGATTAGAGATAGGATCTTTGACTCTAATTGGTATGATGCGGTAGAATTTCAAATGGCGTCATATGGGAGTGCCATTGATCTTGCTCGCCAAAGTGTTCTCTCCCAAATAATGGAAATGCAAAAAAAATCGACTAGTGCATTTCCTGCGGCTGATCTCAACTTGGTTGGAACTACTTACCATTCGGCGCAAGAGTTTAAAGATGCTTTGGCTGCCAGCCGAACAGTAGATATTAACGCTGGCCGAACTTTAAGAGGACCACACTTGAGCGACTTGGCATCTATCTATTCAGAAAAGGCTATTGATGCAAAAAACTGTTCTACAGGCGAACAAAAAGCTTTGCTAATTTCTATAATAATAGCGACTGCAAGAATTCAACTGGAGATATTCAACACCCCTCCCATTCTACTATTTGACGAAATGTCAGCACATCTTGATTCGCAAAGACGATCTTTGTTGTACAGGGAACTTTGTGATTTAGGCTTACAGGTTTTTTTGACTGGGACAGATATTAGTATTTTTGAGGAACTAAAAACCCATGCAGAATTTTTTAGAGCACAAATAGATTCTAATATGACAATTTGTACTAAGGTTGATGATATCAGTTTTTAAAAGAATAACGCATCCTGGAGGATTGAAACACGTGACATATTTTACTTTTTCCTGTACAATTTTGTTAAAATAAAAGGATAAAAAATGAGCAGTGAAAATCTTAATATTGACGATAATTATGGAGCGGAATCTATTCGCGTTTTGAAAGGTCTTGAAGCGGTTAAAAAGAGACCAGGGATGTATATTGGAGATACTGATGATGGATCAGGGCTTCATCATATGGTCTACGAAGTTGTCGATAATGGAATAGATGAGGCACTAGCTGGTCATTGTGATACAGTAGAAGTTTACCTTTATTTAGATGGATCGGTTTCTGTATCTGATAATGGCCGTGGGATTCCTACTGATATTCACGCTGAGGAAGGCGTATCTGCAGCAGAAGTGATAATGACTCAGCTTCATGCAGGGGGTAAGTTTGATCAGAATTCGTATAAAGTATCAGGTGGACTGCACGGAGTTGGGGTATCAGTTGTCAATGCATTATCAGAATGGCTTGAATTAAGAATATGGCGAGATGGAAAAGAGCATTATGCAAGATTCGAAAATGGTGACACAGTAATACCATTAAAGGTGTGTGGTGAATCATTTGGTAGAAAAGGTACTGAGGTTAAGTTTTTAGCTTCAACGGAGACGTTCTCAGATCGAGAATTTCAGTTTAAGACTCTTGAAAATAGACTAAGAGAGTTAGCATTTTTGAATTCTGGCGTAAAAATAAAAATACAGGATAAAAGAACTTCTGATTTAATTGTTAGCGAACTTTGTTATGAGGGCGGCGTCAGTGAATTTGTTAAATACCTTGATAGATCGAGAATTCCTTTGATTAGTGAACCAATTTTTATATCAGGAGAGAGAGATGATATTAGTCTTGAGATAGCAATGTGGTGGAATGATGGCTACCATGAAAATGTATTACCTTTTACTAATAACATTCCTCAAAGAGATGGTGGTACCCATCTTGCAGGTTTTCGAGGTGCCTTAACGCGATGTATAAATTCATACTTCACAAAAAGTGGCTTATCTAAAAAAGAGAAAGTGACCATTTCTGGTGATGATGCCAGAGAGGGTTTAACTTGCGTACTGTCTGTAAAAGTTCCAGACCCAAAATTTTCGTCACAAACAAAAGACAAGCTAGTTTCCTCTGAGGTCAGACCGGTAATAGAGGGTCTTGTGAACGAAAAATTGGCAGAGTGGTTTGAGGAGCACCCTGTTGAGTCAAAGATTATTATAAGTAAGGTAATAGAGGCGGCCTCGGCGAGGGAAGCTGCACGAAAAGCGAGAGAACTTACAAGGCGAAAGTCAGCAATGGATATTGCTAATTTGCCTGGAAAACTGGCTGATTGTCAGGAAAGAGATTCGACTAAAACCGAAATATTTTTGGTTGAGGGTGATAGTGCTGGAGGCAGTGCAAAGCAAGGTCGTTCAAGGTATAACCAAGCAGTTTTGCCTCTGCGTGGAAAAATACTAAATGTTGAGCGGGCAAGAGATGATCGAATGCTTTCAAGCCAAGAAATAGGTACATTAATTACGGCCCTTGGAACTGGTATTGGAAGAGACGAATTTGATATTGAAAAATTACGATATCACAAAATTGTTATAATGACTGATGCTGACGTAGATGGTGCTCATATTAGAACACTTTTACTAACTTTCTTTTTTAGAAAAATGAGAGAACTAGTGGATGGTGGTTACTTGTACATTGCTCAGCCTCCTTTATATAAAGTATCTCGAGGCAAGTCCGAAGTGTACTTAAAAGATGAAGGGGAACTTGAAAAGTATTTAATACAAATGGGTCTTGAAAATACAACCTTACGCATGGGTAATGGAGTGATAATAGCAGGATCTGATTTAGATGCAGTTCTTCAAGATACAAGAAAAATAGTCAATACCTTAACTTCTTTTCCAACGAAGTATTCACGATTTATTTTAGAGCAAGCAGCTATTTCTGGAGCATTTGATACCAATTTATCGACTTTCGACGCCGCAGAAACGGCAAAGTGCTTAGCACTTAGGCTCGATGAGTGTTCAGAAGAATATGAAAGAGGCTGGGTTGGTAGTGCCACAGACGATTCTGGGTTGAAATTAACCCGAACGGTTAGAGGTGTGGAAGAGGTAAGGATTATAGATGGTCAGACTTTGAGGTCAGCGGAGGCAATAAAGTTGAATGAAATGATTAACAAGCATTTGGATATTTATAAAACAGCGGCATTAATAAAAACAAAATCTAAAGAAGAACTTATTAACTCTCCAACAGAGCTTTTTGCTGCGGTTATGTCTGATGGAGAAAAGGGACTTACTCTTCAGAGGTATAAGGGTTTAGGTGAAATGAATCCTGATCAGCTCTGGGAAACGACCTTAGATCCTGATGCTCGAACATTACTGAGAGTGAAAATTGATAGAGAGGAAGATGCAACTGATATATTTAGTAAATTAATGGGCGATGTGGTAGAACCAAGGCGAGAATTTATTCAACAAAATGCTTTAAACGTATCCAATTTGGACTTTTAGTTTATTTGACTGACTTAGATATATTGCTAATTTGTAGAATTAAAATTGCTGCCATCACTAGTGACACTCCAATTATTTGTTGAGGCAATAGTTTTTCTGATAGAATTAAATGGGCAATTAAAACCCCAAAAAATGGATTTAGAAAGTGAAAAGCGGCCGCTTTAATTGGACCTATAAAATGCAGCAACTTGAACCAAATAACTGTCGCAACCAGTCCAGGGAAAATGGTTGTATACAAAAAAGCAGCAAGCAATCTAAATGACCAAGTAACTTCCCAGGTCTCAAATGCTACGCTCAGTGGAAATAGAGTAATGCTTCCAACTATCATTTGTAATCCTATCATCATGAGCAAGTTTTTTCCTGATGAGTGGCGAACTATTATTGTAGCTATCGCGAGTGCAACGACACCACATAAACAAAAAATAACCCCAATTGTGTTTAATTTACTGGTTGTACCTGCGTTCATTATGAAGATCACACCAAACAAACCAATTAATAAACCACTTAATCCTACTTTGCTTAAACGTTCCTTTAAAAAAAACCATGAAAAAATGGTGACAATGAGGGGTAGGAGGCTTGCAATTATAGCTGCTAGGCTTGCATCGATCCATTGAATTGCAACAAAATTTAAGCCTAGGTATACTGTATTTTGGCAGAGACCAAAAATGCAAATCGCATACCACTCTGGCTTGGAAAAACTTATCGATTGATCCAAAAAATAAGCTATTACCATCGCTATGGTGCCAGATAAAAGGAAACGTAGTGATAACAGTAAAAATGGAGGTGCATCGAACATTGCAATTCTTGCAGATGTAAAGGCACTTGACCATATCATGGCGAATAATAGCCCTAAAATTATATCGCGTATTTTCATATTTATTAAATCGTAAAAAAAAAAGGCTACCATAATGGTAGCCAGATTATTTATTGTATCCAATGTTTTTATGAATTTATAACGTCTTTAAGAGCTTTTGCTATTGTCACCTTTGCCACTCTGTCAGCAGCTTTTTGCATTTGTTCACCAGTGGCTGGATTTCGTACCATTCTTTCAGGTCTCGCTCTGCAGGCAAATTTACCAAGCCCAGGTAGGGTAACTGCACCCCCACTAGCAACTTCTTTAGTTACTATTGCTGATAATGCTTCAAGAGTTCTATTTGTGGATGCCTTGTCAGAACTAGTTGCCTCTGCTAGCGCGGCTACTAGTTGGGTCTTTGTCATTGGTTTTTGTGTCATTTTTCTACCTATATTGAATTTAAAAGCCTTTTTGAGGCTATCACAACGGGATTAAACCCATTTTTTAAACGAATTACAATCATCAGGTCTAAGTATAATTGAAATTAAAAAAAAATAAATAATTAATATGGTAATTATGCAAAAAAGATTTGAAAAAAGCTCAGGAATTAATCCTGAGCTTCATTTTTTAACATATTGGAGTGTAAATTATGAATTTTTTGAAAACTCAGGATAAGCATCCATCCCTAACTCCGCTTTATCTAGCCCTTGGATTTCTTCTTCTTCAGAACTTCGTAAGCCGATAGTTGATGATATTATGTAAAATACGAGTAAAGATATAGTAAAAGTGAAAACTCCAATTACTAGAATACCATAGAGTTGAGTGATCAAACTGGCTTCGCTATTGCTAAAAACGACAGCTAGCGTCCCCCAAATTCCTGCTATCAGATGAACTGGTATAGCACCTACAACATCATCAATTTTGAGCCGATCTAACATTGGAACTGTAAAGATGACTAGTAAACCGCCTACTCCACCAATTAATGTAGCAGCACCAAGTGATGGGGCTAAAGGTTCCGCAGTGATTGAAACAAGTCCCGCTAGTGCGCCATTAAGTGCCATAGTCAAGTCGACTTTGCCGTAGTAAAATTGAGTGGCAATGATTGCGGAAAGTACACCGCCAGCTGCCGCCGCGTTAGTATTTGCGAATATTCTTGAGATGTCTGCTACGTCACCAATAGTGCCCATTGCTAATTGTGATCCTCCATTAAAGCCAAACCAGCCTAACCACAATATAAATGTGCCTAGTGTCGCTAGTGGTAAATTTGACCCTGGCATTGGTATAGTTTTTCCGCTGACGTAGCGGCCGATGCGAGGTCCGATAATTATAGCTCCTGCTAGAGCAGCCCATCCTCCAACAGAATGAACGATAGTGGAGCCCGCAAAGTCTGAAAACCCTGCTTCGCTTAAAAAGCCTCCACCCCAAGTCCAGCTCGCACTTAATGGGTAAATTATTGAAGTTAATAATAGTGTAAATAAAAGAAATGGCCATAGTTTTACGCGCTCAGCTATTGTTCCAGAGACTATGGATGCGGTGGCGGCACAAAACATTAGTTGGAAGAAATAGTCCGATCCGGTAGAAGCATAGGAAAGATCATCAGCATTTTCAGCTGTTATTCCTACAGCCTCTAGAACCGCAGTATCTTTAAGCGGAATAATATAGCCAGATAAAAATCCTTCAATAGTCCAATTTCCAAGTGGATACATCAGATTATATCCTAATATGTAATATCCAACCGCAGCGAGTGAAAATAGTGAGATATTCTTAGTTAGCTGCATTGTAGTATTTTTTGATCTCACTAAGCCAGCCTCAAGCATACAAAAACCGCATGCCATGAACATTACAAGAAATCCTGCAACTAAGAAAAGAAGGGAGTTAAGAATGAAGATACCATGTTCTGGTACTTCTTGTGCGAGCGCTGGCGAAGCTACAAATAATATTGTAGCGAACAGACCAATAAAATTAGTAATTTTTGACATTTAAGTCTCCATTTATAATTGTTTTAATTTGATTTTTAATTAAAGAGCGTCATTGCCGGTCTCACCAGTTCTTACCCTTAGGGCCTGCTCTAAGGGCAGTACAAAAACTTTCCCATCGCCAATTTTTCCTGTCTTAGCTTTTGTGGAAAGCTGGTCCACTACTTTATCTACATCTTCATCTGACACGGCCATTTCTAACTTAATTTTTGGTACAAAGTTTACAGCATATTCCGCCCCTCTATAAATCTCGGTGTGACCGGCCTGTCTCCCATAACCTTTTATCTCTGTAACCATTAAACCTTGAACCCCAATTTCGGTGAGAGCTTCTCTTACTTCCTCCAGTTTAAATGGCTTGATTGCCGCTATGATTAATTTCATATAACCTCCTAAAAGTATTTGATAGGGCTCCTATTCTAGGCGCCCTTGAAATTCTTAAATTGCCCAAGTAGCAGAAATGTGAAATGATAAATTGTAAAGATCTTTCAAAAATCGAATTTATTGCTTAAAATATAACCATAAAAAATATTATGCCTAAAATTTAACCAAATTTTACTATCTTATTAAATGTATTCTTTAAAATATTTGTTTGAAACGGTCGCCTAATGGTCCAAAAGTACACAAAAAGTCGATTGAAAAACGTTAACAAAAAAGGGGGGGCTAGGCGTAAAGTCAAAACTAAAGTTAATTTGAAACTACTGGTAAGCTCAGCGCTTAAAAAATTGAAAAGTTTTCTTGTTTGGCTAAGTATTAGAGCTTCAATTATTTTTTTGTCGTCCGCGGTTACAACGATTGTTTACTTTTATTTGATTATTCCTCCATTTGAGGATGTCCTGGATGGCCGCAAGCAAGGCTCAGTAACGTTTTTAGATAAAAACGGTGAAGCATTTGCTTGGCGAGGCCAACAATTTGATCAATCCCTTCGATCAACGAATGCTAGTCCACATTTAGTTAATGCCATAATATCTAGTGAGGATCGAAATTTTTATGGGCATTTTGGCGTTTCTATAAGAGGGATAATTGGTGCCATAATAATAAATCTGCGCGAAGGAAGAGGCCCGTTAACTGGCCATGGTGGTTCTACGATTACTCAACAGGTGGCGAAGTTGTTGTGTTTAATGAATGAGATAAAATCAGAAACAAATTGTAGACAGCAATCTATTGCACGAAAAATTTTAGAATTACCATTTTCAGTAGCTTTGGAGCTTAAGTTTACGAAACCAGAAATACTTTCAATTTATATGAATAGGGTCTACTTGGGTGCCAGTACCACTGGGTTTGAAGCAGCTTCTCAACGTTATTTTGCTAAATCAGCAACTGAAAGCTCCTTAACAGAGGCAGCCATGTTGACGGCACTTTTAAAAGCTCCTTCACGCTACGCACCAACAAATAACCTTAAGCTAGCACAGAGCCGTGCAGCAATTGTTATCCAGTCAATGCTCAAGCAAAAGTATATTTCTGAATCTGCAGCCTCTCAAGCGATAGGTATGCCAGCAAGACTATCAAAAAAAGCAGCTGCTGCTTACGGGGTACATTTTGCTGACTGGATTATGTCAGACGCACCTAAAGTTCTTACAGTAAAAACAACTGAAGATATCTTAATAAGAACAACATTTGATCCAGAGGTTCAAGCACATATTGATAAGACTGTCTCAACAATTTTTAAATCAAAAGTGAGATCTGGCTCAAAAGCTGAAATTGCTGTTGTAGTAATGTCAGCGTCTGGCGATGTGATTGCTATGTTGGGTGGCAGAAAAGATACAAGGACCCCAGGGCAATATAATCGAGCGTTCCAAGCCTTTCGACAACCTGGTTCAGCATTTAAACCATTCGTTTATGCAGCAGCACTTCAGCAAGGGTACTCGCCAAATTATTTATTAAGTGATACTAAAAAACCACCTAAGAAATTAATTAAATTAAAATATTGGCCCAAGAATTATGATGATAAATATATTGGTGTAGTCCCAATGAGTTATGGGCTGATAAACTCGGTTAATACCGCAACAGTTGATTTGGCCAGCCTTGTTGGTATTAACAATGTGATAAAGTTGGCTAAAGGGCTGGGAATTAAGTCAGAACTATCGCCAAATTTATCACTCGCTTTAGGATCTTCGGAGGTTTCGCTTTTGAACTTGACTGGTGCTTATGCTGGCTTTTTGAATCAGGGGCGACCGATCTATCCAAGAGGTTGGTTGGACCTTCGGCTTAAGTCCACTGAGGAAGTGTTAATTAGTTCAGTTAAGGAAACATCTGAACAAGTTATAGATAAAAATACATCACAAGCATTAATTCATATATTGTCGGAGGCAGTTCAAACGGGGACTGGAAAAAGTGCTCAAATCAGCGATTGGCACATAGCGGGTAAAACTGGAACAAGTCAGAATGCTCGTGATGCTTGGTTTATAGGTTTCACTTCAAATTATATTATTGGAGTCTGGATGGGTTCAGATGATAACACCCCTTTGAAAGGAGTTGTAGGTGGAAATTTGCCATCAGTAATTTGGGCTGAAATAAGCAAAAAGATACACCTAAAAAAACCTAATAGAATCCAAACTTTATCAGCCAAACAATTTAAATTGTCGCGCAGTGGTAATTTAAAAAGGAACGAAAATCCTGATTTTGAGTTAGATAATAAAAGAAAAGAACGAAGTATTTTTAAAAGATTACTTGACTACTTAAGACGTAACAATCAACACTAATTATCATTAAGGTTTTTGTAAGTCATTAATTAAGGACTGAATAGAACCCTTTTGTACTGTTAACCGATTTTTGATTTCTTCCCGCTCCATAGTCAACATTGAAATATCCTCAATTATTATATCGATAAGCTTGAAAGAATCTGTTTTTTGCCATACCTGCCATTTTATTGAAACTGGAGAAGTGCCTGGCATAATTAACCGAGTATTTACTAAAACCCCTCGTTTGCCGGCATCAACACTTCTTTCTAACACAAGTGATGCACCACGGAACTCGTCAAATTGCTTCCCATATTTTTTTACCAAATAGCCTGTAAACGCATTTGCAAAATCATGTCTTGTTTCGGCACTCAATGTTCGCCATTTTGAACCAAGCGCTGCTCTCGCAATGGTCATGGTATTTGCGTTGTTTTGAAATAATTTGCGTAATTTCCGTTGCTTTTCGCTAACGGTGATTTTTTCGTTTACGACCTGAATTATATTTGAGCCAAGATTCTCAATAAAGGCTTCTGCTAGTTTTACTTCATTGGCCCTTCCAGGTGTTAAGGTTATAAAAAAAACCAGAGCTATTATGCTAAGTTTACAAATATATTTAAAACTAAGATCCATAAAAGCCATTTATGTTCCTTTCATTAGAATAGAGTTATTTTAATTAAACTTAACTCAAATAAAGCGACTACTCAATTAATTCAATTGGTGAATATAATTATGAAACAATTTATTTAGATTTGGCGACATTTAAGAGTTGTAAACCACGGTGAAATATTAAATTAATAAAAACAGAAAATGTTTTCAACAAAGAGGTTAAAATGTCGAATGATATTGAGAAAAGGTTAGTAGAACTTAAAATTACTTTACCCAATGCAGCAGCACCTGCTGCAAATTATGTTCCTTTCGTTAGAGTTGGAAATATGTTATTTGTTTCAGGCCAAGTTTCTCAAGATTCTGATGGCTTGGTTATTGGAAAGCTCGGGGCAGATTTTAGCTTGGATAATGGTTATAAAGCTGCTCGATTATGTGGTCTAGCTCTAATTGCTCAAGTCAAGTCTGCTTGCGGGGACGATTTTAGTAAATTGAAACGTGTTGTTCGGCTTGGAGGGTTCGTTAATTGTACCGGTGATTTCATCGAACACCCAAAAATTATTAATGGAGCGTCTGACTTGATGGTTGAAGTTTTTGGAGAAAGAGGTACACATTCGCGGGCTGCCGTTGGATCTGCTTCTCTTCCGATGGGTGTTGCGGTTGAAGTTGATGGTGTATTTGAGCTAACTGACTGAAAACGATGGGGTCTTTAGAAGCAGTTCCTTTGCCAAAATCATATTTCGATGCCCCTTTTGCACATCGTGGATTACATGACTGCGGTGGTATTTTTGGGTTCGACCGAACAGAGAACTCTCCTTCAGCGTTTCGATCCGCCATACGTGCGGGATATGGCATCGAGTTGGATCTCCAACTATCCTCTGACGGCGTGCCAGTTGTCTTCCATGATAACAGCTTACAAAGACTCACTAAACTTGATAAAAAAGTCAGCGACCTTGAAATTAAATTCTTAAAAGAGTTAAGGCTGCCAAATAATGAAAGCATTCCAACATTTCACGAGTTTTTGGAATTAGTTTCTGGGCAGGTACCAGTTTTGGTTGAATTAAAAGATCAAGACGGTTTTTTAGGTTCGAATATCGGTAGGCTCGAACATGCGGTCGCTAAAGCTTTAAGTAAATATTATGGTCCAATTGCTGTGATGTCTTATAATCCTTATTCCATCAAAGAATTTGGATTGAAACTTCCTTCTATACCAAGAGGACTTGTCACGGAGGCATTTAAAACAGCAGATTGGCCAAAATTAAGTATTGAAACACTTATGTACCTTCGTACGTTCAACGCTGTCAAAGAAGTTCAAGCCAGTTTTGTGTCGCATAAATATTCAGACTTAAATATCAATTTTATTAAGAAAATGCCCTCACACGTAAGAGTTTTCTCATGGACTATACATAATAAGAAGGCTTGCGAAGTCGCTTTAAAGCAATCCCAAAATATAACGTTTGAGGGTTTTTTCCCTGATTTTAGTTTAATTAGGCAAACAAAAGAAAACACAAAAAGAAAAAAAAAATCCTTAGAATGACAAGTATTAAAGTATCATTGATAAAAAATATAAAAGATATTGATCAAAGTATTTGGGATTCTTGTGCCTGTCCTGAGGTTAAGAATGGTAGTAGACCAATTGACCCATTTACAACATTCCGTTTCTTATCAGCTCTGGAAGAAAGTAAGTCTGTAGGGGAAGGAACTGGTTGGATTCCTCATTACCTTCTAGCGAAGGATAGTGGAGTTGTTGTAGCTGTCATGCCGCTTTATTTAAAGAGTCATTCTCAGGGAGAATATATTTTTGATCATAATTGGGCACAAGCTTACACACAAGCTGGTGGTCGCTATTATCCAAAACTTCAGATTTCAGTTCCTTTTACACCCGTATCAGGTAGAAGAATTTTGGCAAAACAAGGAATGGAGATGGTAGCTGGGAGTGCACTCATAGAAGCAACAAAAAAAATTGCAAAGGATAATAATGTTTCTTCAATTCACTTAACTTTTTGTACTGAAAAGGAGGTAGGTTGTTCCCAACAGTGGGACCTATTAGACCGCAAAAACCTACAATATCACTGGACTAATATAGGTTATGAAAACTTTGACCATTTCTTGAGTCACCTATCATCGCGGAAGCGAAAAGCGGTCAAGAAAGAAAGGCGGACTGCCTTAGAGTTTGGTGGAAAAATCCAGCAGCTGACTGGTAACGATATTACGCCAGACGTATGGGACTCATTTTGGAATTTTTATCAAGATACCGGCCAAAGGAAGTGGGGGACTCCTTACCTAACACGTTCTTTCTTTGACATTATGCAAGAAAATATGAGGGAAGATATACTATTGGTTATAGCTGAAAGACATCAAAAGCCTATTGCTGCTGCTCTTAACTTCATAGGGAGGGACAGTTTGTACGGCCGTTACTGGGGGTGTAGTGAAGACCACTCGTGCCTTCATTATGAATTATGTTACTATCAGGCTATTGACTATGCTATTCGTAATAAATTGAGTTCAGTGGAGGCAGGTGCACAAGGTGAACACAAAGTTGCTCGGGGATATTTGCCATCAATAACTAATTCTATGCATTGGTTTTCTAACAAAGATTTTAGTAGAGCAGTAGAAAATTATTTAACTGAAGAAAAATTGATCATGGATGATCAGTATATGCAAATCTTAAAGGAAGGTCCTTTTAAGACTGTATTAGATTAAAATCTGAATGAAAAATAAACAGAGGATAACAAAATGAAAAAAATATTAATAAATCAGAGGGAAACCAGTTTGGCACCGTTTTTAAAAAGTGGTTGGTCTTATTTAAATGATCGTGATGCCTTAACTAAAACGTTTACCTTTGTAAATTTTATTGAAGCATTTGGCTGGATGTGTAAGGCAGCTATAGAATCAGAAAAATTGAATCATCACCCTGAATGGTCAAACGTTTATAAGACTGTTGAAGTTACACTTACAACACATGATGTTGGCGGTTTGAGCGATCTTGATCTGACATTAGCTTCAAAATTAGATTCACTAGTTTAAAGAGAAAATATTTTTTGAGTGAGTGATAGAAGTGTCTCCCCTGAGGTCATCTCGCAGCTACTGCGTTTATCTTCGAGCTGAATATGTTTGATTACATTGTTTTCTAATATCATCGCCACTCGTTGAAGGCGATTAAAAAAACCCACTGGCGGTACAGAAAAATTCAATTCAGTAGATTTTGCAAACTTTGATTCTGCGTCAGTTAATATTTTTATTCCTCCTTTTGTTGCTCCAGTAGCTTCTCCCCAAGCTTTCGCGACGTGAACATCATTCACAACAATGCAGATGATTTCATCAATGCCATTTTTGAACAAAGCATCTGCAGTTCGTATAAGACTTGGAAGGTGATCATTTGTACAGGTTTGAGTAAAAGCACCTGGCATACCTATCAAAATAACTTTTTTGTTTTTTATTAAATCTAAAAGATTTACTTCTACTGGACCATCATCTGTCATTTGGGCTAAAGTAGCATCAGGTAGTTCCTGATTTATACTAAGGTTCATCAAATCAGCCTCATTTTTGTAAATTAGTTTTTAGCCTCATTTACTATAATATATATCCCGAGTATTATAGGCAAGAGCTGTACGCTAGTAATTTTTTTTGAGAGATGCAATGGGTGAAATGGTTATTATAGGTGGTGGACAAGCAGGCTACTCGGTGGCTGCAAAGTTACGCATTTTGGGTTTTAAAGGTAGCATAGAGATTATATGTGCTGAAAATAGTATTCCTTATCAGAGGCCCCCCTTATCAAAAAAGTTTCTAATGGGAGAAATCCCCAAAGAGAGAATGTTTATAAGGCCAGAGGCATTTTATAAAGACAACAATATAACCCTTCGCCTAGGAGTAAAGGTAAACAAAATTGATAGAAGCACTTCTGAAGTATTGTGCAGTGACAATAAAAAAATTTCTTATGAGAAACTTTTTTTGACGACCGGCGCAACTCCTAACCTTTTTCCTGACAAATTAGGGGGAAAATTAAAGGGAACTTATTATATTAGGTCACTGACTGACATAGAAGCTGTCGTTCATGAATTTAAACCTGAGCGACATTTGCTTGTCATAGGTGGTGGCTATATTGGTTTAGAAATAGCAGCGGTTGCTCGAAAGAAAAATTTGCATGTCAGACTTGTGGAAGCTGAAAATAGAATACTAAAAAGAGTTGCTTCTGTTCAAACCGCTAACTTTTTTAGAGACCTTCATAATGAGAATGACGTCGAAATTATCGAAGGAAAATCAATCAGTAAACTTATAGGAGAAAAAGATACCCTTGAGGGTGCAGTTTTAGACGATGGTACAGAAATACTTGCTGATTTTGCTGTAATCGGAATTGGAGTGAAGCCGTGCTCAAATTTAGCAAGTGACTCAGGGCTGAAAGTAAATAATGGAATAACTGTTGATTGTTTTTGTCAAACATCAGATCTTAATATTCTCGCGGCGGGTGATTGCACTAATTTTCCAATTGGGTCAGGTCGGTTGAGGCTAGAATCAGTTGGCAATGCAATTGATCAGGCAGAAGTAGCAGCGGCGACGGCACTAGGCATTAAAAACCCCTATCATGCAAAACCTTGGTTTTGGTCTGATCAGTATAACGTAAAACTTCAGATAGCGGGTTTAAGTTCTGAATATGACCAAGTATTAGAAAGAAAAGAAACAAATGCAGTATCTTTTTGGTATTTTAGAAATAAGAAATTAATAGCGGTTGACGCCATAAATGATGGAAGAGCTTACATGGTGGCAAAAAGGCTCATCGAGCTTGGAGAATCACCGGATCCCGTTATTCTTTCAGATCCTAATTTTGATTTGAAGTCGTTGTTAACGAGACATTAAATGCGAATAGTAGGTGGTAAGTGGAGGGGTAGAGGATTAGCTAGGCTTTCAAATACAGTGGTAATGGAAACCTTGAGGCCAACAATGGATAGAGTCAGAGAAACTCTTTTTAATGTTCTTCAGCACGGCGATTTTTCTACATTAAGAGACGCCAGAGTTTTAGACCTATTTTCCGGAACTGGAGCGTTGGGCCTGGAAGCATTGTCGCGAGGAGCCAAGCGAGTTAGTTTTGTTGATAAAGAACAAACATCACTAAAGCTTGTAAAAAAGAATATTATGCTGTTACAAGCAGACAAACAAGTGACCATATTAAATAGAGACGCGACAAATTTAAGTAGGAACATTGGAAAATCTTTTAACTTAATTTTTCTGGACCCACCCTACGGAAAAGGTTTAGGTGAGTTGGCCGTTCGCTCTGCTTTAAATGGCAACTGGATTTCGAAAGATGCGACCATAGTTTGGGAGGAGAGTGCTGAAATCAATCCTCCAAATGAGCTATATTTAGTAAAAAGTAAATCAATAGGAAGTATCTCTTTAAATTTTTTAAAACATAGTGAAAACTAAATTTCATAGAAGAGTTAATAGTCTAAATTTTTGAGGTAAGTCTAATGAACAAAAAAAATACAACTCATTTTGGTTTTAAAACTATCTTATCAAGTGATAAATCGTCTTTAGTTCATGATGTTTTTACCAATGTCGCGTCAAAGTACGATTTAATGAACGATGTTATGAGTCTTGGTATTCATAGGTTGTGGAAAGATGCATTAATGGATTGGTTGAACCCACAGCCTGGTCAACATCTTTTAGATGTTGCTGGTGGTACTGGTGACATATCATTCAGATTTATAAACAGGGCTAAAGGTTTGGCAAAGGCAACTGTTTTCGATATGACCGAGTCCATGCTCTATGAGGGACAAAAAAGAAGTGAGGCTGCAAATTTAGCAAAAAAATTAGAGTGGGTTTGTGGTGATGCGATGTCATTACCTTTTAAAAATAACATGTTTGATGTTTATACGATATCATTTGGAATTAGAAATGTGACAGAGATAAGGAAGGCAATTGCTGAAGCTTATAGAGTTCTGAAAATTGGTGGCCGGATAACTGTTTTGGAGTTTGGACAAATGCCAGATGAATTATTACAAAAGATTTATAATAAATATTCGTTTAAAGTTATACCGGAACTGGGAAGACTGATTGCTGGTGATAGGGAAAGCTATCAGTATCTTGTTGAAAGTATTAGAAGGTTTCCTAAGCAAGATGATTTTGCAGAATTGTTGAGGTTTGAGGGTTTTGAAAATGTAAAATATAGAAACATGAGTTTTGGTATAGCTGCGATTCATTCAGGTTGGAAAGTTTAAATGCGGGGACCACACAATTTTTGGCGGTTAATAAAAACTGGAGCTACGTTTGAAAGAACTGGAGCTATGAGCCTGGCTCTGGATGCATTGAGTGCACCTAAGTCGTTGAAGCTTTTATCGAAACTACTTTTTTTTCCCTTTAAATATTTTGGGTTAAAAGGTGATTCAAAACAGCCTCCTATTTTAAGATCCTTAACTGCTTTAGGGCCTGCTTATATTAAGTTCGGCCAACTTTTATCGACGCGACCTGACGTAGTGGGTCAGAAATTGGCTGAAGAACTGAAAGTTTTGCAAGATGCACTGCCTCCTTTCAGTCAAAAAAAGTCAATTGAAACTATCGAGAAAGAACTTGGTTTAAAACTGGATGAGACTTTTTCAAGTTTTAGTGAACCTATAGCAGCGGCTTCCCTGGCCCAAGTTCATATGGGAACTCTCAGAGGTACTGAGAAGGTTGTAGCTGTTAAAGTTCTGCGGCCTGGTGTTGAGAAAGCTTTTTTAAAAGACGTAGATGCTTTTTATCTTTTAGCAAAAATTGTTGAACTTTTTTCGAAATCCTCTCGACGGTTAAAACCGATAGCAGTTGTTGAGCACTTTGACGGTATTGTCAGAGAAGAGTTAGACTTAAGAATGGAGATTTCAGCAGCAGCTGAATTTAAGTCAAATACGCAAAACGACGATAAATTCGAGGTGCCTTCAGTGTTTTGGGATTTGTCGAGTCGGAGAGTTTTGACAACTGAATGGGTATCTGGAATCCCGATTGGAAACGTTGAAGACATACGAAATTCTGGCACTAATATGGAGGATATAGCTACTCTCATTATGGAGTCTTTTTTGCGGCAGGCTTTGAGGGATGGTTTTTTTCATGGCGATATGCATCAGGGTAATTTGAAACTTGGGGCTGATGGTACTTTGTTTGTAATGGATTTTGGAATAATGGGTCGGATTGATTCTTATACTAGGCGCGTTTATGCAGAAATCCTGATGGGCTTCTTACAAAAAGATTATAGGCGTGTGGCTGAAGTACATTTTGAGGCTGGTTATGTTCCGCAAGGTCAGGATGTGGAAGCCTTTGCTCAAGCACTTAGATCAGTAGGAGAACCTATCTTTGGGGTTGAAGCTAAGCAAATTTCAATGGCACGACTACTGGCGCATCTATTTGACGTAACTGAAAGGTTTGGTATGGCGACACGGACCGAGCTATTATTGCTTCAGAGATCTATGGTCGTGGTTGAAGGTGTATCTAGGAGTTTAGATTCCAATATTAATATGTGGGAAACAGCTCGACCAGTTGTGGAAAATTACATTAAGCAAAATTTGGGTCCAAAAGCTTTTTTAAATGATACCATAAATACTATTCGAGCACTTTCTAGGTATGGGCCACATTTACCATTTCTAGTCGAAAAATCCCTTCATGGCGCTCTCAACCAGGATATTTTACCAGTTAGACGCCATCGGTTAACTGCACTGTTGGGAGGCTTAATTTTAGGAGGATTTTTAGGAAGTATGTGCACAATTCTTTTCGTAATATTAGGTGGTTGAAATAAACCTAATTAGTAGATTAACTTTACCCAACCCAATAATAAATATTTTCAGCTAATCCTTATTTTTTATGCATTTTTAAAATTTGGGGTTGAATTTAAGAAGTGGTGATCCCGATTGGACTCGAACCAATTACCCCCGGTTTAGGAAACCGATGCTCTATCCAGATGAGCTACGAGACCACTTCTTGCGACAAAGTACATTAAAAGGTTAAAGAATGGAACTCTAAAAACCTGCTAATATGACTCTTTTAAAATGTCTAACATCGTATCTTTTATTTTCATATAGTACCATATGGTACATTAAACTCTCATGGCTCTTCTTATCTTAGCGTTGATTTTAAACTTAAATCTAAGTATTCAGTGTTGTTTTTACGATATTTTGATATGTTACTGTCGTCCTAAATCAATAATTTTAATTAAAAAGTATACCTTTTAATTATTTTAATTTTTAGTATAGCGTATTGAAGTGTACAACACCCCTAATAGTGAGTAACCAAGACCATGATAGTTAAATTTAGCGAAGTACAAAAACCTGAGCCTGATACTACTGATTTAGCTGGGTGGGTTGTGGTTGCTGGGAACCCTAATATGCAGACACAAATACTTCACACAAACCAAGAAAAAAATATGGTCTCTGGAATTTGGCAAGCAACCGTTGGAACTTATCACGCTACCTATTCTACATATGAATTTGTTCATATGATTAGTGGCAAGATAACAATAATACCCGACGATGGTACATCGCCAATTATTGTTAAAGGTGGGGATTCATTCGTTGTAGAGTCGAACTTTAAAGGACTTTGGAGAATTGAAGAAGACGTTACAAAACATTTTGATTTTATGTTGTAGGTTCAACGCCATTAACCTGTCCTTTCAATATGTACAGTTATTCTGTCTTTACAAATAAATATCTTTGGCATTTTAATCGATCATGGCAAAGGTAAATAAAAATTATGCGAGCTTACTGATCACGTTTCAGAAATTAATTTTGATTATCAATTACGGTTGCAGCTCCTGTTACGGCAGCACCGGCTTTACAATCATCAAAAAACACTTTTCCTAGAATGCAGCCTGATGCAACATTTCCGATAAGTCTTTCCCCTTCACTTGTTAAGTAAGATGTTTGACAACCACATAAAGTCAAACCCATTAGTGAAAGAACAATTAATCTATTCATTATTTCTTCCTTTATTTTTATAATTATGAATTAATAGAATAAATTTTACGACAAAATTTAAAAGAAATAAATAGAAATGTTATAATTGAAGTTGAAGACGCTTATAATATATTGTCAGTAATTGGAAAAAATGTGCACATTTCTCATAGAGAAACTCTTGGATTGGATTGTGGCGTTGATGAGGCAGGTCGTGGGCCATGGGCAGGGCCTGTTGTTGCAGCAGCAGTGATATTACCAAAAAATTTTATAACAGACAAAATAAATGATTCCAAGAAGCTCTCAAAAAAGAACCGAGATATACTTTATGAAAATATCACCAAGAACGCAGATTTTGGTCTTGGGTTTGCCACTGTAACAGAGATAGATAAATTAAATATTTTACAGGCATCATTGCTCGCTATGAAACGTGCAGTGGGTAATCTAAATAAGGTTCCAGTAAAAGCCTTGATTGATGGGAATACAATCCCTCCAGATCTATCATGTGTCGCCGAGTGTATTATTAAGGGCGATACGAAAGTAGTATCTATTGCAGCTGCTTCAATTATTGCGAAGGTCGTGCGGGACAGATTTATGACCGAACTTGCTCAACTTCATCCCGGATATGGGTGGGAAAGAAATTTTGGGTACGGGGTCAAAGAGCATCAAGAAGCACTCAAAACACTTGGAGTTACTTCAGAACATAGACGTTCCTTTAAGCCCATACACAAGATGTTGTGTTAAGTAATTAAAATAAGTCATTGATTAAAAATATTAATTGACGGCGAATCACTTTTGACTCATGGTCTTAAAAAAGTTAAGAGCATGAGGCAAAAAATGAATTTTCACGCAGTACCTCTACCAAAGATGCCGACAAATAAAATCTTTAAGGGCAATTGTATCAAAATAATGAGCGGTCTTCCTGAGAACTCTGTTGATCTAATTTTTGCTGACCCTCCATATAATCTTCAGTTAGGCGGTGATCTACATAGGCCCGACAATTCAAAAGTAAACGCGGTTGATGACCAGTGGGATAAGTTTAGTAGTTTTAGTACTTACGATAAATTTACTCAGGAATGGCTAAAGGAGGCCAGACGAATCTTAAAGCCAAATGGTGCTCTCTGGGTTATTGGCTCTTATCATAATATATTTAGAGTTGGAGCATCACTCCAAGACCTAGGATATTGGATCCTAAACGATATCATTTGGCGAAAGTCTAATCCAATGCCAAATTTTAAGGGGAAACGTTTTACAAATGCTCATGAAACCTTAATTTGGGCTGCAAAATCAGATCAAGCCAAGTATACATTTAATTATGATGCCCTCAAAGAATTAAATGAGGGTGTGCAAATGCGATCTGACTGGTTATTTCCTATTTGTAATGGCTCAGAACGATTAAAAAAATTTGATGGAACTAAGGTCCATCCAACACAAAAGCCAGAGTCTATTTTGCACCGAATTTTAGTTGCCACTACAAAGCCTGGCGATCTAATACTTGATCCATTTTTTGGGTCTGGGACAACAGGAGTTATGGCAAAAAAACTTGGTAGACAGTATATTGGCATAGATCAAGATCAAGATTACATAAAGGCTGCTGAGGCTCGCCTGCGCGAGACAAGTGCTTTGGATAAAGAAAGTATTATTACAACACCTGGAAAAAGGACTGAACCAAGGATTCCTTTTGGTATATTAGTAGAAAGAGGGCTTTTAACACCTGGTGAGAAACTATATTCCTTGAATGGAAGGCATGTTGCAAAAGTTCGTGCTGACGGAACGCTGATTGCGCATGATGCTAGAGGCTCAATTCACCAAGTGGGGTCTATTCTAGAGGGTGCTCCATCCTGCAATGGTTGGACGTATTGGTCATTTAAGAGAGGTCAAAATAAATATCCTATTGATGTTTTACGTCAAAAAATTAGAGTAGAAAGTATTAATCCAATCTGATGCTAGCTTTCGCTTAGTAAGTCAAAGACGCCTTTGATATTCTGTTAGCACTGATTGCAAATACTTTTCGCATTAATGTAGGAAGAGATTTAGGGTTGAATGTATCCAATGAAATTTCTAAGTATTTACTAGGAGGTCTGGCAACGATACTAATCGCTATCTTCAGTTCCAGATGAAAGTGGCTAAATGTATGGTTAACAGGTTGATTTAGAATATCCCAGCTTGCTTGAAATGGTGGAAATAGTTTTAGCTCGTTTGACTCCTGCCAGATAGTACCAGGAAAAGCTAACATGCCCCCCAAAATTCCTAAATTTGGTCTTCTTTCTAATAAGATAGTATTATTTTTGGTCAAAATCACAAATACATAGCCATATCTAATTGGTTTTGGCTTTTTGATGAGCGGTTTGGGTATACAGTTTGTTTTGTCTTGTTTATATGAATTGCATTCTGATTTAATTGGGCAGCTATTACATTTTGGATTTTTAGGAGTACAGATTTGTGATCCTAAGTCCATTAGAGCTTGAGCATAGTCACCAAACCTATTTTTAGGTATTATGGCAGCTGCATGTGTTTTAATTTTAGTTTTTGATAAGCTAATTGGAGTCATAATGACGAAAAGACGCACGATGACTCTATCAATATTTGCATCTATAACGTTTGCTTTTTTATTAAATGCAATGGCTCTTATCGCAGACGCTGTGTAAGGGCCAATGCCTGGAAGCTCCAAGAGTAATTTTTCATCTTGGGGAAAGATTGAATTATAATCTTTTACGACTAATCTTGCACACTTTATCAAATTACGGGCTCGACTGTAATATCCTAAGCCTGCCCAGGCTTCCATTATATCTTCATCTTTTGCAGACGCCAATTCTATTATGCTTGGCCATTTTGTTATAAATCGATAATAGAATGGTTTGACGGCCTTGACCGTGGTTTGCTGCAGCATTATTTCAGAAAGCCAAACATGATAAGGATGTGGTTTGATGCCCGCTTTAGATTGCGAAGGTGGAATCCGCCAAGGAAGATCACGTGCGTTGCAATCATACCAGTTTAGTATTCTTTTAGAGATTTTCATATTAAAGATTATTATTCTTGTTACAAATATTTTAGAGGTAGCCCAACAGAATTTATTATCATAAGCTTCATTTTAAACTTAAATAAGGTAATATTAAAAGTGAATAATCTATCAACCTTAAAAGTAAACGAATTTAGAACGGAAAAAAGTGTCTGGCATTTTAAAAAAAAAAGTAGTGATGTTGGTTTTAAAAATACTTCAAGCTTTTTAGGGCGGTTAACTCAAAAAAGTCTTGAAAAAAAAGGTTTTGCCCAATCAAAGTTAATCACAAATTGGAATGAAATAGTTGGTTGGGAGTTGTCAAAGCAAGCGAAGCCGGTAAAAATAACTTTTCCTAAAAGTGGTTTAGGTGCCACGTTAACTATAGAAATTTGTGGCTCTTTTGGCCCAGAAATTGATCTACAAAGAGAATCTATCAAAGAAAAAGTTAATAGGGTATACGGTTATACAGCCATAGCTAAAATTATATATAGGTCTTCACCCTTTATGGGATATGAGCCTAAAATGAAAAAGAAGTTTTTTAAAGAAAATAATACAAAAGATTTTGAAATCTCTAAAAGTAAAATGATTAATGGAACCCTTAAAAGAACACTTTTAAATTTGGAAAATACAAAGAATAAAGAATTACGAAAAGCTCTATACCAATTTAGCAGTAATTTTTATAAACAATTGTCAACAGAATCACAGGAGTAAGTTAACAAAAATGTCTATTTTTAGGAAATTAAAATTTAAAATTATTTTAGCGATTACAATCCTTGGATTTGCCTCTAATGCTGTATTTTCTGAAAATAATAAAGAAAATATTTACCTGGATATGGTAAAAGGAAATAGTGATGCAAAAGTCACAATTGTGGAATATGCTTCTTTCACTTGCCCTTATTGTGCGACTTTCCATAAAGAAATCTTTCCGCAATTAAAAGAACAGTACATTGATACTGGCAAAGTAAAATTTATATATCGGGAGGTATATTTTGATGCCCCAGGTCTTTGGGGAGGGCTGTTAGCAAGGTGTGTGAGTCCAAAGAAATATTTTGGAGTTGTTGATTTACTTTATAAAAAACAGAGTAAGTGGGCTTCCGGGTCTACCGAAAAAGAAATTTTAAATGAACTCTTTTCCATTGGTCGCCAGGTAGGAATGGAAGATGAACAGATTAATAAATGTATGCAGAATAAAGAGAAATCGTTAAAGATGATTGACGCATATCTAGAAAATAGCAAAATAGACAAGATATCATCTACTCCAAGTTTGGTTATTAATGGGAAATTACTAAAACCTAATAATTTTGACGATTTAGCAGTTGAGATTGACAAAATTTTAGAGTGATTCTTTTATGGAAGAATTTCGTTTAATTTTTTCAAAACTAAACTTTGATTATTTAATTTCAACTCTACGGTCAGGGCAGTAAAATTACTCTGCAAATTCTTAGGTATGCGAACGAAATCTTTTTCAGTTGTTATTAGAATTGCACTATTTATTTTCGCTTCATTTATTAACCGTTTTAAAGCAAGTATTTTAAATGGTTTATGATTTTCAAAAGTCTTTAAGCTTAAGATATTTGCACCTAAACTTTTCAGGGTAATAAAAAATTTTTCAGGATGGCCTATACCAGAAAACCCTATCACTAATTTGTTGTTGAGATTAAGGTTATTTTCTTTTGGCTTTAGTTTACCTTGAACAGTCGGTGGCAACTGCAAATATGAAAAGTCGGTTTCAAACTTAGATTGATAATTTTTTTCGCCAAGTGTAACAAGTAAATCTGCTCTTTTAAAAGCACTTGAAATAGACTCTCGCAAGGGGCCTGCCGGTATTAGGTATCCATTGCCAAAGGCGACAGAGGTTTCTACTACCAGTATAGAAAAGTCTTTAACAATGCTGTAATTTTGAAATCCATCGTCTAGGATTACTAGGTCTGCGCCTAATGAGTGTGCAAGTTTTATTCCTGCACGGCGGTTCCGAGCTATCAATGTAGGCCCGTACAAAGACATCATTAAGGGTTCGTCCCCAACGTCTAAGAACGTATCTAAATTGGGGTTTACTAAATGTGGTCCCTTAAAATTTGATTTATAACCTCGACTCAAAATGTATGGTTTGTATCCTAAGTCCGTTAGCAATGATCTTATTTTCATTGCTGTTGGAGTTTTTCCATTGCCACCTACTGTAATATTTCCCACACAAATAACTGGCAAAGGGCTTTTTTGTGGTACCACAAATATAGTTTCTAGCTTTATTAAAAATCGCCAGAGAAGTGTAGCTGGAAAGAATAAATATTTTAGCAACGATAGCTTAGCCGTTGGCCTATGCCAGAATTTAGGAAATAACATTTTCAAACTTTATTATTGTTTAAACTCATTCTTATATTATTTAAAACCATCGAACTAGTGGGTATGATTACAGACCTGCTATTGTCATATTTTCTACCAAAAGACTTGGGATTACTCGTGATAAATGTTTTCTACCATCACTAGCAGCAGTCAAATTTAATAACATTTCCTTTAAGTTTCCTGCTATCGTACATTCATTTACAGGGTAAGTAATTTCTCCGTTTTGGATCCAAAATCCATTAGCACCCCTAGAGTAGTCGCCAGTATTTTGGTTTATAGTAGAACCAATTAACGACGTAACAAACAATCCATTTTTAATTTCTTTAATAATGTCTAGAACTGACTTACTATCTGAAGATAATTCTAAGTTGCCTGGTCCGGGCTGAGGAGCTGAAGATAGCGATCTATAGGCATTTCCTGATGGGGCCAAATTCAACTTTCTTGCAGATCGCAAATCCAATATTAGACTTTTTAATATACCATCTTCAACAAAGTTCTTTTTTAAAGTAGGTAATCCTTCAGCGTCAAATGGCCTAGACCCAGCTATTCGAGGACGAGTAGGGTCCTCTGACAAATTAAAGCTTTCTGGTAGAACCCTTTTGTTAAGGCTTTCTCGAAGCCAGCTTGATCCTCGTGAAATAGCCGCTCCATTGATGGCCGATGTGAAATGGCCAATTAAAGAGGCTGAGACCCTTTCATCGAATAATACTGGGTAAGAACCAGTCAAAGGCTTTTGAGGGTTTAGTCTATTAACTGCCCGATTGCCTGCTAGTTGGCCAATCGAAATAGCGTCAGGTAAATCCTCAAAGAATAACCGCGATTCAGACGCATAATCTCTCTCCATTAGAGAGTTGGTACCTGCAATAGCACTACAAAATAATTGAAAGTTTGTTTTTTTATAACCACTTGAAAAACCGTTTGATGTCATCATATGAAAATTAGAAAAATTTGTTCCAATACCCGCCCCCTCACATTGTGAGACGTCTTTCACTGCCAAAGCTGCGGATTCAATTTCTAACGCTATTCTCTTTAATTCTTCAACATTTAGTTCATCATAGGTATTATCGCAAAGCTCATAATTATCAGTGTTACAAGTAGTTAATATTTCTTGTTCATTTGCTGGCAGGCTAAATTCGTCAGTAGTAGCTTCTTTTGCCATTTCTACAGCTCTAAAGGCCATTTGCTCTATAGACTTTCTATTTGCGCTGGAGATCGATACACATGCTGAGCCAGATCCAACAAAAACTCGTAAACCGAGATTAAGTGTTTCTGCATTCTCGATTTTTTCTAAGCTCTTATTTTTTACTTCAATTGATAGAGCTTTATTGTCAACCACTAAGGCTTCAACGGAAGTTGCACCATAATTTTTAGCCTGTGTGATTATATCTTCTGATATATTTTTCAATTTTTCAGACATTGACAATTTTTTTGCATCCTTACTTATTAAAGTTGTATTCTACGATTGAATTGCAAATCTTAAATAACAAGGTAATATAGTTTTAATTATAAAATACAAGTGCTTATAGTTTTATTTGATTGCAAGGTAACTCATGAAAAAAAAAAGATAGATAATGTTGTTGATGTATTAATCGTGGGTGGTGGCCCAGCAGGTTTAATGGCTGCTGATAAATTAAGTATCTACGAATGTAAAATCCATCTTATTGATAGAATGCCGACCATTGGACGAAAGTTTTTGATGGCTGGAAAATCTGGTTTAAACATTACTACCGCTAAAAACAATTTTTTGGAGGATTATGGTGAATCTAGTGATTGGATATCACCTATGATTAAAAATTTTGGACCAACACAAATTATAAAATTTTGTAAGAATCTGGGGCAAGAGACATTTGTAGGAAGCTCTGCAAGAGTGTTTCCAAAATCAATGAAAACATCACCATTACTTCGATCATGGTTAAAAAGATTAAAAGATTCAGGTGTGCAAATTCAGACGTCAGCTAGATGGATTAACTTTGATAGTGATACGATTAAATTGCCCAAAAATAATGAGTTGGTAAATATCGTAAATGCCAATGATAGGTTGCAGCTAATAGGTGCTCGAGCAGTTATATTTGCATTTGGTGGAGCAAGTTGGAGTAACCTTGGTTCAGACGGGAAGTGGTCATCAGTTTTAAAACAACATTTAACTAACCCTAAAAGTTCTATTGTTCCTTTTACTGCGTCAAATATGGGTGTCCGTATACTCTGGTCAAAGCAAATGATTAGGTTTGAAGGTCAACCTGTAAAAGCAGTATCACTAAAGATTAACGGTTTGAGCCGAAAGGGTGAATTTACAATAACAAAAACAGGTTTAGAGGGTGGAATAATTTATTTGTTATCAACATGGCAAGAAGATCCTGAAAAAACATTTGAAGTTGATCTTTTGCCAGATCTCTCTATTTCGAATATTTGCCTGCGGCTCAACAAACCCCGCGGTAGATCAACCATCTCAAATTTTTTACGAAAGACATTAGGTCTTAAAGGTGTAAAATTTGGTTTGCTAAGGGAGTTTGGATACCCATTTCCCGAAACCAATGTTGAATTAGCCAGGACTATAAAGAATTTAAAAGTTAAAATACTTGGTTATTATCCTTTAGATTTCGCGATATCAACTAAGGGAGGAGTTTCAAAACATGCAGTAACAGCTGAATTAATGCTTAAAGATATTCCTGGAGTATTTTGTGCTGGTGAGATGTTAGATTGGACGGCACCAACTGGAGGCTCTTTATTGACAGGCTGTTTATCTACTGGTTTGAAGTCAGGGAAATCAGTCGCCGACTACTTAGGCTTAAGATTAGTTAACTAATTTGTTTAACAATAGAAGCAATTCTTAAAAACGATCTTTCCAAAACAGACGTTAATCCTACGTGAGAACCGGTTCGCATTCTTAGTTCAAGCTGCATAATAATTTCAAGAGCGCGCTCAATCATGGGAGTAGACCAAATTTTAGATTGGCTGATCATTTGATTGCGCCTGTCGCCAAATAATGGAGGATAATTCTTATTTAAAACAAGATCTGGATTATGACGATTTAAAGAAATTTTGTGTAACAAAACAAAATGCTTATTTGCTGCGAATACAATTTTATTTGGTTTAATGCCAGAAATGAATAATTTTTTAAGAAGCTGGATCATATTCTTAATATCTCCGCGGGCTAATAGCGTTAGCATTTCAAATTCGTCTAAACTGTGCTGCTCAGTTAAAAGAAGATCAATATCTTCAAACGTTACCGGACTTTGATCAGAAAATTTATAAGCTTCTAATTTTTCAATAAATAAAATAAATGATTGCATTGAAGAGAAATTAGTTGGATTCTTTAAAAAATTGGAAATGCTAACGTTAGTGATCTGAATTTTCGCAGAATTTAAAGTTTTGTTAATTTTATCTACATTGCGTTGTTCGTCATAAACAGCAGTGCTTATGCAAAGTGGATTAGACTCTCCCATCTTACGCAGTGAGGAAGTTGGTTTTATCGCGTTTGACATTAAAATTATAATTGCATCTTGAGAGGTCCAGTTCTTAAGAGAGTTTTCTAAAGTTTTACTGATTTTATCAGTTGCACCTTCTATTATTATGACTTGCTTTCCTGGAAAAAAGCTTATTGTCTTTATAATATTTTGTAGTTTATCAGGCTCTTTTAACAAGGAGCTCTCAGATAATTTATTTATTCGCATTTCCTCGTGACCAGTTGGCCCACATAACAGCTCGGCCGCTTCATCACATTTTTCTTTTATTTCGGATTGGTTGGAGCCATGGAGAAGAATGTAGGATAGTGAATCCGATTTCCTTTCAACAGCCGATCTAAAATCTTTATAGTTTACTTTCATTTTAACCAATTTTCAGATAAAATTGAAACTCTTGTGCTTATTTTTTCGCTGATTTTTATTGCCAGTCGTTTTTTTGCAGCTTCTTCGGCTATTTGCGTAGCATAGCCAGTTGAGTTGCTGGCCGAGCTGAACCCTGTTCTGGCGATAGATTTCTGAGTAGGTAACACTGTTTCTGCGAGTGCATTACTGATATCATAATTAGCGGTCATAATTAACCGATAGCTAGTTATTTCATTATTGGGACTTACAACTTCATTTATTTTTATGGTCTCAATCGCGATGTTTAATGAGTATGCAGAGCTGGTTGGTTCACCAAATCTCTTTACTAATTCTTCTTTTAAGTGGTGACCATCTTTTCCGGGGATAGTTGCTATTTTAAGCTTCCCTCTAATACCTTCATTGACATTGTGACTGCTGTATAAAGGTGTAAAACCGCACGAAATAGTTATGATTGGCAAAGCTAATATTAAAAAGAACAACCAGATTTGTTTACAAAACCACATTTACTATTCTACCTGAAATAACGATGATCTTTTTTGGTTTTTTACCTTCGGTGAGCAATACAATTTTTTTATCCTTTAAAACTAGTTCTTCTATTTGTTGCACCGTTAAATTTCTTTGCATTAGAATCTCTGTTTTTTTCTTACCATTAACTTGAATCGGTATTAGGATTTCATCCTCAACCAGTAGTTTTTCATTGGTAGTTGGCCAAGCGCTTTTCATTACTGACTCTGTGTTGCCGAGACTAGCCCAGATTTCTTCAGCGATATGTGGGGTCATTGGTTGCATTAAGATGGCAAGGACTTCTAAAGCCCCCATTTTATTTTCTTTTGGAGCACTTGATTTTGCTAACATGTTTGTAAATTCGTAAAGCTTTGCTATTGATTTGTTGAAGACAAATCCTTCTATGCCTTCCGTGACCCCCTTAATGGCGATATTTTGAGCCTTTTCCAATTTTTTTATACTATCTTTCTCGGCATTAGGATCAAGTCGAATGGCATTATCATCTTGAGCAAGTATATCGTATGCAACTCTCCAAACTTTTTGAATATGCCGCCAGGCTCCTTCAATCCCTGTTTCTGTCCATTCTACGTCTCTGTCTGGCGGGCTATCGGACATTACAAACCATCGAGCGGTGTCAGCACCATATTGCTCAATAATATCAATTGGGTCTACAACATTTTTCTTTGACTTTGACATCTTTATTGATCCACCAATTTCCACTGGCATCCCAGTTTCAACCACCACTTTTTCTCTTGAGAGCTCGTGAGACCTGATACTTTTAATTTCATCTGGCGAAAACCACTCCTTGGTTGTTGAGATTACAATACCATCCAGGTTAGAATTTGGATCGACTATTCTTTCCCCGACTGTAAAAGCTGTTCTCGGTATGCTAATAATTATTTTGTCTTTTTTTTCTATGCCTTTTATACGTGCTGTAGATTTGCTTGTAAGCCCATAAAGCTCTTGACCCACTTCAAAACTTCCTGATACGGCTTCAACAGTTAGACTCGTACAACTGTAGGTTTCATGACAGACCATACCTTGAGTAAAAAGTGCAGAGAAAGGCTCAATTGATTTTTTAGGGAGATGATTCGTTACATGCATCGCTCGAGCAAAAAACCTGGAATAAAGCAAATGAAGTATCGCATGCTCCACGCCACCGATATATTGATCAACGTTCATCCAGTAAGCTATGTCCTCTTTTTGAGTAGGTGTCTTAGAAGTTGGGTCAGTAAAACGGGCATAATACCAGGAGCTATCGACGAACGTATCCATTGTATCAGTTTCTCGCTTACTGTCTTGGCCACATTTAGTGCAAGTAGCTTTCTGCCACACTGCATCTCTGCCTAGTGGGTTTCCTGGTTTTGAAAAGTCAACTTTTTCTGGTAATTTAATAGGTAAGTTCTTTCTATTCTCGGGTACTACACCGCATTTAGGGCAATGGATTATCGGTATTGGGCATCCCCAGTATCGTTGCCTTGATATTCCCCAGTCACGTAGCCGGAAATTTGTTTTGGCAATTCCGAGGTTTAACTTTTCAAGATGCTTTATCATCAAAGACTTGGCTTCTGGCACCGTTTTTCCATCTAAGAAATCTGAATTAATCATGGTTCCCGTGCCCGTGTAGGCGGAGTCAAAAATTCTGTAAGTATCTTTATTTTGTTCAACAGGACAAACGACGGGCTGGACTTCTAGGTTATACTTATTCGCAAAATCTAAATCTCTTTGATCGTGGGCGGGACAACCAAAAATTGCACCTGTTCCGTAATCCATTAAAATAAAATTCGCAATGAATAATGGGACAGTTTTGTCGGCAATCAAAGGATGAATTACTCTTAGACCCGTATCTAAACCTACTTTTTCTGCAGTTTCTAGAGCTTCTTCTGTATTCCCCAGTTTTTGACAGCTTTTGATGAAGTTTTCCATATTTTTATCATTTTTTGATAAGCTTTCAGCAAGGGGATGGTTTGGTGAAACCGCAGCGAAGCTCATACCGTAAAGTGTGTCTGGTCTTGTGGTGTAAACTTGAAGCTCTGAAAAACCTTTGGGAGCATTTTTTACAACAAAACTCATTTCAAACCCAGTTGATTTTCCAATCCAATTTTTTTGCATAAGTTTTACTTTTTCAGGCCAATGATCTAATTTTTCTATAGAGGAGAGTAACTCTTGTGAAAAATCAGAAATTTTAAAAAACCACTGTGTTAACTCTCTTCGTTCGACAGCAGCACCAGATCTCCATCCTCGACCATCTTCGACCTGCTCATTAGCAAGCACAGTCATGTCAACGGGATCCCAATTAACCAATGCATTTTTTCTGTAAATTAAACCAGCATCGAGCATATCTAGAAACATTTCCTGCTGTTGACCGTAGTAATTGGGATCGCAAGTCGCAAATTCTCTCGACCAATCAATCGACAAACCCATTGGTTTCAACTGCTCTCGCATTATTGAAATATTCTGATATGTCCATTCTGCTGGATGAGTGTTTTGTTCCATAGCGGCATTTTCAGCGGGCATACCAAATGCATCCCAACCCATAGGATGTAAAACATTAAAACCTTTTGAAGCTTTGTATCTGGCGACAACATCACCCATGGTGTAGTTGCGTACATGACCCATGTGAATTCTACCGGATGGATAGGGAAACATCTCTAAAACATAATATTTTTCTTTTGAAGGGTCTCTAATTGCTTTAAATAAGTTTTTGCTATTCCAAATTTCTTGCCATTTGGGCTCTACTTCGCTAGCGTTATATTTTGACATGGGTAATACCTCATACTTAAGCTATATTTTTTGGACCAGCCGAACGATTGATTTCAATGATTATTAGTATAGCCGATTATAAAAAAATTCTATATTCTGTAAAGCTACTACCTAAGACCAGAGTTGTGAACAACCCTAAATACTGCGAAATAGCGTTGTATGAACTGTGGCAGTATTGCACCACACTTGAAAACAAAATATACTCAATGTGATGTAAGCTTGACCCTGACGGATATTTTAGCAAATAACGGTTATCCCTTCCGCATTCTTTAGGATGAGGTTAACCTTTAATTAAACATAAAGAGGCAAGAACATGAAACACGTTCTCTTCACTACTACGGCTTTGGTTGCACTTTCAGGTGCTGCTATGGCTGATGTGACATGGTCAGGCTCAGCAAGCCTTGGCTATAACGATGGTACTGGCGTAATGGCCGAAGGTATCAATACAGATATCGACTTAGACGTAACAATGTCGAACGCGGGTGGATACTCCGCTTCTATCTCGGCTGCTATGGAAGGCGGCGGAGCGATTACTGGCGAGGACATCGCCATCACTACACCTGTCGTTTCAATACATTACGGCGAAGTTGTTGAAGCTGCAAACTCTGCTTACTCCGATACAGATGGGCTCGCAGGATTGGGTTCTGATGAATTCACATCGGAAGATGGTTCAGGTGCGGCTGTTTTAATTAGTGCTTCAACAGGCGGAATGTCCGTTGGTTTCTCAGATGATGCAACCGTCGACGGCAGTGGGTCTTCATTTGGTATCAGTGGCGATCTTGGCGGAGTTAGCTTTGGAATAGGTTCAAAAGGCGATGACTGGGGCATATCAGCTTCAGGCTCTGCAATGGGTGGATCAATTTCAGTAGCGAGCGAAGAAGTAGTCGGCACATCCGCTACTGGAGTTAGTTTGACAATGCCACTTGGCGATATGTCATTGACCGTATCAGCAACAGATGGCGATTTCTGGGGAGCTTCAGTAAGTACTGCTCTTGCAGGAGCAACAATTTCTGCTGGAACTGATAGCAACGACGACACTCAGTTTGGTCTGTCAACAACAATTGCTGGTGGTTTTGGTTTAGCAGCTGACTTTGATACGGACAATGGAACAGAGCTTGCTCTTACATATGCTTTATCTGACTCAGCAACATTATCTGTATCGTACAATGAAGATCTAGATGCAGATGATGATGATGATTACGAGCCAGGAACAGAAGCTAAATTGGCTTTTACGTTCTAAATTAGAAGTAAACATTATTAAAAAAGAATTAAAAGGCATTGCTTAGGCAATGCCTTTTGTTTATGGACTATATAGCAACCTTTTTTAACTGTATCGAAAGAACCTTTTATGAATGGATTGTTAGCTGCTATTTTTTGGACATCGACGGTTGTAAGTCCACATGACTCCATTATTGACGATTTTTCAGTACGACCGTCAGATGAATTTAGAGGGTGGAGTTATTCGGCCCTCGAATATCAAAAAGAATTTGCCGGCAATGAAATTCAGTTTGATATTGGGCATGACTTTTCTAATGGGCCTCTGCAAAGAATTACGTCAATTTCATTAACTGATGATTTAATATGAGATATTAGACTTTCAATAAAATCTTTTGAAATATCAGTAGAACCAGATTTAATTCTATGAGGTCTAAAATTGATATCTTTTCTGGATTT
>ERZ651776.1057-NODE-1057-length-34911-cov-6.941178_pt1 | contig 34911 bp, 19 predicted proteins | sample MGYA00514761_ERZ651776 | MGnify/ENA metagenome assembly ERZ651776
CTTGGTTGAACGCAGAAGCGGAATAAAACATAAATTCCATATCAGTCACTTTCTCTGTGTTCCAATTCCCAATGTCTTGGTTGAAAGTAGAAGCGGACTGAAACATATATTGCATACTCGTCACTTTTCCTGTATTCCAATTCGTAATGTCGCCGTTGAATGTACTTTTATCGCCAAAGCCTTGATAACTACTTCCAGTCCATCCACTCATATCTTCCACCAAACTCGTATCCCAATTCGGCATCGTCCCGTAATTATTTTCAGACGCCCACGTCGTGCACTCGCCAGTAACTTCGGCGCCTACTTCAGATAAACAAGCTTCAACGAAAGCGTGCCAACTCGCGTTCGGGATGCATTTGGTACACGTGCACGAATTCGCCGGACCGTGGTCGGCGTCGGTGCACGTAAATTTCGCTTGAAACGCAGAAGCGTAAGCAAACATACTCGCTTGCGCCGTCGTCGCTGCGGATCCGGTCCACGAGGAAATGTCGTGGTTGAACGCAGAAGCTTGATAAAACATTAGCTGCATATCAGTCACTTTTGCTGTGTTCCAATTCCCAATGTCTTGGTTGAACGCAGAAGCTTGATAAAACATATATTCCATATGAGTCACTTGCGCTGTGTTCCAACTCCCAATGTCTTGGTTGAACGCAGAAGCGGAATCAAACATAAATCCCATACGAGTCACTTGCGCTGTGTTCCACCCCCCAATGTCTTGGTCGAACGCAGAAGCGGAATCAAACATATCTCCCATATGAGTCACTTGTGCCGTGTTCCAACCCCCAATGTCTTGGTTGAACGCAGAAGCTTGATAAAACATACCTTCCATAGTAGTCACTTTTCCTGTGTTCCACTTCGAAATATCGCCGTTGAATGTACTTTTACCACCAAAGCCTTGAACACCTCCATCATATCCACTCATATCTTCCACCAAACTCGTATCCCAATTCGGCATCGTCCCGTACCAAACGGTTTTCGATCGAGCCCAGACTATACACTCTCCAGTCTCCGCAATCGCTGCAGATTCAGCCAAACATTCCGCGACAAAAGTATGCCAGCTCGCGTCTGGAATTGGCGATGGACCTTCGCACGAATACGCAGGACCAGTGACGGCGTCGGTGCACGAAAATTTCGCTTGAAACGCAGTTGCGCCGGAAAACATGTCAGTTTGCGCCGTCGTCGCTGCCGTTCCAGTCCACGAGGAAATGTCGTGGTTGAAGGCAGAAGCACTATTAAACATGTATTGCATATCTGTTACTTGCGACGTGTCCCATTCCGTAATGTCACCATTGAATGTACTTTTACCCCCAAAGCCTCTGAGCACAGTTCCATCCGATCCGTTCATATCCGTCACCAAACTCGTATCCCAATTTGGCATCGTCCCGTAATTATTACCAGACGCCCACACAGTGCACTCGCCGGTGACTTCGGCCCCTGCTTCAGATAAACACGCTTCAACGAAAGCGTGCCAACTCGCATCCGGGATAGGAGTGAAGGGGGGCGGCGGCGAAGGCGGCGACGGCGGCGGCGGAGGCAAAGGTGGGGGGCTCGGCGGCGGTGGGCTCGGCGGGCTCGGCGGGCTCGGCGGCGGTGGGCTCGGTGGACTCGGCGGTGGGCTCGGCGGACTCGGCGGCGGCGGACTCGGCGGCTGGAAAAAAATATCCACCTTTGCTTCTAGCGCGACAAACGCCGCTCGCAAATCCGCGTTTTCCGCTCTCAGGTCCGCGTTCGACTCCGCCACATCTTTGGTCAAACTCTCCATTTTCGCAAATATCGTCGCCAATCGTTCGCCAACTTCGACTTTGTCTTCGTCTTTCCCCAAGAACAACTTCTCTCGACACTGAACTTGCTCCCAAAACTGCCACTCCGATCTCGTCTTCACGCGGTGCGTGTTGATTTGTAACTCTCTCCCTCCTTTTCCTCCGCTTCGAACGTTGAACGCGCCGTCCGCGTATTCGACGCGATTCGACCCTCTCTGTATGCCTCCCAAGCCGGCGATTTCGCCCTTCGCCCCGATCCGACCGAAGACGAACGTCACGCAGAAAAAGACGAAGAAAACGAACGAGGAAGAAATTTTCCTCGTCGCGGTGGTGCTGGTGGCAGGTTTCATCGTCCTAATCGTCGTTCGACTCGTTCGTAAAGTGAAACGGGTGTTCTTCTTGTGTTTTGCGCGCGTGTACTAAATGGATGACGACACGTATTTATGTAGGTCAAAAAACGCTGCTAGTCTGTGGTCAAAAAGATTCTCTTTTTCCTTTTTTCCTTAATTATTTGTTTTCACACTCAGGAAGATAATCTGTAAGGCAGAAGGCATACTCCTCAGTCTGTACCTCTTACTCAAATTTTGGCGCTCTGAGTCTGTAGTTGTTACTCCGCAAACACACCACCGTTACGCGTGGTATGGACTGCTGTAAGAGACATCGGGAGAAAATCGATCTTTTTTCTCTCGTTTTTCCTTTCCGTGAACAGACGGCAGATTGGACGAATCTCTACCGTCTCGCGTTTCGTTCAAACGGTAGATTTGTAAATACCAGTACCCGCGCGCTTTCTATCGGGTCTCTAGAAGCCCAGAAGTGGTAATCGTTCGAATCAATTTTGCGCAAAAGGACAACAAAAGCAAAGAGAAAAAAACAAAAGCAAAGAGTTCCAAAGAAAGGAAAAAGAAGGAAAAAGAAGAGGCAAAAAACAGCGCTCTCTTAAAGGCAGCCGCGAGGTTTAGAAGTTAGACTGTAGTTCTACATTTTAGACCGCAGAAATCTACGGTTTACCGCATGCATTTGCTTTCAAGGAGGCCTCTGTCATCAACTCAGTATTCCTTTTGGTTTTGGTTTTGAAACTCCTTTCGCCGCCGGTCTCGTCGCTCGTCGTCGGCGTCACCATCCGGCGGCGGCACCGGCGCGGATGAGCGCGAGCACGGCGACGTCGTCGTCGTTCTGTTGTTGATTTTGCAGTTGTTGTTTTTCGAAGGAGGAAGAGAAGGAGCCGGAACGTAAGGCGAACGCGGCGGTTAAGTTATCTTTGACGGGAACGTTTCGAGTCATGGACCCGTCGTTGATTTCTCGCTCGGCGACGGCGCGGACAGTGGTGACGCTTTTGTTGTTGTTGTTGTTGTTGAGTTCGTTTGGTTTTGTCGATGATGATGATGGTGTTGTGGTGGTTTTATTATTGTTATTATTCACCGATTTTAACGCGTTGTATACGAACGCGATGGATTGCATGCGCAACTCGCCGTACGTTTGTTGGCCGACGGCGTTGAGGAGAGGGGTGAGTTTCGGGCAAAGCGCGACGAGCGTTTCGACGAGCTCGGCGACGTCCGCGATGGAATCGCAAGATGATTCTGGTTTGGCCAAGAACAAGTTGACGAGGTTGACGAGTTGCGCGGCGACTGCCGAGCGCGTGGCTTTGAATTCGTCCAACGAGGACGAGGCTGGTGGTGCTTGTTCCTCGTTTGCTCGTCCCGCGTTCCTCTGTTTTTCTCGCTTGGGCGAGGAGGCGCCGTTTACTGTTTTCGCCGCCGGTGGATTCGCCGCTTCGGCGACGTGCGCTTTCGAGCACAGCTCTAAGACAACCGCTATGGCATCAAACGTTCGCGACCAGTTCGCGCGTAAGGATGAGCTCCCTTCGCCAGTAGCTTTGAATGTGTTGTTGTTACTGTTCGTGTTGTTTTCGTTCTCGCTCTCGTCCTCTCTTCTTCTTCTTCTTCCTCCATCTTCCTCTGTCGTTGAGGGAGCGTAACCGCAAACGAACGACCGGTTCGCAGCCTTCACGGAAACGATTTGGTGGCTTATGTACACAGCACGAGACGTCACGCCTGCACCAAAATATTCGCCAAATTTGGCAATCTCAGAACACGTCTCTAGCATCGCCGCGATGAACGGTCGGTTGAGTTTCACGCGAGCGTTCAAAAGTCCTTTTGAGCTGACAAGATTCGATATAAAATGCGTGTCCGCATTACCGGTTCCATTAGACGACGTCAAAGATGACGACTGCAACGGTGACACGGAGGAGGATACGGTCGATCCGGGAAGTGGTCGAGCGCAATCCAAACACGACAACGCGCACAAAAACTCGAGACTTGCGCTATCGTCCACCAAACGCTGGAAGCAACACAACACCGACGTAGCGAGAGCTTTTCTTCGCGCCTCACCCACCGCTTCCAAAGAAGAGGAAGACAAACATTTACTATCTGTACCACTAACAATTCTGCGAATGTTGTTGGCAATTGATGACGAAGTTTTCTTCTTCTCAATTTCTCTTTCCCTAGCGAGCGCGGCGGCGAAGACCAATATCGAACCCAACGCGTCGCGCCAATGATCCCCGAGCGCGACGCCGTGTAACATCTCCGACGCATTAACCGATGTTTTCTTTATCCACGCGCGAGGTAATCGTAACGCGACGCAGTTCGACAAGACGCCGTGCATGAGTGAGACGCCAATGAGCGCTGCGTCGTCGTCCAAAATGTGCGCGATTGTGGGCGAGGAGGAAGAGGAGGAGGAGGTTTTTTCCCCGTTTTCACCTCCTTTTTGCAACCGGTCATTTTCACTCGTTACCAACGGCTGTGCGCTCATGAATTTAGCGTCCCGCGCGATGCACAGAGCTCCACACACGTCGACGTCGCTATTAGGAAACATTTTCGTATGAGCGCCGAGCGCATCGCTCACGCCGTTCAATTTGTCTTCGACAAAACCCAACGCTTTCGTCACGTGCATCCACCCGGACGTTAGAAGATTCGTCACCGCCTGATTACCTTGCGGTGCTTTCCGCGTTCTACTGCTGCTGCTATTATTGTTATTCCTATCGCTATGGCCTTCATCTACACTCCCACTTTTTGTCAACAAAAACGAAATCGCGCGAAGCAACGCCGCGGCTTCCAAATCCGTCGCCCTCGCAGTCCTCGCGGCCACTCGATTTTTCCCTTCGTTCCAACTCAACAACACTGCCAACACGTAACACGCGTCTTGCCACAACGTATTCCTCGCTAATATGTCGTTTTTCAACACGTTGTTGACGATTGCATCGAAAATCGCGTCACCGTTTTTCTGATCCGAAACCAAGTACGCGAACAAACAGCTCGATCCGATATTTTCTTTACATTTCGCGAGAGAAGCCAGGAGTTTCAGCGCCTCGAGTTTACATTTTGGGTGTGCGACGTCAGATTTCAAAACGTCGCAACACTTTTGAATGAGCGCGTTGAAGAAACGGTTGCTCTCGTATACTGAAGGTAGCATCGCGAATTCCCGCGTCGATGTCGTCGTCGTCATCGTGGATGTCATCGTATCATTCATTTTATTGCTCCGAGTACTCGCGTCACTATCGTTCATTGAGTTTATGGTACCAATTGTCGTCGTCATCCAGTGCACGATATCCACTCCACTCGCTTTTCTCGACTGTTTCGCCAACGCCTGAACCACCCCTCGCAACGTTTTCAATCCGTTCTCCACCCGGGTCGATTGCATGACGTTCGTGTGCGGTACCGTCTCAGCTTGGTCCAACTTGGACAACAGAATCGTTCTCGAAAACATTGCAATCGCACACGGCGAGCATTTGCGAACTTTAAAGGAAGCAGACGAGGAAAGCGCTTTCAGCGTCGTCGTCGTCCCCGCAACCGTCGCTCCTCCGTTGGAAAAGGAGGAGGAAGAGGACGCGCTTTCCCGCATCATTCCAAAGAGTTTCTTAAACGCCGCTTTCGACGCGTCCTCTTCGTCTTCCTCGTCGTACGAGTACTCCTCGTCCTCGTCCTCTTCTTTTTCGTCTCTTCTCGACCCCGACGGAGAGGACGACGACGACGACGATGAAAAATCTCTCGCGCACTTCTCCAAGTACCAAAAGTTTGGTTCCAACAAGAGTAAATCGTTGTACGCGCTCGCGCTCGTGGGAAGCGTTTTCGGAGGAGGACGACTGCTGCATTCGCTGTTAAAATTGCTCGCACGAGTCGTCTCCGCAAAACCACCATCTTTCGACGACGACGACGACGACGACGCTTCTCCTCCTTTGCCTCCTTTTCCTAAAGACGACGACGCGTTTTGGTGCAAAACGTGCGCGTACAGGTGGTATATTTTCGGCGTCGTATTCGCGCTTCTTTTCTGGCTTTTCGGCGGAGGCGGATGCATCTTTTCTTCTTCTTCTTCTCGACGAACTTTGAACGATGAGAAAACGCACGGAAAACCCGCGCCTTTCCGGGCCCTCTCTTTCTCTCTTTCTTCTTCTTCTTCTTCTTCGAAAGCGCGGTTGTTTTCGGTGGTGCGAAAAGGAGAACAGGTTGTTTAAAGCGTTGTTGTTCTCAGACGTGTTCGTTGTGTCGTGGGGGATGTTCCTTTTTCCCAAACGCCTCAAATAAAAAAGTACAGAGTTGGTTGGTTGGAGAAAAGTCACGCTCTCTCTCTCGAAAGAGAGCGCGACGACAGGAAACGCGCGCGGATGCGACGGAGCGTGATTCGCTGCGTCGCCGAGGTTCGTTTTTGCGCGGAGGTGAAAGTATGCTGCTCCCAAAGATGGTCGTGCGCATCATCGCGCGTACATCGGATGCTCGTACCACATGTGATTGAAAACATCTCAAACTTAAAATTATTGACCACCCCAAACGAAGATGCGATCTCTCAAACACTCTTATTAAACCGCGCATCAAACGCTCTTCAGACGCACATCTCTGCAACTCTCATCGCTCCTCTCGACAGTCAAGCTGCTCGAGAGTATAACGAGTCCTTAAACAACAACATCCGATTTCTGTTTTGCGGTGGTGGTGGTGATATTTTTTACTCAAGAGACATGTGAAAGAGTTTTTTCGAAAAAATATCGGACCAAAAATCTCGCACAAAAAAAGACACGAAAGAGACACAAAGAGTTTTGTTTACGAAACCAAAGGGGTGCTTTTTCGCTCGGGGTTCGCTCGGGGGAGTACATAAGATTGTTCAATATAACAACGTGTGAATGTAGTATTAAAAGTGACGTGATTCTTCGCTAAGAAAGAACACAAAATCTCATCACAATTTCTGTTTTGCGGTGGTGGTGGTGGTGATATTTTTTACTCAGGAGTCACATCAAAAAATATCAAAACCCTAAAAAAGGACGAAAAATCTCGCACAAAAAAAGACAGACAAAAGCGCTCGACTCCATCCTTTGTAACGAGAAGAAGAAGAAGAAGACAAAGACAAAGAAGAAGACAAACGAGAGGAAAAGACGACTTTGACTTTCCGACGATGATGGGACGACCGAAGGATGAGAACCCACCGCCGCCGTGTCCTCCTCCTCCTCCTGGGTTTTGGGCGCAGTTGGACGCGCAGGAGCAACAGCGCGAGCGTAATCATCATCATCGTCATCGACATCATCGTCAAAGAAGTCGCGAAGAATTCTCGTCGTCGTCTGTGTCGTCTTTGTCGCCGTCGAGGAGGAACGACGACGACGACGATAAAGACGCGCTTGACGCGGAGGCAAACGACGACGACGAGGAGGAGGAGGAAAAGATGAAAAAGAAAACCACGAAAGAGGACAACAACAACAAGAACAACGACAACGAATTCATAGTAAACAAAGAAGAGAAAACGAACGAGGAAGTCTTCTCTCGATTTCTGGAAGACGCGGCGAACGCGCAGGAGAAGGATTACCGAAACTCCATGCGAGTTGGAAGTTCGAAGAGCATGAGAGAGTTGGCGAGGTACGACGCGGCGCAGAACATGGAGAGGAGGAGGAGGAAAGAGAGAGGAGAGGAAAACGACGAAGACGACGACGACGAAGACGACGACGACGAAGACGAAAGATGGGTCGAAACGGAAAATCTGCGAAGCGCGAGTCGGATGATGAATACGAACAGCGCGAATACGAACAACGGGAGTAAATACGAAGAAGAAGACGGCGGTTTGAATTTGGCCGGGAAGCACCAATCCAGCTTCGCGGACTTGAATTATAACAGTTCCGGATCGGATTTTGCGAGAGGTGGCCAAGCGGCGCCGGAAATTTATAGGAGTTTGATTACGAAGAGGCGAGAGATGGAGGAGGAGGAAGAGGAAGAGGAGGAGGAACAACGACGCAAAAGCGACGCGTATTTTTCGAAGCATTTCAATAGTCATCCATACTCTCTCGCCGGGGGTGGTACCACCGGTCACCATTTCAATAGCATCGGGTTAGGTTTCGGGGGAAGCGCGAGAGAATTAGAGCGACAGAGACAGTCGCAAATATTGATTTTGCAGCGACAAAAACAGAAACAACGATCCTTGGAGAGTTACGACGATTTGAAAAACGCAAAGGAAGACACGAAATTTTTCTCTCGGCAAAGTTACACGGAATCTGATTTTGAAGACGACGACGACGACGACGACGACAACTTTGACAAATACGAGGACAAGGAGGAAGAAGAAGACGACGATGACGACGACGAGTTAGATGATAGTCGTTCGTACGGAGATCCGGAAATTAGACCAATGCACGCGACGATGACGACGACGATAACAAACGGATCCGCGGCACCGGTCGCATCGCCGCCAGTCACGAGACTTTTACACGAGCAGCATCAGTACCCTTCCTGGGTCTCAGAATCTGGACCAGATGGCGGACGATCTACGCCAGGAACACCTCGTGCCTCCTCCACGAACAAGCAAAAAGATTCAACGACGAATAACGAGTCCTCGACGACGGGAACGAGACTGTCGAATCGGTTTTCCAACGGCAATCACTCAACAGTTCCAACCGCGCCAACATCAACGACGCAAAAGAATTTCCACGGCGAGGTCGTGTCAAATATGAATAGCGACCGTGTGAACAACGTTGAAGCGTTATTCTCGCCGAATAATAAGAATATTACCATGACCACCAAGAGCGAGAAAACAAAAGCAAAATTTGCCGCGCTAACGATCGATCCTTCTCGGAAACCGGCGTCGACGACGACACCTGCGACAACAAAGCGTTCCTATTTATCTTCGGACTCATCAAGCGTGCGCAAGAGCATTCTCGAACACTACGACTACACGTTGGCGCGTCGTCGCTATAAGATGGACGCAGTTTCCGTGTACGAAGCGTGTGCGCTTTCTCTGCGAGATCGCCTCGTAGAGAGATGGTCGGACACGCAGCAATTTTACGCCTCGAGCGAAGAATGTAAAGACCTGAAAATGGTATATTACATGAGTTTAGAATTCTTAGTCGGTCGGTCGTTGGGTAACGCTGCCTCTAATCTAGGTTTGCGAATGCCATACGCGGACGCTTTGAGAACGCTCGGCCACGAGTTGGAAGATATCGCGCAACGCGAAAAAGAACCGGCCTTAGGTAACGGTGGTTTAGGTAGATTAGCGAGTTGCTTTCTCGATTCGTTAGCGACGCAAAATTATCCTGGCTGGGGTTATGGCATTAGATACAAGTACGGCATGTTCGAACAAGCGTTGATTGACGGGAAACAAGTCGAATTGCCGGATTATTGGCTCACGAGCGGAAATCCGTGGGAAGTAGAGCGGTTGGACGTGACGTACAAAGTTCGATTTTACGGTCGTAGCGTGCAGTATACGAGGAAACGAAAAGTATCTTTGAATAAGATGGCGGCGAGTCAACGCATGAAAACCATTCGCGAAAATCCCGAAAAGGAAAATTTCGGAAACGTGCCTCCTCCTCACGACGCATCGAACGGCGAGTCTCGAGCGAATAATGATGCATATCCTCCTTCTCCACCAACATCGAAAAAAGAAATCGATGAAACTGAAACGCGATTCTCGTGGGAAGGTGGCGAGATTGTGGTCGCCGTCGCGTACGATACGCCAGTGCCTGGATACGGAACGTATAACGCGAACAACATGCGCCTCTGGAGTTCAAAACCTTCGCACGAATTCGATTTAAAGTCTTTCAATGCCGGCGATTACATAGCTGCAATCGAGCAGAAAGAACGTGGGGAGAGCATTTCCAGCGTTTTATACCCGAACGACGATACGCACGTTGGTAAAGAGCTTCGCTTAAAGCAGCAGTTTTTCTTTTGTTCGGCGACGTTGCAGGATATTTTGCACCAATTTAAAAAATCCGCCGCGAGGTACAACAACAGCGTCATGAAAGCGTACGCCGCCGACAATGCTAACGCGGAGATAAAAAGTCCGTCATCAACGAGTAGCGGTAACAACAACACCAACGTCATTCCAGGACTTCGAACTTTGAAAGATTTGCCTAAGCGCGTCGCTATTCAGCTCAACGACACGCACCCGGCGATTGGCGTTCCAGAGTTTATGCGTCTACTTTTAGACGAAGAGTTGCTTTGCTGGGAGGACGCGTGGAACATCACAAAGAACGTCTTCAGTTATACGAATCACACGATCATGACTGAAGCCATGGAAAAATGGCCAGTGCCGATGTTGAGCGAGCTTTTGCCTCGCCACGCGGAGATCATTTTTGAAATTAACCACCGATTTTTGGAAAGTGTTCGTAAGAAATGGCCGGGCGACGAACAAAAAGTACGCAGGATGTCCATTGTGGAAGAGTCTGAACCAAAAATGTTTCGAATGGCAAATTTAGCCGTCATCGGCTCTCACACCGTCAATGGTGTTGCCGAGATGCACACAAACTTAGTCAAGACGATTTTGTTTGCTGATTTTTGCGAGTTAGGGGATACTAAGTTTCGAAACGTCACGAACGGCGTCACGCCTCGACGATGGATATTACAAGCGAACCCGAAGCTCGCAAAAATGTATACCGATCTCGCCGGACCAGGGTGGGTAAACGACATGAAGCGGCTCGAAGCGCTGCAATCATTTTGCGATGACGATGATTTCTGCGAAAGATTTCGAGCCATTAAGAAACAAAACAAAAGACGCGTGGCATCGTTCTTGGAACAAACCTGCAGATTAAATTACAAAATCGCACCGAACGCGTTGTTTGACATGCAAATCAAACGCATCCACGAATATAAACGTCAACTTTTGAATGTTCTGGGTATTATTCACCGATTTGACGCCGTCTTACGCGCGACGCCTCAGGAGCGAGCGAAAATCGTGCCTCGAGTTTTCATCATTGCCGGGAAAGCTGCGCCGGGATACGATACCGCGCGGTTGATTATTCAACTCGCGTGCGCCGTCGCGAAAGTAGTGAACGAAACGCCTGAATGCGCTGGAGTTTTAACTGTATGTTTTGTCCCTAACTTTAACGTTTCCATCGCAGAGTTGTTGATTCCAGCGAGCGATGTTAGCCAGCACATTTCATTAGCCGGGACGGAAGCTTCCGGCACCGGAAATATGAAATTTGCCATGAACGGTGGTTTAATCGTAGGCACGCGCGACGGCGCGAACGTCGAAATTGCAAGAGCTATTGGTAGCGATAACATCTTCCAATTTGGCGCGACCGTGGATGAAGTCAAGAGCTTAAAGAAGACCGCGAATACGCGAAATCCAGCGCCCGACGAACGATTGGCGAACGTTTGCGCAATCATACACTCGGGTATTTTCGGCGACGCCAAGAAACTCGGCTTTAACCGTTTGTGCTCGAGCACGTTGACGCCGACGACGGATTTGTACCTCTGTGGCCACGATTTTGCGTCCTATTTAGACGCACAGGCGCGAGCGGACGAGGTTTACCTCGACGAACGTTTGTGGACGAGGAAGAGCGTTTTGAGCGCTCTGCGAATGGCAAAATTTTCCACCGATCGAACAATCAAAGAATACGCCGAGAAGATCTGGAACGTCGAGGCGAAGGCGTTTTTACCGCAGCACGTGAAAGAAAGACTAAAAGTAGGACGCAAGTAGATAAATAAATATATGTAATTCCTAGTAGGTGTACAACATCAAACGCTATCCATTGCTATCTTTATTCGTCACCGAGCAAATCAAAAGGGTTCGAAGCTTTCTTCACCCCTCCGCTGCCGCTCGATGTTTTTTTTCTACTGCTCGAGCTGGCCGCTTTAGAAATCCATCCCCCGCCACCACCTCTGGGTGGGTTCCCTCCTCCCGTCGCTGTTTTCTTTTTCTCTTTCACCGCCGGTTCAATCTTTTCCCCGAATAATAACGTCGCGCACTCGTCCTCGAACCACCCTTTATCTTCGGTTTCGATTTGCTCGATCCTATCGACCAGTCCCGGCAACTTCGCCAACCTTCCAACCTCCGCCGCAGTCCTCAATCCGCTCTTATTCTCCAACGCTTTTAATTTCCTCACCTGTGCCTTCAAGTCTGCGAGCTCCTCGGCGTGTTCAATCGTATACACGATGGGTCTTTTCGATTTAATAGTGTCTATTTTCTCCACCACCTTTTCTTCCAATTTCGTAATCTGTTTCATTCGATTTTCTTTCTTCTCTTCCTCGGCTTTCGTTTTCGCCACGTCCAACTCGCTCAACTTCCCAGTCAACTCCTCCACCATCACCGATTGCTCGCCAGCAGTTAACCTTCCCTCTCGTATCATCTCTTCCAACTGCTTCTCCACTAACTCGATTTTATTCTCAATCTCGCACACGGCGTCGTACATCTCCTGCTCTTCCTCCGCCAGACTCTCCATATTGCTCAACTTTTGATCGCACTGATCGATGATCCCTTTATACGCTTTCAACCGCTTCAAAAGCGCTCGTTTTTGCGAAAACGACGGCACGTTATACTCCAACAGCTCCTCGAACTCCTCTAAACTCGCCTTTGCGCACAACATCTCCGGCGTCGTTCTCCGCCCCGCCTCGTCCACCACGTCGTTCTTCTCAATCTTCGCCTCCTCTTCTACAATCAAAACCTCAGGAAACACGTGCAAATACTTCAAGTCTTTATCCGTATCGTGCTGATACTTGTAGCATCTCTGACACTCTTTGCACGCGCTCGCGCCTCGGTCTTCCTCGAACTCAAACTTCCTCAAACTCTCCGTCATCACTTTCAAGTTCTCCTCGTTGTATTTCTGCCGAAGTTTCTTCCCGGCGCCGATGACGAATTTTATGGACACGAAATCTTTCGCTCGGATTGGTTTTGCGCAGAGTTTCTCGATTAAATCCGGGATCCATTCTATGCGGAAATTCGCTAAATCGTGCGTTTGCGACGACGACGACGTGCTGTTGTTGCTCGCGAAATCGGAGAGGATTTCCGTCGAGAGCGCGTCTGCCATGCGTGTCGTCTTTGCGCGTCGTTTTTGTCTCGCGTCTTTGCTTCTTTCCTTCTCTCTTTTCCCTTCTGCTAAACCCTACACCCTAAATAAGAGTTTTTCAAAAATCTTTCGTTTCGCAAAAGAAGAAAACAACTCGTTATTAGTACGCGCGTAATACACGCGAGAAGAAGCACCAACCAGAGCACCGTCGACGACGAGCAGTAGTCGCTACTACTCTTCGATCATCCGTGTGTGTGTATATATATAGTATTCACACATTCCCTCTATCTTTCTTGTTCATTTTGGAACGAATTTTGGAGAAAAATTCAAAATCAAGAGACTGACATTTATTCAAAAATCACGCGCAGAGAGAGAGAGATAAGATACAGAACCTACGACGAACGCGAACAAAAGTTTGAGAAGAAGAAAAAAAGGTAATCATCATGCTCACGGAGAAAGAAAAGCGCGAGGCGAAGCAACTCGACAGAGAGTCGTACAACGTCTCCTTGTACGACCAACCTCCGAACGAGGACATCAAGCTGGAAGAATTTGAAAAGTACGCGTTAGATCGCGTGCGATTGTTAACCGCGATTGAAAACGCGCTCAGTTCTGGGAAGAAACCGGAGGAATTGCAAGAGCTGATCAAGGAGAAAACGAAGAGTTTGAAATTGGAACCGAAATCGATCGCGGACGAGGTTTCGCATTACGCGCTGCGATTGGCGTTTTGCAGGACGGAGAGTTTACGGAGACAGTTTTTGACGAGCGAGGTGCAACTGTTTAAAGCGAGGTTTCGCGAGATGAAGGGCGCGGACAAAGCGAAGTTTATCGAGCACGAGTTGGATTACAATTCGATGGATTCGAAGGAGTTTGAAAAGTTGAAAGACGAGTTGATGGACGTCTTGTGTCAAGCGAGATCGACTGGGCCTAGAGGCAAAGACAGGGAACAGTGGATGATGAGTGAACACAAAAGAAGTAAATATTACAAAGTCAAATTTGAAAACGTCTATCAGTTGGTCAAGATGAGAGACGTTTTGGTCAAGAAAGGATTCGCGTACGTGCACGAAAGCGCGGTAGATGCGATCGTGATGACTGAGTTTAGGGCGAAATTGAGCAAGAATTTGGGTTTAGCCGCGAAGAGGTGGAACGCGTTTGTCGAGAGCGACGAGAGGGCGAGGTTGGTGCCGGTGATCAACTCGTTGAGGACGAAAGAGTTGGGGAGGTCGGATTACGGCAGCGATAACGCGAACGGTGGTCCGTCTGGCACGGGAATAGTCTTGAACAAAGATTTGCAGCGGTTGGCGGAAGAGTCGTTCCCGTTGTGCGCGAAGAATCTGTTCAAAGCGGTGAAAGTCGAACACCACTTGAGGCACGAAGGCAGACGACAGTTGCAGTTGTATTTGAAAGGCATCGGTTTACCGTTGGAAGAAGCGTTGGTGTTTTTCAAAACCGAGTTTACCAAGAAACCTGGGTGCAACAACGAGAAGTTCGAGAAAGATTACGCGTATGGCGTGAGACACTCGTACGGTAAGGAAGGGAAGAGGGTCGATTACACGCCGCACTCGTGCATGAAGTGCATCGCGGCCAACCCGAGTAAAGGCGAGTACCACGGATGTCCGTTTAAGACGTTCTCCGAGGAAGCTTTAGGAGCAGCTTTGAGCCAAATGAAAATTGAACCGAGCAAAGTGACGGACATCGTGAAGAAAGCGAAGAATAAACACTACCAACTCGCGTGCTCGGACGTGTTTGAAGCCGTGCACGGCGGCGAGTTCATCGAGGGCGGTTTGCATCACCCGAATCAGTATTACGAACAGTCCAGGAAGGTGTTGAACCCAAAGACAAATGAAGATAGCGACGGTAAGGAAAAGCAAGCGGTGCCGACGCCGCCGCAGCAAAAGGAAGAACAAACTGCTGCTGCTGCTCCGAAAGTTGTCGCCGCGTGAGGTGAAAACGACAGATCTCACATGAAGAGAGAGAAAGATAGTTCACGCGAGCGGTTGTACTTTTAAATAACATGAAACCTCTACCAGTGGTACTAAAAACACACCGAATACGAGTACTAGTAAATATATATTCACATCTTTATTCTGTTTCTTCCTCTTCTACGTTCTATTTATTCTTCGCTACCTCTAACTTTCTATTTTACAAACCTACCTTCAAGAAACGCTCTCGTGATTTCAACATTCATTTTCCTGTTCGCTTGCGTGAACAAGACTCTCTCCACCGCGCTCCCTTCTTTTCTCTCTTCGCGTTCTTCTCCTACTCCATCTTCTTCCCCGCTCGCTGCTTCTTGAAACCCGACTCCCGTAAACATCTCCATCATCTGCCTCTCGCTAAAAAATCGCGCTAAAGTGCCATCGCTCCTTCGGTAAGCCTCCCGCTCGTCTTCCATGACTACTTTCCTTCCCGGATTAAAGTCGGACGAGGCCTTGTTCTTTTCGTCGTCGTCCGCGTAGTCTCTCACTAAAGCTACCCCGCCGTTCCTCAACACCCTTCTAACCTCCATCAAACAATTCCTAATCTCTGCGTCGTTTAAGGCGGAGAGAAAAAAACACATCAAAACAACATCGAACGATTCGTCTTTCATGGACACCAAACACCCTCTTTCCCCGGCGTCGACCACAAACGCTTTCGAAATCCTACGCTCGTCGTAATCGACGTGTAACTTCAACTGCTCGATTGCGGTTTCGCTCACATCCGCGCATTGAAATCGCAAGTTTGGATTCGCTCGTAGCAACGGAAACATCGCGTTCCCAACCCCAACGCCAATCTCGAAAACATCAAGCGCGGGAAGCGTTTTCATTTTCTCCTCGAGCTCCTCGGGAGTGACATTTTCCACGAACCCTTCGAATTCCACGTCGTTCATTAAATCTCGTTTGAACGATTTCCGCAAATAGTGTCGGTCTCTGAAAAAGTTCGATCGGTGGTTTTGGTAGAACAGTTCCCAGGCGTTCGTGTTGTTTGCGTCGTTGCTGTTGTTTTTGTCCTTCGATGGTGATGAGGAGGAGGAGAACACGCGGAGTAAACCCCTAATTTGGGGAACACCACCACCACCTCTTTTGCTGATGATGATTTTTGTCCGGGGAGAACACTTTCGAGCGCTGCTGCTGCAAAAACAACAGCGCCGAGGAAACAAATTCCTCGTCGTCGTCTTTCTCGTCGTCGTCTCGAGCATTACTTTCGCGCCGTTAAAGTTCTTCCACAGCCGCATTTTTCTTTCTCTCCTTTTTGTTACGTCTCTCGAGTCGAAACGAGAGACACATGGTAGGGGAATGGAGAAAACGAGAGAAAAAAAGAGTAAAAAATACACGAACACACACACACACACACACACATCATCTTAATAAAAGAGCGTTTTGAGATACAACGCGCGCAGATACAATGTCTGTCATACGGCGCCACCATTGCGTGCACACGACGAAAGAGAGATGCGCGCGTTTGCGCGGAGGTTTTGTGTGCGATTCGGTACATTTTAAACCCGTTTTGAGAGTTGGTCTAACCAAGACATCGTTAGGTAAAACTTCTTTTTAATTATATGTATACGAGAGCGAATAATCACGCGCGCGTTTCTGTTGCGTAGGATCGTGCAACTTCTTGGACCGATGCTCGGATTTAAAATGTCCGTACGTGCACTACGTGTTGGACGATGCGAGAGCGAACGAGGAGTCCATCTATTTCCAGCAAAGAGACCGACTCAAAGTTGTCTCTCCAGAGGAAGAAGGAGGAGAGGAGAAGAGGCAAAGAGAGGAACTCGCGAGTGTTCTTGGACCGATTTCACCCGTATCTGCGATACAGGCGGATTTGAGAGGCTTTGCGTTGGAGAAAATCTGCGGCGGAGAAAATTTTCGCGCCGTTTTGATAGATCCGCCGTGGTCGATATCCATGGCGTTGCCGTTTCCTTCTTTGCGAGACGGCGAAATTGAGAGTTTAAAGATCGCGAGCGTTTTGGATCGATCGCGAGTGTGTTACGTGTTTTTGTGGGCGACGCAAAGGAAAACGCCGTTGGCGAGAGAGATTTTGCAAAAATGGGCGTCGAAAGCGAGGATGCGCGTGGTGACGCACGATCTCGTTTGGGTGAAGTTGAATCAGCTCAACAGACTGGTAAGCGCTGGGCGAACTGGTTACTATTTCAACCACGCGAAGGAGACTTGCGTTGTTGGGGTGTATCATCCCGTCCTTGGTCAAGAAGAAAGAGAACAAGAGAGAGAAGAAGAAGTAAAGGAAGGAGACGGAAGCGAGAATATCAATACAAACACAATCAACAACGATACCGCACGCTTTCCGTTCAAAGACTCGGACGTGATATGCGCGAAAGTTCGAGAAATTTCGAGGAAACCGGATGAAATCTACGGCGTAATCGAACGCTTACTCGGGCCAAACTCGAAGAAACTCGAACTGTTTGCTCGCAATTGGAACGTCTCGAGCGCGAGAAAATATCAGAATTGGGTCTGTATCGGCAACCAGATTCAAAAAACGGTGATAATGGATCGCGAAATCTCGAGAAAGTTTGATAAGGAATATCCCGAGTTTGCGAGTACGAAAAGTTGAAAGGAGGAGAAGAGCGCGCTCTCTCAAAAATTCTTGAGTCATCACGAAGAAGAAATAACACATACAGTCACCCACGCATTCACATGCGTTATTAAAAAATCATGCCTCTGGCACGTACATCTCGCCCGCCTCTTCCGCTTCTAAAGCCGCTTTCTCGATCTTCTCTATCGCCATCCTCGTCCTCGATTCTTTTTTCTTCATGCCGTCTGTTTTCAAAACCCCCGCGTTCCTGGCCGAATCAATCTCGCTCTCTAACATAGAAACTCTCTGATACAAGAGCACCATGGTCAATAAACACGAAATCAACGACACGGCGACGACAATTGCCCTGGGATCGCTAAACCATGATTTCTTCCCGCCGCTACTACTACTTCCGCTAAAATTCTTCCTCTTCTTTTTCCCCGCCGACGCGGCTAAAAGCGTCTCCTCGTCCTCGTACGAATCGTCCAATCCCTCGTTGTTACCACTACCCGCCGGATTCAATTTCTTCGAGTACGCGTACGGTAAAACTTTTTGCATCTGTCTCGTCGCCATGCTCGTCCTTCGCTTATACTTCTCCGCGTCGTCGTCGCCGTCTTTCTCGTTACTACTAGTATTCGCGTTATTTTGATCGAGGACAGAGTTTCGCGACGACGACGACGCGTTATTATTGCTTTCGTCTCGTTTATTATTCAAGCCGCCGGACGTTGAAATCGTCTGTGCGGTCGACCCGTATCCTCCGTTCGCCGTTTGAACCTCCTCCTCCCGAAACTCCTCAACCTCCAAATCTTCGATGTCTAACAAATCCTCCACGGATTTCACCAACATCCCGGACCCTTTGTGCCGGATGGATTTAATCCCAAACTTCAGCTGCAATCGATTGGCGACTTGCGTCTTAAACTCCGCGAAAGACGTCGTCAGAGGGTCCACGCCTAACGCGCGTTTCCGCCTCGTCCGCGGGTTTAAATTCGAATTCGTATTCGCCTCCGTCTCCGATGAGGATGATGATGCTTTTAAAGAAACGAACACGACGCGTTTGTTGTCCTGATGACTCATGTTCGTCCTCTCGAGTTATGAATACTACTACTACTACTACTACTACTAATAATAATAATAATAATCAAAACGAGGGCAACGCTCTCTCTTTCTCTCTCTCTTCTCTCTCTCTCTCTCTCTGAAGAACAAGAGAGAGAGAAAGCTTCTTTCCTTAGCGCGAGTTGATCTCTTTCTCTCTCTCTCTCTCTCTTTCTCTCAGGACTTTTCAAAGCTACTATTTAGGGTTACAAATGAAACCCTAACTACTCAATTTGTTGCTTCTTTCATCAAAAGGAAAGAAAATCACCTCAAAACCACATCACGAGAATAGAAGAGCTTTTAAAGCTCCTCGGAAAGAGTTCTTCGTGGCGCCGCTGCTCAGAAGAAGAAGAATAAGAAGAAAAAGGGTGTTTTTGGGTGTTCTTTTTAATCCCTTCCTCTCTGAAACTCGCTTTTCAAGAAGAAGCAGAGGCGAAAGAAATCATCATCACTCCAAAGTTTGTGTTCTTTTGTGTTTTGAAAATTCAAAACGAAAACATTCTTCGCGAAGAAGAAGAGAAACACCACGCTGCTCTGCTGCTGTTGTTGTCGCGCATCGTCGTCGTCGAAAAAGGAGAGAGTCATCGGAGAGAGAGAGAGAGAAAGTGGACGAAGCGCTCTTCGATTTTAAACGGTCTTCTTCGATAGAGTGTTTGGTTTGATTGCACGAGGAGAGGGAGAGATGAGTTCGAACAACAACGACGACCCGTTCGGGGAAGAAGACGCGAATAATAATAACAACAACAACAACAACAACGACGACGACGACCCCAACGCAGAAGAGAACGAGGAAAGAAGAGTGGAAGAGGAATTCGTGATGGCACAGATCCCGAATGAAGACGAGGACGAAGAGGACGACGCAGACGACTTCGACGAGGACGACGAAAACGAAGACGGCGAAGACTTGATGGATAACATGGAACGCGATTACGAAGTCATGCCGCATTTGGATCAATACGAACAAGACGGGATGGTTGGAGAAGAGGAGGAGGAAGAGTTTGACGTGGAACAAGCGTTGGAGGCGAGGTTGAAAGCGGAGGAGGAGATGAATGAGAGAGATCAGGAGTACGCGGGAGGGAGAGGAGGGATGACGGGGAGAGCTCTCCCAAGAGCGTTGGATGACGACGACGAAGATCAACAGTGGAGGAGAAGAAAGAGGATGAAAGCAGCGCAGGCGGCGCATGAAGGCGAGGACCCCTTGGAGGAGGGTTTGTTAGATGACGAGGAGTACGACGTGAACATTGATAATTACGATTGTCCCTTGCGAGAGTGGATTACGAAAGAGAGAACCATCGTGGAAATTAAGAGACGGTTTTCGCGATTTTTGAGACGGTTTAAAGTTGGTGACGTCGAAGAGAACGACGGAAACGATAGCACGAGAGAGGATCTCTTTTACAGGAGGAAGATGCGAGAGATGTGCGTGGCGAATAGACAATCGCTGAACGTCTCGTTCATCCATCTCTCGAAAAAGGACCGGACAATCGCGACGTGGGTGGCAGACGCGCCGTCGCTCATGTTGCCGATATTGGACGAGGTGTTGAAGAAAGAAGTGTTGAAGATGTATCCCGCGTACGAAGATATCCATCCGGAAGTGTTTGTGAGAATTTCCGAATTGCCGATTGTCGATCAAATTCGAGACATTCGTCAATCGCATTTGAATTGTATGATTAAAATTACCGGCGTCGTCACGAGGCGTTCGAGCGTGTTTCCGCAGTTAAGGAACGTGACGTTTAAATGCGAAAGGTGCAAATATTTGCTCGGGCCAATTCAACAAAACGCTACCGATCCTGTGAAACCAGGGAATTGTCCTGAGTGTCAAGGAAGAGGACCGTGGACGGTGGACGTGGAGAGAACGGTGTACAGAAACTACCAGAAAATGACGTTGCAGGAATCGCCCGGGTCGGTTCCGGCTGGTCGATTACCTCGCTCGAAAGAAATTATCGTTTTAAACGATTTGATCGATTTGGCGAGACCAGGGGATGAGATTGACGTGACTGGTATTTACGTAAATTCCTTCGACGCGAGTCAAATCAAACAAAGAAACGGCTTCCCGGTGTTTAGCACGCACGTGGAGGTGAACCACATCTTGCGAAAAGGGGACGCGTTCGCCACGCAAAACTTAACCGACGACGATAAGCACGCAATAAGGGAGTTATCCCAGGACCCGAGGATTGTCCAACGCATCATCAACTCCATCGCGCCGTCCATCCACGGGCATGAAAACATCAAAACCGGCATCGCGATGGCTATTTTCGGCGGTCAAGAAAAGTTGGTGAAAGGCAAAACGAAACTGAGGGGTGATATTAACGTGCTCTTGCTAGGCGACCCGGGAGTAGCGAAATCGCAGTTTTTAAAGTACGTGGAGAAAACGGCAAACAGGTGCGTGTATACGACTGGGAAAGGCGCTTCCGCGGTTGGTTTGACCGCCGCGGTGCATAAAGATCCAATCACTCGAGAGTGGGTGTTAGAAGGTGGCGCGTTAGTCTTAGCCGATCGAGGCGTGTGTTTGATCGATGAGTTTGATAAAATGAATGACCAAGATCGAGTGTCTATCCACGAGGCTATGGAACAACAATCGATTTCCATCTCGAAAGCGGGGATCGTGACGAGTTTACAGGCGAGATGTTCGGTAATTTCCGCGGCGAACCCAATCGGCGGAAGATACGATTCTTCGCGAACCTTTAGCGATAATGTGGAACTTACGGACCCTATATTGTCTCGATTTGACGTGTTGTGCGTCGTAAAAGATGTCATCGATCCCATCACAGACAGGCGCTTGGCAGAGTTTGTGGTGAACAGTCACGTCAAGGCGCACCCGAAAAATTTTGACGACGAAGACGGCGTCGCCGCCGGCTTCGGTAATAGTACGAACAACGATGAAGATGTCGCGGAAGCGCTCGATCAAGAAATGCTGAAAAAATACATCTCTTACGCCAAGCGGTTCGTCCATCCGAAGATTAAACTCCAAGACACGCCAAAGATTGCGCGCGTGTACTCGGAACTTCGTAAAGAATCCGTAACGAGGGAAGGTATGCCCGTAGCCGTTCGTCACTTGGAAAGTACGATTCGTATGGCAGAAGCGAGAGCGCGCATGCGTTTGTCGCTAAGCGTGAGCCCGGAGGATATAGATCACGCGATTTCCGTCATGTTGGATTCTTTCATCGGCACGCAGAAGCAATCGGTTCAAAAATCTTTGAGGAAGAAATTTGCCAGGTACGCGCACTTCCACCGCGATTTCGATTCGCTCTTGATGGAGATTTTACGCGGGATTTTTCGCGAGATGAATCGACTCGATCGAGAGGAAGAACCGATTAAGTGCCACTTGTTGGAACACCGAGCGAAAGAGTATGGGGTGATGGATTTGAACCCTTTTTACAGGTCGCAAACGTTCCTCCAGGCAAAATTCACGCACGATCCGGAATTGAATGTGATCATCCCTCCCGCGCGCTAAAATTTACACGAGAGGAGGATAAAAATGAGAGAGTCGTAAAACGCAAGCAAGCCAAGCAAGCAAACAGAATGAGAGTTAACTCGTAAAATAGTAAAAAGTAATTCAATCAAAAATATCAACTACTCCGTAAAATATCACCACGTCGCCTGCGCGTCTTCGAACGCCTCCTCATCCGCGGTCACTTTTTCGCCAGTCATGGCTTCTTTCATTGCACTCTTTGGTCGTCGCCACCATCGAATAACTTGCTGTAGGAACGCCGCGAACACGACGACGGCAATCGTCAACGTCAACTTTCGATTCCGGTTCATCCAATCGATTTGCGTCTTGAATCGTCCGTAGAATTTCGTTCCAAACGCGGCAACTTTCATAAACTTTTGCATAGTCTCCGGTTTCACGTTCTTGAGCTGCTGCGCGGCTTGTTCCGCCTGTTTGTCGCTCATAGGCATCCCGGCCGCCGTACTCATTTGCTTGATTTGCTCCGGGTTTACGTTCTTCATCATCTCCGCCACAGCTTTTTGCATTTTCGGGTCGCCCATTTTCTCTTGCATTTTCTTCATCGTATCGGCGGTAGGCATGCCATCTGGACCCATACCACCTCCTTGCATATCCGCAGCCACGGACATCATCGCTTCCATCGTTTCTGGCGACATGTTCTTCATCATTTCCGCGGCTTGTTGCATCATTTCCGGCGACATGCCTCCCGGCGGCATTTGAGGAGGAAAGCCCGCGTTTGCGGAAGTCGCCGCCGCCGTCCCACTCGACGCTCGCTCCTCTCCGACATCCTCGAAGGCGCCATCTACCAAGCCTTCTCCTTCTTCTCCTTCGTCTTTCTCGAACGTGTCAAATTCAGGGCACTTAATCTCCACCACCATTCCGGCTTTTTCCATCTCCTCCTCGCACTTCTCCAACTCCCCTCGAACAATCTCATCCTCCGGCGATAACTTCACCGCCCTCTTTAAATCCTTCCACGCCAGCTCTAAGTTCTTCAACTGAAAATACCCTTGGCCTCGTCTATAATACGCCTTCAAACTCGTATTTTCAATCTTCAACACCTCCTCGCACCTCTCGATGGCTTCTTCGTGCCTCCCGACTTTATTCATGCACAACGCGCTGTTCAACAAGCACGATTTCTTCAACGTTTGCGCCTCCGGATCTCTGTACGCTTTCATATTCTCTCTCACCCGTTCGTACTTCTCGATGGCGTCCGCGTACTTCCCTTCCCCGACGAGCGCGTTCCCGGCTTTTTTCAACCGATTCGAACCTTCGTGTTTATACTTTTGCTCCGCCTGAGCCTGTTTCGAAGCGAATTCCATCTGTTGTTTCATCTGTTCCGGGGTCATGTTCTTCATCTGTTCCGCGGCTTGTTTCATCTGTTCCGGGGTCATGTTCTTCATCGCGTCCATCGCGCCCGGTGGGATGTTTGGCATCCCGCCGAGTCCTCCGCCAACTCCGCCGCCCATCTTGCTCGCCATCTGTTGCATCTGTTGCATCTGTTGCGGCGTCATGTTTTCCATCATCTTTTGCGCTTGGCTCATCATTTCCGGCGTGAACATGTTCGGGTTCATTTTGACGACTGAGAGCGATCGCACGCGGCAGATCTTCTTCGTTTGTCAGCTGGAAAGTTGTGTGGTGTAAAGAGAGGTTCGTTGTGTCGCGACGACGCGCAAGAAAATGTGTCTCCTCGGGGACTTTACTTTTGAACAAACAAAAAACACTAAATTTACATTACGCGGGCGGATGGAATAAGAGTTTTCTTTAGAGTACGAACAGATCAGAGTTTATACTTTTTCGGTGGTTACAACTGACTGGCGAACATCGGTTTCGAGCGCTCCTCCCCTTCGGAAGGTTCCTTCGGCTTTTCGTCGGACTTCTTTTTCTTCTTCTTTTTCTTTCCTCCCGTTCCGCTCCCGTAGGCGTCGGGCGCGCTTCGAGAAGGAAAGGCGGTTTCTCGCGCCTCGAGACCTTCTTCTCCGACGCGTTCTTCAGCTCCCTTCGTATCGTCGTCGTCGTCCGAGAATAGCGAGGACATTTTTCGAGGCGTTTTTGGTTGTTCTTCTTCTTCCTCTTCTTTTCCCGATGGTGCTTCTTCGCTCAACTTGCTCATCCCTTTGTTCTTCGTATTCTTCAATTTTATTTGTTGCTCTTTGAACTTGTTCATTTTTTGTTGCTGCGCTTCGGAAAGTTGGGAGAAGCCGGAAACTTCCGATTCGAGGTCTTCGTCGTCTTCGTCTTCGTCTTCGTCTTCGTCAACGTCGAGATCGTCGTCGAGATCGTCGTCGAGCTTCACGAGTTCCTCGAGCGAAATATTCTTCGGTGTGTTATTATCCTCGCCGGCGGTGGCCGAGCGAGCCGCCGTGGTCGTCGAAGTCATACCCGAAGCTGTCCCCGAAGTCATCGAAGTTCTTTTATTTTCAATCCTGATTTTCAACCCACCGAGTCCTTTACCTTTATCGTCAGGTCGATCGTGTTCTTTCCCATCTGGTTTTGGTGCTGGCGTTTTAATCGTCAAGCCGGTCAAACTGTGCGGACGAAAGGCGAGAATGTTCTCGTGCGACTCTCTTCGTTTGTGGCCGGGGATACCGCCGGTGCTGCTGCTCTTCGATTGTCCTTTTCCCGATAAGTCGCTGTCGTTATCGCCATAGAGACTATCGCGTTCATTTTCACCGGGAATGTACGGATCATCGGCTTCGTTGTATTGCGACGAAGCTACGGACGTAAGCGATCCGCTCTCTTTTGAGCGAGAAGGAGTTCCTCCGAAACCAAAGAACGAGTTCCTCTCTGGTTCATCTTGCGCGTTTACCGCTGCTTCCAAATGCTCGTCTTGCAAATACTGCGAAAACTTTGATCGTTTCACTTCGAGCGCGTTATCGCCTTTACCTAAACTCCACGCGCCTGGCGTCGTGACTGTTTGTAACAACTCTAAAATTCGCACAAACTCCGGACGATCGCAAGATTCTCGCGACCAACAATCTAAAAGCAACTCCTCCATCTCCGTCTCCACCCAACTCGGAATTTTCGGTCGGTGATGCAAGAAGGCGACTTTCCCGACGATTTGTACCGGGTCTTTCAACTCGTGCCACGGGTAGTTCAACGTGATGAGCTCCCACAAAATTATACCGAAGGAGTACACGTCCGAGAGTTCGTCCACGTTATCGTTTCTCAACGCTTCCGGGGACATCCACTCGGGAGTACCTCCAGCCGTTTCCAACTCCGGGTTGGATTTCTGCAAGTACGCTCTGTACTTGATTCGACTCATGCCGAAATCAGAAATTTTCAAATTCCATTTCGAGTCGACTAATAAATTCGCCGGTTTCAAATCGTGATGTACGATTGGAGGCGATCGAGAGTGGAGGTAAGACATTCCCCGGGCGCAATCTGTGGCCATTTGTAAACGCAAGCGACCGTTATCGGCGACAGTTTCGCGGACAACGTTATCGTAATCGTGCAAAATGGAGTGCAAATTGCCTCTTTTCATGAGTTCGGTGACGATGCACATGGAAGGTGCGTCGACGACGGCGCCTAAAAACAGAACAATGTTTGGGTGTCGCAAATCGCGCATCAATCGGATTTCCGCCGCAAATTCTTTTATCGTGTTGTGCGTGGCAACGTCGAGCGTTTTCTTTACGGCGACATTCGTGCCATGCCACTTGGCTTTGTATACTTTCCCGAACGAACCGATGCCAATTTTCTTGCCAAAGATCAAATCGTTGATCGATATCGACCACGACCCGGCGGCTTTAATCAACGCGCGCGAGGAGCGCCGCTCGAGCTGTTCGGCCCAAGCTGATGCGGATATGTTGTTTTGGAACATGTGCGATTTCTTCTTCTTCTTCCCATTCGTTGGCGTGGCGTCGTATTTTTTCACCTCTTCAAGCAGCGCGTCGTTCTGAAACGTGACGGATTTTTTCGATCCTCCAGTTGTTCGCGGGCTGTTTACGTTTTGCAAATTTTTATTATGAGGCGGTGGCGTGCTCATCCCACTTTCTCCCTCTTTTTGTTGTTGCTCCGTAATCTTATTCGCATCATCCAACACTTTTTGCTGCGCAGCCGAGAATGCCGAATGAATCGCCGATCGCTTCATCGAACTTTGCTTTGGTCGCGCGTTGGGATCAAACGGCGGCTTCGCGGCTGAATACTTCGTCGCGCCGCTCGGACTCGAAACCGGAGGTGGTTTCTTCGAACCGATCGACGGACTGCTCGATGTTCTAACCAGTTCGCTTCTCGGAGAAGATGTGAACACGCCATTTTTCTGTTTCTGTGCAGCTCTCGCACTTCGCGGGGTACTTCCTGGCGACCTTTGATTCGGCGCCGGCGAAAGACTTCGGTTTCTGAATCTCACCGACCCGGAGCCAGTTCGGACTAATCCTCGCGAAGAGGGTTGGTTTCTACTTGCGGGGCTACCTGTACTACGATCATCCGTGCTAGGAGGAATGCCATTTTGCGGATCGAGTGATAAGGAATCCTCGGAATCGTTGTGTTTAAGCATCGACGCGTGCGTCTTCAAGCCGCTACTGCTCGCTCCGCCGTGCATTCTATTTCGACCGTTCTCTACATATTCGCTATCGTCGTCGTTGTCGTTGAAAACATCGTCGTCGTCGTACTCATCCGATTCTAACTCGCTCTCTTCTGATTCTTCATCCGTCGTAATCGAAGGCGACCCAACCGTCGGGCTGAGTTGGTGCCGCTGATGTCGATCGCCATCCGTTCGCGCGAAATAGTCTCTGCTCTCTCTTTTATTTTTCCCAAATCTTTTACTTTCCTTGCTACCGTATTGATAGTCATCGCTTGAAATTCTCGGCGATGGTGGTTGAATCGCGTACCCAGTCGTTTCCGCGCTATTTTCGTTCGTAATCGCCTTCCTTTGATTCGAAGGGTTGCTACCGTTCTCTCGCTGTTTTTGCTGCTCGTGTTCTCTCTGTTCTTGGATTTGTTGCTCTTTTTCTGCTCGCTCTCGATGCATTGCCGCGGTTCTGTTCAACACTTCCAACCACAACGCTTTATCTTTCAAAGTTTCGCACCTCACAATCTTGTGCGAGTACCCTTCCGGTCGGCAGCACGCTCCCGTCAACGCCTCGACGAGATTTTGCGGCGTAGAAGTGGACGAGCTCCCGTGCCGGCTCGATTTTTTCGGGTACAACAACAAATCGATCGCAATCGCCGTTTGTCCGTACTCAAACGCATCTCGCGCCGCTAAAACGGTCCCATACCCGTACATTCGTGAAAACCCTTTCCCCCAAAACAGATGGTTATCGTACAGCACGAAATGTCTCAACTTCCACGACGCGTCGTTTCTGCCGGACGAACCGAACCCTCGCATCAAATTGCTGAACCAGTTCCCTCTAATTTCCGTGTATTTCTCCAAAGTACCTTCTTTCGAAGGCACCGTCGGTAACCAAATCATAAACTTCGGCATTTGCGTGGGGATGCTGTCCAACGACGTACCTTCCGCGGTCGTCGTCGGCGTGTTTGGCGTTTCCTGTTGATTGTTTTCCACGGCGTTCAAACCGCTGCTCCCTAGGCTACTCTCGTTCGAACTGTTCGTATCCGTGTTCGACAATAAATCAGACGAACCTCTGCTCTTCGCGATAACGTTTCCGTTCTCGTCCAATTCCGTCATCGTGTCGTCCTCCACGGCTTGATCCAACGATAACAAACTCTCCAACTTTTCCTTCAACTGCTCTTTCTTTGATTGATTATTCGCGGCTTCCAATCGAAGCCGCTGTCTCAACATCCTCTCCTCGTTCGCTTCGTCGTACTCGTCAGAACCGGGAGAAGAATCGCACGACCCGTTCTGCACGTCGTCGTCGTCGTCGTACGTGCCCGTATCAGCACTATCGTCGCTACTCGTACTGCGAAAGAAGTTCCTTCCGCCGCCCAAAGACGCGTTCTCGTTCATACCGCCGCCTCCGCTCGTCGTTTCTCTCCCGTCGCTTCCGAGACTCGCATTCTCTCCGTCGGCGTTGGCGTTGTTCAAAACTAACTCGTTCAACTTCTCGATCGAACTCAGCCTGAGCCTTTGCAAGTCCGATAAAGGTTCGCTCAACCGAGCGTATAAGTTTGCGTCTGTTTCTTCGTCTCTCTGGTCGTCGCGGTTCGTCGTCTTCGCATTCGCACCACCACCACCATCACCACCACCAGCAGTTGAAGAAGACGGATGATGATGAGAACCCCGGCGACGATTTTGAGGAGGCGCGGTGTTGTTTCGCGAGGAACTCATGTTATTCTCACGATGAAGTTCTTGTTCGTGTTCTTGTTGTCCTTCTTTTTCGCAGAACTACGCTCCCGAGACGAACAAGAAGCGCGCTTTGTGTGTCTCCGATGTGATCTTTCCCCGGGGGTGTCCTTTAGAGATATTTTCTTATCGCGCGGAATAGAACTCCTCTCTCTCTCTCTCTCTCTCTCTTTGTTCGGTAACGAACGCACGTATCGCGCGAAACCCTTTTCAGCGATGCAAAGAACGCGACTAAAAAAAGAGAGAAAACGAGAGACGGAGTGTTGCTCTTTTGTCGCGCAAAGAAAGAAGCGGATTATGATGCTTTTTGCCTGGTAGGAGTGACCTTTGGAGGATACGCGAGCGGGGTCTTTTACTACGCGTTTACTACATTTAAAACTAAAGATAGGTTTACTCTAACAAAAGAGCTACGAATGATGGTGTCGATGAGTTTACACACGCAAACGCATAGTATCGCATCGTCACGACCAAACGGTCATCGCCCATCTTCTTTTAAACGAGGGCGCGACGCCGTGCAAAATCCTGCGCGAATCGAAGAGGACGAGACGACCGGGAAGCGGTTGGATGTCGAGAAAATTTTCCTGTTGTTCTCCTCCTCGTTCTTTGTCTTCTTCTTGTTCTTCGTCTTGCTCTTGTTGTTTTTGGTTTAGAAACACGCGCAAGCACCCTTCGGCTTCGGTTTCGTATCCGAGGTTGAAGTATAAAATGGCGGTTAAGTTTCGTTCGCAAATGCGAGAGCCTTCCGGGCCTTCCGCGTTGTTCGGATCGTAATCCACGTGCGGGTCGTATCGAGCGCCTTGTTTGTCGTACTTCGCGAGTTGCGCAAACTTTGGGTACGCGGTGTTTTCGGCGCGTTCGCGAGCGGCGAGCGCGCATTTTGGAGGAGATATTGACGACGAGGAGGAAACTTCGCAAAGTTTCCGCGGCAACGACCACAGAAACGTTCCCGCTACATTCAACGGCGACGCCGTAGGATTCTCGATATCAATTTTGATGCTCGCTAAGTCGTCGTCTCTTCCCTCTTGGTTGACTGGGAAAAGTTTATCCGCCAGAGACTCGCATTGTTCGTACATTTGGCGAACGGCCTGTTCCGGAACGACGTCGTCGAGAACGACGAAACCAAACGCCTCGAGCTGTTCAACATGTTCCGACGAGAATAACAACGTTTGAGCAGTCGTCGGAGTGTCAAAGCTCTTCCTATTCTTAACATCACCATCATCACGGCTCCCATCATCCTCACCGTCATCCTCGCCTCTCCCGGCCACCGTCGTCGTCGACGACGAAGCAAACCTCTCCTCGAAATACCTCTCGGCGTCTTTGAACATTTTCTTCCTCGCGCCAATCGGGAGCTGCTTATACGCAACAACGAACCTCGAGCGACTCTTTTCATCCGTATCATCATCACTCGTCGTCGTCGTTGTTCTTCTTCGCGCCTTCAACATCGTCGTCGCGCTTAAAATGTCACGTTTCAACGCTTTCGTCGACTGCACGTGCACTCTCGTCCACTCGTCTTCTTTCTTCATCCGCGTCAGCAGCGCGAACGTTCCCGGACCATCTTCTTCTTCTGCGTCTATTCTCGTCTTTGAGAGAAACGCGTCGACTTCATCGTCATTGGCGGGCAGAGCGATGCACCGCACCTTCGAGTCGTCGTCGTCCAAAACGCCGCACCCGTCGTCGTCTTTGCACGACGACGGCGAAGACGACTTCGAGCGACGTTTACGACTTTCCCTCGTTTCCCGCGAAGAAGACGAAGAAGTAAACGAGGAAGGAAAAGGCGCGAGACGACGCGCGGGTGCGCAGAGGCGCATTTCACGCGACGACGACGACGATGTCGCGACGCCGCGCGTCGAACTGTTTTCCAGACACCAAAATGTGGCCTCTACGAATGCACTCGACAAACAGCTCTCGAACGCGACGTTATGTATCGTGAAATGCACTTCTTTTTCTCGCGGAGACGTGCGCGCGTTTGATCTGTCGCGTGGCAACGTTTCGTGCGGTTTCGCGCGTTTCTCGATGCGCTTTACTCGTCATCCTTTGTGCTCGAAATGAGGGCATTTTCCGTCGTTTATCCAAACGCGTTTCCTTCACTTTTCTCCGCAGAGAGAAAGCGGCTAAAACGCAACAGAGACTCCATCCACGCGCGATGACGACGACGACGGCAACGAACGAATCCGTGGTGATTAAAACCTTAGCCCCGAACCATTTTTGCTTGGACCAAAACTTAAACCCGCGCGTGGTGCGCACCATCGCGAAATCCTTGCCGTGGTACGGACCGAAATTTTCCCCGCATAAAGTCCCGAACTTTTACGACGTTTCCGGGATCACCGAGAACCCCGAGGCGTTTAAACTGGTCGTAGACACGTTCGCGGAGAGATACGAACGCATGAAAGAGAAACCGACGAAAATTGCCGGGTTCGACGCCAGAGGGTTTTTGTTCGGACCGACGATTGCGATGCGATTAGGTAAGCATATTGGTGTGTTGGTGTTTGGTGTTCGATTGATATAGTCTTGACGTTTTTCGCGCTGACCGCGCGTCTCTCTTTGTATTCTTTCTTTTTACGCACACGAACCAAACACACAGGCATACCTTTCGTTATGATTCGTAAGGCTGGGAAACTCCCCGGCGTGTTGGTTTCTTCCGGCGAATACGTCACGGAATACTCCACCGACGAAACGGTGATGCGGTTCGGCGCGATCGACGCGTCCGATCGAGTCGTGTTAATCGACGACTTAATCGCCACCGGAGGTACCGCATTAGCCGGGTTCGAGTTGTGTCATCAGTTAGGGGCGACGGTGCACGAGTTTGCAGCCATGATTGAGCTTCCGTTTTTAGACGGCGTGAAGAAGATTCACGAGTATAAAGACGGGTTGTTTAAAGACGTGCCGTGTTTTACCGTGGTGGATTGTTTGACCATCGGGGAAGATATGGGGAGAGACCCGATCGGAGAGGACGTGCCGAGAGTCGTCAAAGCCGAGGAGGTTGGGATGTACGAGGTAGATGAAGAGACTGGGAAAGTGAAAAGAAAGTTGTGATTTATAGTTTTAAAAATCGATTGTAGCGTGGTAATATTAGAGTAAATTCTTAAAAGTTCATGAGAATGCGTTCTCGCGGCACGCCGGCGTTTTCTAACATCTCGATCGTTTGTTCCGTCATCTCTTTCTGCCCGCACAGAACCGCGATCGCTTTTTTCGGATCTTTCAACTTCAACTCCCCGGAATCTATCATTCTTTTAAAATAATCCTGCGCGTACCCGTTCCCGTCCGCGCTGTACGCGTTGACGATTTTCACTCGACCGCCCATCGTCGTCTTCAACTCCTCCGCGAACGCCGTGTGCGCGGCATCTCTCGTGCCGTAAAAAACGTACGTCTCGCCGTTATGCGTAAACCCTTCTTCTTCTAAGAAACTTTTCACCGGACTAATCCCACTCCCGGCTGCAAAGCACAACACGTCCCCGATCTCGTCCTCCGGGAGACGAAATCCTTTCCCCATCGGCGCCGAGACGAGTACGCTCGCCTCCTCCGAATCCAAATCGCACACTTTTTGCGCCGTCGACTGTAAAACCTCCCCGGTGTCTTTATCCGCGTACCCTTCGCTCGGACGTTTCACTAAAAACTCGAACGAGTTCGTTTTCTTCGCCATTTTAGGTCCGTTCGCGACGGCGATAAACGCCGGTTTGTCCGACGGCGAGATTTTCATCTGCACGTACTGCCCCGGGGTGGAAAATTTTTCCATCATTTCATCCAAATGTCCACCACCAATCGAGAGTGCATACAAGTCGCCTTTTGCGGTTACTTTTCTTGGTTTCTTGACGAACGCACAGGGAAAGAACTGCACGTCGTCCCCCCAGGCGGATTTGATTTTCAAATCGCGAGCAGACGAGGAGGAAACCTTGAGGAGAAAGTTTTGTCTGTTTCCCGGATGGTCGACGAGAGACGTCTCGCCGCGAGCGAAACTCGAACGCCCGCACGACGCACTGCTCGTCTTCTCAGCGCGGTCGCGAAAAGCACGATGCGCGACAAAAGTGCGTTTTTGCCGCCTCGCGCGCGCGCACGAGGAGGCGGTTTTAGAGGACGAGGAGGCGAAACACATCGAGCGCATGATGACGACGACGACGCGAGATGTCGCGACGGAGACAATGGAGAAAAGTATTCGTCGTTTCCTTAAAGAAAAAGGAGACGCGATGAAACGATGACAAAAACGACGCCGAAGAACGCGTCTCTCCGTCTCGTTTAATGGTGGTATTATTTGGTGTTTGACCACGCGTAATAAGAACAGTTGTATAGAGAGTCGCGATACAAAGCGATGACGATATCGACGACGAGACGCGTTCCGTTCTTTACTCCGATTTTAGATGCGGAGCGGCGCGTGATGATGGAAGAGGAAAGAAGAACACTCCTTTTGCGCGAGAGAAAAGAGGAAAAGGAAAAAAAGGAGGTCGAAAATGAAGCGCACGAAACGCGAGACGACGACTTTTCAAACGTTTCGTCGTTTTCGGGCGTAAAGTGCGCGCTGAACGCAGAAATCAACGGAAAGTTTCTCCTCCTGCGTGATGATGATGATGACGACGACGAGAAGAGGAATGCGGGAGGAGACACCATCACGCCGGACGCGAGCAGAATCGTCGCCTTGGATGACTTGTGGAGGAGAGGAGAAGACAACAACAACAAAGAAGACGAAAAAGAGGACGAGGAGGCGAAGAAGGTCTTCGTGAAATCGCTGGCGTCGGTGAATGTTACGAGTGAAGAAGAGGGAACGACGAGAGTCGTCGACGTGAGAGCGAGCGCGGAGAAGTATTGGGAGCGGGAAACGGTGGATAGGAGCGGTGGTGAAGGTGAAGGGAGCGACGACGAGAAAACGCTCGGCGCGAAAAATTTCATCGTCGAAGCGGCGTCGAGAAACGGCGGCGTGGTCGGGGAGAAGTTTTTGTTCGAGCGGTTGGAGAGGGTGTTTCCGCAAACGGTGTTTGCGAGAGCGCCGGTGGAGAGTTTTGTTTTTGAAGGCGACGATGATGATTGCGAAGAAGAAGAAGAAGAAGAAGAAGAGCGCAAACAACAACAAAAACAAAACCGGTATAAGTACGATGCGATCGTTTACAACGCCTCGGATGAAACGTCAAAGTTTCGATACCACATCGACGGCGATCCGATGACTTTGTTGCACCCAAAATCTGCATTCGCGGAAGCGTACGGAGGTAATTACGCGAACAGAGCGCCGATGGGGTATGCGAAGAATAAGAACGAGAAAGTTTGTATTAAACCGCGTTTTATTTCCTTGCTCGTGTATTTAAACGACGAGTGGGATCCCGAGTGGGGCGGCGAGACGAAGTTTTTGGACGAAGACTCACAAATCGGCCTTCTCGTCGCGGCGAAACCGGGGCGGGTAGTCTTGTTCGACTCGGACGTGAAACACAGCGCGTGCGCGACGACGATGCCTCCTCGCGACGACGAAAGCAACAACAAAAACAAGAAAAGGTTTTCGCTGGTGATGAAACTCATCGCCTTGCCCAAAAAGGTGCTTCTGAACGAGGAGAAAAACGAAGACGACGACGACAAAGAAGAAGAAGAAGAAGAAGTGGACTTGTTGAGAGTGAATCCGAACTTGGGATTCGGCGCCGCGACGCCCATAGGAAGCGCGAAGCGACTTCGCGACGTCGTCGAAGCTTTCTCTCGAAAATCGAGCATAAAGTAGCGTTAATTCACTCATTCATTCGTTCTTTGCGCGCGCGCGTGTATTTATACATCTCATAATCACATTTTTCTCTCTATCTAAATCTGTCGTCAAAACTTCGCCTCAAACGATACCCCGCACCCGCACTTCTGCTCCGCGTTTGGATTCTTCACCACCTCAAACGCGCTCCGTATCATCTCCTCCGCGTAATCCACCGTGCTTCCTTTCAAATACTCAAACGACACCTCGTCGCACACCACCTTCGCTTCCTCCGGAAACCTCCGACCGACGAACACTCGATCCTCTCCCGTCACCACGTCCTTCTCGTCGATCAACGCGAACGTGTACTGAAACCCCGCGCACCCGCCGCCGTCCACGCCGATTCGCAACACCGTCTCTCTCTTTGTTTCTGAGTTCTCCTCTGCGCTCTTCTTCATCTCTCTCTGGAAAATCCTGCGGAGTTGCTCCTCGCACTTCTCCGAGAGGTGCAACGACTCAGCCTCTCCTTTCGCGCCGCTCGTCGTCGATTTTGTCTGCATCGTCCGACAAAGAACGCTCGTCGCACCGTACCAAGCGGTGCTTTTGCTCTCCTTTAATGTCGTCTTCGCAGAGCGGCGACTCGAATACCTTTCCCCCTCCCAGGACGACGACGACGCACGCGACGTCGAACTTCTCCTCCTCGAAAGATGATGATGACGACGACGACGGTGACGACGAGAGAAAGCCGTCGTCGTCGTCGTCAAACTGTCATCAACGACGCCGCCGCGCATAAAAAAACAAAAAGGGGCGTTCAAACCTCCACGATGCGGATGAAAAGAAGAGGGAGAGAAAGAGGAGGAGGAGGAGGAGGAGGAGGAAAAACATTTCCTTTGCCGTTTTGCGAAAAGGAGGAGAGATGCGAGCATTGTTGTCGCGATTTGTTTCGTGTGGTTTGTGTTCTGTGGATTGAGAGCAAAC